>JAABUH010002490.1_pt1 | contig 17637 bp, 34 predicted proteins | sample 5559121 | NCBI WGS metagenome assembly JAABUH01 (sample SAMN10711871, study PRJNA513364) | rock metagenome | isolation source: Antarctica rocks | place: Antarctica: Victoria Land, Battleship Promontory nord | collected 2015-12-28
GGCAGCGGTCTAGACGAGTCATGCTCGAAAGCGCGCGCTGGCGCTGACGCCACGTTTTCTGGGTTCAAGGCTGCTCTATCCCACTCGGCGCATCGCCTTGTGTGTCTTGTGATGTTGGGGTAGTTTGGGCCTTGTTTACTGGGGTAGTCTGACAGACATTGTCTTGTTGTCGAGAACAAAGTCTGTGTTGTGTGGCTGTAGGCAGGGCATTAGCGCTCTCTTCTGCTGTTTGTTGCTCAAGTCTGGACTGTGGAGCACGTCAGCCAGCTAGCCATGCGTGTTGTTGCGGAATGCATGCGCCTGGGGGGCAGTTCAGTCGAAGCGGCCTGGTCTGCCTGTGCTCCTCGGGTCAGTGTTTGCAGACCTTTTGCACAGTCGTCTCATGGCAAACAGAGCGGTGTGCTGTGCGCGCCGTTGATTTGCGCTGTTGCTGAGTTGCGCTGTTGCGGAACCTTTCAGAGCCTTTTGCGCATCAGGGGAAGGTGATGAAAGGGCAGCACTCTCCCGGCATGTCGAGCCAGTCTGTCATTGTGGTCACCGGCGGGGTCCGGTGCTTGCGCAACGGCCTCGGCACAGTATGTCATGCGTCAGTAGCGGCTCTGGCATGCAACCCAGCACCCATCCTGCTGCGCCCAAGCCAGACTGGTGCGGGATTGTGCAAGTCAGAGTTGCACCCCGTGGTGACCTCCACATGGCCTGTCAAGCTACGCCAAATTGCCAGGACGGTGAATTGTCCGAGTCCCTGGCCAGGTCTCACTGTCTTCTGCACGCACGCTCTCTAGACCACTCAGCCTGGAAGGCCAGCAGCCTGTGATTGGGTGGGACAGCTTGCGGCCGCCAGGAGCGTGCGGCAGGCGCTTGCGCTGCCGCTGGCGCGGCTGGTCCGCGGCGGTCTGGTCGGGCCGCACGCGGCGGCCGACCCGCGCCTGCCCCGCGCATCACAGCTGCCCTAATTCTGCCACATACCGCTCGAGCAGCGCGTACAGCTTTTCGCGCTGCGCCGCCATGGCCGCCCGCAGGTTTGCCTGCGCATGCGCCGCAGGCCGCATCACTGTGCGACTCAACCGCAGGGCAGCCAAGGAAGGTTGCCAGTGTGCTTGCAGCCCTGATCACCCGTGTATGCCACAGAAAGTGAGGAACACACTGAGCCAGTCACCTGCTGGCCCCCCGAAGCACTTTGTGCCACAATTAAAAGAAATTGGGGCAAAACCAGTCTGCACGCCGGGCCGAGAATATTATGCACCGAGAGGGAGCAGCCGTGCCTGTGCATCCGCGGTGCCGGCCGAGGTGTCTGCCGTGCACGTGAAGATGTAATCTTCGGGCTCGTTCGCTAGCGCGAATTCCGCCACCCTGATCTCGCCCTTCACCTACGCAGCGCGCGCCATGCTCAAACATGCAACCACGGAGCCCGCCGAGCGCCGCACAGGTCAGCTGCAGCCCAGGCTGCAGAGGGCGCCTGTGGCGCGGGCTGCTGGTGCTCTGCCCTTACTGACCAAACAGGGTGCCCGGCAGTTGACCTGCAGACCCGGGGCAGACCCCAGACACGGAAGGATGCTGCATGTGCAGGCACCGGCCACAATGATGCGAGGAGCAGCATGCCGGGCAGGCGTTACCTCCTGCCCGTCGACCTCCCAGCGGCCCGCCCAAGCGAGCACCAGGGTGAGGTCGTAGACGGCGAGCCGCTTGTTGCCTTTCCTTACCGTTATAAATGCCTGCCGCCGCGCCAGGCACAGCTCTCTTCATCACCAAATGGCCGCCCCCCTGAAAGGTACGCAGGGTGGCTTGTGCCTGTTGCCAAGCACATTGCGCACCCCTGCTGGCCCTGCTCAGCAACGAGGCAGCCGCGGAGGCTTGCGGCTGTGTATGCAACTGTTCTTTGCCGGCGAGCTTGCGACCACGCCTGCAGCCAGGGTGGGGCAACACGCGCAGCTCGCTGGGACCTGGCAGCAGCGGCCGCTGCGCCTTCCCGGGCGCGCGCGCACGCAACGCACAGGCGCCTGCTCGTGCGGGGCGCGCCTCGCCGGTGAGCTCCTTCACGCCGGTGACGCGGGCGTGGCCGAGCGAGGGGTCCAGCTCAGCGGGCAGCCCGGTGAGCAGCTCGCCGAGCCGCTGCCGCGACCACGCCAGGCAGCTCCGCTCGGACCAGTGCCACGCGTTCACGTTGGCGCCATCCTTGCGCTCCTCCACAATCCAGCGGTTATCCCGGTCCTCCCACTTGGCCCTGCAGCAGGGGCGTGAGCTGTTATGGTCCTCGCTGGCAACCTGCGTGCGCGTGGGGCTCACTGGAAGCCCTGCCCTGCGCAGCCAGGGCAGCGTAAATGCAGCCAGTCACTGTCTCGCGTGCGATCGGGCGCGGGTGCGCACATGTGGGGGCCGCCCAGGCCAGCCGCAGTACTGCTTGGTGCGAATATGCCGGCCAGGAGCGCAAACGCTCAGCCCAGCAGGTGTCGGACTCTGGCTCAAGCGGCGCCACAGTCACACGCTGACGAAGTGACCAATGCAGCGTGCAGAAGCGGTGTAGTGCCACAGCGAGACAGCCGTCCGCAACAGTTGGCTCTACACTTGGTGTGCTGTATAATGGTGCAGAGAGGCCAGTGTCGAACTGATGTTGCTGATCTCTGCCTCGAGACGCGCTGCTCCAGCTTTCTAGGGCTGAGCCCACCGTTTGAAAAGCCCCGCCTTAGCGAGCTGGCAGATGGTCGACACCGCGCGGGAAAGTTGAAGCACACCTGATGTTGTACGTGCAGGACCTGCTTGCTCGGTTCTCTGCGCTTGACGCACATACCTCCTTGAGAAGGCATTGAGGTGCTCAAGTCTGGGGTGCCCTTTGCAGAGGCCAGTCAGATCGCAATGTCGCTCTCCAGCCGCTGTGTGCAGCGCAGGACAGCCTGATACCAACACTACACCTGCAGTTTAGCATGACTGCTACACAGCGCTGGGTGCAATGAGCGACTCACATGTGGAAAGCGCGGCGTTCGCGCTCATCGCACACCGTGGGCTGTCTGCCTCCCGACCAGAGAACACCGTGGCAGCGTTCTCTGCAGCCTTGCAGCAGGTGGGCCGCGCACCGCTCAGCAGCGCCTCACAACTGTGCTGCACAGCGCGCAACAGGCTCACAGTGACACGCCGGACCAGGGCTTCTGGCACATAGAAACCGACTGCCAGCTGAGCGCCGACGGCGTGCCTGTGATAATCCATGGCGAGCAGCTGCACAGGACCACCGACGGGGCCGGTGAGCCTGGTGCTGCTCGCGGCGCGGACCTGAAGGGCAGCGCTGCCGCAGAGTGGCAGGGCGTCCTCGGTGTGGCCCGGGTGCACCTGAGCCGGCTGGGAGCCTGGTGTGCAGGCGCGGTGAGCAGCTTCTCCGCGGCCGAGCTGCGGCGCCTGGACGCTGGGAGCTGGTTTGCGGCCGAGTATGCGGGGCAGCGCATCCCGCTGCTGACCGAGGTCCTGGCGCTCCTGGCGGAGGCCCACCTGCACCTGGTGAGCTCACTGCCTCAGGCTGAGCACGGCCTTGTGCGCTGTGGCGGGCATCACATGCGCGGTCCACGGAGCGCAGGCTGCCTCCTACGTCACCCAGAACCCACAGCTGGAAGGCAGGCGAGCCACACATGGAAAGGCCAGTTCCAGATGCGATAGCCTCACAGCTTTCATCCTGCCACTCTTGCCCAGGAGCTCAAGTCAGCGCAGCCCGAGCTGCCCGCAAAGGTCGCGGAGGCGCTGCGTGCCGCGGGGCGGGCGGAGCCAGCCGGTGCATGCGCCGGTGCCCCGGCGTGCAGGTGTGCACAGCAGCGCGGAGCTCAACAGGCTCTGTGCACAGTCTCCGTGATACGGAGATCTTGAAAGTGTGCTGAGGCGGCCGCCCGCGCAGGGCGGACGCACAGGCGGGTGACGCCTTTGGCGTCCCGGGCATCACCATCACCTCTTTCCACTTGGACCAGCTGAGGCGCTCGATGCGGGTGCCCCACGCCTGCCCGCTCTCGCGCAGCATAGATGACTTCAACAGAAGGATGCACTGTCATAAAAGCATGCGGCATTGCCTAGGCCGCCACCGGGGGGCCCCAGCGCTTCAGCACCTGTGCGGCGCCTGCCACATGAGGTTTTGGTCGCGCAGCTGCTGCCGCGAGTGCGACACGCCTGGCTCGTCCAGGAGCTGGATGGCGGCGTGTTGGAGCTGGCGGCCGAGACTGCTGCCGCTGTGGGCGCCCCGCCCCTGCAGCTGTGCCCGCGCGCCAACGCGTGCACCGCCGAGCGCGTCGCCGCCGCACGCACGGCCGGGCACAGCGTGCGCGGCTGGGGCGTGCGCAGCCTGGAGGTGCCCCCCGCCGCTGCTGGCAGGCTGGGCGCTGCCTGGGCGTGGTGAGGAGGGGCTGCCCTGGTGTGGCGGCGAAAGGGCCAGGTGCATGGCATGATGGGTGCACCACTTGCTAACCTGCTGGAGCTGGAGCGCTTCAATGCTGTTGGCGTGCGGCGGCGCTGCAGCACATGCAGCTGGCGCACCGGCGTGCCCCGTACCTGATGCCCTCACAGCTGGGTCCGGGAGCTGAGCATGCCGTGCAAGGCTCCAGGCGATGCAGCCTGACCATTTGCAGGCTGAGCAGCGCGGTGCGCGAGTACCCGGCGACTGACTGCGCGCGAGGGTGTGCAGGACCTGGACTGCCTGCGCGCGTGCGGCGCCCAGGGGTGCACCGTGGATTGGCCCGACGTTGCGAGACGACACATGGCCGCGGCCGCGCATTCACACCACTAGGCAGTGTTTATAGTGCCAACCTTTGGTGCCCTGGGACAGCACCTGGTCTTCTGGCAAGCATGCAATGTGCAAAGCACCGAGTGCCTTGCGACCGACGGACCCTTTTACACCTACACACTCCTGCTCTTGCAGTCCTGGTACCAAACAGCGCAGGCAGGCGCCTGCATAAGCATTTGCTGAAGACGTGAACCCGAACGACAACGAACCCATGGCAGAGCTGTGGCTCCTGGCTTGCCCTTTTGGCCCTCAAAGCCCTCAGAGCCCGCAAAAGTGACATAAGGGAGGGCTGAAACTCAGCCTGAAAGAGCCAGCAATGGACTGGCGCACTGCCTCCCCGTAAAAATACCACGACCTTTGAGTGGGCACCGCTCTACAGCCCAGGCCGCACGACGGCAACCTGCAGGCTGTATGCAAGGATGCTGAGATAAGATGCACTCCTCACGCTGCCCGATGGCGGGGGGGGTACCCAACCTCGCCATCAGGCGCCTCCGCAGGTGGCCTCCGACGCACCTCCTCCAAGCGCAGGCCCCACACCGGCGGACGGCCGCGCTCAGGCGGATACCGCGCGCGCGGGCGCGGCGGCGGGCGCGGCGAGCGGCTTGGCCGCGAAGAAGGCGCGCATGAGCCGGTTGGTGTCCTCCCAGCGCTCCTGCTGCACCCAGTGGCTGCAGTTGTCCAGCACGTGCAGGTCGAGGTCGGGGACGTACTTCTCGGTGCCCTGCGCCGCGCCCGGGGAGCCCCCACTGGCGTGAGACCGGGCCTGCGGGCGGGCTCTGCAGCAGCGGCTGCGCCGCCTTGCATGCGCGGTGCAGGGCTGCCATGCTGGCCCGTGCTTGCATGCGTGCACGGTTAGCAGGTGGCATCGATATGACCGGGACCGGCACTGGCCTGCCCCCTATGCGAAAGGCTGTCTGCAACTCTGTGGCGGCCACGCGAAGGCTGAGTGCGTGACATAGCCTCTGCTCATCCTAGCCCGAAAGCCACGCAGGCCGCCGCGCCCCATCAGGCCCTCCAGGCAGTGCCTTTCATTGGCACAGACTTTGGGTGCACAGTGTGGCAGGCAATGCTGCAAAGCTCACACTCCTCTTGACACTCAGAGAGAGCAACACTCTCAGCACTGGATGTCCTACGCGGTCAACCCGGCAGCCCATTCCGTCAACTGACCGCGGGCGCACGTTGACGAGCTCGGGCCCGAGCGCGGAGTCGTTACCGGCGTACACCATCAGCACCGGCATGCGCAGGCCGGCGCGCAGCCGGCGCTTGCCCTCCAGGTAGCGCGCGCCCGGCGAGCGCGTCTCCCGGTCCACCCAGCTGCGGTAGTAGTTGAGCGTGGCAGTCATCGCGCCCGGCCGCGTCAGTGCCTGCTTGTACCTGCGCGCGCGCGCGCGCGCGCTCAGGGGCGCGCTCCCCGGGCCCCGCTCATGCCCACCGGGACCTCGTCGTCAGGGGCTGAGGCTCCCAGTCTTTGAGGTGTGGGCGTGCTCGACGCTCGCGCTTGTGCCTTCGAGCAGTGAGCTCACAAGCATGGGCCCGGTGCATGGCCATATCCTACGCATGTCAGACCCCAGCCTCAGACATGGATTCAATAGGTGAAAGCAGAGTGGGCAGCACTGCACGCCCTTGTCGCTGATGGTCAAGGGCGCGCGCTTCACGAGCCTGAGCCGCGAGAGCGGGCCTGACAGGGCGCCAGAGCAGGGACGGCCGGCAGCGCGGGGCGCACCGCTCGATGTCCTCGTCGCTGATGATGCCCGGGCGGCGCGGCGCGATGGGCCCGGCGCGCAGCGCGTCCTCCACGAACTTGCAGTCCGCCGCCAGCGACAGCAGCTCCGGCAGGCCGGGCGCCTGGAAGAAGAGGATGTACCAGGACCTGCGCAGCGGGGCGGGCGCTCGTGGGGTGCTTGCGTGGGCGGGGCGCGCCGTGCGCAGAGCCGACGCATGCGGCATGCACCGCGCGCCTCTGCGCTGATGCTCAGCGCTCTGCGGTGACTGCAGGGGGGCGCCAGCGCATTCAACGCGCCGGAGCCTGCGCCACAGCAGCAAGGCCGCGCGCGGGGCCGCGGAAACACCGCTGCTTGCACCGCGCGGCACGCAGCGCGACGTCACATGCGACGTCACTTGCGACGCACGGCAAGACACCTTCCGACAGCGGCGGCACTGGGAGAAGGACGCGCGCATCGCTGTTCACTGCTCTGTGTGCACACGTGGAGCCAGTGCGGGCGCGCCTGCGGAACTGCTGCAGGCCCATGTTCTCCATGGCCGCGGTCGGGTGCGGCAGCGCACAGATGACCAGCCGCTCCACAATATGCGGGTGCAGCGCGGCCGTGAACCACGCGATGTTGCTGCCCCTGCGGGCCAGGCGCATTCCAGTCGGCGCGGCCTGGCTGGCGGTGCAGCGTGGGACTGCCGGAGGGCTGTTACAGTACACTGGTCAGACATGGCGCCAGCACACAGCATGGTTAGGAAGCAGCATCTGCAGGAGCATTGCAGCAGGCTAGGCAGCCAGAGCAAGGCCCTGGTGAGACCCCTTGTCTGCAAGCAAAGGGACGAGATGGTGACGCGCCATGAAGCGCGGGGGCTCACCAGTCGTGAGCGACAAGCGTGCACCTGCGTGGCAGCCGTGCGCGCTCAGAGCGGCGTCGTGCTTCCCTACACACTTCGCAGGCATGCAGGAGGCCGTTGGGCACATGCTAGAAATGTAGAAGCAGAAAGAGCGACATGCATTGCAACCAAATATGAAAACAGTGACATGGGCCATCTCATGACCTGGAAGCTCATATCTTTCGCTCCTCATGCAGCTGTGCTGCGCTATATGACCAACCCCTCCCCTCTGCAGCCATTCCTGACCCTGCCCAAGCCCTCGTGGCATGCAGGCGTGCGCGGCACGGGGCAGCTCAGTGCCAGGCGCGGCCCGCACCGCTCGTGGCCCAGCGCGCCGACCAGCGCGGCCACGTCCTCGGTCATCACGTCGATGCGGTACGCCTCGCGCCCGGGCGGCTTGTCGCTCAGGTTGTAGCCGCGCATGTCGACGGCCACGCACTGCCGCGCCGGCCGTCTGTCAGGCAGGGCTTCCCGGCGTCTTGCAGCTGGCAGCTCCTACAGACTCACGAGCTGCTGCATGCCAACTTGGCATGACCGGAAGGAGCCGGACGGAGCCTTGCAGGATGCCGCTGTACGCCCAGGGCGACACCAACACTGTTTCCCAAGCGCTCTATGTCCACGGATGCTCACAGGCTTCCTCTTGCTGCCTTCAGCATGGGGCTGAGAGAAGCCGCCAGCGCTGGCAGCACCTCATAGTCGTCCGCAAACTCGTCGAGCTGCCGCCGCCACGAGTACCACAGCTCGGGGAAGCCGTGCAGGAACAGCATCAGCGGCTTGCCCTTTCCGCGACCCGTGGTGACTGTGTGGAACCTGCATGCAGAGGCCACGGTGAGCATGGGGCGCAGGTGTCACACGCTCTGGGCGCTGCAGATCACCATCAGCCGCCTGCACCTGAAAACTGTCGTGCACAGAGGTCTTGATGCTTGTAATAATCAATTCAGGCATATGGACTGCAGCAGAGTCTTTCTACAGCCCCAGCGCCTTTCAAGGGTTAAGATGCGGAGACGAATCCAAAGCAGGCATAGTGCCTTCACCTGAGACCGTTGGCCTGGATGTAGCGGTGCTCGGAGCCGGGAGGGTCTGGGTACTCGATCCCCTCACGGTCTTTTCTCGCAAAAAACTCCTCCCGCCTGCCACCCCGAGTGAGCATGTGCTCAGCGCTGGGCCTCGCCAGTCTGCGCTCAGAGGTGTGCAAGTGTGCAGCGCACTGCAAAGCCTGCACAGCACATGGGCATCATGGCGGCGACAAGTCCGACTCGGGGAAAGGCAAAGGCGAGAGGCCCTGAGGGACGCACGCGAACGTCATGGCCCCGAGCGCCAGCGCTCCCTGGTAGGCCCAGATCGGCACGGCGATGGTGATGAGCAGCAGCCAGCGCAGGTTGCCCTTCACGACCTCCCCCAGAGGGACGCTCGGCAGGTCTGCAAGGGAAGCAAAGCTCGGTGGTGTTACCAAGCACTCGGGCTGCCGACTTCATTGTGCCTGCATTGTGTCTGCATGAGGCACCCTTTCCCTGCAAGAAACCATGAGAGATTTAAAGGTTGTTGCAGAATTCCTTGGCTTCCCGTGCCTTCCCATGCCTGCAGATATGGAATTGTGCAGGAACCTAGCGCACCTGCTTCGGAGACAGGTCCGTCAGCAGAAGGCGCTGCAGCACACTTGCTGGAACGTGACCAGCTGCTGTGCGGCGCGGAGAGCGGCACCGGTTGCGCCGTGCGCCACGAGCACTGGTCTGCGCTTTGCGCGACCAATCGAAATATTGCAACACGTACAATAGTATACACATTCAAGCGCGAGTCAGAGCTGGCACCACAACACAAGCCTTAAACGTGACCTGGCCTGGCACGGTACACTACAAGACTGCATTGGCATGTTGTAACATGACTCGAGCCTCAGAAAAATGCAAGCAGACCATCTGGTGAAGGCGCAATTCTGCTCACCTGGCAGGCGCAGAAGAGTGGGCCTGCTTGACAAGGCACAATTCAGTATACAACATGCGCATGCATGGGTTTGTTGCAAATGCAAATCAGCGAGTGACAGGAGGCACCTTGGACGCTGTGCGTGCCGTGCGCACGGCCTCAGCGGCTCAGCGCGGTGCAAGGCGCAGCGCGGCTGCAGCAGTGGGCCGATCCGCAGTGCTCCGGCCCTGGCAAGGTGCGCCATGTTGTATGCGCCTGCAGAGCCTGTACTTTCAGGTACACTCTACCGTCCCTTGCGGGAACTAGTACTGACGGGAACCAGTTCTGGTGCCACCACGGTGACGAGGGGGGGAGTGCACTTGCTACCTCACACCCTGCCAAAGAGCTGGACCCGGGTGTAAAAGCATTGGGGTGCCACTCGCAACATCGGTAGAGCAACTTTACATGAATCAAGCGTTCCGCACCTGATTACTGCGTCCTAGTGCCTGTCCATGTTGGGCGGCGAGACTCTGCTGGGCAGCAAAGCGCGCGCACTCTGCTTGTGGTCCCAGGTCCCGCCCTCCCCGCGCACCTGCCAGCACAGGCCGCGGCGAGGCCCCTGGCTGCTGCAGCCCGCGGCCGTGGCGGCGCCGGAGACGACGGCGTCCACCAATGGCGCAGCCGCAGCCAACGGGAGCGCCTACATCAGGCCGCACCTGCGCCAGCTGGCTGCATACACGCCCATCGAGCCCTTTGAGGTGCTCTCGGCGCGGCTGGGGCGGCGTCCAGAGGACATCGTAAAATTGGACGCGAACGAGAACCCGTATGGCCCGCCGCCAGAGGTCCGGCAGGCGCTGGGCGCGATGCCCTTCCCGAATATCTACCCGGACCCGGAGACGCGGCGCCTGCGCGGGGCGCTCGCGGACCTGCACAGCGTACCAGCAGAAAACCTGCTGGTGCGCGCTGCGGCGCTGTGTGCCGCCCCTTGCTGCCCCTAGCGTTCCTTGAGGTTGCTGGGCGTCCACTGTGCCTGTGCGGCGCTATGTAAGCAGGCGGTGCGTGCCACCTGCTTCGAGTCACCGACAACACCGTATCAGACTGCCTGGTGGGCCCGCACTCCACCGTCCTGACAGCCTGCAGCAGCGGGGGCTGAGTAGCGCAGCATGCCGGCAGGTGGGCTGCGGCGCGGACGAGCTGATAGACCTGCTGATGCGCTGCGTGCTGGACCCTGGCGACAGCATCGTGGACACGCCGCCGACGTTCACGATGTACGCCTTCGACGCGGCCGTCAACGACGCCAAGGTGGTCACCGTGCCGCGGCGAGCAGACTTCAGCGTGGATGTGCCAGGTGCTGGCGCTGCACGCGGCTCCCAAGCAGTGCACCCACACCCACCTGCATGCCCGGCACATTAAGGGCGCTACCCAGGTTGGGCGGCAGCGGAACGCATGCATGCGCACCCGCATGAGTGAGCTTTCGGGGGCTGTTGCAAGCAGGTGCACGTGCAGCCGAGGGGCCCACGTTCATGACGCCGCCCTGCTCGTGCGCGCAGCGATTGAGGCGGCCGTGGCGGCGCACCGCCCAAAGCTGCTCTTCCTGACCTCGCCCAACAACCCGGACGGCTCGCTGGTGGCGGAGGCGGACCTGCTGCGCCTGCTGCGCCTGCCGCTGCTCGTCGTGCTCGACGAGGCGTACATCGAGTTCTCCGAGTGCGCCGCCCGAGCTTTGATCGCTGGACACCGACAGCGTGCTGCCCGTCTTCACGCAAGTGCTGCTGGCCTTGCGGGTACTGGGCATGCGCAGGTGTGGCGACGAGTGTCGCTGAAGCCTGCTGCTGCAGCCTCCGCAAGTCCGCCTGCACTCTTGCTGGCCACACCGCAGGCAGGCCATGGGCGGGACATGCCATCCTCGTAAAGCACGATCATGGCCTGGGCTGTGCCACGTGCGTGCATGGGGGGCCGCCGGGACACGGCGAGCGATTGGCGCGCGCCAGGGAGGCGTCGCGCGTGGGCTGGGTGCGGGAGCACGGCAACCTGGTCGTGCTGCGCACGTTCAGCAAGAGCGCGGGCCTGGCCGGCCTGCGCGTCGGCTGGGGCGCCTTCCCGCTCGCGGTGATCGGCTTCCTCTGGCGCGCCAAGCAGCCCTACAACGTGGGCGTGGCCGCCGAGACGGCCGCGTGCGCCGCGCTGGAGAACCCTGGCTACCTGCAGGCGCGCCCCCAGGGCTGGAGGGCCGGGGCCCGCGACCCAATGTGGCGGCCTGGGCCGCCAGCTGCTCGTATAGGCCGCCCCACATGTCGCGATTCTGTGACAGAGCACCAGGACGTGCTGGCGCCACCGCACGCCATCCGCTGTGGCGAACGGGACAGCGCTCGGTTGAGACAGCGCACAGAGGGCAGGTGGCCCGGTCTGTTGCGCGTGGGTGGTGGCGTTGTATTTCCTGGCGTCTGCAGATTGGGCATGCGCAGAAATGAAGCAACCTCTAGGCGTGGAGAGGATGGACAAACCCGCCGACCTTGCTGAGCGGGCGCGCAGCGCGTGCGGGACCTGCTCGTTGAGGAACGCGCGCGGCTGGCGGCGGGCCTGGCGGCCGTGCCCTATCTGGAGCCCTTCCCCAGCGAGGCGAACTTTGTGCTCTGCCGCGTGGCTGAAGGCCGCAATGCGGGCGAGCTGCGCGACGCCCTCGCGCAGAGCTACGGCATCATGGTGCGCTGCTGGGTCTGCTGGCCAGGGTATGCTTGCAGCCTAGTTAGGGTCACATGTGTTTATGTGCTGGCGGCAGCTGCAGTGCAATCTTAAAGCTGCGAAAGGAGTCCGGCACTCGAGGGTCGCTTATCCTCTTGCTTACTTGTTGATATGAAAGCTGGCTTTCTGGCAGGCTTGCCATGATACCTTGTCAGTCCCCTGGAACGAATGAGTGTGTGGCAGAGATAACCGAGGGGCCAGCTGGAAATCACTCCGCGCATCTAGAAAGGCAGTCGGCGCCCGGCACCGCTTGCGTTGCCGGGCTGTCCTAAAACAGGGCATGCCTGAGCGTGGCTGCCGGGTGGGCGCAGGTGCGCCACTACACCAAGGCGGAGCTGCGCGGCTTCATCCGGGTGTCTGTGGGCAAGCCCGCGCAGACTGACGCGCTGCTGTCGGCGCTGGCGGAGCTGTGAAGGCCGACATGCAACATGCGCCGGGAGTGTGCATGTACGCAGGGAGTCTGGTTCATTGCCTCTGAGCGGCAGGGAGCTCTGCTGTGTGTACCCGTCCCATTCAGCATGTCATCTTCCACCAGAGGATCTGGCCTCCAGTGTATTTGTGAATTTGTGCTGTCTGCAACCGTAGCACAGATTCTCGTCTATAGTACAGTCATGTCGGGCTGTGCGCCTGAAGACCCATGGCAACAGACGAGACCAGGCTGTAAAGTGTAACCACCTGCCTGCACAATTATGTGTGAATTCACCGCATGCGTACACTCACCTATGTTCTGACAGCACCTGGATGGCTCCCCAAAGACATTTGTAATTGCCAATGCATGTCGTGCCCGTACATTATAGCAAGTCATTACGGCAGCAGAGAACTTGCTGCAAAACAGCTTAGCGGCTCCCTGCCTGGAGCATCCAGGATACCTAGTCACACCAGAGCTCGCATGCAGGCCCCTGACACGGCATGCACAATCTCGGCACCGCAAGTTCATCTGCCTGACATGCCGCTGTTGCTTTTCACAGTCACAGCTCGTCCGTCAACCACACTTGCACTCATTCCAGACCTCGCTCTGATGAAGCACGCCTCCACAGACTGCAGGTTATCACAAGCGCTGATCTCGATCGAGCGCAGCCACTGCGGCACCCTCCTTGCTCAACAGCCCCAGTTGGCTGAAAACAGCCCCGGTTGGCTGAAACAGGCTGTAACCAGATACGCCCTGAGTGCGCCGAAAGGCGCGCGCACCCAAAGGGTCATCATCATCATCACACCGCTCAGAAGCACAGACATGTTGTATGCGCGTGAGGGCATTGGGCCGCAACAGAGTTCAGTTGGGGACCACCCCCCGCAGCCGGGCGCATCAGGGGCGGGCTACGCCCTCGCAGCGTCGCCGACCTGGGCGGACTTCTTGTCGTCGCCCGCGGAGCTCTGCACGCCGGTGATCTTGGCGAGCGTGACGAACGAGATGCCGCCCAGGATGTTGTTGGCCGTGCGCAGCACCGACGTGAGCAGCTTGAACACGCCCGGCGGCATCGCTGGCTGCGCCACCTGCACGCGCGGCGCGCCGCGCGTCAGGCCGGGCCGCGCGCAGCTGCGCCCGAGGGCGCGCCCATGCGAGGTCCTAAGCCCGCGTATGCCCATTGAATGTGTGTCACAGGTTTTTTTTAACGCCGCATCCAACGCTCGTCCCGGAAAGTAAAACGCCCCGGCACGTGAGGGCAGGGGTTTTCTTTGGTGCGCGCGCCATGTCCAGGCCGTTCAGGATCTGGTAGCGCAGGTTGGACGAGACGCCCATGTGCGCGGCCCAGGTGGCCGCGTTGAGCGCCACGTCCGGCGCCTGGTTCTGGCTGCGGAAGTCCGGGTCCAGCGCCTTGCGCGCGGCCAGCAGCCCGTTGGACATGGCCGTCCCGACCAGGCCCGCCGCGAAGCCCACTGCCGCAAACACCGCGCCCTGCCGCCGCCGCGCTTGTTGATCGATCAGGGCGCGCCCTGAGATGCACGCCGCGGCTGCGCATACAGACAGGGCTGGCAAGCTGTGACAGGCAACAGCATGTCAGCGGAGGCATGGCAGAAACAAGACGCGTGGCTTCTGACCTGCACGCCGCCTGACATCTGCCGCGCGGTGCAAGCCGCTCAGCAAACAGCAACCTGCAAGCTACTTTGGCAAGCACGCGACGGCTGCGGGTGACAGGGCCTGGCCGGGCGGCACCTTGTACGTGAAGTTGAGCAGGCGCTTGCCCACAGGGAAGCCGGCCTGGAACATGTGCCCGCCTGGCCAAACAAAGCTGTGAGTCCTGCAAGCCTGCAGGGTGCATGGCTGCCGGGGACACCTGACCAGCCCTGGCGCCCGAACAAGTGTGTGCAGGACAGTCGGTTCCATCCACTGACATGCGCAGTGCCGGACTCGCACCTTAACCACGCCAATGGTGGATGTCCTCACAATGCTTCCTATGCTTCCTCGGTCTCATGCAGCTGTTTGTCGCAGGACAAATGTTGTCTATGGGTAAGATGCAATGCATGCGGGGGACGCACCCGGCGCGCCCCACCCGACCAGCATCTGCTCGCTAAAGATGCGCTGCAGGAGGCCGCCGCCGCCGCCGGCCGCGCCGGCGGTTGGCGCGAGCAGGTACATCAGCGAGAAGTTCAGGATGCTGCCCACCTGCGCCCGGGCGCCAGCCTCGCATGCGCATGTGCCCAGGGGGGCGCCCCCCGGTGCACGACATGCATGCCGCCCACGCATGCAATCACGAAGCTCGCTTCGATGCGTGTTTGTTACTGAAGCTGCTGCTGCGAGCTCCGGCAGCTCCTCACGCCACCATTGCCCAGTCATGCAGGACAGCGGAGGCAGAAGCACGGCGGCAGCACGCGGGCGCAAGGTGTAGCAAAGGCACTGCCAGCCTACCGCGTCGGACAGCGCCGAGCTGCGACCAGCTGATGCCAGGCGGCCTCCGCTCAGGGTCGGCGGGTGAAGGTGTCCTGCGCGCAGGGGCAGCGCACCACGAGCGTGGAGAACACAAAGTCCAGCTCGTACAGGCCCCAGTAGGGCCGCGACGACATGTCGCCCACCACCGCCGCGCCCACGCCAATAATCTGCGCCGCCGCGGCTGGCGGCCGGGTCAGGATCAGCGCGCGCACGCTGCACACGACACCCGGCAGACTTGCAGACCTGGCGGCGATCGAGGTGGCTGGCAGGGGGAGGCATGGCGTGCTCAAGGTGCACGCGCAGGCAGGGCGCCGCACACAGGCGGGCATGCTTGCTTACAGCAGAGCCTGCAAGGCAGGGCCTGCGACGGCATGCCCAGGCCCTCTGGAGGGGCGGCGCCTGCTCGATGAAGACCTTGTACGGGAAGGACGGGTCGGCTGCGACGCGGTCCTGCCACCCCCGCCACCGCATCAGGAAGTTCCCGCCGCTGCCGCCCCCGTGCGCCCCGCCCTCCCCCGGTCCTGCCATGAAGCGCTTTCAGCCGTGTGCTGCGTGCTTGCAGCCGTGTGCTTTCACCGTTCTCAGCCGTGTGCTGTGCGGGCCGCTTGGCTCTTTTCGGAGCGGCGCCCTGGCGCTGCAACGGCCGCGGCAGGCGCGCGAGGCAGGCTTTGCCGCCGTGCAGCTGGTCTTGTTGGGTCAGGCGCAGGCGCAGGTGTGATTGGCATCCTTCTGGAGGGTGCAAGGCGTGAGGCTGATAATGGAGCACACAAGTTCATAGAGCAGGCGCACTGCCATCGTCACCGCCCCCGCCCCCGCCGCCCAGGCCCCCGCTGCCTGCGCCAATGCTGCCTCCACCGCTGGCCGCCCGCGGTTGCTGCTGCTCACGCCGCCTGGAGGGCACCCCAAGGTGCCATCAGACACAGGCACAGCCTGCAAGCGCTTCGAACCACATCTGCACCGTTTTGCAGCAGGGGCGGGCGCTCCTGGTGGCTCCCAGGCAATCTAGGCACGAGCATCACACTTTGTTGTCAAGCTTGCCTTCAGTAGGCCATGAGGGGGCTGAAGACGTTGGCGGCATTTGGCAGGGCAGGCTGAGCACCAAGCGCGGCTCGCACCTGCCTCGCCTGGAAGGCCTGCCGGCAAGTGGCCTGTCAACAACCGGCCTGCAGCTGCCGCTCGCATGTCCCTGTGCGAGGCGTGTTGAGCGTGAACCAGGCCCGGGGCCAGCGTTCGTGCTGCCCAGTTGCGCTCTGGGCAGCATGGTGGCGACAAGCTCCTAGCTCCAGCTGGAGATGGATGTGCTCGCTCCCACTCTCGGCCTTGGCAGGCTATCTATAAATGTTGATTGCTCATACAAGACAGAGCATCTGTCTCACAACCCTACATAGGGGTGAAACTGCCCACTAGCCAGATGTGGGCAGTTTCAATCTGATGTGAAGGGCCTTTCAAGCCCAAGGCATGGCAATGTGGCGCCCACTCCCATGGTAAAGCATGAGAGAGGGTGAAGTGAAGTGATGTGCAAGCATGAGAGAGTGCGAAGAAGGGTGCCCTGCGCAAGCAGTTGCCTCGAGTGTGCAGCACGCCGCATACGTTTGCATGCCACTCATGCTTGCTTTAAACTCATTCTGCAGACCAAGTTATGACGAGGAACTTTGCAACCCTCGCAGCCTCACACTCGCATCACACCCAGCATGACTGCAGTTGTAGCAGCGCGCGGCTGCCTTGTTCCGCTGCGCGTGTCCGCCCCCGCAGCTGTCCCCACACCGACCCCATACCCGCTGGCTCCCACTGCTGCACCACTTCGAGGCACTGCTGCAGAACCCTATACATGAGGGAGGACGCCTCAGAAGCCAGGCCCTAGCCGCTGAAAGGATCAATCAACCCTTAAGCATACAGCACACAGTGCAGTGACACGCGGCCGGCAGCACGCAGCCTCAAATTCTCGCCTACCCTCCTAGACCCACCCAGATAACACCGAGCTCCGCTGGCGCTGGCACAAGCGCACGCGCGCGCCGACATGCGGCAGGCCCGATGCGGCCCCGCCCCTTCCAGTGCACCCACCCTCCCTCCCGCGCACGGCGGCCGCAGAGGGCACGCCCTGCGTCGCGGCTGCACGCTGCCGGGGGGGCGCGCTCAGTTGAGGTAGCCGCGGCAGGAGGGCGCGCCGCAGCCACAGGGCAGCTTGTCCTCGCCCGCCTCCTCCTTGAAGCGGTAGTCGTAGGTCAGCTCCTGCGCCGCACAAGTTTTTGTCCAGTTGGCCCTCAGCCCCACGACTGCCGCTTGCAAGGGCCCTCTTTGCACCACCATGCTGACATGTAAGGGTTGAGAAACAGAGGGCGCCGGGCGGGGCCGCGCCTGCCCGGGGCGGATGTCGGTGCGCGCGAAGAAGGCCAGGCGCGGCGCGCCGTCCACGTCCAGCACGCGCGTGTACATGGACGGCGCGCAGCAGTGGTTCTGCGCGCGGCGCGCTAGAGCTTTAGAACCCCCTGCACGCGGCCGCTGGCTGCAGGAAGGCGGACGCGCCACATGGGCAGGAGCTGCCGGCGCGGGCCGCTCCTGGACAGCACAGCGAAGCATGCGCGCTCCGAGCTCCCACAGGGTCACGGAACTCTCACAGAGTGCGTGGCAGACCAATCAGCAGCGCGCAGCTGCCGGCGCAGGTTGCGGCCGGGGCGCTGCGCGCCGGCGGCGCGCACCGTGAAGCGGCCGATCGTGCCGGCGAGCGTGGCGTCGATCACGGTGTGCTCGTTCAGGTTGAACAGGTAGCAGTCGCGCCCAAGCGCGC
>JAABUH010002491.1_pt1 | contig 17636 bp, 21 predicted proteins | sample 5559121 | NCBI WGS metagenome assembly JAABUH01 (sample SAMN10711871, study PRJNA513364) | rock metagenome | isolation source: Antarctica rocks | place: Antarctica: Victoria Land, Battleship Promontory nord | collected 2015-12-28
CGCGCGCCGCCCTGCGCGCAGGGGGTGGAGTGGCCGCGATGCCAGCTTACGCATGGTCATGGCATGCGCGCCGTGCCCTGCCGGCTGCCGCAGGGGAGGGCCACCGGTGAAGCTGCTAAGGGCGTCACGTGTCGGGCAGCGCGGTGGGAGCCTCAGCCATGCTCTAACCCTACCGCGCGCGCAGGGTACATGTACACCGACCTGGCGACCATCTACGAGCGCGCCGGCCGCATCGAGGGCCGCAAGGGCTCCATCACGCAGCTGCCGATCCTGACGATGCCCAACGACGACATCACGCACCCCATCCCCGACCTGACCGGCTACATCACCGAGGGCCAGGTCTACGTCGACCGCCAGCTGCACAACCGCCAGATCTACCCGCCCATCAACGTCCTGCCGTCGCTCTCGCGGCTCATGGCGCGCCCCGCCCAGCGCCCGGCTTTGCTGATTGGAAACTAAATGACCTGCCGCGGCCCGGCCGTGCAGGCGCGGCCGCAGGGGCGCCAGGCTGCCCGGGAGCCGTGCTGAGCGCGTCGTCGGGGGGGCGGCGCGTGCAGAAGTCGGCCATCGGGGAGGGCATGACGCGGAAGGACCACAGCGAGGTGAGCAACCAGCTGTACGCAAACTACGCCATCGGCAAGGACGTGCAGGCCATGAAGGCGGTGGTGGGCGAGGAGGCGCTGTCGTCCGAGGACCTGCTCTACCTGGAATTCCTGGACAAGTTCGAGGCCAAGTTTGTCAACCAGGCGCGCGCGGCCGCCCCCGAGCGCGGCGCCTGGCCCTTCTGGCCGCCGCCCGCCCCCCTGCCCGGCCTGCTCATGACCAGGGGCGGCGACGACCGCTGCTCTTTGTAACATCGTGGAGTGCTGACCGCCTGCATGCGGGCGCGTGCAGGGCGCGTACGAGTCGCGCAGCATCTACGACTCGCTGGACATCGCGTGGGGCCTGCTGCGCATATTCCCGCGGGAGCTGCTGCGGCGCGTGACCGCCAAGACGCTGGACGCCAACTACGACCGCGAATCGTCGTCCTAGGCTGGGGCGGGTCTGAACAGGGGTATGAGACGCACATGTAACGGTTTTGCTCAGGGGTGTTGGAGCAGGACCGCCGTCTGTCGTTGTATGCGCAGGTGTCGCACTTCCATGGCACATATCACAAATGCCAGGTTCAGAGCGGGTCCGGTCATAGCCAGTATATAGGAGTTGGAACCTTGACCCTGCAATCCACCGCCTCTGAACCAGGTCCATGCAGGAATCCGAGCATGCATGCGCATTCGCCAGACGCGCACAGCACCCAGAGACGGACAAGGCGGCGCTCACAGCGACAGGTCCAGCGCGTGGATGTCCTGCGGCGCAAAGTCCGGCCGCTGGCCGAGCACCTCCCGCACCTGCTCCTCGCCCAGCCGCCAGCCCGCGCCGCCGGCGTGGTCGCGCCAGAACTCCAGCAGCTCGGCCACCGACTCCAGGCCGAGCAGCGTGCCCATCTGGGCCAGGCGCGCAAACTTGTCGCGCACGGGCCGGCCGGTCGCCTCGCCCAGCACGCCGGTCAGCAGCCGCACGTCGCGCTCCAGCTGCAGGCCGCCCAGCTGGTTGAAGCGCTTCAGGCGCATGAGCGCCTCGATGCGGTCCACCACCTGGCGCGCCGCGCCGGCCCTGAGCCGGCGCTGACATTACATGCATGAGTCCAATGGCCGCTGTGCCGGTCGCAGCCGCGCGCCGGCGGCTGCAGGCTGCCTGTGGCGAGGGCCGAGAACGAGGCGTGCAGGCGCTGCACAAGAGCTGCGCTTGTTGCTGCAGAAGAGTAACAAACAGGCAGCGGGCGGGCGCGCGCGCCTTGTCCAGCAGGGAGGCGACCAGCGCGTCAAAGTTGCCGGGCGTCAGCATGGGCTGCAGCCACTGCAGGCAGCCGACCAGCGTGCCCAGCAGCGCGGTGACCCAGGTCGCCTCCACCTCGTTTGCCGCGTACTGCACGTCGCTCAGCTCGTAGCTCGCGGCCGCCGCCTCGTCCACCGCCGGCCTGCGGCCACGCGGCGGGGCGATCAGCGGCGCGGCCCGGCGCGGGCGTGCCGGCCCGACCAGTCCGAGCCCCCCCCGGGCGCGTGGGCGCTACAAGTGAGCCGGTGGACAGCGGGGAGCGGTGAGGCGGGCGCCCGCTCGCGGCGCCGGGCGCCGCACCGCAGGCGCGGCAGGATGCCTGCGCTCAGGTGGTCGAGCGCGCGGCCGGCGATGTGGCGGAAGTCGGAGGACGTCTTGGCCAGGTCGGCCAGCACGGACTTGATGCGCTCGCGGTCGGCCGGCGCGGCGAACAGCGCGGCCGCCTGCACCTCCAGCTCGTCGCGCAGCTTGAGCACATACCTGCCGGCGCGCCGCGCCGGCCTCGCGCTCCGCCGAGCGCTCTGCGACGCGGTGGCCATGCACGCGCTGCTGGCCGGCGCCTGGGCGCGGCGCGCGCGCGCGCAGCTCAGGCTGGGCCCCGGGTGCGCACGCGGTGCTCATGTCGGCATTGTTGAGCGCGGCGGCGCGCTCGGCGGCCTGCTCGGCATCGCCGCCCGCGCCGGCGCCCTCGCCGCACTGCGCGGCCACCGCCTGCACCAGCCGCGTCGCCGCCGGCTGCGCGCGCGCGCCGACAGCGCCCTCAGCCGCCCGAGCTGGCGCGCAGCCCCGCCCAAGCCGGCACGCGCTCGCCGCGCCCGGCAGCGGGCGGCCCCTGGAAGGCAGCACTCGCTCGGCGCACCGGTGCGACGACCCGACCCGCGCGTCGGCGGCCAGCCCAACCCTGAGCCTATCCCTTAGCCCTGGGGCGCCGCGCCGCGCGGGGGCGTGGGCGCGCCTTCCACTGCGCGTCCAGGGCGGCGCGCAGGTTGCTGGCCAGCAGCGTGTTGAGCTGGCCCAGCACCGCGCAGGCGCACTGCGCGCTGCCGGTCGCCAGCGCGCGCCGGCCGACCTTCTGCAGGATGAAGAACACGTCGTCGACCATGCTGGTCGTCAGCGCGCCGCCCGCCCACTCGTTGATGCGGATGGCCTTGCCCACGTTCTCGTCCAGGTAGAACTCCTCCTGCGCGCGCGGCCGCGCTCACCCGCGGCTGCCCGCTCCTTGCTTCAGGGCTCCGGAAGGCGCGGTGTGCCATGAATGTAGCCAGGTGTCCGGCGCGAGGGGCACATATGGCGCATGCTGTGGCGGCTCCCTGCAGCGAGCCGGCGCAGGGCCTCCGTGTCGTGAAGCCTCCGTGTCGTGACAGGGGTGCCGCGGGGGGGGGGCGCGCCAGGTTGATGTAGTAGGCCACGAGCTCGCGCACGAGCAGGCTGAAGGGGCTGGAGCGGAAGGCGTTCTCGCGCGCGGCGCCCAGCGGCGCGGGCGCCGCCGCGGCCGCCATGGCCGCCAGCACGAACTGCGCGTACTCTTCGCTGCGCTGGCACAGCAGTAGCAGCTCCTCCAGGTAGCCCTCCACCTGCGCCGCGCGCCGCCGGGCCTCGCTTGCGCGGCCGGCGGCCTTGCCCTAACCCTCCCATAACCCTACCTTGTACCCTGCCCGTGCGGCGGAGCCCCGCCGCAGACTCGCTCAGGTCCTGCGCCAGGCGGTGGCACCCCGCGCGGCGCTGAGCCTGGCAGGCTTGCGCGGAGAGAGGCCCAGGAATCGGCGCCGCGGGGCGGCGCCGCGCAAGAGCAGCGCGCGCCTGGCGCGGGTCGACCGGCTGCGGCGGCGCGGCGCCGGTGCCGTCGGCGGCGCGCCGCGCGGACGACAGTGAGCCGACCTCCTTGACCAGCTGCGGCAGCCGGCGCAGCTGGATGAAGCGCTGCAGCACGCGGCCGCCCTCCTCGTCGCACACGCGCTGCAGCCCGCCCGCCGCCGCCAGCACCGCGTCTGGCCCAAATGCCTCGCGCAGGAAAGGCTCATTCTCGTCCAGCGCCAGGGCCACGTCGCGCAGCAGCTCCGTCAGGGTCGCCGCGAAGTCCGCCCCGCCGCCGCCTGCACGCGCGCGCCCGCGCTCGGGTGACCCCTGCCGTGCGGGGTCACGGGGGCGAAACATCTGTGCCCGGGGCGCGCGGGCGGGCGCACCCGCGCTCTCCACGAGCTGGCTGTAGTTCTCCTTGGCGCGCGCGGTGACCAGCTGGCGCAGGTACTCCACAAACCACTCCAGGCCCTCCTCCTGCGATGCGCGGGCATGCGCTCCTGACGGCGCGCCGCGAGCGACTGTGAAGCCCGCCACCACGCGTTCGCGCTGCCTGAGCGGACCATGGCACTCCGCATGGTGGTGGCTGGTAAGGCGGGACAGGCGCGCAGGGATCTCGACGCGGGGCCCGAATAAACAGCGCCTGCGCTCGCTTGTGCGACGCGGGTGCCGCAGGCCGGGTCTTAGCGCAGGCGCGCGCCGGCATGCCGAGCTGCGGGAACAGGCGCGTGAAGCGCAGGATGGTGGCGTGGTCGCGCCGCCCCCGCGCCTCCTCCAGCCGCTCGCGCACCACCGTCTGCAGCCGCGCCTGCGCCTCCTCCAGCACCTGCGCCCGCCATGCCGAGCGCTGGCGAGCTTGCCCCCGGGGGGCGCGGATCCGAGCGCCGGGCAGCCTGCCACGCCGACAGGGTCTGACAGAGCCTGGACAGCACCCGGGAGCGGACGGCATGAGTCCGGGCGCCGGGCGGCCCGCCGCACCAACAGGGTTTCAACAGCGCCCAGAGCAGCAGGGCGGCGGGCGGCGGCGCACCGCGCGCTGCGCCTGCGCCTGCTGGGTATCCAGCTCGTCGCTGACCGGGCCGAAGCGCTGCTCCAGGCGCAGGAAGCTCTGCACGTGCTGCGCGGCGGCCTCGTAGTCCTGGCCCTCCAGCGCGGCGCGCACGCCGTTGATCGCGGCGGTGCGGTCGACGACGATGTTGATCCGCGCCAGCGTGGCGCGGATACGCGACTGCGCCGTGTCCAGCTCGCGCACCTTGCGCGACACGCGCTCCGCCAGGTCCGCCGTGCCGCGCACGCTGCCGGCCAGGCCGTCCGCGTCCGCCGCCACCACCTCCAGCAACTGCGCCGCGCGCGCCCGGGCTCAGCCCGCCGCGGCCGGCGGCCCGCCGAAGGGGCGACCAGGCTGGTGCGCGGGCGCGGCGCGCGCGCCTCTGCGGTGGACGCCTGCAGGCCGAGCAGGCCCTGCTCGACCGCCACGCGCTTGCCCAGCAGCTGCTCGAGCTCCTGGTCGACGCCGCGCTCCCTGGCCAGCGTGTCGTGCAGCAGGCGGCTGATATCCGCGGCATTGGTCAGCTTCCTGTGCGGCCGGAGCGTACGCGGTGACCGCGCGCCAGCCGCTCTCCAGCGGGGGTGGGCAAGCGCGGCGCGCCAGGGACGCACAAGGCGTACCTGATCAGGCCAAGGTCGATCGTCTGCCCCGGCGCTGCCGCGGGCAGCGCCAGCCCGCCCATCGGCGCGCTACAGCGGTCAATCACATACGGACTGAGGCGTCTGTGCCTATACCCCAGGCTTTTAGTGCGCCTTGTGCCTCCGTCTCAAAACACTATTCCTCAGTGCGAGGTGTGCACCTAATTGCAGAGTGTTGTACAGTGCCGAGTGCTGTACGCGCCGTACCAGCTCTGGCAACGGGCACTTACACAGCGCGCGCCTCACGCTCGTGCAAATATACGGGGGGGGGGGGGCAAACTCGCGCCCAATTGTGCCGTTGGCGCATACCCTGTCGGGGTGCAGGGCCATTCCCGAGATTTGAACCGGCTTATCTGCTGGTTCCCATCCCGGTCCAAGGTCGCGCTGCTAGTAACCGCCTGCCATGGCCTGCGCGATCCTGCGTTGCTCGCACCCGGCCGCTGCGCTCCGTGTGCGGAGCGGCGCAACCCCCCAGCGTGTCAGGGCGGTCCGGCCCTGCATTGGGCGGCGAGTGCTTGCAGCAGCTGCAAAGGCAAGCCTCTTAAGTTAAAAAGCTGCAGGCACTGCTGTGTACCCACTCCATGCGCTGAGCTGTGAATTATGAGAGCGCTGGCGCAGGTAGAGCAGAGCGTCAATGCGTCGCCTGAGAACGCGGTTCGTTGCTTCATGACAGGCGCGCAGCCCTTCTTTTCAGTCAACCTCTGCGCTCTGGGGGTGAGAGCAGCGAGAACTGCTCGAGCATTGAAATTAGCCTAGTGCAGTGCACAGCCAATGCATTCTTCTAAAGCCTGAGCGGCTGGCCGTTGCAGAGGATGGCGCGCTTGTGTGCGAGCGCCTGACCCCAGGGAACTACAGGCTTGAGGCAGCAGCTCCTCGCGAGGTGCGTGAGGCCCTGCAAGGACATTGCTGGGCGCTGCATGCTGTGAGTCACAGCTTGTGACTCACACACACTCCGTCATTGCTCGGGCGGCCGCCTGCTGCCTGAGTGACTGGCGCCCGTTCAACTGTGTGCTCCTGCCTGCAGCACGGCGACGGCAACGCTCCGCGCTGTGACCCGGCCAACCCAACGAGCTGCCTCACCTACGTCTATGTGCTGGAGTCGGGCCAGATGGTGCGGTCGCGCTGGGTGCTGTGGGAGCGTGCTCGCAGCTGCGCGTGAGCCTGCCTGAGGCGCTCCGTGCCCAGGTGTGCGAGGGCCTGCCGGCAGGAGAGTACGAGATCAAGCAGGCGCAGCCGGACGACGTGGAGGTGCGCGCCGCACCCCCGCGACGCTCTGCTCTGCCTGTGCAGTCGGCTGCCTATTCTGACCCAAAATTGCAGCAGCGAACGGGGCACCATGGCGCGCAGAAAATGGTGCAGCACGCGGTGCGCCTGAGCCAGGGCCTGTCGGGCACCGAGCGCACTCCCGAGGCAGAGACTGCCGGCTCGGAGGGGGGCTGGCTCAGCAAGCTCACCGGCTTCCTGCGCAAGACCTGAGTCGCGAGTCGCAGGCGCTGTGACGGGGGAGTGCGGGCAGCCTGTGTGTGACCCTGGGCATTCACCGTGTGACCTGCTGCCACGGCGTTGTTGTAACACACACATGCAAGAGGCAGCGCTTCCGGCCATGTTCTGGGCTCATGCTGCGGCTGCCGCGATGGACTGCGGAGCGCGCGCGGCGCCTTTGGACCCTCCCAAGAATTGTACGGACTTGCCTAAGCAGACAGGCTGTCTAGACCTTTTCCCGCCCTCGAGCAGCCGCACGCTGCGCGGCACAGCTCGTGCGGCCGCACGCCCCACGCCGCGGCGCTCACTGCCCTGCGTACGCGGCGCGCCCGGCCTCCGCCTCCGCGGCCGCGCCGCTGAAGCGGCCCACGTGCGACACGTCCTCCTTGCGCGGGCGGACCATGTCCGTGCGCACGCACTGCAGCACGTCGCCTGGGCGCAGCTCCGGCGCGCCCGCCAGGCACACGCCGCACTCGGTGCCCTTGGCCACGCGCTGCACCTCCTCCTTGTGCCGGCGGATGCTGGCGCACGCGCCCTCGTGCACCACGTCGCCGCCGCGCAGCACCCGGAAGCGCTCGCCTGCGCGCGGCGGCGCCCGCGTCGGCGCTCTGCGCGCTGCAGCGCCCCCCGCGGCCCGCGCAGCCCAGGGCGCCCATCGCGTCAGCGGAGCCCATGCGGCCCGTCAATGCAAGGCAAGCCGCCAGCCGCACTGCGACCGGCATCCACGATGCTCAGTGTGGGCGGGCCGCCGGCGCACCGGCGCGCAGGGTGCCCTCCGTGACGCGGCAGCCGGCCACCACATCGTCCGTGCGCTTATTCGCCATCTCAAACAGCTGCAGGACGGTGGCCTGGCCCGTGACGACCTCGAGCGGGATGCGCGGCGCTGCGTCGGTCATCCACTCCGCGATCTCCTGCACGCCGTGGCGCACGGCTTGGGCTGCGCCCCGCGCCGGCTCCCGCAAACAGCTCTGACCCGCTGACACTGCGGGGCGCGAGGCCAACGATCACACCACGCCACGCACGTGCTGCCCACGCCGCGCGACTGCCGAGCGCGCAGCCGGGCGCGCCTCAATGAGGCGGTAGATGATGGGCTGGCAGAGCACGGGCACGCCGGCCTGACGCGCGCGCGTGTCGACGGCCTGCGTCTCGCACTCCACATTGAAGGCCACGACGCGCGCGCCCATGATGGCCGCGGCGCCGATGTCGGCCAGCGTAACCGCGCCAACACCCAGCGAGGCCACCCTGACGGTAACGGTGTCCGAAGACAGCAGCAGCGCCGCGTCGCGCACTGCCTCCGCCGAGCCCTGCGCGGATGGGGGCGCTTCGGGGGCCTTCGCATTCAGCCCAGGCTGGCAGGCAGGCGACCGCTCGCTCCTGTGCAGCTGCAGGCGCATCCGCCCCTCTGCAGTACCTCTGCAACCCGTGCTTGGCCGTGGCACTCGCTGCGCCAGGCCCTGTTGACACCGAGCAGCGCGGCGTGCGCCCGCAGCCAGGTGTACTCCCTAACAGAGCACAGCGCGGGACGCAGCGTCGGCCGCTGCCGCTCCGCATGGCCAGCACGCGCCTGCACGTCCGCCTTGATGAGCAGCGCCAGCTGGCTGGGGCCGGCCGGCGCCGGCGCGGGCGCCTCGCCCTCCTCCTGCGCGGCGGCGGCCGCCTCCGCGCGCGCGGCGGCGGCGTCCGCCTCAGCGGCCACCTCCGCGGCCTGCGCGCCGCGGCGCGCCTCGTCCAGGCGGCGGCCGCGCGCCTCGCTCACGCGCCGCGCACGGTCCTCGCTGCGCGCAGCCCGCGCGTCAGCGCGCCGCTGGGCCGGGCGCACTTGCCGCGCATGCGCGCGGGAGGGGGCGCCGCATGCGGGCGCGCTGCACCAAGCAGCCGCCCTCCAGCAGCGCAAGGCGACAGCGGCGGCCGCCACAGCGCTGCGCTGGTGGTGCGGGACAGGCCCGCTGGTGTGGGGCCATGCGCAGGCAGGCGGCCGGACGCGCGCCACGAGCGACGCGAGCGCGGCGTCAGGCAGGGCGTGCAGGCCGCCGCGCGTCCCGCCGCGGGCGTCCCCGCCCCGGCGGGCGTCCGGCGAGGCGGGCGCGCGCCTGGGCAGGACCATGAAGGCGTCACCCGCGCGCGGCGCCGCGCGCAGGCCGGACACCTCCACCGGCTGCCCCGGCAGCGCGGCCGCCCGCTCGCGCCCCGCGCCGTCCAGCAGCCCACGCACGCGGCCCCACTCGGCGCCCAGCACCAGCGCCTGGCCCTCCTCCAGCGTGCCGCGCTTGACGATCACCGTCGCCACAGGCCCCTGGGCCGCATCGCGCCGGAACTCAGCCAAATAAAGGCGCTCCCCGCGCCGGCAGCGCCGCCCTCGCTCGGCAGCGCAGCCCGGCTCCCCATGTACAGGTGTTGTAGGCCGCGGAGCCATGCCGGGCCACAGGCCGCTCGCGAGCAGCGGGGCGGCCGGCAGGCTGCCGCGCAGGCGAGCGCGCGCGGGCGCGTTGCTGGAGGCGGCGCGGGGGGCGCGGGGGCCGCGCACGTGCAGCTTGTCCACGCGGGCCTCCACCACGGTGCCCTCCGCGGTGCCCGTGCGCGAGGCCTTCAGGTCCAGCAGCTCAGCCTGCAGCAGCACCGCCTCCTCCAGCTCGCGCAGGCCCAGGCCCACCGGCGCCGCCGTCTCCACCACCTGCGCCCGCGCCGGCGCCGCGTCTGAGCGCCGCGGCCGGCCGCCCGCATGCAGAGCGGGCCGCGAGGACAGGGCGCCACCGCGCGCAGCGCCGGTGGAAGACACCGTTGCGGTGTGTGGGCAGGGACGGCGCTGTAGAAGGCTCGGGGCATTCCGCGCATGCACGGGGCGCAGCGGTGGGGCGCGGCGCGGCGCGGCGCGCGCCTGCACGGACCCTCCGTTCTCCTCGAGCTCCAAGCCCGCGGCGGCCAGCTCGCGGCGCACGCGCGCGGGCTCCGCGCCCGGGCTGTCGCACTTGCTGAGCGCGACGACGACGGGGCAGCCGGCGGCGCGCGCGTGCGCGAGCGCCTCGCGCGTCTGCGGCATCACGCCGTCAGTCGCGGCCACGACCAGCACGACGAGGTCTGTCACGGCGGCGCCGCGCGCGCGCATCGCGCTGAAGGCCGCGTGGCCGGGCGTGTCCAGGAAGGTGAGCGACGCGCGCGACTGCGGCATGGCCACCTCGAACGCGCCGATGTGCTGCGTGATGCCGCCGGCCTCGCCGGCGGCCACCGCCGTCTTGCGCAGCGCGTCCAGCAGCGACGTCTGCGAGCGCGGCGCGCGCGCGTCGGCCGGCGCATGTGGACACCGCGCTCGGCGCGCTCGGGCGGGCGGGGAGGGGGGCGCGCGCCTTGCCGTGGTCCACATGACCCATGACTGTGACGACGGCCGGCCGCGGCAGCGCGTCCTTGTCGCGGTCTGTGCGCGCGCAGCGCTTCAAGGCCTGCGCGTGGTGCCCGCCGCGCCTGCATCCCTGAGGCGGGGGGCTCCGCGCACCATGGGCCGCCTGGGAGATTACAACGTCCTTGTCAAACTCCATGGCTGCGAGCTCCGTGTGGTCCACGGCCACCCTGCGCGACGCGCGAGCTCGGCTGAGCCTCCGCCAGGCGGTCGGTGTGCATCAGCGCGTGCGCGCGCAGCGCCCGCTCGGCCGGGGCGGCCGGGCGCAGGGCGCTCGCCTGTCCTCAGACGACTCGACCACAGCGCCCAGCTCCGTGAGCACCTCCTCCAGGCGCTGCACATCCGTCTCTGCGCCGGGCGGCCGCGGGTCGGGTCATCCCCGTGGGTCAGCGCAGGGTCACGCCGCCTGGGCTGCCCCTGCCAGCCAGCTTCGCATGCGGTCACTGCTGCACCCGCAGCACATCAGCAGCGATGCCCCGCGACTCGCTCTGCGTACTAACAACCGTGCGGCGCGCTTTGAGCTCGAGCGGGGCCGCGCACGCAGCAGGGCCGCCAGCTGCCGCACGGTCACGTCCTCGGGCACCACCAGCGCCGGCCGCGCAGGCGGCTTCCGCTTCGCCGGCCTCTTCGGCCGTGGCTGCTGCTCCAAGGCTGGGGCCTCCTGCACTTGCGCCGCGCCCGCGGCCTGCCGCGGCTGCGCCGAGTCGCCTTCGACGCGCGGCCGCGGCGCGCCCTCGGCCGCGCGAGCCGGCGCGTGAGCCTCTGCTGCCTGCCGCGTGCGCGACTCCGTGACGCGCGGCTCCACGGCGGGCGGGTCCGGCGCGGCCAGCCAGCGGTGCGTCCTGGGAGGGCCCGCGCGCTGCGGCTCTGGGCGCGCCGCGCCCGCGTCCCTCGCAGCGCTCTCGGCGCTCCCTGCGGGCCCGGTTGCAGGCGGCTGCCAGTCGCCCGAGGGCGCCGCAGCGCCGTCGCCGCGCCCCGGCAGCGGGCGCAGCCGCTGCTGGCCTTCTGCAGGCCCAAGCGCGGGCTCCGCGGCGAGCGCGGCGCCCCCGCCGGCCCCGCGCTCAGGCGCAGCTGCCCCAGGCCCCGGCGGCGGTGCCTGCAGCCACCTGTGAACACTCGGCGCGCGGGCGGCAGGCCGAGCTGCTGCGGCTGCACTCCGCGTCGCCTGGGACGCGGCAGCGGCAGCCTCCATGGCCGCTTGCGCCGCGGGCTCCAGACTGACGCTTGGCTGCTCCAGCGGCGCATGCAGCCAGCGCTGCGTCCTGGGCCGGGCAGCCGGCACAGCGGCTCGCTCCACGCGCGCGCCCGCGCGGAGCCCAGCCTCCAGGCCGCCGCGCACGTCCTCGCCCAGAGCAGCCTGCGTCGCAGGCTGGGCTTCTGGGCCTCGCGCTGGCGGCGACGCGCCCATATTCTCTGTCGCCGCGGCTGGCGCTGCGGCCGGAGGCTGCGCCGCCGGCGGTCGCAGCCAGCGGTGTATCGCTGGCGGGCCGGCAGCACGCTGCGGTGGCGCCGCAGCGCTCCTCGCTGGTCCGCCGGCGGCGCGCGGGCGCTCTTCGGCAGCCTCCGCTCCGCGCTCAGGCGCCGCGGGCTGCGGCTGCACAGGGGGCTCCCCCTGCAAGCCCTGCGCGCCGGATGGGCCAGCGGCGCGCTGTGGCGCGGCCGCAGCGCGCTCCGCGTACCGGCCGGCAGCCTGCGCGCCCTCCGCGGCAGCCAGCGCTCCTCGCTCAGGCTCCGCGGGCTGCAGCTGTCCACGCAGCCAGCGGTGCACCTTTGGCGGGCCAGCCGCGCGTTCGGTCTTGGCTGTCTCCGCAGACTCGCTCGCAGCACGCGCACGGACCAAATCATTCTTCGCCGCCTGATCCGCAGGGCGGCGCTGCTCGGGCGCTTCGCGCAGCTGGCGGCGCACTTCCGGCGGGCCGGCGGCGGTCTGTTCCGCAGCAGCAGCGCGCTCCGCGGGCGCGTCTGCATAGCGCGAACTCTGCACAGCGGCCTGCGCCACGCGCTCGGGCTCCGCTGGCTGAACCTGCGCGACCGGTTGCTGCAGCCAGCGGTGCACCTTTGGCGGCCCGGCAGCGGGCTGCGCCGCTGCCGCAGCCGCCTGTGCAGGCCCGCCCACAGCTGTCAAGCCATCAGCGACAGCCGCAAGTTCCGCCTCTGCGGGCGCCGGCTGCGCCGCCGGCCCCTGCAGCCCTCCTCGCAGCTCGGGCGATGCAGCAGGCAGCTGTACTTCCGCCACAGCGCGCACCGGCGCGTCTGCAGCGCGCGCCCCCTCTGCAGCAGCCGCAGCCTCGCGCTCAGGCTCGGCAGGCCGCGGCGGCGCGGGCGCCTCGCGCAGCCAGCGGTGCACCCCGCGCGCCTCACTGACAGGCTGTGGCGCAGCCGCTGCGAGCTCCGCAGGCCCATCCGCAGCGCACGTGCCCTCCGCAGCAGCCGGCGCTTCGCTCTGGCGCTCTGCAGGCTCTGGCCGTGCGCCAAGCTCCACAGCAGTACCCAGAAGCTCGCGCTCGGGCTCGGCGGGCCGCGGCGGCGCGGGCGCCACGCGCAGCCAGCCGTATACCCGGTGCGCGGCACTGGCGGGCTGCGGCGCAGCCGCTGCAAGCTTCGCAGGCGCGTGTGCAGCGCGCGCGCCCTCCGCAGCACCCAGAAGCTCGCGCTCGGGCTCCCGCCGCGGCCCGCGCAGCCAGCCGTACACCCGGTGCGCGGCACTGGCGGGCTGCGGCGCAGCCGCTCCAAGCTCCGCAGGCCCGTCCGCAGCGCGCGCGCCCTCCGCGGCAGCCGACGCTGCGCTCTGGCGCTCTGCAAGCTCTGGCGGTGCGCCAAGCTCGCCGGCAGCCGCTGGCTGCTGGTCTGCCGCCCCGGCCGCGCCTGCCGGCGGCCCTGGGGCCCCAGGCTCGGTCGCGGCCCCCTCTGCTGCAGCTGCTCGCCCTTCCGACGCTCGGCCCCCGTGCAGCACGCCCTCGCTCTGTGCTACGGGCGTGCCTGCTTGCGCACGCCCAGCCGGGCCTGCCTCCTGACCAGCCTGCGGCTCTGCCGTCGCAGGCGGCGAGGCTGGGCGCACGGGCCCGCGCTCGGCGCCAAGCAGTGCGGCGCGCTGCAGCTGCTCAACATGAGCAGACTCCTCCTCAAGAGCCGCTTCCGCGTGCAAGCTGCGGGCCTCGTGCACCAGCCGCAGCCCTGCTGCCTCGCCGGGCCGCTGAGCGCTCGGGCCGCGGGCGCTCGGGTCGGTATAGCGGTGCACATGGCCGCCTGGCCGCAGCTGCTGCTGGCCTGCAGGCACGGGCTGGGGCAGCCAGCCTTGCCCTGCGCGCGTGCGGCATAGGTCACAGAGCTGCTCGTGTACTTACCACAAGCATGAGAACCAGCAAGGCCGCAGGCTCACCTGCAGACGCACCACTCTCTGCTTGCTCCTCTACAGTTGTGGAGCCGCGGTCTGTGCGCGCTTCGGTGGCAGCACTTGATCTAGAGCGCGCCTGGAGCAGCTGCCGCAGCACTCGGCGGCCTGTCGAAGCCACGCGCCTGGGCTCTATCATACGCAGGTTACACCGGCCTCTGATGATCCTGCCAGACTTCTGCGTGTTGCTCCTCTCCTATTCATTCTGGCTGCGACCCTGCTCGATCGAGGAGCCATATCCTAGCAGCGTTACCGCCCTCTGGCCACCACGGTTACATGCAGTTGTGCGCCGGCCGTGCGCACATGGACTGCTCAACTCGTTTGGAGCATGAGCATCGTCGACGTACTGACGCGCACAGAGGCTCTGTTGAAAAAGTGACGGCCCTCTGCGTAGGCCACGCCCCTTGTTTGGCAACCCGCAAGATTGCAGGTCACATGCAAGCACGCTTGCAGGTACGAGAAGTACTCCAAGGAACAGGCGCCCGGCGAGCGGAAGGGCAAGGACGTGTTTGATGACGCATACGCCTCGGTGTTGGAGAGCATCACGGAGCTCACGCTGGTGCGATTCTGCGCCTGGCGACAAGCGGCACTGCGCTGGCACAGGCCCTCTCACATGCAGAACGCTGTGCAGAAAGCAGAGGCGAACAGCGGCGAAAAGAGCAGAGCGCTGAAAGCGACGACCAATGCAGAGCTGCGGTGAGGCCTGCTGAGCTTCGCTGCCCGCTCTGCCGCACTTGCAACCGCGCTGGTGGCACCTGCGCTAGCTTGGGGCCCAGGCGCGCCAAGGCGGCGCTGCTGGATGACCCGGTTGCAGAGCTCGAGAAGCTCGTGCGCAAGGGCAAGAGCGTGACTCAGGAGACCGTGGCAACGCGCCTGGGCCTGGTCTGCACCCACGCCCAGGCCGGTTGGCTTGTGGGAGATGCTCAACCACTTATAACGAGACTGTAAAAGCCTGCCGCCTGCGCCGCAGGTGCATGCAGTGCGGCAGGCCGTCGAGGCGATCCCGGACGGCGTGCACAGCCCGCGCAGGCTGAACAAGGTCCGCACCGACACAAGGGGCCTGGGCAGGGGAAATGCATGTGGGTTGCACTCCGCGTGCGCTCTGCTGACCATGCAGGGGCTGCGCCTGCCCCAGCCCGCAGGGCCGCCATCACCGCTTGGCAGGGGCAAGGCGCCAGCCGCGGAACTGGATGCGGAGAAGCGCGACCGCCGCATGGATAACAATGCCGAGTACTACCAGCACAGCGCTGCCACCACCCAGTTCCAGAAGGTGGCCTGGCGCTGCAGCCCGCGCGCTCCCCGCGCGCGGCGCCCAGCCGCTCGGTCCAGGCGGGCCTGTGTCTGAGCTCAAGCGGGGCACGCGCCGCAGGACTTTGAGGCCGCCAAGGCGCGCCAGGACAAGTCCCTCGACGCCATCGACAAGGGTCTGACCACCCTGCGCGGCATTGGCGAGGCGATGGGCGAGACTCTGGCGCAGCAGGACGTCGTCCTCGACGCGATACACGAGAGGGTGCGCCCGGCCGTTCGCTGCCCAGCCGGCGCTCTGCAGCAGCGCTTGACGCATGCCGTGCTGTGCCCGCGCAGATGGACGAGGTCACCGAGCAGCTGAACACGAACAATATGAAGCTGAAGGGCCTGGTCACAAAGGTGCCCGACATCCGCTCCGGCCTGCCGGCCCTCCCCGGCGTTTCCGCCTGCACGGCCTGACGGGCGCCAGGGGCGCAGATGCGCTCGACCAGGAACTTCTGCCTGGACGTGGTCCTCATCTGCATCATTCTCGCCCTGATCATGTACCTGGTGTCGATGTTCAAGAAGTAGCGCCCGCCGCCGCGCTCCTGCGGAGGGCGTGCTTGCATGCGGGTCTGGGGTGTGCCACGCGCGGCCGCACTGGCCACTGCATCCCTCCAATCAGTGTGTTACAGCAGTCGCTGTCGTTCGGGGTGCATGCGGGCGCGGCCAACGGGCTAGGCCACGCATGTGGGCGAGGTTCGGGTGTACAGTTCCTGGCATGCCCGCAAACCGCGGGGCCCAGCTGCACAAGCACACAAGCGGCTATGCTCCCTGCGGAGGCGCCGACGCTGCCCAGGCACGCAGCGCGGCGATGCGCTCCGCCAGGGGCACATAGGCGCCGTGCTCCGCCACGTCGCCCTGCTCCAGCGCCAGCAGCGCGAGCAGCTCGCCGACGTCGGGCCCCGCCATGCTGCCGGTCAGCGCGATGCGCAGCGGCATGAATAGCCGCTTGCCCTTGCGCTTCTGTGCCTTGCCCAGCGCCTTGGCCCAGGCCTTGAACGCGCCGGGCTCGCCCGCGGCCGCCGGCCCGAGCTCGCCGGCATCCCAGGCCGCGAGCACCGCGTTCGCGACCTGGCGCGCCAGGCATGTGGCTCAGGGTGCACGGCGCGCGACGCGCCCCCTCCGCGGCCGCACCCTCCGGCCGCCGGACTCGCGCCGTGCCGGGACGCGAGTGAGCATCTGCGGCCCAACCCTAACCCTGCTCTGGTGAGCGAGGGGCGGGCGCGCGCCTCCAGGAAGTTGTCCTCCAGCACGGGCGCGGCGGCGGCGGAGGCGAGCGTGTCGGCCAGCGGGTAGGCCAGCAGCCGCCGCAGCTCCGGCTCGGCGTCCACGACCAGCTCCAGCGAGTTCTTCACCAGCTGCACCGCCGCCGCCACGAACGCGCCGTCCTCGCGCGCTAGCAGGCCGCTCTGCGTCCAGCCGCTCGCCAGCTTTGGCAGCAGCTGCGCCGCGCCGCCCCGCGCGTCAGCGGCCGCAAAGCAGGCGGCGCCGCGCGCATGCTCATGGGTGAGGCTCAGCGACCGAGCCTGATGTGCAAGACTGCGCTGCTTGCAGCGGGCTGTGCTGGACGCGGTGCGGCGGCCGGACGCCGGCCGGCGGCGGGAGGCGCGCGGACGCGCCTCCTCGGTGTCCAGCGCGCGCAGGTGCTGCCCGTTCATCCACGCCAGCTTGGTCTTGTCGAACACGGCGGGGCTCTTGGTTATCCTGTCCAGCGAGAACTTGTCCTGCAGGTCCTCGACCGTGTAGATCTCCTGCGCAGCAGCCCGAGGAACTCTTGAGCCGCGCAGCGCGCGCTTGGGCATCCGCGCTCAACGCCAGCTCGCCTGCGCGCCAGAAGACCTGCAGAAAGTACCTCGGCGCATAGGAGACCCAGGGCGCGCCTGCTCGGTGCCGTCGTTCCAGCCCAGCAGCGACAGGTAATTGACCATGGCGCCCGGCAGGAAGCCCTGCTGCCGGAACTCGCCCACCGACGTCGCGCCGTGCCGCTTGGACAGCTTGCTTTTGTCCGGCGCGAGGATGAGGGACACATGCGCGAACGTCGGCGTCGCCCAGCCGAACGCGTTGTAGATGAGCACCTGCGCGCCGGCGGCCGCCCCGCGCCGGGTCAGCGCGCGCCTGTGCGCGTGCAAGTAGGGCGGGCCGCAGCAGGCGGGCGGGGGCCACCTGCCGCAGCGTGTTGGGCAGGTGCTCCTCCGCGCGGATGACGTGGCTGATGTGCATCAGCGCGTCGTCCACGGCCACGCAGAAGTTGTACACGGGCAGGCCGTTGCTGCGCATGACGACAAAGTCGCCCACGGCGCTGGTGTTGAAGCGCACGTCGCCCCGGACCGCGTCGTCCACCACCACCTCCTGGTTGGCCGGCGCGCGGAAACGGTAGCAGTGCGGCGCGCCCTGCCGCGCCGCTCGCGCGACTCCTCAGTCCGCACCTTGACAGGCACCCTGCGGACTGACGCCGGGCCACGTGCTGTCGGCTGGGACGGGCGGTCGGCAAGGCCCATGCAGACGCCAACCGGAGCTCGTAGCGCTCGCCCACGCTGCGAGCTGGCATGCCGCCCCACGTCCTGCAGCGTCCTCGGCAAACGCCCTGCACCGCATGCCGCCGCGCCCGGCAGCCTGCCCGCATGCCCGCGCGCCGGCCGGGCGCACCGTGGCCAGCATGTCCGCGACCTCGTCCGCGCCCGCGCGCGCCCACCGGCCGCGGTAGATGGGCGGCAGGCTCTTGGCCTC
>JAABUH010002492.1_pt1 | contig 17630 bp, 15 predicted proteins | sample 5559121 | NCBI WGS metagenome assembly JAABUH01 (sample SAMN10711871, study PRJNA513364) | rock metagenome | isolation source: Antarctica rocks | place: Antarctica: Victoria Land, Battleship Promontory nord | collected 2015-12-28
CCCCCCGCCCTATGGCGGCGCCCAGGGCGGCTTCGGCGCGCAGCCAGGGCATCAGGGCACCCCCCCGCCGCCCCCGCCCCCGCTGCTACCGCCGGAAGACGGCTACTACGGCGGCAATCAGGGCGGCGGCGGGCAGCCCCCGCGCCGCAACAATCGCAACCTGATCCTCGGCATCCTCGGCGGCGCGCTCCTGGTAATCGTCCTCTGCGTCGGCGTCGGCATCTTCGCCTTCTCCCGCGGCGGCGGCGGCGGCCCCACCCCGACGGTCCAGGCCGCCAGCCAGCCGACCACCACCACCATCGCCGCCGTCAACGTCGGGGCCACGCAGACCGCCGTCGCCTCCGCCCGCCCGAGCGGCAGCCCGTCCCCGTCCCCGTCCCCATCGCCATCATCCGGCGCCGCGCCGACCGTCGCCGCGAGCAGCGTGCCGTCGGCCAGCCCTTCCCCATCGCCGTCGCCGTCGCCGTCGCCGAGCGCGGCCCCGAGCGCCGCGCCCACGGCCACGACCACCGGCAGCGTGCCCTTCTTCCCGAGCACCAGCCCATCGGCGGCCCCGGCCCCGACCGCGACGACGCGCCCGAGCACGCCACCGAGCGCCGCGCCGACCGCGCGCCCGAGCACCGCCCCCACAGCCAGCGCCCGCCCGAGCACTAGCCCGAGCAGCGCCCCGACCGCCGGGCCGTCCTCCCGCCCCAGCGCGTCGCCGAACGGGCAACTCCCGACCGGGAACGCGCCCGCCGGCTGGAAATCCTATCGCGGCAACGCGCAGGTGCCCTTCTCCATGTACTACCCGCCGGACTGGACCGTGGACGAGTCCCGCGCGAGCGAGGGGCGCGTCTACTTCTACGCCCCCGGCGTCGACAAGGCATACGACGACGGCACCTGGGTGCTGATCGCCACCAACGGCACCGCCGTCCCCAATGGCAACGTCGATGTGCTGCGCGATCAGTACTTCAACAGCGAGATTAAGGCGTCGCACCCGGAGGCGGGGATCAACATCACCCGCAACAACCAGTTCTCGAACATCACCTTCGCCTCGCTCGGCACCAACTTCAACAGCAACAGCGATCTCTGCTTCGCCTACATCGGCCTCGGCCTCAACAAGAGCGTGCCGTGGCGCTTCCGCCTCAACTCGCTCGATGCGGACTACGACGACAACCTGAGCACCTACTTCAACGACATGATCGGCTCGCTCAACATCTACGGGAACCCGTAGGGGCGAAGTCGGCGGTCGGCGGTCAGTAGTCCGTACATTAGCGTGAGTTTCGGCGTGTTCAACGAACGCTAAACCGAAGCGCCGATGGAAACCACATACCGTATCACGGCTGTGCTCAGTCCGCGCAGGCGGATAGTATGCCCTTCATGGGTACTTTGTGCCCTTCATGGGTAGCGGCTGCCCTCCGGGGTACCGCGGTCCACCGGCAGCCCACACCGACCATGCGCCTCCGACCGGCGCTTCAGTTTTAGGAAGGAGACCAGATGCCACAGCGACCGGCACAGAAAAAGAAAAAGCCCGCCGTCGTTCAGGAGACACGGCGAGCGACATCGGTCGCCGTGGGTGAGGCGGCGCTCCAGGCGCAAATCGAGAGCGGCGACACGATCACAGACGGGGTGCGGTTGTTCCTCGCGATGCTCGCCGACCAGCAACCCTCGCGCGGCCTTCCCCGCACCGTCTCGCGACAACACAAGGGTTTCACGGAGAGCTTCTGGCAGGACATGCGTGTGCGGCTGGCACCAACAAAGAAATCGGCGTCCGAATGGCACGAGCAGAATCAGAAGACCCTCAACAACGTTTTCACCAATAACGGTCAAGAACAGCTGTATAACAAGCGCGGTTGGCTGTTTGCCTCCCGCGGCAAGTCGTATCGCCGATCACGATGCCGAACAGTTGCTCGCCACCGTGCTGCGCCGCCTCGACAAGCTACGCCAGATCAAGGACGCCTTCAGCGGCTACGATGGCCCGCAAGGGTAGTCAGGCCCGATCGAGTGTACGCTCGCGTGCGTAACCGGAGACGAGGGCGGCGGCTTTCTTCCCACGGGCATTCCACTCGCCGGTGTATGTCACCGCACGTACCGCCCGGCTTCAGGGAACGAGCGTGAATAGCCCGCTATAAGTAGCCCTGGCCCCGCGCCCGCGCCCGCTCGATGACATCCGGTGCCACATCGTGAAGCGTATGAGCTGAGATATTCATCCGTGGTAACGAGCGTGGTCCCGCTGACAGGCACCGCCCACCAACAAACCCCTCCACGGACTGCCGACTGCCGACTACGGACTACCGACCGTTCTCTCTGCCGACTGCCGGCCACCGACCGCCGACTGCCGACTGCCCCAAGGAGTCCCCAATGGCAACGCCCCCACCCACCATCCGCCGCCTCGGCCCCGGCGACGACGCCCTCCTCGCCCGCCTCGCGACCGAGGGTCCCGACTTCGACCTGGAAGGCCGGGATGAGCCGGAGGCACCGCTCGCCCCGGCCCTCTCCGCGCGCTACCTCGCCAACCCCGCCGTCCTGCACTGGGTCGCGTTCGCCGGCGACGAGCCGATCGGCACCCTCTTCTGCCTCCACCTCCCCCTCCCCTCGGGCGACGGCGAGGAAGTCCTCCTCCACGAGATCGGCGTGCGGCGCGCGTGGCGCAGGCGCGGCGTCGGGCGCGCGCTCCTGGCCGCGCTGACCCGCTGGATGCGCGAGTCCGCCGTCCCCGAAGTCTGGGTGCTGGCCGACAACCCCGCCGCCACCGACTTCTACGCCGCCTGCGGCTTCGCCGTCGCCGCCGACCAGCCGACCTACCTCACCCGCCGCCTCGCCGCCCCCGACGCCTGACGCGCGGCGAGCGCCCCCGCCCGACACGCGACGCGCATACCGCTGATCCGCCGCGCCACGCCCAGCCCGCGCAGGCGGGTAGTATGCCCTTCAGGGGTAGTAGCTGCCCTCCGGGGCACTTCGCCGGTGCCGCCTATGGCTGCCCGCAGCCGGGGGGTGGCTGCCCTCCGGGGGGGGGTGGCTGCCCTCCGGGGGGGGGTGGCCGCCCTCCGGGGGGGTGGCCGCCCTCCGGGGCATTATAACCCCCGGAGACAACGGCACCCCCCAACCGGGAACCTGTACCTCCTCGCGGGGTATTCAATCCCCAGACCTTTGTATGGCGATGAATCACGCGCGCGGGGCGGCGCGCAGCGCGCGCGCCCCTTGCACCCACAGCAGCAGCGCCGTCACCCACAGGATCACGGCGCACCCGCCGCCCACTACCAGCCAGCGGGCCATGATCGCCTGCCCCCCGAGCGTGGCGTTCACCGGCACGGCGAGCAGCGCGACGATCCCGACCAGGCAGAGCAGCGCACCCGTCAGATAGTACATCCCGACCTGGAAGAGCCGCGCCAGCGGCAAGAAATGGATCCCGACGATCAGGGCCATGATCGGGAAGAAGCGGTCGAAGTGGCCGGTGGCGTTGCAGACGACGCTCGCGATCGCGATCGCCGCCCCCTCCAACGCGAAGACGATCCCGAACCAGCGCCCCGTGTTGTCCCCCCCCCTCCATCGCCACGTCGCGCAGCCGCCCCGACCCGCGCCAGAGGGACACCGCGCCGCCGAGCAGCACGACACCGATCAGCAAGACGACCACGGTCGGCCAGGGTGCCGCCCACCCCCCCACGCCGCCCACGCCGATCGAGGCCCAGAGGGTGCCGAAGAAGGCCATGAAGCATACGCCAGAGGCGACACCGCGCAACGCGGCTCTCGGGAGTGCCGGGGCAACTTGCGTCATCGCGTATCAACTCCTTGCCGAATAGCTAAACCGCAGCGCCGCTGAGCACCACAGACCGCTCATTGTGCCCTTCACGGGTAGTGGCTGCCCGCCGGGGCAGCGGCTACCCTCCGGGGTACTGCGTGGCCGCAGGCCATCCAGCCGGGAAGTATATTCCAACGGCACCTCCCACGCCTCGGGATGGCCCGCACCCCGGCTCGTCCCCCACCACGCGGGTTCCCGGCTCGCCACCCCCGCCCGGGGGGCAGTCGCTCCCACCCATGAAGGGCGCAATGCCTCCGGGGGACCTGCCCAGCGGGGAGCGGGGGCATCGCCCAACCGCCCGGTGTCGTTGTCGCCGACCAACGCTTCCCCTTGTCGCAAGACACCACCCCGGCGGCAACGCCCCTTTGACGAACAAACGTGCTAGCACTATAGTGGCCGCAACGTGCGGGACGCTCGCGCCTGCATACCGCCGTATGCCCGGCCGTGTGCCGGAGACTCGACCGCCGTGGGCGCGGCCAGGTGAAGGAGACCGCAATGGAAACGCACGACGACGACCTGAGCACGTTCGCCGCCGAGGGCTCCCCGGCCTTGCCGGCGGCGACGATCGAGGGCCAGGTGGCGCACGACGGGGCGCGGATCTGGTATGCGACCTATGGGCAGGGCGCGCCCGTCCTCCTGCTGCATGGCGGCCTCGGCCATAGCGGCAATTGGGGGTATCAGATCCCGGCGTTGCGCGCGGCCGGCTACCGCGCCATCCTCATCGATAGCCGTGGTCATGGCCGCAGCACGCGCGACGACCGGCCCTACACCTATGAACTGCTGGCCGCCGACGTGCTCGCCGTGCTCGATACCCTGGGGCTGGAATAGGTGGCGGCCGTGGGCTGGAGCGACGGCGCGTGTATCGCCCTCGTCCTCGCCATGCAGGCACCAGCGCGCGTCGCGGGCGTCTTCTTCTTCGGCTGCAACATGGACCTCAGCGGCACCAAAGCGATCGACGAATCCAACCCGCTCCTCGACCGCTGTTTCAGCCGCCATGCCCGGGACTACGCCCGGCTCTCGGCCACCCCCGCCAACTTCACGGCCTTCGTCGGCGCGGTCAGCCTGATGATGGCGACCGAACCCAACTATACGGCGCATGATCTCGCCCAGATTCGCGTGCCCGTCACGATCGTGCAGAGCGAGCACGACGAATTCATCAAGCGCGAACACGCCGAATATCTCGCGCGGAATATCCCCCGTGCGGACCTGGTCATCCTGCCCGGCGTGACCCATTTCGCGCCGCTGCAACGGCCGGAGCAATTCAACGCCACCATGCTCGCCTTCGTCCGCCGCGTCCTCGCCTGAAGCGCGCGCGCGGCGATCTGCCCACCCCGCCCCCATCTACCCCCCGCGAACCATCCAGGCGAGCCCCGCACTCGCGTCGGCGCACGCCGATCCCTCGCCGACGCCCGCGCCGGCACGCCGCCACCCCACCACGCGCGCCCGACGCCGGTTCCGCGAAGAATCCTGCGTGTTCTGGCGTGGCGAGCAGGGCCGTCGCCGCGCCCACCGGGGATACAGCGGGCATCGGTCGGCCCGCGCCAACGCCGCCGTCCCTTGCTCGTTTACCACAACGCTTGACCAACAGGTGTATAGTGGGGATACGCTTTCTTGCCGATGTATGCACCGGAGGTCAGTGCCATGCGCCCTTGTTCCCCGCGCCGGTGGCCCGCGCTCCTGCCGATCCTGGCGCTCGCCGCCTGCGGCCCGAGCGGCCCCGCGCCCGCCAGCGGCACCACCCCGACGGCCCCCGCCAGTCCGGCGCGGGTCGTCGGCGGCACGGCCACCCCCGCCGCCGCCACCGCGCTCGTCACGATCGCGCCGCCGCCCGCCCCAACCACGCCGCGCGCGACCGCGCCGCGCACCGCCGCCCCGGCGACGGCACCATCCTGCACCACCACTATCAGAACCGCCACGACCCTCCCGGCGACCGTCCCGGCCTGCGCCGTGACCGCCATCCGCCGCGCCTCCGCCACCCCCGACCCCTGCGACGGCACCACGGCCCGCGCCCTCCTCGCGCGCTTCCTTAACGCCTTCGATCGGGGCGATGTCGCCGCCCTCACCGGTTTCCTCACCGCCCGCAGCGCCGACCTCGGCGTCAGCCGACCCGGCGAGGAGACGTTGCTCCACTGGTACTCGGTCGACGGCCCTGCTTCGGTCTACGCACGCTCCCGCGACGATGCCCTGGCCTACTTCGCCGCGCGCCGCGCCCAGCACGAACAACTATCCCTGCTTCACCGTCCAATACGCCACCCTGCAACAACGCCGCCCCGCAACGCGACAACATCGTCGGCAACACCCTCACCCTCACCCGCCAGGCCGACGACCTCCCGCCGCACACCGCCATCGGCAAGGCTGCCTTCGCCCGCGCGGGCGGCACGATCGTCCAACGGGCGCTGGGGCCGGACAACCACCCCCGAGCGCGCGCCCTAAACCGAAGCGCCGATGGAAACCACATACCGTATCACGGCTGTGCTCAGTCCGCGCAGGCGGACTTTGTGGCCGGAGGCCATTCAGCCGGGACCTCGGTCCACCGGCAGCCCACACCGACCATGCGCCTCCGACCGACGCTTCAGTTTAGACGGCGATCGCTGGCGGCGTGACCGCTGTCAGGCCGGGCAGCTATCCCGCCGACACCTCGCCGCGTCATCACCGTTCATGGCGCTATGGCCTCCCACCGTAGGGCGCGTATCGCCCGCCAAAAGCCAGCGGGGCGACACCCACGTCGAGCGCCGCCCCGCACCTACCAACCGGCGCCCGCCGACGCCCCACTACGGACCACGGACCACGGACCACGACCACGGACCTGTTCTCTCTGCCGACTGCCGTCCGCCGCCCCACTCACGACTCCCCCCCCCGCCAGCAACGTATGCTCCCGCACCCGCCGCACCAGGATGACGCCGCGCATCAGCCAGAGCCCCACCGAGAGGAAGAGCAGATCGGACGCCAGGATCGCCAGCGTCGTCGGATGATCGGTCGCGCGCGCCGCCGCGCCGGAGAAACTCCCCGCCGCATAGTCGATCCCCAGGCGCAGCGCCAGCGTCGCCAGCCAGATCGCCACGTAGGCGGCACCGCCCGCCATCCAGACCTTCCCCGTCGCCTGATCGCGCCAGAAGTGGATCTGCCGCATCATCGTCCAGCCGAGCCCCAGCCCCACCAGCAGCATGATCGGCGCGAGCCCGATGAACAACGGCACCCGCAGCGTCCCCGGATTCGCCGCCAGCCCCGCCAGCGACGAAAGAACGATGAACGCCGTGAAGAGCACCGTCCGCGCGATCCCCACCGGTTGCGGGCGCGTGCGCCGGTAGGCGATCCACCCGAAGATCAGCAACGCGATCAGCGGCCCCGTGAAACGCGATGGATCGACCGAACTCATCGTCCAGACCCCTTCCCTTGCCCCAACCCGGCGACACGGACCAGCGCGCCCGCACCGCACATCGGGATCATCTACGCCCCCCCCGACGCAACCGTTCCCACACCTCACCCCGCAGCATACGCCACCCCGCCCCGCCCGGTCGGAAAGAGCGCGGCATGCCAACCAGCGAGCCGCGCCTGATCGAGGGGTCGCTCGTAGTGTCGGGTGGTGTCAAGCATCATCTCGACGAAACCCTCCACACTCCTATCGACGGCCACGTCATCTCGTCCGGGAATACCGAGCCGCCGCGCGAGCGATGACCGCACTTGCTCCGTATCGAGATGTCCCCCCTCGATCTCACCGGACCTGAGGACATCTCGCGTGAGCGTCCGCAACGTCGCTTCCTCGCGCAACGCAAAACCTAACGCCCGTATATGACCCGGCAGTAGCCCTTGCCGATGACGGACCCGCGCCAGCAGATCGGCCACAGGTACGCGATCCCAGCGCAGATTCGGCCAATCGGCGCGCTCGTGAATATACCTGTCAATCCCCTCATTATTTGATCGGATTATGTCTGTTATTCCCCTCATACGCAGGGGTTGTACGTGTACGAGCGGGACGATTTTTCACCCCTGCCGACAAGAACGCGATCGCCGCATCCCGGAGGGGGTGGGCACAAAGCTGGCGCGAGCGGCATCGCCACGCCCCCTTCCGCTCCGTCGGCCCGGCACCCTCGACAGCGACCTCCCCGCTCATTCCTTCCCCTTGTCCACCTCTCCATCCCCGCGTCTCCCGCCCCGTCCCCCCCTTCTCGCTTCCCCCTCGTCCTCCGCGTCGCTGTATCTCCGAGGCGCCCCCGTCCCTCGTCCCCATTCGTCACTCGTCATTCGTCATGCGTCATGCCATACTGCCCCTATCCGCCACCGGGGCGGTGCAATGGGTGGGAAAGGGGCGAACCATGAGCCGCGAGGCGGTGCGCGAGATCCTGGAGCGTGCGGAGCGCGAGCCGGAGATCCGCGCGATGCTGGAGACCAACGGTTACGTCGTCCTCGAAGGCTACGACCTCACGCCGGAAGAGCTGGACGCCGCCGAGCGCTGGGACGTGCCCGCCCTCCGCGCGCTCGCCGGGCTCGACCCGGACGACATCGCCGCCCCCGCCTAGCGCGGGGAGCACGCGATGCGCCGCCTGACCTTCCTCGGCACCGGCGACCCCCTCAACGGCGCGCGCGCGCAGACCAGCCTCGCCCTCGCGCTGGCCGACGGCGCGACGCTGCTCATCGACACCGGCAGCGGCACCGGCCTCCTGCGTCAGCTCGCCGGGGCGCGGCTCGCGCTGCCCGCGATCCGGCACGTCGTCGTCAGCCACGCCCACTTCGATCACGCGGGTGGCCTCGCTCCCCTCCTCGTCGCCCTCGCGGCGCTCCCGGAGGCGCGCGTGGTCGTCCACGCGATCGCGCCGACCAGCCGTGCCCTGCGCGACACCCTCGCCCTCGTCATCCCCGGCATCGAAGCATGGCTCGGCCCGCGCCTCGCCTGGCACGTCCTGCCGCTCGGCACCCCGGTCGCCATCGCCGACCTCACCCTGACCGCCTTCCCGGTCGAGCACGGCATCCCCACCGCCGGCTTCCGCATCGTCCAGCGCGGCCACAGCCTCACCTTCAGCGCCGACACCGTCCCCTGCGCCACCCTGGACGCCGCCGCGCGCGGTGCCGACCTGCTGATCCACGAAGCCTACGGCCTCGATGCCACCGCCGAGATCGCCCACCGCTTCGGCCACGCCACCGCCGCCGACGCCGGGCGCACCGCGCGTGCGGGCAACGTCGCGCGCCTGATCCTCACCCACCTCCGGGGTCACGCCCACGCCGACCCCGCCGCCCTCGTCGCCGAAGCCGCCGCGCACTATCCCGGCCCCCTCAGCGCCGCGTGCGACCTCGACGTGGTCGAGTGGTGAGACGAGTGGGCGGAGTGGGCGAGTGGGCGAGTGACGACGAAGTACGAACGACGAAGTACGAAGTACGAACTGCTGGCGCACTCGCGGTGAAACGATACCGCGCAAGCCAGAGGCACGACACCACGCCCGCATCACCCCGGTCCCCGGCGGGGATAGTATGCCCTTCATGGGTGGTGGCTGCCCTCCGGGGTGCTTCGTGGCGGCGTAGCCGCCCCTCGCCGCGAGCGGCTGCCCTTCAGGGGTAGTACAATCCCGGAATACCTGCGCTCGCCACCCGCTGCCCAGGGGGCAGTAGCTCCCACCCATGAAGGGCGCAATGCCTCCGGGGAACCCGCCCATCCGAGGAGCGGGGCGCGCCGTTACCGGTTCTTCCGGCGGTGCGCTGGTGATGATTGCGTTGGGCGCATACCGGCACCTGCCCAGTCCCCCGAGGGGAGGTAGTCCCAAGTCGCGTCGTGGAGCTTCGTGGCTGCCGACCCTCCAGCCGGGAGTGGCTGCCCTTCAGGGGTAGCGGCTGCCCTTCATGAGTAGTAGCTGCCTAGCTGCCCGCCAGGGTAGTGGCTGCCCTCCGGGGTACGGTGTGCCCTTCAGGGGTAGCGGCTGCCCGCCGGGGCACAGTGTGCCCTTCATGGGTAGTGCAACCCAACGGCCTCTCTACACCCAAAACAGCGTGCCCCCTATAGCGTGCCCCCTATTCCGTCCTGCTCTCCCTTCCGTCCTCCGTGCCTCTGTGCCTCCTGTTCCGTCCCTTCTTCTTTCTCCCGTTCTCTGCGTCTCTGCGGCGCCCCCCGTCCCCCCGCGCTCACCAGCCGAACTGCTTCGTCAACAACGCCTCGTCCAGGTGCAAAATGATCGGCGAGCCGTGCGGACAGATCGCGGGGGTGTCGCATGCCGCCAGCCCCATCAGCAGCCCGCGCGCCTGCGCCACCGACAGCGGACGTCCCTTCCGCAACGCCGCCCGACAGGAGAGATTGACCATCAGCCGCTCCCGCCACCCCTCATCGTCCTCCACCAACTCCTCGACCAGCCACGGCAGCGCCTCGCGCAGATCCTCGTGCTCCCCGAGCGGCGGCAGCGCGCGGATCAGGAACGAGCGCCCCCCGAAGCTCTCGCAGACGATCCCCACCTCGGCCAGTTCCGGCAACCGATCGTCCAGCAACGCCGCCTGCAACGGCCCCAGCTCGATCACGATCGGCTCGATCGGCTCCGGCGGCACCGCCTCGCCCTTCCGCTCCGGCGTCACTCCCTCGGCCCCCGACCCGCGCCCTCCCCCTTCTTTCTCCCGTCCCCCTCTGTGTCTCTGTGCCTCCTGTTCCGTCCCCTTCTCGCCCACTTCGCCCACTTCGCCCACTTCGCCCACTCGCCCACTCGCCCCACTCGCCAACCCCGCCAGCAGCCGCTCGTAGATGATCCGCTCGTGCGCGCGGTGCTGATCGATCAGGTAGAGGCCGTCCGGCCCCTCCGCCAGCAGCAACGCATCCCGCAACTGTCCCATGAAGCGCAGCGGCGGCAGATTCGGCCCCGCGATCGGCGGCAAATCGGTCAGGGCGGGCGCGGTCCCATCCGGCGCGGCGTCCCACGGCGCGCGCTCCTCCGCCAACGTCAGGTCGGCAACCGGCAGTCCGCGCAGCGCCGCCAACTGGAAGCCCGCGTTCCCCTTCGCCACCTGATACCGCGCCAGCGTCGCGCGCACCGCCCCCGCCAGCGCCTCGGCGATCGCCCGCTCGTGCAGCAGTTGCACCTCCGCCTTCGCCGGGTGGACATTCACGTCCACCCCCTCCGGCGGCAGCTCGATGAAGATCGCCCCCACCGGGTGCCGCCCGCGCGGGAAGAAGGGGCGATACGCCGCCTCCAACGCCTCGGCCAGATTGCGCGGCGTCGCCCAGCGCCCGTTGACGAAGAAACTCAACTGCTTGCGACTTGGGCGGTGCAACTGCGGCCCACCGAGCACCCCCCACACCCGCGCGTCCCCCGCCCCCGCCACGTCGATGTCCGGCAACGGCATCATCGCGCGCGCCACCTGCACGCCGTACACCGCCGCCAGCGCGTTGCCGAGGTCGCCGTCGCCGTCCGATTGGAACGACAGATGCCCGTCGAGGACGAGGCGGAAGCGGAGGTCGGGGCGGGCCAGGGCGTAGCGCCGCACCAGCGCGTTGATCTGCGCCGACTCGGTCCGCGCGGGCCGCAAGAACCTCTGGCGCGCGGGGATATCGGCAAATAAGGCGCGCACCGTCACCGTGGTGCCGCGCGCCCGCGCCCGCCCGAACGACTCCACGATCCGCCCATCGCTGACCAGCACCCCCGCGCCCTCGCCGCTGTCGTCGGTCGCGGTGATCAGCAGCGTCTCCCCCATCGCCCCGATCGAGGCCAGCGCCTCCCCGCGGAAACCGAGGCTGTCCAGGTGCCAGAGGTCGTCGGCGTCGCGCAGCTTGCTCGTCGCGTGGCGCGCGAACGCGAGCGACAACTCCGCGGCGGGGATCCCCGCGCCGTCGTCGCCGACCCGGATCGAGCGCGTCCCGCCGCCGCGCAACTCCACCATGATCTCGCGCGCCCCGGCGTCGATCGCGTTCTCGACCAGTTCCTTCACCACCGACGCGGGCCGCTCGATCGTCTCCCCCGCCGCGATCCGCTCGATCGTGCGCCGTTCCAGCGCCCGGATCGGCCGCCGCGCCCCGTCCCCGTCCGACCCGCTCGCCATCGCCCCGCCCCTCGCCGTCGCCCCACCACCATTCATCCCGCAAGTATAGCCGTGGGCGACAAGACGCGGGCGGCGGCGCGCACAGGGCGGTCACACGCGCCCCTGCCGCCTTGCCATATGGCCGCCTGACAGGCGCGGGCGTAGCGTCAATCCCCGTCGCCCCCCCTCACTCGCCACCGCAACGCCACACCGTCAGCCCACCTTGCCCCCCACGAGAACGCAAGCGGGGGCGGCGCGAGCCCCTCGCGCCACCCCCGCCGCTACCGGCTACCGACTTTCCCCGCTTCGTCGTTCGTACTTCGTCGTTCGTACTTCGCGCCCCGCCAACGCCCTACGGCTCGTTCCCGTAGACGAGCGTCCCGTTGCGATAGACCGGTGCTACCGGGATCCGCCCCGTAGCCCTTGCCTTTAGCAAGCCCTTCCTCTGAAGGGTCGCCCGGACGATCCCACGCATCGCCCCGATCATCGCGCTGGTTCGACGCCGTACACCAGCAGGCCGTCGCGGTAGACTGGGATGAACCCCGTGGACTTGTAGTTCCCGTAGTTCAGGCCATTATACGAATAATCGTCCTTCCAATCCCACGCCTTGTTCCAGTCTTTCAGGTGCAGCGAGAGCTCGACCTCGCAATACGACCCCGAGGTGAAGGAACGGCCCTGCCAGTTGATGTCCACATAGTACACGCTGTTCGCGGCGTTCCAGGCCGTGATCGGGCCAAGTTGCGCCGCGCCACACGAATCCGAAAGCTCGTCTGCGGCGACATCCGTCCCCGTGTACTTCGTCTCATCCTTCGCGCTGAGGTTGAAGAAGATGCGCGCCTTCAGCCCGCTCACCGGGGCGTAGCCATCGTTGTAGAGCCGCACCTGATACTGCGACTCCTCCGTCTTCGTGTTCGCCGAATCGAGTTGCACCGCCGTGCGAACCTCCGTGACCGGCGTCGGCGTGGCGGTCGGCGCGACGTAGGTGGACGGCACGAAGGTCGGCGCGATCAACGCCCGCTCATGCTTCCCGTACGCGGTGGCGGTGCTATTCCGCAGATACCCCATCCCCGCGATGCAGCCGATGCCGATAACGGTGATCAGCAGCAGGTATTCCACGAGCGATTGCCCGGCGTGGGCCTGGCGCGGTCGACGAGCCATGCGCTGCCTCTCCCTGTAACCCGACGCCTGTGGTCGGTGCGTGTTCGGTGCGGGGCGCGGCGGGCATTCACGCCCCGCGCAGGCCGCTTCGTCCGGGTCGGGATGCCGCGAGACACCCGCCAAGACCCGTACCAATAAGCCTACCGTGTACGCCGCCCCATAGCTAGATTCGTATGGCCGCTCGGCGTGGGGAAGATGGTCATCCCCCCGCGCGAGACTTCCGGCCCCGCCCCGCCCCGCCCCGCCCCCACCGATGGTCCAGGGCCAACCGGGAGGCGCTGGGGTGCCGGCCCTATCTCACCCCCCTGACACCCCCGCCCTGATCGGGAGCGAGAGCATGAGCAGCGATGACGCCCCTCCCCCGCTCCTCGGCCGGGCGGGCACCCGCCGGGCGGCGGGGAGGCGAGTCCGTGAGGACGAGCCGGAGGTGGGGGGCCAGCCAGTCCCCGCCCACCCCGCAACGAAGCCCCTCTCCCGGATCGGCGGGTCCCTCGGAGGCATTGCGCCCTTCATGGGTGGGAGCTACCGCCCTCCGGGCGGCGGGTGGCGAGCCGGGTGCGGGCCGTGAGTAGCCGCCGCGTACGCCGGTGATACCGGGATTGAAATACCCCTGAAGGGCAGCCGCTACCCATGAAGGGCACACTGTACCCATGAAGGGCAGCCTCTCCCGGCTAAGAGGCGGCTCACACCGCCACAAAGTACCCCTGAAGGGCATACTATCCCCTCCGGGGACTGGATCATCCCCACCACAATGCCGTCCACCTGTAGCGGCATATTCCCCCGCTCCTCGGATGGGCGGGTACGCCCCGGGCGGCGGGGTGGCGAGTCCGTGAGGACGAGCCGGAGGTGGGGGTCCAGCCAGTCCCCGCCCACCCCGCAACGAAGCCCCCCTCCTGAGATCGGCGGGTGCCGCCCGCAGGCGGCGGGGCGAGGGCCGTCCCTTACTCGCCCACTCGCCCACTCGCCCACTCAGAACAAACTCAACTGCCCCTGCGCCCGCCGCCGCGCGGCCTCGCCCGGCCCGCCCTTGCGCCCCGATCCCCCCGCCGTGCGACGCGGCTCGCCGTGGCGCGCGCGCATCGCGGCGGTCGCGGCGAGCACGTCCGGGCGGCGGCGGAACGCCCCGACCGCCTCCTTCACCGCGCGGCTCGCCGCCTCGTGATCCACGATCGGCGGCGGGTAATCGCGGCCCACCACGCAGCCGAGGCGCGCGCCCTCGTCGGGCGGCAACGTCCAGGGCTGGTGGAGGTGGGCCAGCGGCAGTCGGCGCAATTCCGGCACCCACCGCCGGATGAACGTCCCGGCGGGATCGTGCACGAGCGCCTGCTTCGTCGGGTTGTCGAGGCGCCGGGCGTCCACCGCCGTCACCCCGGATTGCAGCTGCACCTGGCCGAGGTGGATCCCCGGCTCGTAATCGAGCCAACGCCGCGCCAGGCCGTCCGAGAACGCCTGCCACGGCAGCCAGAGATCGTACGCGGCGAACGACACCAGCAGCGCCCGCATCCGCCAGGGGAGCCAGCCGGTGCCGTGCAGCGCGCGCATGCAGGCGTCGATCAGCGGATAGCCCGTTCGCCCCGTCTCCCACGCCGCCAGCCGCGCCGCCGCGTCCGGTCCCCCCATCAGCGGCCCCAACTCGACCGTCCGTAACTCGTCGTACGGCGCGACCAGGCTCTCCCGCTCGATCCGCCCCGCATCCTCCAATTGCTGCATGAAGTGGCTGCGCCAGCGCAACCGCGACTCGAACGCCGTCAAATCGGCAGTCGGCAGTCGGCAGTCGGCAGAAACAGGGGCACGGTCGGGCGCATAGTCGCCATCAAGCACACTAGCCAGCAACGGCAACGCCCCCTCTGCCGACTGCCGACTGCCGACTGCCGACTGCCTCGCCCCCCGCACCGCCAGCACCGTCTCGCGCAGGGACACCGTCCCCCAGGCGAGGTGCGGGCCGAGGCGCGAGCAGGCGTCCGGCGCGGTGTTGGGACCGGACATCGCCCGCCGATACCCCGCCGCCCGCCCCGCCAGGAACGACTCGCGCAGCGCCCGCCCCGCCGCCTCGCCCCCCGCCTGCCGCTCGCTCCGATTGTCCGGCGGCAGGCCGAGTTGCTGATGGGTGGGCAGGGAGCCGGGCGCGAGCCCCGACAGCGGCGGCAGGGCAACGGGCGGGGCCAGCGCCGGGCCGCGCATCCGCTCCTCCCAGCGCGTCGCCCACCCCGCGCGCGTCGGCTGGTGGGTCGCGAAGCCCCGGATCACGCCGTGCTGCGGCAGTTCCGTGAACGGGATGCCCTGCGCCCGCGCCCAGGCGCGCACCGCCCGGTCCCGCGCGCAGGTCCACTCCCGCCCCGTCTCCTCGTGCGCCCAGAGCGCCACGAACGGCACCGCCTCGCGCAGCGCCGTCAGGATCGCCACCGGCTCGCCCGTCCGCACCAGCAGCGGCTGCCCGAGCGCCGCCAACCCCGCGCGCAGCTCCCGCAGGCTCTCGCGCACGAAGGTCCAGTGCGCCGGGCCATAGTCGGGCCGCCGCACCAACCCCGGCTCCACCACGTAGAGGGGCAGCACCGGGCCACGCCGCGCCGCCTGCACCAGCGGCGCATGATCGTGCAGCCGTACATCGCGCTTGAACCAGACGACCTGTACCGCGTCCATAGCTCCGACGAGTGGGTGTAGTAGGCGAGTAGGCGAAGTGGGCCAGTAAATGAGCAAGGGTGCGCGGGCGAACGTAGTTCTGCCCCGGCCTCGCGGCGAGGCGGCACGGCACCACACCCTACCGGGCAATTGTACCGCGCGACACGCCGCCCGAGGATCGGCGGACAGGGCGAGCGACAGCGCGAATCGCCCCGCGCATCGGCACCGCTCATACATGCCGCACGCCCAGCACACACGGCCACGCCAGCACCGCGAACAGCGCCTGGCCCGGCCTAGCACCGGCCCGGCGCAGCGTAGCGTAACGCGCGCGTCAGGGGATCGCGATGAGCGCGATGACGGTGCCGACGCGCGGAAGCGCCGCGCATGCCGACGCGCCACGCCGCCCGGATGGCGGACGACGCGCCACCGGCCCCCGCCCCCGCTACCAAAGTTTGGTAGCGGGGCACGAATACCGACCGCGCCTACCCTCCTCGCGCTTGCCGGCAGACGCGATTCGGGCGGCGCGGTATGCTGTGGTGTGCATGACCATATCGCGGTCGATCATGCCGCTACCGGCGCGTCAGCCAGAAGCACCCACAATGGCGCCGCCCCCGCTCCTCGGCCGGGCGGGTCCCCCGGAGGCATTGCGCCCTTCATGGGTGGGAGCTACTGCCCCCTGGGCGGCGGGTGACGAGCCGGATACCCACGTAGCGGGCGACGAGCCGGGGTGCGGGCCGCACCGGCACAGGCAGCTTCCGGGGGTTATCATCGTATCCCGGCGCGCGAATGCCCACCCCCGGGTGCCGGATAAAGGCGAAAGTCGGGACTGACGTCGGGACTACCGGGAGGGCGTGACCTCGCGGGGGCGGCGCAGGGCGGCGCGCTCCCGCCAGAGGGCGCGTACCGGCACCCGCCAGAGCGCGCGTACCCCGCAGGCCCAGGCGAGCGAGGCGCTCCACCCCGCCAGGATGTCCGAGGGGTAGTGGACCCCCAGGTAGAGCCGCGAGAGGCCGACGCCGAGGACGAAGATGGTGCCAACGACCAGGACCGGCCAGCGCCACCGCGTCCCCCAAAGGAGGAAGACCAGCGCCGCCACCAGCGCCATCGAGCCCATCGCGTGGCCGCTCGGGAAGCCGTAATCGGTCTCCGGCGCGAGCGACGGCCAGAGGGTCGGGCGCTGGCGTTGGAAGAGGAGTTTTGCCAACAGGTTGAGCAGTGCCGCCCCGCCGACGATCGTGGCGAAGAGCGCGGCGTTGCCCAGCCAGCGCCGCCAGACAAGGAAGAGCGCGATCGCCCCCGCCAGCGCCGCCATCGGCAATGGGCCACCGATCGCGGTGAGCGTCAGCATCAGCCGATCGAGCGCGGGGGTGGCACGGGCGTGGAGGGCGAGCAGGATGCCGGTGTCCCACGAGAAACCCTCCCGCGTCCAGACATCCTCGGCGAGGCTGCCGAAGAGGAGCAGGGGAATCCCGATCCCGCAGAAGAGGCCGAGCAGCGCCCAGCGGCGCGCGTAGAAGCGTTGCAAGAGCGGTGCGACGAATCGACAAGTCATGACGTTCCCCTATCCCGCGCCCCGATCGCGGCGACCTACACCCCACATCAGTTCGTGCTCCCGACACGAACCCCCGGCACCAGCGGTTCAGCGGCCAGCGCACCGCCCGCGAGCGGGCCGCACATCTCGGCGTCACCGCCCGTGTGTACGGGGCTGTGCAACGACCGCTCAGGGTTGTGCCGCGCCGACGACGACCGATCCGATGGCACTCTCTTGCCCGGCCCAGATGGTCCAGCCGATGAACAATGCCTCCAGCACCAGCGAGATCAGCCCGACCGGCTCGGCCCATTCCGCCTCGTGGAAGCCGGGCAAGCCGACGGAGCGACTGACGATGTAGAGAATGAAGGCACCCCCGGCGACCAGCGTGCCAAGCCACCAGCCCCAGCGCTCCCCCCGCCAGATGCCATAGGCCGCGACGAGGGCACCTAGTACAGCGCGGCGGAGATACGTACCGGATTAGCGGCACAGGGGTCGCCCGCGATAGGTCCAGCGGAAGGGGTGGGCGGTCTGGTTGAAGTACGCGACGAAGGCCAGGAT
>JAABUH010002493.1_pt1 | contig 17624 bp, 17 predicted proteins | sample 5559121 | NCBI WGS metagenome assembly JAABUH01 (sample SAMN10711871, study PRJNA513364) | rock metagenome | isolation source: Antarctica rocks | place: Antarctica: Victoria Land, Battleship Promontory nord | collected 2015-12-28
TTTGCTGTCCAGTCGTTGCTGTCTGGCAAAACCTTGGTAGACTTTGTCGCCGGTGAGAAGGAAGGGCAGGGCGGGAGGCGGGGGACCTTGCCCGGATGGTCGTAGCCGGAAATCGTAGAACTAGCAATCTGCAAAGTAGAACTACTCGTACTGTCGCAGACCAAGGCACTGTAGAAGCTGAGGAGCGGAAAAGTTGAAGAAGCAGACGGCGGCATGTGCAGAATCCCACTCGAGCCGATCCCTCTCGTCCGCACCAGCAGCACGCGCTCTACTGCACCACGGCCTGACTTGCAGTAGGTGTGCGTGCAGGTGATGCGAGCCTTTCCCTTTCTAGGCGCACATTGTAAATGCGGGACTTGTGCGATGGTTGCAGATGGCCCCATGGGTTCGGCCCATCCTTCGGCTTGGCGAGAGGACCCCTGCACCACCACGCCGGTTTTCCTTTTCGATTTCCAAATGCGACGCGACGAGACCACTAACAATGTCCCGCCAACCTTGACATTCTCGTCCGAGAAGGGCACAGATCGCAGATGTTGGCTTGGAGGGGAGACTGGAATTATAGCCTCACCACACAATGCCTACCGCTATTCCTCCAACAGACACCCAATGGTCTGCTGAATTCGATACTTCGCGCCGAGAGAAACTCTTCAGAACTCCACCCAAGGACCATACGCCTTATCCTTCTCTTCTCGAGGCTATACGGCCGCACGTCGAATCTTTCAATGCCCTCCTCGATAGGACCAAGCTCCTCGAAGCGGCGTTGAAAGACATCGGAACCAAAACCTTCCTTGACGGTGAACCAGAAACCCCACAGCAAGGGGCTCAGAGGCATCGGGATGGGTTGCCTCCCAGAAAGCGAAACCGATTCAGCGTCAGAGTGCGGGAGGTGTACCTGGATAAGGCGGTTCTTCCGCCAACCAACAAATTCAGCACCAAAAATCGAGAAATATATCCAGCAGAGTGTAGAGAGAGGCACGCCAGTTATAGGGGGAAGTTACGGGTCAGATTGGAATACAAATTGAATGAAGGGGACTGGCAGGATTCTGTCAGGGAGATGGGCCAGATGCCTATTATGCTGAGATCGAATCGATGTCATCTGGAAAAGGATACCCCTGCCCAGCTGATCCAGCACAAAGAAGAGTCTGAGGAACTTGGAGGCTACTTCATTGTTAATGGGATCGAGAAGCTCATACGTATGCTGATTGTTAATCGCCGCAACTATCCTATGGCTATCATCCGTAGCTCTTTCGTGAATAGAGGGTCGGCATATTCTAAATTTGGTATGCAGATCAGATCTGTACGCCCGGATCAAACCTCTCAGACTAATGTTCTACACTATCTCAACGATGGTAACATCACTTTTCGTTTCTCCTGGCGAAAAAACGAATACCTTGTTCCGGTAATGATGATTTTGAAAGCTCTCGTGGAAACCAATGATCGAGAAATATTTGAAGGCCTTATCGGGCTTCATGGCTCACAAGGAACCAAAAACACGTTTATGACAGAGCGAGTAGAATTGCTCCTTCGGACATACAAGGCCTATAAATTGAATGGAAAGGCAAAGACCCGAGCTTACTTGGGAGAAAAGTTCAGGCCTGTCCTCGGCGTGCCCGAAGACATGCCGGATGAAGTCGCGGGCTCTGAGTTCCTGCGTAAGGTCGTATTGGTGCATTTAGGCAATGTTGACATTACAGAAACTCAGAATAATGACAAATTCAAAATGATTCTTTTCATGATCCGAAAATTGTACTGTTTGGTCAATGGCGAGTGCGCCGTTGACAATCCAGACGCCGTTTCCAGTCAAGAGATCCTTCTTCCCGGCTTTCTCTACGGCATGATCATCAAAGAGAAGCTGGATGACTGGCTGAGCTCAATTCGAGGAGCTTGCCAAGAATGGTGCCTTAAAAATGACAAGACTGTTTTTTCTGATCCAAATTTTGTGAAAGAGTTTCCGACCAAAATCCTCAAGAAGACCAACGAGAACATTGGAGGCTTACTTGAGTATTTCCTTTCTACAGGCAATTTGATTAGTCCCACTGGGCTTGATCTCCAGCAGACGTCCGGCTTCACGGTGGTTGCGGAAAAGATCAATTTCTACAGGTTCATTAGTCATTTTCGCATGGTGCACCGAGGAAGCTTCTTCGCTCAATTGAAAACTACTACTGTCCGCAAATTGCTACCAGAGAGTTGGGGTTTCTTGTGTCCTGTCCACACCCCTGATGGAAGCCCCTGTGGTCTACTTAATCATCTAGCTCACAAATGTAAGGTGATCACCCATAGTCTCGACGTCTCCACCATTCCCCAGCTCTTAGCTCAATTGGGTGTCTCTGAATCGGCTTCTGCGTCCATTGACGACTCTGTCGTCGTCCAACTAGATGGCCGGATCTTGGGTTTCTGCACACCAAAACAAGCCCGTGTCATCGGAGATACCTTACGATACTGGAAAGTCCAAGGCACTCATAATGTTCCTGTGGAGCTTGAAGTAGGCTATATTCCAAACGCACACGGCGGCCAATTCCCTGGCGTCTACATCTTTTCCCAAGCAGCTCGTATGGTTCGCCCAGTCAAATATTTGCCTCTGGATAAGGAAGATTATATCGGCCCCTTCGAGCAGCCATTCATGTCGGTCGCTTGTACCGAGAATGAAATTGAATCGGGCGAATCAAGTCACGTCGAACATGACCCAACCAACATCCTCTCCATCGTTGCCAATCAGACACCGTTCTCCGATTTCAATCAATCTCCCCGCAACATGTACCAATGTCAAATGAGCAAGCAGACCATGGGAACGCCTGGGACCTCTTTACGATACCGCACGGACAATAAGACTTACCGTCTTCAGACTGGTCAAACGCCTATCGTTCGACCCCCTCTCTATAACGAATATGGTCTCGACAACTTTCCCAACGGCATGAACGCCGTTGTAGCTGTCATATCGTACACCGGCTATGACATGGACGATGCTATGATACTCAATAAGTCGGCTCATGAGCGCGGTTTTGCTCATGGGACAATCTATAAAACCAAGATCATACACCTTGATGAGAATGAGAGAACTAATCGAGCTCGAACCAAATCTATTCGCAACATCACTAAGCTATTCGGCTTCGCCCCAAATAATTTTGTCTCGGCAGCTGTCCGCAGCAGCCTTGACATGGATGGTCTTCCTTTCATTGGCACAAAGATTAACGAGGGCGATCCTCTCTGCGTTTCCCACACTGTGACTTATGACCCTGCCAAGACTGCTACAAGCCCATGGATCAATCGTGATGGTGTCACATCCTTTCACAGGTACAAGGAGTCTGAAACTGCATACGTCGAAGAAGTACGCTTGATTGGTAGCGAAACAGGCACAGAGCCTTGTCAGTCCCTTTCTATCAAATTGCGCATCCCTCGATCGCCTGTCATCGGTGACAAATTTTCATCCCGACACGGCCAAAAAGGCGTCTGCTCACAAAAATGGCCTGCCATCGACATGCCTTTCAGCGAATCAGGCATCATGCCTGATGTCATCATCAACCCACACGCTTTCCCTTCTCGCATGACAATAGGTATGTTTGTCGAGTCTTTGGCTGGCAAGGCTGGAGCTTTGCACGGACTAGCACAAGATTCATCCCCCTGGCGATTCTCTGAAGAGGACACTGCAGGCGACTACTTTGGTGAGCAGCTGCGTCGCGCAGGGTACAATTACCATGGAAATGAGCCGATGTATAGTGGTATCACAGGCCGAGAATTCGCGGCTGACATTTACCAAGGAGTAGTTTTTTATCAGCGGTTGAGGCATATGGTAAATGACAAATTCCAAGTAAGAACAACAGGGCCAGTAACGCCGCTGACTGGCCAGCCCATCAAGGGGAGGGCCAAAGGTGGAGGAATCAGAGTCGGGGAGATGGAGAGAGATGCTCTATTGGCACATGGCTGCGCTTTTCTACTGCAGGATCGACTCATGGGATGCAGCGACTACAAGAAAGAATGGGTCTGCAAAGGGTGTGGAAGCTTTCTGTCAACACAACCTACAGTCTGGGGAAGCGGAGTAGGTGGTAGAAGGGGGAAAGGCACGGGTGTGGTGAGGTGCAGAAGATGTGCGAGGAGACTGGCAGACGTTGTCGAAGAAGGGAAGGAGATTGGGATCGGAGAGGAGTGGGAAGATGGCTCGGGCGAAAAATGGGTGGGTGGGGAGAACACCACGATTGTGGCCATACCTGGAGTATTGAGGTATCTCGACGTGGAGTTAAGCGCTATGGGTGTCAAAATGAGATTCAATGTTGGCCCATGATCTTATGGTCCTGTTGACTGTAAGGCATGCTGACCACCAAAAATCCAAGACTGCCTACCATGCTAGGCAACGATTCGCAGGGAAACGGTTGAAGTCATCTCAACGGGTCAATCGCGAGTGTCTAGATTCTCATCCACGTCGTGGTAAGCTCATTCATTGAGATCATGGTACGAGACCCCTTCTCAAAGAGGAGATTGCCGAGGAAGGAGCAATGATGAGTATGCTGTAAGCATCTGGGTCAGCTTGATTCGAGGCTGCAACTTTGGACGATACTGAAAAAGAAATCCAACCAACGGATTTCCAAATCCGATACCTGAGTAGTCTACCAGCTGTTCCTACAAGATCTTGTCCGCATGCTACGCTCTGCACTTAGAGCCACGATTCATCGAATTCGTTGTCATGATACTTGACTACATTAGTCACTGCACGCTACCACCTCCACATGGGATTTCCTGTCGCCAACATGATCATGCTTCTCTGGAGCATCGCCATCGCCATCGCCATAGCCATAGACGCTGAGACGGCAGCTGTGGGTACTAATCGTTAGACTCTGCTTCGAGCAAAGCGCCGTGGAAAATGGCGGTGTGGGTTGAAGACAACGAAGGAAGCGAAGAGGGATGGATTCAATGGAGTTGTGTCAGTCCCATTAAAGTAGGACCGGTCAGCTTTGAAGCGAAGTATGATGGCATGATGTCCCCACCCGATACTATAATCCACTTTGTAGCCCTGAACAGCTTGCACGCATGTAGAGCGAAGTCGTACATAGTGCTACCCCTTATGTTTCCTAGAGCTTCGCTAAGCGAGGCCCTATCTAAGGTACTTAGCTCTAGGATAGTCACAAGAATTCAAGGGTATCGCTGTCTTCTTGTCTTCCGGTAAGAGAACCATCGTTCTTTCCCAATGAGCTCGATTAATTTCAAATCTTGTAGACACTATCCTGAGGCTCGATTGCTGCCTGAATCGACGAATTCCCACCCTGAATGGAGAAGCTTGGTCTTTGGAGTAGTTGATCATGGATGACATGGGGCCATTCGGAAATACCTTTCCCTTCAAATAAGCGGCACGATACCTGAACACTGAACCACTATGACGAGCAAGGTGGCAGGTCAGGAATACCAGGCTTTGGTAGACATTGGAAGGTGATCTGGCATCTGTCCTTGAGTCTTTCTCGAATTTGTTAACGTATTTCAAAGTAATGGCATACGCTTCTCGATTTCAGACCTTTCTCCTACAAAGGCACGAATCATGCCAACCATATTCCAAGACCGCTGTGGAATATCTCTTTACGATGCTCAGCACTCTACTGGTGCTATAGCTCCTATCCCACCTTCTACAATCGAGGAAACCCTCGCAGCTCTACTGTGCTTTCAAAGGACCTGCCAGGACTTTGGTGTACACGATAGCAACGTCAGGGTTGTAGCCACAGAAGCTACGAGAACTGCCCTCAATCGGGACGAACTGCTATCTCGGATCCGAGACAGAACAGGATGGGATGTGCAATTGCTGGCCAAAGAAGAGGAAGGAAGATTAGGGGCTATGGGAATAGCCAGTAGTGTTGCTCATTTGGACGGACTTTGTATGGACATGGGTGGTGGAAGCGTGCAATTGACTTGGGCGACGAAGAAGCCGGATGGAGATATCAACATGGGACCTTCCGTCAGCTTACCTTATGGCGCTGCAGCATTAATGTCTCGCTTATCTAGTCTTACTAGCACTGAAGAAAGCCAATATCATGCGGAAATAGCCTCGAAAATCCAGACTGTGCTGGAGAACGACCTTCAGATCCCGATGAGTCGGTGGAATTCGGCTAAGAATGGTGCTGGAATTACCCTCTACTTGAGTGGCGGAGGCTTTCGAGGTTGGGGCCACATCCTTATGTCTCAAGAGAGTGTGCAGCCATACCCCATTCGGATCGTCAATGGATACACTGTTCTGTCGGCTCACTTTTTCTCTGCCTTGGACCTAGACCCTGCTGAAATCGCAGCTTTTCGAGTCTCGTCACGACGTGCCTCGCAAGTTCCCGCAGTCCAGGCGCTTATAACAGCCATTCAACGAGCCCGATTGCCCATCTCACAGGTGACTTTTGTCCAAGGTGGCGTACGCGAGGGTCTGCTCTACTCTGAGCTTCCACCCTCCATTCGTGCCCAAAATTCTCTCATTACTGCAACATCGCCATATGCACCGCACTCTTCCACTTTGCTTTCCAGGCTCTTACAAGACGCTGTTCCCTATCCTTTAGAGCCAGAGCTGCTCGAGGCAACTGTTAACCTTCTCTATATTCATAGTCCCTTACCCAAGGATGTTCGGGCAGATGCGGCATTACGTTGTTCCACTACTGGTCTTTTAGCTGGCGCACTTGGGCTTACTCATCGTGATCGCTCGCTGGTGGCCTTGATATTGTGCGAACGATGGGGTGGGGATGTCAGCGCCGTGGAAGCTCAATTTCTTGCCGCACTTCAGACACTTTGCGGAACGCTAGAATGGTGGACGAGATTCGTCGGACGGATGGCAAAGGGAGTTGCTGATATGTTTCCTGCTGGTGTCGTACGGAACGAGCAAATAGTCAAAGTACAGACCGGGTTTCCCTCAGGCCAGGACTTCTCATCGGCGGACCGTTGCTGGGTCAAAATCACTGCTTTCAGAAGCGAGATTGCTCACATGGTCAAGGCATGGGCTAATGGTCTGGAGAAACTCGGAAAGAAAAAAAACTGGGTAAAAGGCAAGGGAGGTTTGAAGGTAGATGTAACCGTGTCTATCGATACATCTATTACACAAGTCGAGGACAACAAGCTCTCAGAAAATGAGACTGGTCGTTGATTTGGCTGGCGATACGGGCGATATCGGTGCCAATCCTGTGGCGAGTAACAGATCAGAACGAAATAGTATAAAGTGGGTGATCCTGAATGAGAAGCGGAAACATCTACCAATTCTGAAGTTGAGATCAGGTGAAAGAACACTAATTCTGCCCGCTCCTCTTTGCTCGTGCGTGAGCGTCGCAACATCGCACATGAGTACACAGCATGAAACAACAGCCTCATTTCAGGAGAATCAGCGTCTTAGCAGTCAGTAAAAAACAGTAACATGATTCCTACAAAATAGCTCCAAGATCATTACAGTCTAGACTTGCTTCGGCTTCGTCTGCGCCTTCTCCCTGGAGAGCGGTTTGACGGAAACAACCTCTGCTCTGTTGATCTGAGTCTCTTCGACCAATTCAGCGCCAGTCATGGCAGTCTATCCTATTCGCAGAGAAACCTAGCACTTGCTCCACAGTCCGCACATCGAAGCCAAAGCCAAAGACTCAAGGGGTCGCTACTTCTGAAAAGACTTGGGGGTCTGCATTGCCTAATTCAGATCTTTTCGGTAACCATGATTATCTACCTTAGGTAGCGAAACGGGAGGACTGGCGGTGCCATCTGGGGGATTTGGTATCGACCCTGTCCATGCTCGAAGCGTTTCCTTTCGCACTTGCAACATTTTGGGGCACTTTCTTGCAGACAGAATGGAAGTGGATCAATAGATGCATGACGAAATGATATGTCTATGCTTGAAGAGGAAACAATATTGATGAGGACAATGTTATCTATGGAAGAGGTCGAGGACTAAAATTGAAAATACAAACCAGCGATTCTTGATGGGCCGTACGGATTCAAGGGACACAGAATAACGACTTTCATGCCCGGCGAAAGGAAATACACCACTTCAGGCACCTACTGCTGGGAACAATTGAAGGTGAGGTCATTGTCGCACGATCTAGATCTACGATCAGATGTCCTTTCCTTTATGACGCATTGGCTACGTCAATGACCACATGCGACAAGTCTCCTGTCCAAGGTGTCAGCTTCAATCAGTGCTGGCTTACAGTCGATGTGTGCAGTGTTGAAGATTTCAGCGGGGAGACTACAGAAGAAATCAAAGGGAAAAAAGCGTGGAGCGTTAATGGGACTCGAGCTGCAAGTCTGTTCTCTATGGCCTGGAAGAAGCCCACCAGTGACCACAGAGTCTTCTTGTGATATTCAATACCCTCAATGGCATATGCTCGTCATCTTCAATGTGAAGTAGCACTGAAATTCATTCCAGGGACCCTTGCTGACCGCCACTCCTTGTGGGGAATGACCAGGTCTGCAGTAACGTAGCTGGTGACACATCACACTTAGTTCTCATAATATAGGTCCTTTTCATTTCCGGATCTCATCTCATGTCAAACTCAGACTACTCCTGGCGAAGCCTCTGGGAAATGATATCTACGGTCAGAGGGCTATCCCTTGGCAGTCACTCATCGACAGAGGATCTCGGAATTGGTGTTGTCTACCATTGGATTCCGATCCAAGTGTTCCCCTTCTTAGCATGCTATTTACAGATCGTCAACGGCAATGGGATCCAACTTATCCTCATGGAGCTTGTAAGTCATACCAGGCCCTAAGGTTCCCAAATCCACTTCAAGGACGCCACTTTTGCGAGTCCTTGTCACCGTTTAGCTAGGTAGTGTCTGGAAGATAGCGTTTCCATAAACACTGGAGTCTCTCTGCTATTGCCAACAATCACAGCAATCTGGCCTTTGTGCAACTCGCATTCTCTTCGGGAGAATTGACTGCCTGCCTATATCGTTCAAAGAACCATCATGGGAATGAGTCCCCTCGCCATCCTTCTGAAAGTCTACAGGTAAGACGACTTGTTGTTCAGTCGTGTATGGCTAAAAGGGGAAATTGCATGCGTGCTTTAGGTACAAGCTTGAAGATTGAACGTGCATATGATGAAGACTAGTCTCTTCCCTTGAAGAAGTCATTCCTCATATGGACTGACCATAATTGGTCCATATGTCGAAGACACGTATCACACCCTTCGACTCATTGTCATTCATAATATGCAGGAAACTCATGATGATATTGTTTTAACACTAATGGATAAGCTTCATGCCGGAGAAGGCTTATCATCACAGGACATATCTGAAAGTTGGGCCATAATCTCTTCCCCAACTTCACTCTCCACCCCCTCGGCCCCTGGCTGACTGACTACTCTGTTCTTATTCGACCCATACTTCTGGTCAAGTTTTCTGTTCTCCCACACGAGCAAGGATCTCAATCCGAAAGCTAGCACTCCTGTGAAGAACGTAAAGGCGGCGCTGATGGCCATGCCCTCGATATAACGCGGCTTTTCGTCCGTTGGGAAGACGTTGGTCCCAAGAAGAGGCTGCCAAAAGATTAGCAGAAGGTTGACCATGGATCTGGATATCGTACGCCACACTGGCCGACGAGATTCAGCAGCATTATCCCAGTACCACGCCTTGTGTCTGAGCCTTGGTTGCCTAAAAAGGTGGAGTTAGTCAGGGTCTTGGTAGGCTTCTTGAGTGGTTGAAGACTCACCTAACACCCACGGTAGATATTTGCAATGCCTAGATAGTCCTATGCTCAGCTGAAACTCAGGACAGGTGAAGCAAAATTACTCACTAGGGAAAATGCCCGATCCAGCCAAGAACGTCCCAAAGTATCGTACACCGACCGATTCGACCGTCGCGAGGAGTATGTACCCAATTCCGCCAATGGTTGTGAGAACCATGATGGCGTATCCTCGTTGCTGTGTCTTATCGGCGACCCAGGTGGAAAAGATGGTCATGAGGAATGACACGAAGAAAGGAGGCGCGGTGAGTCCTTGTGCGTCAATTGCATTAAACCCCATGTCGTTGAGTATTGTGGCTAAAAAGACTGGAAGCGACGAGAAGCCCACATTACACTGACGGCGGTTCAAGGATCAGTCACTTGCCTCCTAGACGGAGAGATATCGTGATGTGACCGTGTGGAGCAATTTTCAGCAATGTGTTTCGGGGCCACTGTCTCGAGTACGAAATTGAAACGATGGACATCTGAATTACTCACGCTGAAGTACATGAAAGCTGTGGCTGAAGTACATGAAAGCTGTGAACCAGCACTTCGCATCCAATAAGGCCGCTCCAATGTCTTTCCACACAATACCGCCAACTCTTTCAACACCGCCAACTCTTTCAACACCGCCGACCTGCCTTACGCCCCGAGCTTTAGCAACCAGCTTCTCCTCTGCCGTTCGGAAGCGCGCTTGGTCAGGAGTGTCTGGTAGGAAGAAATATGCCACGGGTACCATACAGAGGGTGGGAAGGCCTTCGACCAAAAATAAGAGACGCCAATTTGCCAGATGAGAGTGTCCCGAAGTGATGCCATAGGCCAGGGCTCCAGAAAAGGTGGTGGAGAGGGGTGCAGCAGACAGCGATGCGAACACCGACTTCATGCCGCAGATCAAAAAACGACAGCAGATACGGTATGCCTGGTCCAAAGCCCGCTTCACTGATACCCAGGAAAAAGCGACAGGCCATCATCCCAGCCCAACTGTGCGTGCCAGCCTGCGCGCTAGCAATCAACCCCCAACCCAAGACGGTGAAGGCCAGCCACATGTGCGGTGGTACGATCTTCCACATCAGCGTCTGGAATTCGAAGATGATGTAGGCGATGTAGAAGACTGTCAAGAGCCATCGGTAGTGGTTTCCGACGAGATGCAAATCTTTGGTCATACCTGCAATCCCCGCATTGCCAATGTTGGAGCGGTCGAGGAACGCGAGCACGTAGAGAGCCGAGACGAGAGGGACAATCCTGAGATCCATCTTCCGGACGACTCGCCTCTCGATGCCGGGCTCGACATGGCGGCTGTGAGCGTGGGTGGAAGTCTCAATCTCATCGCCCTTCTTCTCGAGGTCCAGCGGTGGGGATGCTTCTCCGGATCCCCCAAGGTCGGTGGCTGTGGGGGGCGGTCCCTTGGAGGATGTGCTCAGGATGCCCATGTTAGCGATGGCAGTACGCAGCGAGCAGCAAAGGGCAGACTACTGAATCTTTGGCAACGAAAAGGGACGGCCTGGTCTTTTGAGCTGGTCCATGCCGACGAAAAGAATCGCTGGCGACGTGCAGCTGGGGCAGCTGCAGCCCCGCTGCTGTAAATCATGGCATTCGGCATGGTAAGGTAAAGGAAGAAAGTAAGATACTTTTGTGTTTCCATTCGACTCGGCTACCCTACGAGTCTACTCCGCAATTTCAATGCGTTTAATGCTAAGCTAAAGTCGGTTAGCCCACAAGGCCGTACCTTACCTGCTTGGATCTAGTGTTCTTTGCTTCGACAGCCGCTGCCTAGCCTCATTTGGCTATGTACATGCAACGGTCCAAAGCATGATCAGGCTCGTCAGTCTGCGTTAGTAACTTCTTGTTAAAATCTCATTAATATCTCATGTTCATCTCATGCGCATTGCTGGCGTAAGATTCGGTGAAATGACAGACCGATCGAACAATTTCCCCATAGCAAGCGGGCGCCTGGATATGGGCCCTTCCCTGTAAGCTAGTAACACAGGATTGCTAAAATACACTTGAATCTTCCAGCGCCAGGAATGCAGGTGTCCCCGATGCGTCTTCTGCCAATTGCAAATGCTCCCTGAGCTGCTAGCTCAGCCTGACTCCATGCAAGTCTTATAAGTTGGCGGTGACGTTACTGAACTCGCCCTTCTCCAACTTCGTCTTCCAAAAGATCGGGTTTGTATCCTGCATAATTCGTCAATACGGCAGTCAAGACAGATGTAAGACTAGAAACGTACCCTGAAGCCATGCTTGACCCATCCGTCCTCCTTTACGTGGTAGAGGTTGATGAAGCCACCGGAAAAAGCATCTCGGTGAGTGGCTGCGAGAATGCTTCTTGATCCCAGCGCCAGGGCTTCTTCTTCAGTCAAGTTGTAGTGATACTCCGCATCCAGCACTCCGTAAGCAAACGTTTGGCCGGATCCCACACAGAAAAGATTGCCAGCTAGTCGGGTACCCTCAGAGTCGATGTAGTACAGCGCCGGCCCTTCTTGCGGGGTAACGCCGGCGCACATCGTGCCCATGCTAAGCCCCATACCCTTGTAAGAGTAGACGAGGTTTGAGAGGATTTTGGAGGCTGCTGCGACTGATATTCGGCGCTTATGACGGAGCTCGTGAAGTCGACATTGCATACCCAGGTATGCTAGCCAATACTGACAGTCCTGTTGAAAGTCAGATCGCCCTTCGTAAACACAGCTTCTCGGTTTGATCGCTTACTGCAGCGCCGCCAGCCATTGTTCCTAATAGGCAGTTGTTGATCTCAATGACCTTCTTCACTGTCTGACTCGCAATCCAATCTCCGGCCGAAGCTCGCGAGTCTGTAGCTACGATGATGCCTCCCTGGAATCGAAAGGCGAGTGTCGTTGTGCCGTGTGCGAGCTTGATTGGGCAGTCCGGGTTTGCATGGTCGTCTGTTAGGGCGCGGAGGAAAGCTGAGGGCTGGTATGACGGTCAGCTTTCGTTCCATTGGCAACAAAGGAACGACACCCTCACGTTTGGCATAGGTGGTAACGCGAAGTTTAAAGATAACGAAGGCTTTGATTGTATAAGCTGCTGTTGTTCGTCCGATGAATAGCCTTCGTCTTCAAAAGCTGGGCGGCTGTATGCCGCAACTAATGAGTCCATATCGAGTGGGCGCTTGAAATTATCAAACTGTAAAGAGTGCGTGGAAAGACAAAGCACTATGACAGACGGAAGTAGACTTGTGGAAGGACTGATGGAAGAGTGTGTCAAACAGTGAAGACGCCGGCGATGAAGGTCTACGCATAGTAGTGCCAAGCCAAAGCCACCAAGCTAGGGCGCCAGCGGGAGAAGTGATAAAGCAGTATTCAAGTTGTTCACACTCTTTCACTGCTTCCTTGTGCGTCGACCATCACTACTTTTGATCATCATTTAGAGTCTCCCGTTGTCGATTAGAAGCCTCCAAACCCCTCACAAACCCGACCATTTTTCAGCAATCAGAAGCATAGAGGCTTGTCCAACTTGATCCTCTCCACCGCGCCGTTTCACATACGAAGCCCACCATGGCGGTGGAAGTTTCACTCAACACTCCCCTAGCGGAGGCTCTCAGTAATGTGGTACAACCCAAGCTTTCGGAGGTGGGATGGAGTACGGGCGGACTGGACGACTCGGCTCTTGGAGAGTACATCATTCTGATGCTTGTCAACGGCAAAACGGAAGAACAGATCGCGGCAGAGCTCTCAAATGACCTTCTGAATCTACCGCCAGAGGACACAGGCGCAACTGAGTTTGCAAGGTGGCTATTCGAACAGGTCGATATTCTAAACAACCAGTTGACCGGAGTTCCAATATCACAAAAGGCACAGGCAATAGCGTCGTACCAGGGCAGTACGTCATTAAGAGGCGATGTCCAGCAGTCTAATGATGAAGGAGGTGCGGACACAGATATGGGGGAGGCGGTGGACGGCATACAGAATGGCGCTGTGTATGTCTCCCAAATTCGATAAGAATGCGTGCAAATTCCTGACCTAGTGAGACAGTCCGACAGGGCCCAGGTCAATGCGAAATATATCCCGCAATGGCAATAAGAGAATGATCGGTCAGATCTCGAAGGCTATGGATCGATCAAGCGATGCTGTGCTGCACCGTGTCCGACCTCAGCAAGGTACTGAACGAATTAACATGCATAATCGAGCACCGCCAAAAGGCCCCCGTAACGACCAAAATCGCTTAAATAGGACACTTGCCACTGGAAGGCCGATGGGCAGCGCACACGGATCCATTCAAAACGGTACTGCTGCTGGCCCGGTAATGCAGATGACACCACAGCAGCAGATGCAGCTGATGGCGATGTACGAGGAGCAAGCTCGGATGATGTCGCAGATTTTCTCCCCTCAACAGCAGCAGATGTTCATGCCTGGAATGACGCAAACGGCATCTAATTCTGCGTTCAGCTCTAGTGACCCAACAGTCAATCAGCAGGCGGGGCGCTCGTTATTCGAGAGGGTCGAAAACAATCCGCAAATGCAAAATGGGCATCGAAGCAGCCAGAATGGTGGCGGGTTCCACTCACACGAAAGGAATGGGACACCAGCAATAGCCGATGGGGACATCTCATCGTCTATGGAAGTCGAGAGCTCTCAGAACAATCCAGCCGAATCATCTTTAGAAACCACCTGTAAATTCAATCTAAAATGTACGAAGCAGGATTGTCCTTTCGCCCACCAATCTCCTGAAGCCCCACCGGGGACAACAATCGATGTGGAAGACATATGTCCTTTTGGAGCTGCCTGCAAAAACCGGAAATGCGTTGGCCGTCATCCTTCGCCCGCCCAGAAGATTGGCCACCAGACGCAACAAGACTGTAAATTTTTCCCTAATTGCACAAATCCGAAATGCCCGTTTCGGCATCCTACTATGCCGATGTGCAGGAATGGTGCCGACTGTAAGACAGAAGGATGCAAGTTCACTCACGTGAAGACCATGTGCAGATTCAATCCTTGCCTCAACCCAACTTGTCCTTACAAACACGCCGAAGGTCAATCGAGGGGCAAATTTGGCGACAAAGTGTGGGTTGCAGAAGGGGGTGAGAAGCCGCACGTCAGCGAGAGGAATGAAGAATTAGTTCTGCCAGATGTTAAGCTCGAAGACATCAAAGCAGAAAACCGTCCAGGTAGCCGGAGCTCAAGCTTAGCAGCTGAGGTGGTCACGTGATCGTTTATAGTAGCTCGTGAATTTGGAGGCACGAAGGATACTAATGGTTGGTTGCTAAGGCGAAATGGTTCTGGAAAACAAGGTAGCAGAGGCATGGAGCGCATGGTTTAATGTTTCCATACCAATGCTTTTTGGGGAAGGAAGATGCAGCCGTTCAAAAGGTTTGCTATGGCGCTGGATCATCAGATAGACCTGAACATCCACATGAGAATGTAGGGAACTGCGATGTCGGTGTCACCATTATTTCCAAACTACATACCTTATTGACAACTTTGGTTCCCTGCTTCTTCGCCGCCCTCAATTTTCAGGACTGAGACTTGACTGGCAGCTCCGGCTTAACTCCGTGTATAGACCCTCTCAGTTCAGTACTCAGCCAAGTGCACGATCCAAGTTAGACGCATGCTTCCCGGGATTCTCTCATGCATAGATTGCCCTTGGTCGTACCAGTTTCACGTAATGGTTTGAGCAGACTCAGGATCGGAGTAAGCGACGCGTGCCAGCAGATTCTTCCACAGCGGCGACATGCCACAGGACTGTCAGCCGCAAATGTCAATCATGAAGCCACCGATATTGCCATTCTAGGTGGCGGTATCACTGGACTTGCCAGTGCTCATTTCCTGTCGAAAAGCCTTCCAAATGCCAAAATTACGCTCTTTGAGGCCAGCTCGAGGCTCGGGGGCTGGCTTCACTCGCGCCAGGTGGACGTGGACAACGGAAAGGTGGTTTTCGAGCAAGGACCGCGGAATCTGCGTCCAAAGGTGCCCAACGGTTTGATCACTTTGGATCTGGTCTGTCTTCGGTCAAGAAAGTCCGCTTATTTTGGCTGATTGAACATTTGCCAGGTGCGTGATCTGGGACTAGAGGATCGACTCCTCATGACCTCCAAGAATTCAGTGGCTGCGCAGAACCGATTCATCTATTACCCAGACCACCTTGTTAGGATGCCCGGTCCTGGAACTTCTCTTTTTAACAATCTGTCTAATATCTGGTCGGAACCGGTCTTTGAGGGGTTCATCCCGGGAATTCTGACAGAGGTTGTCAAACCCACACGACCAGATGATCTCCAAGACGAGTCCATTGGGTCATTTCTTGCTCGACGCTTTGGTTCGTCAATGACAGACAACATAGTCTCCGCTGTCTTTCACGGTGTTTATGCAGGTGATATATACAAACTTAGTGCTCGATCGATACTGCCGGAAATCTGGCAATTGGAACGACGGCATAATTCAATTATGAAAGGCGTTCTCTCTCAGGTTTTTGGCGATCCTCAGCCTATCGCCGCAAACGATCTAGATGTTGTTATGGATTATCAAAAGCAGCCGCCAATGTCACGTCTATTAGAAGCGGCTAAACGGTCCAGTGTTTTCACGTTCAAAGGCGGTATAGGAGATCTGGCAGCGCGCCTTGAGGCAAAGCTCCAAGAGAACCGTAACGTGAAGATCAAGAGAAAGACTCTGGCCAAGGACTTGATTTTGAAGACAGGTGCGGCAATTCCAAAGGTAGGAATGCATTCTTACTACTTTATCCCAGGGTCAATTTCTTAATCCTTGTTGTTTCCTTGCTGACTCTCACCTCAGGTCCAGGTCACTACGTACGCCTACTCGGAGAAGCAGACGCAGAGCGCAGATTTCAGTCATGTTATTTCAACGATTGCAGGGGACAAGCTTGCCCTGATTACTAAAGACAAGTCTACCGGAGACCTTTGGCCTAGCCTAGGCCAGACCGATGCTGTCACAGTGATGGTGGTGAATCTCTTCTTCTCAAGCCCGAGTATCCTCCCCGTCAATGGTTTTGGATATCTAATACCTCGGTCCATCCCTTTCGAGCAGAACCCTGAGCGTGCTCTTGGAGTCGTCTTCGACTCGGACGCAAGTATTGGCCAAGACGATGCTTCTGGGACGAAAGTCACCGTCATGTTAGGCGGCCACTGGTGGGACGGATACGAAACTTATCCGGACGAAGACGAAGGTGCTAGTATGGCCAAAGCGATTCTGAAGCGACATTTGGGCATCGACACAGAGCCTCTCGTGACTAGGGTAAGTCTTCAACATGACTGTATTCCGCAGTATACTGTTGGTCATGACGATCGCATGTCAGCTGCTAGTCATGTCTTAGAAAAATGGGGAGGCAGACTTAGGGTCGCGGGTAATAGCTACACTGGAGTTGGTCTCAATGATTGTGTAAGGGCGGCAAGGGACATTGTCAAAGGCCTTGCAGATGGCACGAAGAAAACCGGACTCGAGGCTTTCGTGGGCGGGAAAGAATGGTCTTGGGTCAAGCCGGAGTCTTTAAAGATTATTTGAGACTGTTGAATTCTAGATAAGGATGATTACATCTCCTACTTGTTCTTCTCTACGCAGCGAAGACCGTCTCCTGATGGCGCCGACCGTGATCGAGCTTCTTTCGTTACAAGCGTAAATGCAATTTTTTGACCTACGCTCGCCAAATCGCATCGTAACGATTGCAATCCTAGGCTCTACCTCCAAATGAACCAGGCCAGGTCAGGTCATGTGTGCATTTTGTCTAATACTACAACAAAAGTGAGGTGACCAATCCGGAAGATTGCGTGACCTGCATTGCTGCTGACTCAATTCTAGATCCCTCTGATAATGCAATCCCGTGTAGTTCGCCATTGATTTAGAAGCCGTGACATCGTCTCATTGTCCTCATTCTGTGCTATCATTTCATACACTACCCCTTCCTCACCCCATCGCTGTCAAACCCCAGACTATCCAACTGCCGGATAAGTTCCTGAATCTTGATAACCTTCTCAAACTGTTCGGGCAGCAAATTCTCTCCCTTATCCTTTCTTT
>JAABUH010002494.1_pt1 | contig 17619 bp, 13 predicted proteins | sample 5559121 | NCBI WGS metagenome assembly JAABUH01 (sample SAMN10711871, study PRJNA513364) | rock metagenome | isolation source: Antarctica rocks | place: Antarctica: Victoria Land, Battleship Promontory nord | collected 2015-12-28
CCGACGACGCTCCCGGCCGGTAATGATCTCCACCACGCCATCCATCCGCACACCTCAACGGCCGCCTTAAGCAGCACCTTACGGTGGCAGGAGACCCACACCCAGACGGCCCCCGGCGGAGGGATACCCAGCGCACGACTGTGCGGCGTTCGATCAGGTTGAACCCGGCTTCCAGCAGCACGCCGATGGCGGCCACCGTGACGATGCCGGCGAACACGTCATCCGTCCGCATGAAGGTGCGGGCGTCGTTGAGGAAATTGCCGAGGCCGCCCTTGCTGCCGGAGATGCCGAACACCAGTTCGGCGGCAATGATGGTGCGCCAGCCGTAGCCCAGCCCGGTCTTGATTCCGGTCATGGTGTGCGGGAGGGCTGCCGGGAACAGCACGTCCGTCACCATGCGCCACCACGACAGGCCCAGCACGCGGCCGACGTTGACCAGGGTGGAATTGGCGGTGCGGAAGCCCGTGCTGATGTTCAGCGTCACCGGCCAGACCACGGCGTTGACCACCACGAACAGCAGCGCGTTGACGTTGAGGCCGAACCAGATGATCGCGATGGGCAGCATGGCCACGGATGGGAGCGGGTTCAACATTCCCGTCAGCAGCTCCACCAAGTCGTCGGCGAAGGTGCTGACGCGGGCGAGCACGGTGAACAGCAGGCCCAGCATTACTCCCACCAGAAGGCTGAGCAGCAGCAGCCAGACGGTCGCCCCTGTCGCCCGCGCAAGGTCACCCGTGGTCCAGCCGGCCAACAGCGCGCGGCCCACGTCGACCGGAGCCGGGAAGATCAGCGGCTCAACATCCGACCAGGTGACGTACGCCTGCCACAGGGCGAGCAGCAGGATGAACTGCACCGTCCGGCGCAACGCCACGGGCAGGTCCTTCCAGCGCCGTAGGCCGGTTGCGCGGGCGACCCCTGCGGTGTGCGCGCTATTCGTCATGGGCGTGACCTCCGTCGTGGCCCATGTGGACCGACACCTCCTGGCCCACGCGCAAGGCGGCGTCGGACCGGGGATCGGACACCTCGCGAGCGTTCACCACCGCCTTGATGGTCGAAGGCGTGCCGTCGAGGATGACGATGTCGGAGCCGACCAGCACGGCCTCGGCGATCGAGTGCGTGACGAATAGCGCAGTGGCGCCCGTGCGCCGCGCCACGTCGATGAACTCGAGCTGCAGGCGAAGCCGGGTTTGCGGGTCCAGCGCGCCGAAGGGCTCGTCCATCAGCAGCACCGCCGGTTCCAGCGCGAGGGCGCGGGCAATGGCCACGCGCTGCTTCATGCCGCCGGACAGGTGGTGCGGGAAGCGGTCGGCCGCATGCTCAAGTCGCATGATGCCAAGCCAGTGCTGGGCGCGCTCGGCCGCGTCGCGCCGGGACCGCCCGGTGACGCGCAGGGGATAGGCCACGTTGTCCATCACGGTGCGCCAGGGGAAGAGCTGGTCGAACTCCTGGAACACGACGGCACGGTCCGGGCCTGGCTTGTTCACGGGCTTGCCACCCACCAGTACCCGGCCGCCAGACGGACGCAGGAAGCCGGCGACGGCCTTAAGGATCGTGCTCTTGCCGCACCCCGAGGGGCCGAGCAGTGCCGCCGTCTCACCTTGGCGCACAGTGAACGACACGCCTGACACGGCGGGGGTGAAGGCAGCGCCGGTTCCATAGCCGAGTACCAGGGCATCCACGTCCAGCATGGCCACCGCTGCCGCGGCAGCCTGGACGGCACTGGCGGCCTCCATCCCAAATGCCGGCATAGCGGTATATCTGTCTTGTGCTGGCATCAGCCGCCAACCGCGACGACGGCCTCGATCTCGACCTTGGCGCCAAAATGCAGCTCGGCGCAGGGCACCACGGATCGGGCCGGCCGGTGCGCGCCGAAGAAGGCGGCGTAAGCACGATTCGCCTCGCCCCAATGCTCGATGCTGGTCACGAACACCGTGCATTTCACCACATCGTCCCGCCCGGCCCCGACGACGCGGGCGATGCGCTCGATGTTGCCGAGCGCGAAGGCGACTTGCTCCGTGACGGACACCGCTGCCGGATCCAGGATGTCGTGCGTGACTCCAAGCTGGCCGGACACATAGAGCGCCGTCCCATGCAGCACAGCCTGGGCATAGTGCCCACCGGCTGGAGGCGCTTCGGCGCAGCGCACCTCCGTCAATCGAGGAGTCGGTTTTGGGCTGGTTGTCTGCATTGTGTCGTCCTCCATGTGCGTCACCACCCACCCGTGCGTGTCCAGTGGTCCACGATGGCGCCGTCTCGCAGCACGTCGTAGGACCCATACGCAGCGCAGGTCAGGCAGGCATGGTTGGGCAGGATGCGGACAGCACTGCCCACCGGCAGGTGGGCGAACCAACTCTCATCCGGCACCGGCACAGTTCCATGCTCCTGGTGGACGGTCTCGACCGACAGGGAGCCGAGCCGTTCCAGCGTGTCCGGGTCGCACACCCAGCCGTAACAGGCATCCGGCAGAAAGCGGTTGGCGCCGAGATCCTTGGACAGTGCCAACGCACCCGCGTCCAGCACGAGGCTGGGGCCACGGCGCTGGTGGCCAATGACAGTGGCCAGCACGGACACTGCGATGTCGCTCTCTGCGCATACGCCCCGCGAAAATTGTGCGAGGTCATTGAACAGGTAAATGCCGGCCCGTACTTCCGTCACGCCATGCAGGTGTTCGGCAAACAGTACGGTCGGGGTCGAGCCGACGCTGACAATGGGGCAAGCATGCCCGAGCGCGCGCAGCATCTCGGCGGAGGACACGGCAGCAACCCGCTCAGCTCCCGCCATGCCGCGAACCGCGGCGTGATCGTCCAAGGCGTAGGAATGCCCGGCGTGCGTCATCACCCCTTTCAGCCGGAGGTATGGCGCGGCCGCCGAGATGGCCGCAGCGACTGCGGTAAGCTCGGCAGATGCTGGCGCAGTGCCGCTGCGGTGTTCGCCGCAATCCACCTCAACCAGGACGCCGAACGTGGCGCCTTGGGCCGCCGCCGCCGTTCCAAGCAGCGCTGCTGCCTCGGGGCTGTCCACCGCAAGCAGCAAGCGGGTGCCGGTCTCATGCTGAATACTGGCGGCGCGCGCCACCTTGGCTGGCGCCATAGCGGTTGCATACAGGATGTCGCGCCACCCGGCGGCAGCGAGCCACTCGGCCTCCGCCAGCGTAGATACCGTAATGGGGCTGGGTACGCCGCCACCGGCAAGACGCGCAACCTCGACCGACTTCGCGGTCTTGAGGTGCGGGCGCAGGATCACGCCCAGAGACACGCAGCGCTCCCTCATGCGGGCGGCGTTGCGCTCCAGGCGATCCAGGTCCAGCAGCAGCCGCGGCGTTTCCAGCCCGGCGAGAGAGGGAGTCTCGTCCATCACACCAAGTCCAGCAGCGGGTGAAGGGTGTTTGCGACTAGGAACGGACGGGCTTGGTCTGCCACGAACGGGAGCCCGGCGCGGTTGTGCCAGAACACGGGCATCCCGACCCCGGTGGCACCGGGCACATCGGCTGGCGATCCCGCGACGAACAGGGTGCGGGTAGGATCGGTGCCGAGCTTCGCAAGCACCGCGCGGTAGGGTTCGGGACGCGGCTTGTAAAAGCCGGCCTCCTCGGAGGTCACGACAGCGCTGAACGGGACGCCCACGTTGGAGGCTGCTTGCGCACCCATAGCGGCAGAGCAGTTCGTAGCCACGCCTAGCGGCACGCCGCGGAGTGCAAGGTTGCCCAGCACACCCGGCGCCTCTGCCCAGGGTTGCAAGCTATTCCATTCTGAGGTCAATTTTTCGGAAAGGCCGGGCTGCAGCCCGGCACTGGCCGCTGCCTCCTGAACCAAGTCCTCGTAGGGCCGGTAGGCCCCGCAACCGTAGGTGAGGCGCAAGTAGGCACGGCGCCAGCGCAGCCCGTCGCTCTCCGATCCAGCTGCGCGGTTCCATACCGTCCAGGAGTCCAGGAGGGCTGTAAGCAGGTCAAACACAACCGCGTCGAACCTTGGTTGCCGCACAGACGTCAACGTCATCTCCTATTCTACATTTTACATGTAACGTGTGGTGCGTAGAGTCAAGCGCCAGACTAGCCCGGCAGCGCCGCCGCTCCGCGTAGGCATACGGCGTCTGCGGCATCGGCAGTAGGGCATCCCGCTCGAGCGCGTCAAACAATGCGCGGCGGCTGGTGCTGAGGTGGCGCATCGGCCGGTTGTTCAGGTCGGTGATCAGCTCGCGGATCGCGCCGTTCAGCTCCGCCAGGCTGAAGAATCGCCGGTGGCGCAACCGGGCCAACACCCAGCGCTGCACGACCTGGACGGCAACCTCGACCTTGGCCTTGTCGCGCGGCGGCCGCACCCGGGATGGCAGGATCGCTGTGCCGTAATGAGTCGCCATGTCCTGATAACTGCGGCTGATCCCCGGCTCGTAACGGCTGGCCGCGGTGACGCTAGCCTTGAGGTTGTCGCAGACGATCTGCCGCGCTACCCCGCCGAAGCTGGCAAATGCGCCCACGTGGCAGCCGATCCAGTCTGGCAGCGACTGCGTCCACCGCGCCTCGGCGTAAGTGAGGTTGGACGGACCGAGTACTGCGACGAACACCTGCGCCCGCCTAACCTCGCCGGTGGCGCCGTCGATCACGGCGACCCCGGGATTCGTGCGACCTGGCAACCGTGGAAAGGCACCGAACATCTCGGTGCCTCTCATTCTCGAACCTACGCGGCGACAAGCGCCCCAATTCGCTCCTGGGCGGATGTCATAGCGGCCTTGTCTTGTTCGGGTCCATAGGCCACGCCCTCGGCGCGTACAACCTCGACGCTGCTGATCCCCAAGAAGCTCAGAACAGCCGTCAAATAAGTCGAGAGATGCTCCAATGGAGCAAACGGGCCTTGCGAATAGACGCCGCCAGAGGAGAGCGCCAGATAGGCCTTGCCACTCAGCAGGCCCTTTGCGCCGCTTGCCGAATATTGGAATGTCTGCCCGGCAATCGCAATGTGATCGATCCACGCCTTGAGGGTCGAGGGAACCGAGAAGTTGTACATCGGCGAGCCGATGACGACGACATCGGCGGCCTTGAGCTCGTCGACCATCGCTCTGGACCGGGTCTCTGTTGCTGTGAGCGAGGCATCTTTCTCGCCCTCAGGCGTCCATGCTTGACGAATGGTCATATCGACATGAGGAAGAGGATTGGCTGCTACGTCGCGGTAGGTGACCGAGGCTCCTGGATTGGCCGCCTTCAGCTTCTGAACCAGCTCAGCCGAGAGACGACGTGAATGAGAGGTCGCCGCATCACTGGCGCTTGCGTCGATGTGCAAGATATTCATCAGGTGGATCCCTTGCTTCGTCACCGCGATGGTGCCGATCCGTAACTTGGGCTAAATAGAGCACTGGATTATCGCTCGCAAGAAGGCACATTCATGGAACCCGGGCACACCGATGTGACCGTCTACAAAGGCAATTTACCAGAAATAGCGGTTGGTCACGCGACTGATCGATGCAGGGCGGTGGGCAGCATCCTGGCCCGGATCGGCGACAAGTGGAGCGTGTTGGTCGTGATGTCGCTTAGCGACGGAACTTTCAGGTTCAACGAGCTGAAGCGGCATATCGACGGCATCTCGCAGCGAATGCTGACGCTGACGTTACGCGGTCTGGAACGGGACGGGCTTGTCGAACGCACGTTCTTTCCGACCATCCCACCCAAGGTTAACTACGCACTTACCGAACTCGGCCGTTCGCTGCGGGAACCGGTTGGCGCGCTAGGCCAGTGGGCGATTGAGCATCGCGGAACAGTCGAGCGGTCTCGCGAATTGTATGACTGTAGGAGTGGGGAGAGAGACGAAGCTGAACTGCATATAGCAGTCCGGGAGAAGCGGCCCGGCGGTGATTGACGGCGGCTACGTGGCCTAACAGAGAACGGTGGCAGTCCGTTTCTCATCCAGCTCCTCCCGGCGACTTATGGGGGCAGCCGCTGTGGAGGCATGGCCGAAAGCGGACCGGCTGCTTTGGGGAAAAGGTGCGAGTAAGCGGCCATTATATGGCTGTTTGCGAGCTCGCTAAGTCCTGACACCAAAAAGGTGTCCAGGTCAGGGCCATAGGTCCGTTTGGTATAGCGCAAATTGCCTAGAGCCAGTGTGGATGGACCTCCATCCTACGTCTTCCAGTCCGAGGTCCCTGGAAGCGCACTCGGCAGGTACACCAGTTCGCTGCCCGCTTGGTGTCACCGTTCCAACCTCACGCGCAACCGCCGCGCGCGCTCCAGGAAAGCGGCCTCACCACCCTCCAGGGTCTCGCAGACGGCCCTTCGGATTGCGGCGTTTTCCAGTCCGCCCGCTCTGTAACTGATCGGTGGAAGACCGCCCGATGGATGCGGGCCTGCTTCGGCTATGATAATCTGGTCCGCGTCGGTGTTGATGACGAGGTTAGCGTTGTGCGTAACCATGATGACCTGGCGTTTCGCTTTGGCGGCTATGAACAGCGCCACCAGCTCATCGAACACAGACTTCGGGTCGAGATTCTCCTCCGGCTGGTCAATGATCAGCGGCCGGTCGTCTGAATCGTCGAGCGCAAGATAGAGCAGCAACAGCACGATGCCCCGCGTGCCAGGAGAGAGCTTTCGAATGTCGACGCCGTCGTAAGAGATTTCGTAGCGAACGGTGATATGGTCGGTGCCGAACAGCCAATGCGCGAACTGCTTCGACCAGGCGCGGAACTCAGCATGCTGCGCCGGGGCATACGGCGCGTGCGAGAGCAGATCGTTCAGGTATTTTCCGATGAAAGTCGTCATCGCGGCATGAACGTCGGCTGCGGAGCCGATCTCCCACGCGGGCTTGAGTGCTTGCGTCGCGACCGCGACCAGCGATCCCTGGCCGTAGAATGGTCCAGCCCTCCGTCTGTCGAGGAGTTCTTCCTCCCCAGTGAAGCCCCATGCTTTGACGTCAGCGATCCTGCGAACCGAGAAGCTGAGCTTCTTGAGCGTTCCAGATGACGCCGCGAGCCGAGCCATCAATGGCGCGTAGAGGCCGGCCAGCACGTTTTGTTCGTTGATGATCGCATTGAAGACCCGGCCGTAGGTATCATCGCGCTCGGTCTGAAGCGCTCTCCGGCGAGCTGCAGCGCCTTGTGCATCAGTGAGTCGGGTTTCGAGGGTCTGGAGCGCAGAATTTTCTTGTGCGATGCGGCCGGTCAGAGCCGTGTATTGATCGCGAACCAGCTTATCGGCGCTGAACAGCGCTTCGAGACGTGTCATCTCGGCCATGATCGGTGCGAGCGGAAGATCTGCAAGATCGGCATTGTCGGCAATCAGCGGGACATTCGGATCTCCAGGCGGGGATGCGACGCCGTTGAGCTTGGCGGCCTCTCTGTCCGCCGATGCAACATAGGCGGCCAAACTCTTATCGACGTCGCCCTTATAGGTCAGTAGAAATTCGTCCCATTGTTTGGCCTCCATTCCGCTACTGGCGTGCCGCGTTTGGGCCTGGCGGAGCATCTCCGGCGCGCCCGTGGCGCGCATACTCCGAACTTCGTCCTGCAGGGCGACGAAATTACGACGCTGGTTTCCAAAGGACTGGATCTTGCTCCGCAGCTTCTGAGCCGCCTCGCTAAGCTTGGTGTGGCGGGCCACCCGTACCTCAGTCCCTTTGACGATGAGTTTGACGCGGTCGGCGTTATAATCGGCGATCAGCTTCTTCTTCTGTACGACCTGCGTAGTTAGCGTAGCGACGAGTCTTTCCTTCTCGAACTCAGTCGCGATGCGCTCGGAGACGTCAGAGATGGCCTGGGCTTCACGCTCACGGGCCTGCTGAAACCGCGCGGTCTGCTGGTCCCGTAACTCGGCGAAATCGATTGCCCATTCGCGATCGTCTTGCGAGTGCGACTCGAAGATCACCCGTTCGATCTCAGCCACGAGACCATCCGAGACGCCCTTGGCCGAGCAAAGCTCTTCGACGAATTGTTGGGAGAGATAGCGAGCCCGCGGGAATGACGTGTTGCCGTTCGCGTCTCTGCCGTCGAGCGACCGCGTGACAGTCGCGCGTCCGCCCCAGGTGAGCGTCGTAGTCGCGTTGCCGATCAGCCTACGCGCCCGCGCCAGGAAGGAGGGATTGATGTTCTCGTTCGCACTCCATCCAGAGGGCGAGATCGCATCGCAACCTGCTGCGATCACGTCAGCCAGGGCCGTCTTGCCCGAACCTCGTGCCCCGATGATCGCCACAAGCCCGGGATTAAGCGGGATGTCAGGCGTAGCTGCCCAGTCCGCATCGTTGATCCTGATGTGCGAGATGACCTGCGATGGCATTGCTGACCGAGCCGGTTGCTCGCCAACATAGGCGCGGCCCTCGGGATCGATGCACGCTTGGCGAAGGGCATCGAACTCGTGCCCTCCCTTGATCCAGGAGAAACGATCGCCAAACGGCGTGGCAACGTCTTCCAGCTTGTGCGCATCGCTGCCATGCAAACAGGGCTTCAGGCCGCCGTACCGCGCGCGGATGTCCGCAGGCGTCAAGTCCTTTTGGCCGAGCCAGAACTCGCGCTGCGCCGCACTGCTGGCGAAGATCACGTGCGCGAAGCTCTCAATCTCGCGTCGAATGGTCTGATCGGCCGCCTCCCGCACGCCCGACGTTCCGTCAGTCGCGCCGCCCGCGACTGCGATCAAGATGTTCTTTTTCGCCCATCCACTATCTATGAACAGCTCTCGTAGGTTCTGGAAATTGACTTTGAACTGGTTGGCGCCGTAAGCCAGCGCCGCACGATCGTCGCTGATCTTCGGATCTGCTTTCTTGCCCAGCCGAATGAGATCCGCTCGGGTGCAGTCAAAACGATCGTGCATGACATTGAACTGCAAACGCAGCAGAAAACGGTGCAGCTCTTCGAGATGATTTGGGTCTTCCGGGCTGACGAAGAGGTGGAGATTGATGAAGCCGCCCTTTGCCGTCGCCACATCCAGCCGAAGCTCAACATTGGGAAAGACAAGCTTGACACGCGATAGTCGCCCAGCGGCCGTGTGTCGGAGAACCTCTTCGTAGGTATCCGTCACATAGTAGTCGGTGACGGCTATCGCCTCGATGACTGGCGTGGCCTTTTCCAGGGCGGTCAAGTAATCATCCCATGCAGTCGGACCGGTGAACTGGTTGTTCAATGCCGTGCCCGGCGCATGGATATGTGGCTCCCACCGGCGCCATTCTGATCCCCGGCTAAACATAGCCCCCCTCAGGCCTCCTTCTTCTTGTCCAGCCATTCCGGTGTCTCTGCATAAATCTTTGCGCTCAAGCTCGACCTCACATCCACGATCTCGCCGCGGACAACCCTTGAGGATCAGTACTGCTTACGTCGGCTCTTGAATAGGGAGTGGGGGGCCTGAATGACCGAAGTGGGCGCCAAGCCGCGTCGATGCCAGAGCGAAGGCGATGTCTGCTACCGAGAAGCTGGCCAAGAGGCTCGAATGACCGAGATGAGCGCTCAAGAGCCGGACAGTGCAGGATCGCTGGCATGCGCGGGGCTGACAGCCGACTTGTCGTTGCTTGCATCATCTTATACAACGCAATCATTGATAGCAGGACAAAGCCGGATGGCCAGCATCACGATCCGGAACATCGAGGACATCCTGAAGGTCCGCCTACGCGTCCAAGCGGCTTTCCACGGCCGGTCCATGGAGGATGAGGCGCGGGACATCCTGCGGTCGGCGCTGAACCGCGAGCCTGCCCCACCTGGCAAGCTCGCCGCCTCCATCCGCGCGCGCTTCGCCCGCCTCGGCGGGGTGGAACTGCCTGCCGTGTCGCGCGAGCCGATGCGCGAGCCCCCGTCCTTCGAAGCGTGATCCTGCTCGACACTAACGTCCTGTCCGAGCTGATGCGCCCGGCGCCGAATGCCGCCGTCGAGCACTGGCTGACCGCCCAGCCCGACACGAGCATGTTCATCTCGGCCATCACGGAGGCCGAGTTGCGCTACGGTGCCGCCCTGCTGCCGAGCGGCAAGCGGCGTTCGGCGCTCACGACCGAGATCGAAGGCATGCTGGAGGAGGACTTCGGCGGCCGCATCCTGCCTTTCGACCGGCTGGCCGCGCAGGCGTTCGCTGACATCGCCGCCAATCGCCGGGGAGCGGGCCGGCCGATCTCTCAAGCCGACGCCCAGATCGCCGCCATCGCCCGTTCACGGGGCGCCTCCCTGGCCACGCGCAACGTGCCTGACTTCGACGGCTGCGGGATCGAGGTGATCAATCCGTGGAGCGTGAAGTGACCGCGGCAAAGCGGGGTTGCCGTGTCCCAGCCTGCCATGTCCGATCCAACTAAGCCCGCCAGCGCGAACTTCGGCTTCCTCGCCCGCTACGACGGTGCGTTGGTAGCCGTGTTCGCACAGGCGGAGCGCTACTTCGCCGAGGACCCGATCACCTGCCTGATGAAGCTGCGTCAGTTTGGCGAGTTGCTCGCCCAACAGCTTGCGGCGCACGCCGGCGTGTTCGTGGGCGTGGACGAGGCTCAGTCCGACCTGCTCGGCCGCCTCAAGCGCGATACGGCCTACCCGCGCGACGTCATCGACCTGTTCCATGACCTCCGACGCGTCGGCAACGAGGCCGTCCACCAGCACCGCGGCGACCACGTGACAGCGCTGGCCGGGCTCAAGGTCGCGCGGCAGCTCGCCGTCTGGTTCCACCGCACCTTCGGGGACCGTAATTTCCGGGCAGGCCCGTTCGAGCCACCTCGGCCTCCGCTCGACCTTACCGCCACGCTGCGGGACGAGCTGGAGCGGCTGCGCGGGGAGCAGATGTCGTCGCTCTCAGCCATCGACAGTGCCGCGCGTACCGCGGCGGAGGCCGTGGAGGCACGTCGCAGCGCGGAGGAGCGCGCCCAGGCCCAGGCAGAGGAACGAGCGGTTTGGGAGGCGCTCGCGACCGAGACGGAGGCCCGCCTACTCGCGTTGCAGGAGGAACTTGCCCGCGTCCAGGCGGCGGCGGTCGCGCAGCCGGCCACGCTCCAGCTCATCGTCAGCGCCGCAGCCGAGGCGGCCCAGGCGATTGACCTGGACGAGCAGGCGACCCGGTCCCTCATCGACGGGCGGCTGCGCGCGCGGGGGTGGGACGCGGACACGCCGACGCTCCGCTATGCCGCGGGGACGCGACCCGTAGCGGGGAAAAATCGCGCTATCGCTGAATGGCCGACCGCGACCGGGCCGACCGACTACGTCCTGTTCGTCGGGATGATGTGCGTGGGCGTGGTTGAGGCCAAGCGCGGCCGCAGGAACGTGGCCGCCGCCATCGACCAGGCCGGGCGCTACAGCCAAGGCTTTCTGCCGGAGCCCGGCATCCTGCTTCCTCCAGGCGGGCCGTGGCCGGCGCAGTCCGGCGAAGGCGCTGAGGCGCCCTACCGCGTGCCGTTCCTGTTCGCCACGAACGGACGGGCCTACCTCAAGCAGCTCGAGACGCAGTCCGGCATCTGGCACCGGGATGCGCGGAACCCCTCCAATCGTCGGCGGGCGCTCGTGGACTGGCCGACGCCCGACGGCCTCAAGGCCATGCTCGACGTCGACCGGGCGGCGGCAAACGCCGCGTTGGCCACGTTGCCGTTCGACTTCGCATTTGGCCTGCGTGACTATCAGATGCGTGCCATCCAGGCGGTCGAGGCGGCATTGGCCGACGACGGGCAACGTGCGCTGCTCCTTGCCATGGCGACCGGCACCGGCAAGACCAAGCTGGCCGTCGCGCTGCTGTATCGCTTGCTCCACACGCAGCGGTTCCGGCGGGTCTGCTTCGTGGTGGACCGCACGGCGCTGGGCGACCAAGCCGAGGACGCCTTCACCAACACGCGCATCGTCAGCGCCCGCACCTTCGCGGACATTTTCGGGCTCAAGGTGCTGGGCGATACCGCGCCGGACCCAGCCACCAAGGTCCACATCTGCACCATTCAGGGCTTGGTCAAGCGCGTGCTGTTCGCGTCGACGCCGGAAGAGGTCCCGCCCGTCGACCAGTACGACCTCATTCTGATCGATGAGTGCCATCGCGGCTACACCCTCGACCGCGAGATGAGCGACGCTGAGCTCGGCTTCCGCTCCGAGGCGGACTACGTCAGCAAGTATCGCCGGGTGATCGAGCACTTCGACGCGGTCCGCATCGGCCTGACCGCGACGCCGGCGCTGCACACGACCGAGATCTTCGGCCGACCGATCTTCACCTACGGCCTGCGCGAGGCGGTGATCGACGGCTGGCTAGTGGACCAGGAACCGCCGATCCGGATCGAAACGGAGCTGTCCCGCGACGGCATCCACTTTCGGGCTGGCGACGAGCTGCCGTTGCTGGAACCGCTCACCGGCACGCTCGACCTCACCACGGCGCCGGACGATCTCGGCTTCGAGGTCGAGAGCTTCAACCGCCGGGTCGTCACCAGCGAGTTCACGCGGGTTGTTTGCGAGCAGCTCGCCCTACACATCGACCCGTCCGATCCCGGCAAGACGTTGATCTTCGGCGCCTCGGACGCGCATGCGGACATGGTGGTGGCGGCACTCGGCGCCGCCATGGAAGCCCGGCACGGCCCGCAGGACGAGGCGCTGATCCGTAAGATCACCGGCAGCATCGACCGGCCGGGGTCGATGATCCGGCGTTTCCGCAATGACCCGGTGCCGAAGATCGCGGTCACGGTGGACCTGCTAACGACCGGCATCGACGTGCCCAAGATCGTTAACCTGGCCTTCCTGCGCCGGGTCAACAGCCGGATCCTCTACGACCAGATGATCGGCCGCGCTACCCGGCTCTGCGCCGAGATCGGCGGGCCGGGCATCGACAAGGAGAGCTTCCGCGTCTTCGATGCCGTGCGCCAATCCGAGGCGATCGGCGCCCTGACCGAGATGAAGCCGGTCGTGGTCAACCCATGGCTGTCCTTCACGCAGCTGCTGGACGAACTGGCACAAGTGACGGACCCGGAGCAGCGCGCCCTGATCCGCGACCAATTGCTGGTCCGCCTGCGCCAGCGCGTGAAGCGGCTGTCTCGGGCTGCGGCCGAGCAGTTCGCCGCGGCCGCTGGCGAGACAGCGGCCGATGCGCTCGCGCGGGTGCGCACGGCCGACCCGAGCGACCTCGCCATGTGGGTGGCCGCCCGGCCGGGCCTCGGCCCGATCCTGGACTGGAGTCCGGATGGTGGGCGGTCCATACCGCTAGCGGTCTCGTTCCACCCGGATGCCCACGTCGCCACCACGGTCGGCTACGGCGCCGCCGGCAGGCCGGAGGACTACCTGGTCGCGTTCAGCGACTTCCTTCGCGCCAACGAGAACCAAGTCGCCGCCCTGTCCCTCGTGCTGCGCCGACCGCGCGACCTGACGCAGGCGGACTTACGTGCCCTAGCGCTCGCGCTGCAAGAGGCCGGGTTCTCGGAAACGGCGCTGCGGTCCGCCTGGCGCGAGGCGCGTCAGGAGGACGTCGCCGCCAAGCTGATCGGCTTCGTGCGGCAGGCGGCACTCGGCGACGCGCTGGAGCCCTGGGCCGTCCGGGTGCAGCGCGCCGTGGAAGCGATCATCAAGCGCGGCGGCCTGACGCCGGACCAGCAGCGCTGGCTCCGCCGTATCGGAACCCAAGTGGCCGAGATCGGCGTCGCCGACCCGGCGGCGCTCGACCAGGGGCAGTTCCGCGAGTCGGCGGGCGGTTTCACCCGGCTCGACCGGGTATTCGGCGGCCGGCTCGCCGGTTTGCTGGGCGACATCAACGAGGCGGCGTGGAAGGATACGGCATGAGCGAATCACGTGCGGCCGCCGGGGTGACCCGGGACATCGTCCAGACGCTGTGGCGCCTGTGCGACATCCTGCGCGACGACGGCATTACCTACCAAGCCTACGTTACCGAGCTGACCTACCTGCTCTTCCTGAAGATGCTGGCGGAAACGGGGCGGGAGGATGCGCTGCCGCCGTACGCACGCTGGGCCAGCCTCACCAGCCGCCAGGGCGAGGCGCTCCTCACGCACTACCGTGCGCTGCTGCTGCGGCTCGGCACGGAAGGCGCTGGCACCGTCCGCACCATCTTCGCCGACGCCCAGACAAGCCTGCGCAAGCCCACCAACCTGCATGAGCTCGTCACGCAGATCGACCGGCTGGATTGGTATTCCGCTAAGGCCGAGGGCCTAGGCGACCTCTACGAAGGGCTATTAGAGAAGAACGCGGCGGAGAAGAAATCCGGCGCCGGGCAGTACTTCACGCCACGGCCGCTGATCGACTGCATGGTGCGCCTGCTGCAGCCGCAGCCCGGCGAGGTGGTGCAGGATCCGGCGGCCGGCACCGGCGGGTTCCTGGTTGCCGCGGACCGATACATCAAGGATCGTAGCGATGACCTATTCGCGCTGAAGACCGAGGCCGAGCGTCGCTTCCAGCGCGAGGAGGCGTTTCGCGGCTTGGAATTGGTCAACGATACGCACCGCCTGCTGCTGATGAACCTGATGCTGCACGGCATTGGCGGCAACCTGGTTCGTGGTGGCGACGCCATGGGACCCGACGGCGAGTCGCTGGGCGCGGCCGACCTGATCCTGACCAACCCGCCCTTCGGCACGAAGAAGGGCGGCGGGCGCCCGGCGCGGCCGGACTTCACCATCACCGCCGACACCAGCAACAAGCAGCTCGCCTTCGTGGAACACGTCGTCCGCGCGCTGCGCCCCGGCGGCCGCGCCGGCATCGTGGTGCCGGACAACGTGCTGTTCGCCGATGGCGTAGGGCGCGAGCTGCGGCAATGGATGATGGAGGCCGCCGACCTGCACACCATTCTTCGTCTGCCGACTGGAATCTTCTACGCTCAAGGCGTCAAGACAAACGTGATCTTCCTTCGGCGCGCGAAGGCGAAGGGCGGCACACAGGCGGTGTGGGTCTATGACATGCGTGCGGGCCAGCCCGCCTACGGTAAGACTCGCCCGTTGCGGGTGGAAGACTTCGCGGCGTTCGAGGCTTCGTACGGTAACGACGAGAACGGCGGTGCAGAGCGCGGGGACCAAGGCACGGAGGGCCGCTTCCGTCGCTTCACCCGCGCCGAGATCACAGCCCGCAATGACAACCTGGACATCGCATGGCTGCGCGGCAGCGACGAGGCCGGCGAGGATGCGCTTGAGGAGCCGGAGGACATTCTCGAGGCGATACGCAAGCACCTGGCACGGGCGATGGTGGAGGTGGAGGCGCTGGCAGGTGAGTTCGCATCCCCATCTCTTCTGGAGGCCGCGGAATGACCCTGCCCCCGCGTTGGCGGTATGGCTCGGTGGCAGACCTCATAGACGGCATCGACTCCGGCAAGAACCTGCGCTGCGAAGAGCGACCGCCGGCATCGGGCGAGATCGGAATAGTGAAGATCAGCGCCGTGACGTGGGGCACCTTCGACGCCTCTAAGTCCAAGACCGTATATTCAGGTGCGCAGCTTCCGGATTCTACGAGGATCAGGGCTGGGGACTTGCTGATCTCCCGTGCGAATACCCTCGAGTTGGTTGGGGCAACCGTACTTGTCGAAGAGGCGCCCGCCAACCTCCATCTCAGCGACAAAATTCTTCGACTACGAGCAAACTCGGGTTGGGAGAGATGGCTGAACTTGTTTCTGAACAGCGCTCAGGGTCGTAGCGAGATCGAGACTCGCGCTACAGGCAATCAGCTTTCTATGAGGAACATCGGGCAGGACGCGATCCGCAGCATCCCACTACCGATTCCCCCTGTCGCCGAGCAGCGCCGGATCGTGGCGCGAATCGAGGCGCTGTTCGCCCGCACTCGCCGCGCCCGCGCCGACCTCGAACGCATTGCGCCGCTCTCCGACCGGCACTACTTGGCAAGCCTTCGTGCCGGAGTAACCGGACAACTCACAGATGCTTGGAGGCAGGCGAGGCCCGCGGAAGATGTCCGGCTCACGCTGAGCCAAATTCCCGCGCCAGAGCAGGGACGGGGCGGCCGCGAGGCGACCACAAATGTAACGCCCGGCATGGCGGCGCTATCCGTCAACGACCCTGGCACAGTGGCTCCTGATGGTTGGGCCTGGACACCCTTATTACGTGTGGCTCGCCAGGAGACCGGCCATACTCCAAGCCGCCGTGTGCCATCGTATTGGGATGGCGGCAACGTCCCGTGGATCGGTATACGTGACGCTGGTGCCCACCACGGTGCGACGATCTACGACACTATCCAGAAGTGTACCGAGCTAGGTCTGGCGAACTCTTCCGCGCGCCTTCTGCCGGCCGGTACGGTATGTCTCTCCAGGACGGCGTCGGTCGGCTATGTGACTATTCTAGGTAAGCTTATGGCGACCAGCCAGGACTTCGCAACATGGACCTGCACACCGGCACTACTACCCGAATACCTGAAGTTTGCTCTTCTGGCGGAGGGCGATGATATTCGGCGCTTCGGCGAAGGCTCGACGCACACAACCATCTATTTCCCCGAGATCAGGGCGCTGCACATCTGCCTGCCGCCAATTGATGAGCAGGCGGAGATCGTGCGCATTCTCACCGCAAATGCGGGTGCCCAGACGGTCGCAAGCACTGAGGCCGCCCGTACACTCGCCCTCGTTGATCGCCTCGAACAGAGTATCCTAGCCCGCGCCTTCCGTGGCGAACTCGTGGTTCAAGAGGATAACGACTCTTCTGATGACAGATCTGCGAAAGACGCACCCTTCTCAGCAACATCACAGAAGCAAAAGCGGGCTAGTCGAGCCGCCGCTTAATAACAGCTTGGGCATGCAGGGTGAATTATAAATCCTAACGTCTGGCCAGTTGGCTGCGAGGCATAACGTTGGCTTTCGGGCAAGCGGCAAGGACTCTCAATCGTCCGAAATGCGCGCTAACCAGCAGCTCGGTTATGTCCGCTTCGGAGCACGTCGCCGAGAGCATTGAACGTCCGGGATGAGCGCAAACCCGCCATCCACGGTCCCAGTCCCCGACGTGCGATTTCCATCAGCGTAGGAGGTCTGCCGGGTGTTCTATTCCGCTGCCTGTGCGAGCACAGCAGGGGGTGACAGCTCCAGGATCATCGTCTGGATGATCCGCCCGAGGGCTTGTGGCGACATAGGCGGCAGCTCGCTTATTGGACCTGCGAGTGCGGCGTCACGCTCGGCCAGGATCTGCATCGCCCTGACCCGAGCCTGCGCTCTAAACTGCCCGCTGTGCTCCTCGATCGCCGTCAGCATGCCGACCAGATCCAGGTCGGCAGCCGCAGGCGGCAGGATCGGCGCGGTGTCCGTCTCGACCACAGGCAGCCTGCCAACGCTCTCCAGCATCGCATCGTAGTCGCTACCCGGCGCATCAGGGATCAGCCGGCCGGCCGGACCAGGCGTGAGCATCGGAGCCGGGGCGGGCGGAGAGGAGGCCGGGTCCGGAACATCTGCAGCCTTGATGGCGGCCTGCACGCAATCGACCAGCGGCTTGCCCGCCTCCTTCTCCCTCCGAAAGCCCTCCACGATCGCGGCCAGCACCGGCCCGGTGTCCACCTGGCTCGGCGCCGCCTGCGCTCCGCCGCTCTCGATCAACGCGCGGATGCTCGCCGTCTTCGCCGCCGTGCGCTCGATCGCGTCCAGTGCCGGCGGACGCAGCACCGCGGGCCGGTTCAGCCGCAGCCGCCCGCCCCGCACGTCGAGCTTGGCGTAGAACAGCTTGGCGTAGACCCGCCGGTTGCCGAACAGCACGATCGCCTCGCCCTCGATCAGCCCCTTCAAGTCCTTCCAGTCCACGCGGCTGACGC
>JAABUH010002495.1_pt1 | contig 17611 bp, 32 predicted proteins | sample 5559121 | NCBI WGS metagenome assembly JAABUH01 (sample SAMN10711871, study PRJNA513364) | rock metagenome | isolation source: Antarctica rocks | place: Antarctica: Victoria Land, Battleship Promontory nord | collected 2015-12-28
CCAGCCCCACCTACTACATGACGGACACGTCGCGCTACGTGCAGCTGCTCAACTACTCGGGCTGCGGCAACACGGTGTCCGGCAACCAGCCCGTGACGCAGCGCATGATCGTCGACTCGCTGCGCATGTGCGGGCCCAGCCTGCTCGTGCGCATGCCGTACTGGCGGGGCGAGATACTGCTGCGCGGTGCAGCAGGTCGCGGCGCGGGCGGCGCCCTTGCGACAGCTAAGCCTTCACGCATGGGGCGCGCCAGCCCTTTGTGGATCACCACGCGACATGGCCCGCTCCGAGTAGGCGGCGTCGCCGGCGGGCGCAGGTGGGTGGAGGAGTACCACGTCGACGGCTTCCGCTTCGACCTGGCCTCGGCGCTGTGCCGGGACCCGCTCGGCAAGCCCATCCCCGCCCCGCCGCTCATCCGCCAGATCGCCAAGGACCCTGTCCTGTCCAAGGCGCGCTGCCCCTCGCGCTGTGGCGCGAGAGCCCACAGAGCGGGCATGCGCTCCGCCGCACCTCTCTGTTCCCCGCACTCGCTCGGCGTGGCTGGGGCGAAACCATTGGCATGCCTCACCCGAGTCGGTGGCAAACCTGCGCATATGCCATCGTGCGGGGCAGCAGCTGCTGCCCACCACATGACCTTCTGACTTGCATTCTCTGCGGTCCGAAAGCTGATATATGCCTGCTATCATCAGGTGAGCACTTAGCGTCGCACACAGGCCGGTTGCGCGCGCGCGTGTGCAGGTGAAGCTGCTGGCAGAGCCCTGGGACTGCGGCGGCCTGTACCAGGTGGGCTCCTTCCCCAACTGGGACGTGTGGGGCGAGTGGAACGGGCGCTTCCGCGACGACGTGCGCCGCTTCATCAAGGGCGAGCCGGGCTGCAAGCCCGCCTTTGCCACGCGCCTGGCTGGCTCTGCGGACCTCTACCACAAGAACAAGCGGCGCGTGCCACTTTCCTGTGATCCCCTGGACCCCCGGCGCCGGCCAAACACCAAGCTAGCTTACTGCCTACATGAGTGCATCAGCATCGGCACCCAGCAGCATGATTATTCTGCGGACAAGAGAGGCTCCCGGCATAGTGTGCTGCGTGGTTGGGGCTCGCCTTCCTGTACATGGTTATGCTGCAACTGACACCGCCATAGCATGCCACTTGTCACTAGCCCTGTGGCTGCTGCATCAGCCGGTGCATGTTGTGTAGTGCCGCTGATAAGGGGTGTGTACGTCCTAGGAAGCCGTACCACGGCATCAATTTCGTGATCGCGCATGATGGCTTCACGCTGCACGACCTGGTCGCCTACAATGTGAAGCACAATGACGCCAACGGCGAGGGCAACCGCGACGGCACCAACGACAACTTCTCCTGGAACTGCGGCGTGGTGCGGCGATTACCAGGTCACCACTCTGGTGATGATGCTGGAGAAGGACTGCGCATGCTGCATTGTTGAGGTCGGCTTGTGGTCAGACGGTCATACGGCAGAGTTGTGATATGGAGTAGCACTGCACCTGCCCGCTCGTACGACCGCCATATGCAGAGACCTCTCGGCTGCCATCCACCCCGCTTCGCATCATCTGGAGTGTGGATAAAGCCGTGCACCGGCTGGCGGCCCTGAGTGCTCACTTCATTCCAAAGGCAAGCGGGCCACCCTTGCATGCATGCATGCAGGAGGGCGAGACGCGGGACGCAGGCGTGCTGGCACTGCGGGGGCGCCAGATGCGCAACCTGATGCTCGCGCTCATGACGGCGCAGGGCACGCCCATGGTGCTCATGGGTGCGCGGCCGCCTGTGCCCCGGCCAGCCAGTGCTCATGCTCTTTGCTCTGGCGCTCATTAGTGTGGCTGGCCGTGCCAGGAAATGAAACGGGGTCCAAGAACACGGGCTGAGGGCAATATCTTATGAAAAGCTGAGTATAAGTTGGCATCACTTCATCGTGTATGCAGGCAGTGCTTTGGCCAAAGAGCTCATGCAGGCGTAAGTGGCAGCTGCAGCACCCATGGTGAAGCCTGCGTGTATAGTCGAGGATGGTCAGTACTGTCATGATCCGTCATCACTGCTGTACCAGAACCACCTGATCAGGTGGTATGCATAAGTGCCATGCGGCGCCACATCGTTGTGCTTGCCCTGCCTCTGGCGCAACAGCGCATGGATGTCTCGGGCATGCGCCTCATATCCAAGTCTGCGAGCCACTTGGCTGATCTGCACAGGGGATGAGTACGCCGCGACGCGGGGCGGCAACAACAACTGGTACGGCCATGACACAGCGATGACGCGCTTCGACTGGGACGAGCTGGATGCGCAGCGCAGCACCTTCTTCCGCTTCTACAGGTGCCGTGAGCGCCATGTCTACTTGCTCAAGCGTGGCGCCAGCGTGGCGCCCAGGAACAGGCTGTCTGTATGCTCAAGAACAGATCACTGAGCTGCTCCTGTTTGTTTGCATCGACCGCTGTTTCACGTCAGAGGCTCCGCGTGCCAGGCAGGCCGGCGCTGCCATGTCCACGACCTGACTGCCAAGCTCACTGTGCATGCAGCGGCCTGATAAAGTTTCGGAGGGCGCATCCGCTGCTGGGCCGGGCGGAGTTCCTGGGACCTCAGGACATCACCTGGCACGAGGAGCACTGGGACAACCTGGAATCCAAGTTCCTGGCTTTCAGCCTGCATGACCGGTGCGCTTGGCCGCTGCTGTCACTGAGCCCGCGGTCGGAGTGGCAGGCAGGACGCATGTCAAGACTGCTGGCTGGATACGTTGCTACGTTGCGACAGCTTCCCCAGTGGAACTGCGCGCTGGCTGCGCAGACGTGCAAGCCTATCTGCTGCATGTTTACTAGGCTGTTTGTGCGGTGTTGCACGTTCTAGCACCTGTGCAGCAGCTGCATGAGCTGCATGAGTCCATGTGGGTGCATCCTCATTACTGCGTACCATGATATCAAAGAAGCATGGCAGCACCCGGACAAACAGTCAGTGCTGTCGCTCGTCACAGGGGGCAAGGCGGCGGCGACCTGTACGTGGCCTTCAACGCCCACGACTATGCGATCACGGTGCCGCTGCCTCCGCAGCCGGAGGCAGGAGCGGCCTGGGCACGCATCGTGGACACTAACCTTCCGCCGCCGGCGGACTTTGACCCTGCGGGAGTGCCAGGCATTAAGTCTACATACACCTTAGCGCCGCACTCGTCCATCATGCTGTCGGCCAAGGCCTGAAGTGCTTGTACTCTGCGCATCAGCAAGCAGCTGAGCATGTATGCAGTTTGCAGCGGCCCATAACTTTCCACTGGTGTGTGGGTGGTCGCATGCAGTGACACCCAGTACGCTTCTGCTGCGCGGGAGTGAGACTGTGCTTGTTTGCCTTCCCCTTCTGTGGCCACATGGCGACCTGGCACGTGTGCATGAAGGCTTGATTTTTATCAGGTTAGATGTGTTGCATGCTTTTCTACGACCAAGAGGCTGGCTGTTGCATATCAAGTGTGCATGCATGTTCATTGCCCCGCATTCAGCAAGGAGTCCCCAACATGTGAGCAGGTCCGCTCGGCAGGGCAATAATGCTGTGCTCGTGCTTCAAAATGCTCAGGATGGAGCTCACCGCTGGTCAGCGTTGAGGACACCGCTGTACTGCGTGATGCAAAGCTATCAACAGTGCCGCTGGTCACTGGCCCTGGCACTCGGCGTGAAGCTTGCTGCCAGAGGCTTATTTGTTTATGTTTCCTAGGAAGTCGACATCTCCCTGTCGAGTCATACCTTTGGCTCTGTTGTCTCTTGCTTGTGTGTCAGTAGTGTGTGGCGCTGGCATGGCCGATAGCCCCGCGACGGGTAGTGTCAAGGAGGTCGAGCAGCAGGGCACAAGCACAGCAGCAGGCTCCAGTGCGCTTGATGGGACTGCTACGGCCACCCACGCTGCTGCACAGCCGTGGCCTCGCGGCTTCTACTACCAAGACGCGTGGGGCCACACCCAGGTATGCTAAAGTGCTGCAGCGTGGCACGTACTGGCGTCTTTTTGCTCCACTCACTCGTCCGCGCCTGTTCCAGGGCCCGTTCACCCAAGCACAGCTGCGAGGCTGGCGGGCTTGGCTGCCCATGGCCCTGCCGCTCTGGCACAGCGACGGATTGGGAGGCGGCAGCACCATTGAGCTCGCGCTTTGCACTGGCGACGGGCAGCTCCTGAAGGAGAGCAGAGGCGCCCGTGACGTGAGCAGTGATGCCCCGCCTGCGCCAAGCAGTGAGGCAGGAGCCTGGGCGGCGTTGGGCCCGTCCGCTGCGGCGTTTGAGGCGCAGCATCCACCGGCACCTGCGGACTCCTTTGAGTCGTATGCTCAGGCAGCGCTCGCAGGTGTGCAGCATGTTCGTTACCAGAGACGGTCTCTGCCCAGACACTGCTCCACACTGCATCTTGGCATTTTGTGAAAGTGGGTAGTTGCTCGTCAGGGGCGTCAAGGCTTGCCTGACGCTGCTGGCCTTTGCACACCGACTCGGCCCGGGGCTGCGGGCGCCAGCCAGCTGTGCGCAGCCCCGCGTAACAGGGCTGGCAAGCCTCTCACAGGCCAAAAAATAGCTCCCTGCTGTGCGCTCTGTCGTGGCTGTGCGCGCCCTGGAGGGTGGCACACTTTGTGCCTGAGCGCCTGTTTTGCTTGCAGGGCTGCCCCGCGACGATGAGGCTGTGCAGCTAGCCAGTGCGGCGGCGGCAGCGGGCGCATCGCTGCGTCAGCTCGTGGACTTTTCGCATGCCGCGAGCGCCAAGCAGGACTACTCTACCACTGCGGTGCATGACCCGCGGCGAGGCCGGATGACGGTCGGCGACGCTGACGGTGGCGGCGCTGAGGAGTCGCTGTATGCGGATCTGGCGAGCTGGTTGCGGCCAGAGGAACTGGAGAGCTGGCTGGCTGATAGGAAGGCGCGTCCTTCAGCACATGTGTGTGTGTCCACCCAGTATTGCATGAGCGATCTGACCCTCCCTACAGTGTGCACATGCACCGTAACTGGCGGCACATGCACCGCAGCTGGCGCCGTCTGCAGGATTTCACCAGGTATTTGGACAGAAAACGGCATGCCTTGGTGCATGCTGACAGCCGTATGTTGTGGATGCCAGTTTGGTGGCTGTGGTTGCACACTGATCGTCTTGCTTTGCTGTCTTGAGGATGCTGATTTGTATGCTTTGCAGTGCATGCATGTCACTACTTTGCTGACAACATGGGATGCTGCAGAAGCGGCGAGAGCGCGGACTGCCGCCCAGCAACTGGCGCGAGCTGAAGAAGCGCAAGGCTGCCGTCAGGGAGAAGACGCGGCGGCAGGGTGCCAGCTGGCTGCATGACTAGCGCAGCTTTGCAGCTGGTACATGAACACGGTACAGCACATGAAGGGCTTGACGCCACCCGGAGACCTGTGAGGTTGTAAAGCCAACATGGGGCCAGCATCAGCAATGTGCGACAGCAATTTCAAACAGCCTCGTATTGTTACAGCCCTACAGGCAAATTGCGTTGTCCTCTAATCTTGTCAGCACTGTCACCTAATGTAGGTCGGTAAAGCGAGACATGACTTTCACCCCAACAAAAACTGTAGTCCCTGCCCTGAGCCTCTGGAAGACCATCTCACAACACCTCGCCTCCAGTCTGCTTGTGGACATGCGCACATGTGAAGGACAATCAGTAAACCCTGCGCATGCCTGAACGAGGCTCGCGACTTGCGACCTGCCAGGCATACACTTCCTGGAAGCACTTCCAAGTCATTCTCTGCACATGGCAAGTGAAATTGCACACAAAAAGAATTGCATAAGCGCTCTACTGCTGCTCTACAGGCGCGACGGGCCGCCAGCGCTGCAGCGCCTCCACGCGCGCCCCGCAGCGCGGGCAGGCGAAGCGCGCATCCGCACGCGTGTTGGCCGCCAGGCAGTAGTAGCAGAAGCGGTGCCCGCACGGGCGCGCTGAGTAGGGCACCAGCACATCGCGTGCGCCGCAGATGCCGCAGGGCTGCCCGCCCTCCGCGGCTGCTGCAGCCGCCTCGACCACCGAGTTTGCGCCTGCGCCCCGCGCGCGCGCTTCTGGCACCATGCGGGCCAGAGCAGTGCCGTGGCACCAGAGAAGACACATTGCTGGCAGCAGGCTCATGCGCGGCCATATGACCCTGCAGGTGGGATGCCCCAGGCAGTCCCAGGCAGCCTGAGGCGGCCGCACATGTCGAGCACGCATGCCTGTCAGCCCTGCAAGCTGCATGCGCGGCAAAGGAGGCATTGCTGGGAGGGCGTGCCAGTCGCGAGGGCGGGCGCCACGAGCGCGGTGCTGAGGCGCGGCAGGCGCGCCATGACGGCGGCCTTGAGGCGGCCCACGTCCACCAGCGGCAGCAGGAAGAGCAGCAGCTCGCTGAGCTCATGCCAGACCAGCTGGCGGTTTAGGTACTCGAACGACAGCGCGCGCGCCATGGCCGCGCGCGAATACACCAGCCGCGCCGCCAGCAGCCGCTCGAGCACACTCCTGCGCCCGCAACAGGGGTGGCTGCGTCAAGCACACATCGTGTGCAAGTTCAATGCAAGCCTCATCAATGCAAGTCCGTGCACTCCATCAGGGTGCGGCAGCACTGATGACGAGGATGGCTGGCACACTCTGGCTCTATATGAGCGGAATCTGCAACAGGCTGGGCATGCGCCCACTGCAGCAGTGGAACAACAGAGTGCGCAACAGTCACATGTGCAGGCTGCGCAGGCAGCCAGCGCCTGTATAGCACCCTGGAACTCAGCGCGCCTGTAGCGGCCAAAGCGCAGGAACGCCAGGAAGTTCAGCAGCGACGCGGCCTTGAAGACGGTCTCTGCGCCGCGCATGGCGACCCAGGCGCGCCGACCCCAGGAGCGCTCTGGCAGGTCGCCCCAGTGCTGCGCCGCTGCAACCTGGCCAGGGACACCCCAGTGGTCACTTACCGCGTTTGTGCTGACCGTGTGCCACGCGCAAGCCCCCACCCACTGTGCACAGCAGCCGCCGCGGCCTGGTGTCACACCACCACTTGCGCAGACAAAGGAGCGACACGTCTCCCGTCGCACCATACCTGGCTCCCTGCACTACCTTTGTTGAGTGGTGGTTGGCAAGGCCACAACAGCACCCGAGGGGCAACGCGCCTGGTCGGCGCGCGCCCAGGCGTAGCGCAGGAATACAGACCCTGCGCCGTATGCGCCGCGCTGCCACTGGCTCAGCCCGGGCCCTTCCACGCCCGTGCGGCCTCCCGCCTGTGCTGCGGCAGGAGCCGGGCTGGCCCCCTCACCCCCGCTGCCCCCCGCCCGCGGCCCAGTGAGGGGCGGTGCGCTCGCCCCAAGGCTGCGCTCGTCGCGAAAGCGCAGGTTCATCAGCGCGGCGCCGGGCGTCGGCTTGCCTGACCACACAGAGAAGCGGAATATCTGCGCAGAGCATGACTAAGAGTTGGCAGGCGTGGGCTGTAAGGTATGGCTGGAGCAGGCGACAGCAGCACCAGCGTCCTGACCATACGCTGACTGTTGCCGTGCAGAGAGCAGGTCCACAGGGGCCTGCACTGACAGTCAAGCGTGACGCTGCCGGGCCTGCACCAAGTAGTCCAAGACGAGCGTCAGCTCTGGCTGTAGGGCAGAGATCACACGCTGCGCCCCAGCAGTGTCAGAACGATGCGGGACAGCGCGGCGGCAGCAAGCAGTAGAGCCGCTGCCTTGCACACACGGTGTGGTCACAACACCATAGGCGCGTGCCGGCTGGAACAGCGAGAAGATGCGCATGAACTGCTCGCGCAGCATCGCCGTCAACTCGTTGTCCAGCCGCGCCGCGTCGAGCTGGCTGGCGCGCATGATGACAACGTCCCGCGCTCTTTTGCGCCGCCTGCAACACCGCAAAAGCCGCATCCGCCTTCAACTCTGTGCGTCTGCAGCCGCTCCACTCCTGGAGGACCAAGCAGGGGCGACTGTGCACCTGGCCAGCTCGTTGAGCTCAGGCAGAACACTGAACCACTCCGTCTGCCAGTCCTCGCGCGCGGGGGCATCCTGGCTCAGCGCTCCGCTGGCACCAGCGGGCAGCCCCAGGCTCATGGTCCTGCCAGCCGACAGGCAGCAGGCTCGCTGACACTTGTCGGGCTGCACGTGTCAACACGGCTTGTTGGACAACAGCGTAAACATGGGTATGCGCGGATGCAGTGCTAGACGGCGGACGTCCAGCTAGTGCTATGCGAGGGCTACCTAGTTGCTAAGCGAGGTATGGCTGGCAATCAGGTCAAGTAGCAGGCAACCAGCTCAAACAGGCATTAAACCCAGAAAACTTGACAGGTCTTGCTACTTGCAGCAAAGGGCCGTCTGTCCCTTGCAACAGCAGGCGACTGGACAGGTATCAAGCTAGTACGCACTGCTGCTTGTGCCTGTACGTCCGGACAAGTGAGGCGGTGATCCTGATGGCTTGCAACGCAGCACAAGCGCTTGCTCATTGTCATACCAGGGCACTGTAAGACAGCAAAGCCAGGCAGGCATCATGTCCGGCAAGCGGCACTTCCCGTACCACTCAGCCGTGCCGGAGATTGAACTCAAGCGCCCGGCACTCGCTGGCGCCGCGCCAGGGCGCGAGCGCCCGGAGCCGCGTGTGTTCCAAGAGGGCCCTGGGTTTGGCGGTGTCCCAAACGAGGTCTGCTGATCATCTCTGCGTTTCTATTTACACCACACCGTGTGCTGACTGCTGGTCCTCATGTGTGACTGCCCTGCAGGTGCACGTCACCGACTTTACGGAGTGGAGTGAGCAGGATATCAAGGTGCGCACTGTGCAGTCCCTGCTGCGCCTTTCTATGTCCCAGCGGCCTACGCATGGGCACCACATGATGGCCCGCCAAGCCAGCAGCCCGCTGCTAGGCTGTCAAAGTGCAGTGGCTGTGGCAGGCATTCCTTGACAGCCGCGGTGAAGACCACGACGACTGCAATACGTATGGCGAGCTGGTGCCCTCCCTGGCTTTGCCCTCCGCTCTTGTGGTTGCTGACCTCGTGCAGCCTGTGTCCTGATGCTACTCAGTTGCAAGCCTCCTCCGTGAGCTGCAATAACAGGGACAGTAGGGAGACGCCGGGCTGCCCTGGCAGGTGCTGCGGGCGCAGGAGTGCGAATACTCGACAGGCCCAGCCAAGAAGGCCGCCCAGCCCGCGGCTGCCTCAGCGGAACAGGGCCAGGTATGCAGGCTGGCCCTGTCTCGCTTGCACGATTTGGCAGCCTGCATGGTGCAGCGGCGACACGCTTCCTTAAGACGTGCCCTGTGTATCCCGCTTATCGTCAGCTGGCAGTGCATGTCGGCCAGCAAGGCTGCAGCGGCTCAGGACGCGCGCTGCCTCCTTTACTGTGTTGTCTTTTGTGGTGAACGATGTTCAGCGCTGCGCATTAATGCGTGCTGTTCGTTCGTCGAGAGCGTGCTTCACTACATCCTGCTGCAGTCTCAAACAAGTGCTGACCATGGCACGATGGATGCAAACCTGTTCTCATGGCATGCGCAGCATCTGTACCACTTTCATCGGACTGCCCGCCTGTCATGAATGTGGCGACGTGCCCGATAGGACCGACCCGCTTGAGAGAGCCAGCGGCTGCTGCGTGAGCAAGCGCACACCGCCAGGAAGCGGATGGAGGGGAGGTGGACCCGTTGGATGCCTTCATGGCCGACATCAATGCGGAGGTGCGTGAGGACAAGCCGACTTCAGCCAAGCCGGACGCGGGCCTGGCGCTGGACGATGACGACAATGTGGCCGACTTCTTGGAGGTCTGCCGCGCAGCTCTGCACGACGGGACAAATGAGATTACTGATAGGACTAGGGAGTTGATTGATGAATGATTGTCTGATAGCCTGCCACATCACATGACGAGGGGTATTTTCATTGCGCCTTGCTTAGCTGCACAAGCCTGGCGGACCGGCACGGAGGAGCGGGTGCGCTTGCAGGAGCGCGCACAGCGTCGCACGGCGGCAGCGGCGGCTGCAGTGGAAGGCGCCGGCTACAACTCCGACGAGGAGGTGTACGCAGTGGCGCGCGCGGTTGATGCCGATGCAGAGGTGCGCACACGGACAGCCAAGCGCGCATGCGTAGTGTCAGCGTGGAAAGTATGGATTGAGCTTATTACGTACGTGCTGGCTATATAGAGAGTTCATGAGTGTTTTTATGACTGTTTGACCTCCCGACGTCGTTAAGTGTGATGTATGCAGCTGCTGGTCCCTGCACAGGCTGATCCCAACGAGCAAGCAATTATCAATTTACATGTCACCCATGGTTGCATGTGCATGGCAACTGGATGCGTCGGACAAGGTGAGAGCTGTGCAGGGAGTCCGTTGGAGGTGCGTCTGGTCCAGCTGCTGTGTGCGCAGGCAGACCATGAGGACCCGGGCTATGCAGCGGCGGCGGCGGCCGACCGCAAGCGCATCGACCCGCTGCCGCCCGTGGACCACGACAGCATCAGCTACGACGACGTCGCCAAGGACTTCTATGAGGAGGCTCCCGACGTGGCCGCCCTGACGCCTGCGCAGGCGCGCATGGCGCTGCACGCATCCCTTCCTCGGCAGTGCCAGCGCTGATGAAGCTCGCACCTTGGGTGTTTCTGCTCGATAGCGCCTGCAGCTCGAGGCAGCCGGGCAGTTTTGTGGCGTGGGCAGTCTCGGGCAGAAAGCCTGACTAAAACGCTGCAACAGCAGCTAGGTTGACCTTTCCGCAGAGGCTGGTACGGAGCCAGTGCAAGTGCAGGTGTGACAAGCAGCATCGCCTGACCCTCGGCACGCTCGCCGCGCAGGTGGCGGCGCTGCGGCAGGAGCTCGCTGTCCGCGCATCAGGCTTCGACCCGCCCAAGCCGGTCGTGCGTTTCGAGCTGCTCGGCCTCGACGCTGGCCTGCTGGGCGCCATTCGCAAGGCTGGGTGTGTGACTCAGCCTCTTTTGTATTATTAAGTGGCCTCTTGCTGGGGGACCCCTGCTGCAAGTGTGCACCATGGGGCTGCATGTCTGCAGGCCTGGTAGACCAGGCACTGCAGCGACGTGCGCACGGGCAGGTGTGCCACGGATCCCACTGCGTGTGTGTGGTGTGGGCATTGACATGTACCATGGTGCGGCTGGGCGCAGGTACACCAAGCCGACGCCCATTCAGGCGCAGGCGCTACCAGCCGCCTTGTCGGGCCGCGACATCCTGGTGAGGCCCACACCAATGTGGCACACCTGTTGCACCTGTTTGCAGGAATGTGGCACTGTGGGGCGCCGTGTGCGGAGCGCCTGCACGGGCGGGTCGGGCAGAGCGTGTGCTGTGATGCAGCCGTGACGGGCCGCACATGCCGCTCGTGTGACGGCGCAGGCACACCCAGCAGCCCGCGTGCTGGGTGTCACAGCAGCCGGCAGCGCACGCTTAACCCGAGCCGGTCGCCGTGCGCAGGGCATTGCCAAGACAGGCTCCGGCAAGACCGCCGCCTTTGTGCTGCCCATGGTCGTGCACATCATGGACCAGCCGGAGCTCGAGAAGGGCGAGGGCCCCATTGCGGTTGTGGTCTCGCCGACGCGCGAGCTGGCCGAGCAGATCCACAAGGAGGCGCGCTGCCCTACTGCTCGTTGGTGCGTGTCGTGCGCTGGCGCCTTTCGGGCATGGCCGACAGTCTGGCAGCAAGGCGCGCTTGCTTATTGTGGAGTCCCCAGGTTGTCGGCCGCTTGTTGCTGATTGATTGCCCACAGACATGGGCCTGGTGAGGGGGGCCGCGGCGACCCGCACAGCAGTATCTATGCGTTGATTCGTCATATCGACATCATGCAAGTCGTGAATATGGCAAAGAGGAGAGGCTGCAAGCTGAGCCAGGTGCCTGCTGCAACAACGGACTTGCTAGGCAGGTCTTTGATCATACACTCTGCCCACACAGGTGCGCCGTTTTGGCAAGCCTGGCGGCCTGCGCGCATGCGCCGCCTTTGGCGGCCTGTCCAAGCTGGATCAATTCAAGGATTTGAAGGCTGGCTGCGAGGTGTGCTTATTCCAGCACACCGCATCTCCTGCTTAATGCCCAGCACCGCACCTGTGTTAGGTGCTGCTGTGATCATGTGCTGACAGTGCGTGGCCTTTTGCACTCTCGGTCACCAGTGACAGGTGGCTGTGAGCACCGTGTGCTGCTGTCTGGACGGAGCGTCAGGGACGTGTGCTCGCACGCGACCTACCTACTGTAGGTGCGTGACCAAGCGTCACACGGGAGCGCGCAGATTGCCGTGTGCACGCCCGGGCGCATGATCGACCTGGTCAAGATGAAGGCGTGCACGTGCCGCCGTGTGACGTACCTGGTCTTCGACGAGGCCGACCGCATGTTTGACATGGGCTTTGAGCCGCAGGTGCAGAGCCACCCAGAACCCTGCTGCACACTCTCTAGCATCATGTGTCAGACAGACGTTTCCAACCCCTTGTTTTCGACCCCAGCATGGCAAAACCTGCACTGGCCGGCAAACGATGTAGTAGAGGCATGCGGACTACGTGCTTGCTCTCGACGCAGTGTCCTATAAGCAAGCAAGGGTCTGATGCCTTTAGATTTATGCCCCTTGTCCAGTTGATCAGCATGGTTATCTGCTTGCGCCCAACCCTTCCCCTGACCATGGAGAGCTTAGCGCGCAGCCCATGCGCATGCAGGTGCGCTCCATCCTCGGCCAGACGCGCCCCGACCGGCAGACGCTGTTGTTTAGCGCCACTATGCCGACGCGCGTGGAGCGCCTGGTACGCGATGCGCTGACCTCGCCCGTGCGCATCACCGTCGGCGAGGTCGGCGCCGCCAACGAGGACGTCCGCCAGGCGCGCCCGCGCGCGCTTGGGAACCTCCCAGGCGTGCAGAGGTTTGGACGCGGTGTGCGCCTCGCTGATACAGGTGCCTGCTGGGCGGGCGTGGCACGTTTGTCATCCGGCAAAGGTGCCGAATGATTGAGCAAGGGTTATGCTTTGTCAAGCGTTCACACCGCCTGCCTGTTGGCCCGAACAGGAGGCGGCGGTGGTGGAGGAGGCCGCCAAGCTGGGCTGGCTGAAGGAGCGCCTGCCGGCGTTCGTGGACGCGGGCGAGGTGCTCGTGTTTGCCGCCCAGAAGGCGCGCGTGGAGACGGTGGTCGCGGAGCTGCGCGCCGCCGGCTTCAGGTGCTGCAAGCGCATGTGCAGGCCAGGCGATGTGGGCGCGGTGCTGTGCTTGCTTGAAAGTGGCGCCGTTGCAGGCTGTTGGCTGTTGGCGTTGCAGGCTGTTGGCAACCCAGGCAGCTAAGCGCAGGGAGGTGTGTGGGTATCCAGTCCTGTCAACCAGGCCTGATGCAGCGGGGCGCGTGCAGGGCGGCCGGCATCCACGGCGACCTGGACCAGGCCGGCCGTATGGCCGCGCTGGCGGACTTCCGTGCGGGCCGCGCGCACGTGCTGGTCGCCACCGACGTCGCCTCCCGCGGCCTGGACATCAAGTCCGTGCGCACCGTGGTCAGCCTGGACGCGCCGCGCGACATCGACACGCACGTGCACCGCGTCGGCCGCACCGGGCGCGCCGGCGCGCGCGACGGCGCCGCGCACACGCTCGTCACGCCCGCGCAGGCCAAGTTCGCGGGTGCGCGGCGCGCCCGCTGGCCGGTCCCAGCCCCAGCCGCAGATATGTGTAAAATTTTTGTCCGCACGTCCGCATTGACCGGCAGGGCAAGTGGCAGCGGTCTGGCGCTACGCGACCTGCAGTCCAAAGGCTGGCTGCCTGCACGTGTGACTGGACGCAGTCACGCTGCTGAGTGCGCAGGCGACCTGGTGGCCTCCCTGGCGGCCGCCAATCAGGAGGTGCCGCCCGCGCTGGCCGAGCTGGCCGCGCGCAGCCGGCGTGGCGGCCTGCGCGGGCGCAAGGGCGGCGCCGGCCGCGGGCGCGGCCGCCACGCAGTCGGCGGCGCCGGGCTTGGCTTTGGCGAGGGCGGCGCCGGCGCCAGCGTGCATGGCGGGCACATGAACGCTGCGGCTAGCGGTGGGCGCGGCGGCGGCGGCCGCGGCCGCGGCGGCCGCGCCGGCGCCTTCGAGGCCGGGTTTGCGCGCGGCGGCTATGAGTCGACGGTGGAGGGCACCGCTGTGCCAGCCGGCAACGGTGCGAGCAGTGTGCCGCAGCCGCCGCCGGCCGCCCCGCCGCTGCTGCCTGCGGCGCCCGGCCCGGCGCAGCCCGCAGGCGGCCAGGCCGCGGCGAGCCATGCGCCACAGGCCGCGGCGAGCCATGCGCCACAGGCCGCGGCGCCTCCGCCGGCCGCACCCGCGCCGGAGCAGCAGGGCGTGTTTGGCGGCGGCGGGCTGCGCACGATGTATGCGGGGCGCTTCAAGACGTCGTTCGTGGCGTCCGGCACCGCCGGCGGCGACATCGGCCAGCGAGCGACGATTGTGGCGGCCAAGCAGGCGCCTGCGCGCGCTGTGCCGCCGCCGCCGCCGCCGGTCGCAGCGCTGCCGGCCGGGTTTGCGCGCCCGGCGCCCACTAGCACCTCCACGCCCTCCGCGCAGGCGGTGCGCAGCGCGCGCTTGTGCGCAGAGGAGGCCACGACGAACTGCTTGCCGCGTTTTTATAGGTGACACCTGGGTCGCCGGCTGCCTGGTGGCCCTAGTGTGCTGCCTGTCCTTGTGCCTCGCCCGACATGCGGGTCGTAGCCCCTCTGCCCAGGAGAGGTCTTGCAGGCGGCCATGCTGCACGCTGACAAGCAGGCCATGACGCTGCCCCTATGCTCACCTGCCAGCAGGCCTGCGCGGCGGGTCGCTGCCCAGCTGCGACCCGCTCTCCCGGGCGCGCAGGCGATCGCGGCCGCACAGGCCATCGCGGCGCGCCTGTCCGCGTCGGCCGCTGGCGGCGCGGCGGCCAGCGGCGCGGCGGCCGTCCCGGGCTCGTACGGCAACCAGCCCTTCGACTACGGCACGCAGGCCGCGCCTGCGCAGCCGCCGCGCGGCGCCGCGCAGGCAGCAGCGTATGCGGCGGCTCCTGCGCGCGCCGACGCAGACGGCGCCGGCGGCGGCATGGGCGCCGCTGCGGCGGCCGCGGCGGCCATTGCTGCGCGGCTGTCGGCCCAGGCGGGCGCGGGGCCGACGCAGGGCGGTGCGGCCGGGGGCGGGAGCGGCGCCGGGCAGCAGCCGTACAGCTATGGGCAGCAGCCCTACACCTACGGCGCGCCGCAGGACGTCGCGGGCGGTGCACGAGCACCCAGCTCCCATGCTCAGCCGTACAATTACGCTCAGCAAGGCGGCGGCAGCAGCAATGGGAGGTTCTCCATGGGGGGCGGGGGCGGCGGGAGGGGTGGTCCCATGGCCGGCCGCGGCGGCGGCGGCAGCGCTGGTGCCAGCGGGGGAAGCGCGTCAACATGGGCGGCGGCTGCTGCAGCCATGGACAGGGATCGAGAGCGCAGCAGGGGCGGGCGCTGGGACTCGCAGTCATAGGCATGTGCTCGGCGGCAGTGCGCAGTGTGTGCCCCCATGTGTAGCAACAACGTGCGACTTACAGAGGTCTGAGGTGCCCCGTGCCTACCCATCTACCCGCCGTGGACTCGCACTGGCTGTTCCATGCAACTTCGACACCTTACTTTCTTCTGCGCAATTACGTCTGTGCAGCAGGCGTGTGGCAGGCTCACAGAGAAAATGCTGCTGCGCTGTCACCGGGTCTTGGTCTTGCTGCCCACCACTGCCCTCACAACGTGGTACAATAGCAGGCCGGTGGGCCCGAGCAGGAAGGTAACCAGGATGCAAGGTACCATCATAAGCTGAGAGACGCCGTGCTTGTGGGCGTCCTCCACCTGCAGCTCGGTGCAGAGGTGTCAGAGGGCAAACTTCCCCTTGCTTGACGTACAGGCGGTATGGGAGGTGCCACAACAGAAACAACCGGGCAGGCTGCACACGTGTTACTGTTGCGCACCTCCCACCGCGCCGTCCAGAGGTCGAAAGCCACAAAGTGCAGCCACGCCGGCAGCACCGTGGACCGGGTCGCAAAGGCCTTCACCACTCCCTCGTAGCTGAACAGGTCGCTGAAGTCCAGACCGCCGCTGGCCAGCTGCGGCACGATGGTGGCGATGTACAGCGCTGCAAAGCCCAGGGCTGTTGCAGTGACGAAGGGCGCCGTGTAGCGCCAGCGCGGCGCGACAAGCAGCAGCAGCCAGGCCGGAAGCGCCAGGTTGACGCTGTTGAAGAGTTCTGCATCAGAGAAGGGCAGCAGCGGGACCGGCATGGTGCCTGCGCCAAAGTCTCCTGCCCGGGCTGCTCAGCGGAGGGAGAGGAACTGGTGAGCAGGATGATAGATCCTCCTCTGTTCGCTGTAGATGGCGGGCTGCACCTGGGCGGAACCCTTACTTGCCAATGATGTAACCCCTACATGTCCACCTCCACCTCCGCAGAGCCATAAGTCGCGAAAGAGAGTTGTCGGCTGGTACCACAGAGGTGCAATGGTCACAACGCGGCGCTCGGCGCCATCGGAGACTCTCGAAGTGCTCACGCAACGCCTCAGTGCCCTCCCACAAGAGCCCGTTGCTCCAGTGCGAGGCACAGCAAGCTCCAGCACGTCTCGAGTTGTGCAGCGCTCAGGGGTGCCACTGAGCCTGGCGCACTGTGGCAGGTCTCTGGGCGTCATGCGGCGGTGCTTGTCGCCCTTTTTGAGGTGCGTCTTTTCCCTGTGGTGCTGTATCACGTCACCAGACTGCACTGCAATGAGGCCTGGGCATATGGTGCAGGACGCAGAGGGCACCGTCCGAGTAATCCTCACAAAGAGGGCAGCGCACCTGAGCTCGCACAAGGGCGCGCCCTCGTCCAGGCGGTGAACCACTTCTGCGCTGGAGCCGCGTGGGGGGCTTCAGGCCCTGCATATGCAGCAACAGCGCATGCCACTTCAAGCGCTGAAGGATGCACTGCAAACTCGTTTTCGTTTGCAGACTGAATCACACTGGCAAAAGCGAACCGCCTCGCAGGAGAGGTGGCGCTCCCCGGCGGCAAGCGAGAGCCCGAGGATAGGGATGACGTGCACACCGCGCTGCGGGAGGCCCAGGAGGAGACTAGCCTCGACCCGCAGCTCGTGCAGGCGCGCCGCCCCTGCTCGCACCCTCGGCGTTCGCGCGGAGTGCCTGTTGCTATCTCTGCGGGCCCGGGTGGTTGGTGTTGCGTCCTGTTCGGAGCCGCCTGGCACGGCTGGCACAGCACTGGGCATGCAGCCAGCTATACATGCCTGGCCTGAAGGGCGCTACCTCTAGCAGGCTTATCAGGAACACGCTCACTTGCCCCGCCTGTCATAGCGCGCAGAGCCCCTGTAAAGCTGCCGCATGTTGGCGTGCTTGGGGGTACCTTGCAACATCCCTGCTACCCTCTGGTCTGCATGTGGTGTGGAGCCAATGAAACTGCGCTGGACGACCGCGACTCGTGCGCGTGCGCGAGGCAGCCTCGACTCGGGAAGCTGCAATGCGGCGCAGGTGCTGGGCCGTCTGCCATCCGTGCTTTCGATCCACCGCCTGTCCGTCACGCCCGTGCTCGGCGTCGTGCCGGCCGCATGCGTGCCCGGCCTCGCGCCGTGCCCGGCCGAGGTCGCGGCCATCTTCACCGTGCCGCTGGCCACGTTCCTGGGCGCGGCGGGGCACACGCACCGCGACGTGCCCTGGGTGCACGGCCCCGCGCCGGGCGTGCGCTTCCGCCTGCACTACTTTGAGCACGGCGAGCTGGGGCCCGTCTG
>JAABUH010002496.1_pt1 | contig 17611 bp, 27 predicted proteins | sample 5559121 | NCBI WGS metagenome assembly JAABUH01 (sample SAMN10711871, study PRJNA513364) | rock metagenome | isolation source: Antarctica rocks | place: Antarctica: Victoria Land, Battleship Promontory nord | collected 2015-12-28
CGCGCGAGCAGCGCGGGCGTGAGGTGCTCCGAAAGCGCGCGCCACTGGCCGAACGAGGCGAGGTCGTACGGCGCCAGGCCCGCGTCGAACTCGAAGCGGCGCACGCCGGCCGCGTACCGCTCTGCCTGGGCCGCGCGCCCCGCGCGTCAGACGGCGGCGGGGCGGCGGGTCGAGGCTCGCGCACCGAGCGGCGCCTCGTCGCGGCCGCCATTTTCGTTGCCGCTGCTGCCAGGGCGGACGCAGCGGCGACAGGCGCAGCGGCTTCAGGCCTGCCTGCGGCAGGCGCCTAGCGCCTCCAGACAACCACAGGCGCCTGGCAGGGGCGCGCGCGCCTCCTCCTCCCCGACGTCCGCGAGCAGCTCGGCGGCCGCGTCCCAGCGCCGCACGAGCACGCCGCGCGCCGGCAGGTGCGCGAAGAATGCCGTCGTCGGCGCGAGCTCCGCGCCGCCGCCGCTCGCCGCGTTGTAGGAGACCAGGTGCGGCCCCGGCGGCAGCATCTTCACGCCGCGGAACCTCGGGCCCACCACAAAGCTCTGCAGGCGCGCACGGGAGCGCAGCGTCACGCATGGGCCTCTGTTGCACTGCCTGTGACTGCACACAGCGCGCTGCGACACGGCTCGTTGAGACAGCAACAAGGCCAGCTTGGCAACAGCTTGGCACTGGCGTACTTGTCCCGCGTAGCATGACGTCAACTAGTCATCATTACTGACAACGGTGCTCAAAGACACTGGCTGGCAATGTATACGCAGACGGAAGCCTAGCAGCGTGCACCAAGGGTCGCAGCCCATGCCTGCTGGTCGATGCCCACCACGGTGTGCTGCGGCACGTCCAGCAGCAGCAGCGCGGCGCCTGTCTCCGCGTAGCGGCGTGCGACGTCTGGGTCCAGGCGCACGCTGTATGGAGCGTGATCCATGCTCGCAGGTAGGCTCCCGGTACTAATGAAATAGCAAAGACAGTGTCGAAGGTAGACCGCACAAGCCGCGGCGGTGAGCGGCGGGCTCGCTGCATCGGGCGGGGGAGTTGGCGGGTTCACGCCATTCGACCAGCCACGCGAGCTTGCGACTCGTTCGGGGTGCCCTCGTCCGAGGAGCCTAGCGTTGGCAGCGCAGATCCTCAAAAGTGCTCTAAAGGGCTCTGTCCGAAAAGGTGTGCTGCTGTCGAAGAAGACAAGCAGGCGTCCCGCGCTGCCGGCCCTGGGCGGGCCCCCGGCAAGCCTGGCCTCGTCTGACGGGTACGAGGCACACAAGGGAGGCTGCAGCACCTCGGGCGGGGGTAGCGGGCGTGGGCGGCCGGCCCGTATGCAGCGCGACGCCGACGCCGGGGAGCGGCCCGCGAGCGGCGCCGCGCCGCCGCCCTGGGCTGCGCCAAACGGCAAGCCGGCCGGCGCGCACGCGGCGGTGGACGTGCAGCACTTTTTGTTCGAGCGCATCGGCGAGGCCAAGCAGCTGGCGGTTGAGTTCCGGGGCATCAGCGCGTATGTGCCCAACCTGTTTGGGCCGGAGGCCGAGAAGGGCGGGCGCTGGCAGCGGCTGCTGGGCCGTGGTAAGCGTCAGGCGGCCAAGGGCGCGGAGGCGCCCGGCGCGGCCGCGGCCGCGCCCAAGCTCAAGCAGGCGCGGGGCCCCCGTCTCCTGACCGCTCCGCCTCGTGCGACACGTGCTCGGTGGCGTGCTGAGCGGGCTGCCGTGCGCACCGGCGCCCCCCGCGCCAGCCCGCTCGCCGCTCGCGCCGCTCGCCGGCCGCCCGACCAGGCCTTGCACGTGCAGGCGGGTAGCGCGGCCGTGCCTGCCGAAAGACAGGGGACTGCGACGGTGGGCCGGCAGGGCCGGGCCTCGCGCCACGCGCAGCGATACGCAGCCGCTCGGGCCTGTGACGGAACCGGCGTGTGCGGGGCGCAGATCCTGTTTGGCGTGACGGGCGCCTGCCTGCCGGGCGAGGTGCTGGCGCTGATGGGCCCCAGCGGCAGCGGCAAGACCACGCTGCTGTCCATCCTGGGCGGCCGCAAGCCCAGGCGCGCCGCCGCCCTCCTGCGCGAGGCGCTCCCAGGAGGCCCTGCGCCGCAGGAGCGGCCGCGGGGCACCGCTCTGGCCCGGCGCTGCGCGTCCTTGGCGGCGCACAATTGACGCTGAGGGCGTTGCCTGCGACACAGCGGCGGAGCAGGCCGTCACTGCGACGAACCTGCAGAGTGGCGACAGGCGCCCTGTCGCTGCCCGGCGCGGCGCCGCGCGCTGCGCGCGCGCCCTGACCTGGTCAGGGCTCAGTTCAGGGCCCATGTTAGGGCCCCAACCCTAGCCTGGCGGCGGCCGCGCAGGGCGGTGAAGCTGGAGGGCGCGCCCACGTACAACGGCCAGCCGCTCACCAAGCGCGCCAAGCGCCAGGTCGGCTTCGTGCTGCAGGCGCGGCCCGCCCGCCGGCGCTGCGTGCGCCCGGATCGGGAAGCAAGGGAAGCAAGGGGGAAGCAAGGGCGGCAGGGCTGGGGCTGCCGCGAGGCGCCCGGGGTCGGGAGCAGCGTTCGTGGACACTGCCGGCACGGCTTTCCAGCTCACCTGTCCTTTGTGGACTTGGGCTGGCGCGGGCGGGCCCCGCCAGGCAGCCGCGACACGCGGCGCACCCCACGCCGCACGCTGCCGCCCCGCATCCCGGATGCGAGCGCGGGCGTGCCGGCCTCACGCCTGGGATAGGGTAGGAACGGGGTTAACATACCCTAGCGTAAATTACGCCTGGCGCGCGCGCGCAGGACGACCTGCTGTACGAGTCGCTGACGGTGGAGGAGACGCTATACTTTGCAGCCATGCTGCGGCTGCCGCGCGGCATGTCGCGCGCGCAGAAGGCCGCGCGCGTCGTGGACGTCATCCAGTCGCTCGGCCTCGGCCGCTGCAAGGACACCATCATCGGTGCGGCGCGGCGCGCGCGCCCGCCCGCCCGCGGCGCCGGCGCCCTGGCCGTCCGTAGCTAGAAACACGGACGGTGGGTGCTGGTGCAGACAATGCGGGGCAGCTCTTTTGGGCTGGCCCCCTGGCCGCTCAGCAGCGCTGCTGGTACAAAGTTGCTGCTGTGAGGTCACACTGTGGTGGTTCGCCGCAGCGGGCATGGGCCTGACAGAGCGCGCTGCCGCGCAGGCGGCTTTGAGCGGAGAGGGGTGTCTGGCGGCGAGGTGCGACGCACGCGCCTGCACCGCTCGTCCGCCGCCCTCGCCAGCGCGCTCTCGCTGTGGGCGGGCTGGAGGGAGGGGCTGCGCACGCTGCCCCTGCTGTGCATGGCGCATGGCTCGAATTGCCGGCCGCGGCGTCACGCGCCGCCCTGTGCGCCTGCGTGCGCCCTGCCAGGCGCCCACGCCGCTGACGGTGGTCGCTCACGTGCGCGCAGCGCAAGCGCGTGTCCGTCGGGCACGAGCTGCTCATCAACCCGTCCGTCATCCTGCTCGACGGTGCCGCCCCGCGTCCCGCCCGCGCTGCTGGCTGCCCTGCCTTGCTCTGGCTGAACCCGCCGCAGGCGGCTCCTGCCCTGCTCCGCAGCGCGTGCCTGCCGAGCGCGCGCCGGCGGCCGGCTGCGCCCGGCTGTGCGCGGGCGCATGCGGCAGCGGTTGGGCCGCGCATTCCCTGCGCGCCCCTTATCCATGCCCTTACCCTGACCCTGACAGCCGGGCCGCCGGCGCGCGTGCAGAGCCCACGTCCGGCCTGGACTCCACGACCGCCATGAACCTGGTGGCCTCGCTCTGCCAGCTGGCCGCCGGCGGGCGCGCAGTCATCACCACCATCCACCAGGCGCGCGCGCGGGGGCGGGCTGTGCAACCTGACTCTACCCTGATGTGCTTGCCTGCCCGGGCGCGCCCGCATGCATCCCCTGGACCGGCCGCGAGCCTGGCGCACCCAGCACAAGGAGCCTCCCTTCTGAGCGCTGCCCGCCCTGCAGCAGAACTGTGCGGCATGCCGGCAAGCCAGCGGGCCGCAAGTGTTATGTGAAATAGATCAAGGCGAGGCGGATGTCCAGTGTGAGCGGGCCGTGCACTGACGCACGTGCGCGGCGCGCAGCCGAGCTCGCGGCTGTACCAGCGGCTGGACAAGCTGCTGCTGCTGTCGGAGGGCCACACCATGTACTACGGTGGGTGCCTGCGCCCGCCATGATGTGGCCTGCTCAATGGTCAGCAGGCCATTGAGCCTGCTGGCCTCAATGGTGTTAGAGTCGGGAACGTGGGGACTTTGTGGTATGCTCCACCCAGCAAGCTGAGATGCAGGGCAGGCTGCGATGAGGCGTGCTCCTTGTCTGGCTTGCTTTGGTCTGCCCGGGTGCACAACGCCGCGCAGCCAGCCGCCGCACGCGCCCGCCAGGCCCAGCCAGATCAGCGCATGGCCGCTGCGAGTCCGCGCGTGGAAAGGGTAGGGCACCCTAACCCTACCCCTGCGGCAGGCGCCGCGGCGATGGCGGCCGACTGGTTCCACGCGCTGGGCTTCACCATGCCGTACGGCGTTAACGTGGCAGGCGCGGCCCGCGCGCTTGGCCGTGCAGCCCGTCCGAGCGGGCGCACGGACAGGCCGTCGCGCACAGTGCCGAGCGCCCCGCGCTACCGTGTACAAGACCGGGCCACGCGATTTGTCGATCCAGAAGCTGTTCCGTCTTGGGACCGTTCAGACGTGTGCGGAGTGGAAGGCACCTTCTCTTGGTGCTTTGGGGCCTCCTGCTGCCTGACACCGGGGGCGCGTGTTGGTGGGACAGACTTCATCCTGGACCTGGCATCGGGCGCGGTGACGAGCGCCAAGCTGGACGAGGCGGGCGCGCGCGAGCACCTCGTCTGCTGCGCCGAGCTTTACGCGCAGGCGCGCCGCCGGCCCGATCTCAAACAGAGTGGCGAACGACTGGAGTTGGACGGGAGGCTTGGGTCTGAAGACGCGGGCAGCAGGAGATAGCGGAGAGATTATGAGGCCTGAGGGAAAGGGTGCTGCTCCTGCTGCGCCCTGCGCGTGTGTGCGGGCGCGCTCTGCTGTCCAAGCACAGCGCCGGCAGCTTTGCGCGCCTGCTTGTTTCATGTCACAGTCTGGTCGGCAGACAGCGGGCGCGCGTCCCGGTTGCGCACAGGGCCGGCGTGCGGCGGTCCGGCTCTCAAGTGCGCAGGGCGACCCTGACGGGGCCCTGTGGGCGCAGGAGCGGATGGCGGATGACGGGTACCGGGAGGGCAGCCGCCTGGATGCGGACGTGTTCGGCAGCCTGTGGACAGCCGCGCATGTGCGCTTCCCTCTGCAGGGTTAGGGTTGAGTTGTATTCTGACCTGGATGCAGACATGTTTGGCAGCCTGTGGACAGCCGCGCATGTGTGCACCCCGCGCTGCCCCCGCCCCTGCCCCTCAGCTCTTCGGCTGGGGGGCTGCCGCAAGCGCAGGGACGCCAGGTGCGCCGCCCGGCTGCCAGCAGCCCGCCTGAGGCGTGTTGCCTGCTGCCTGATGGGCCATGCGCAGTCGCAGGCGCGCGCTGTTTGCCGCATCTGGCAGCAGCAGCAGTTTTGGAGAGGGAGCTGGTTCGTGAGGCGGCGGCCTGCTGTGCCTGCAGCACGCTGGCATTGCGGACCCAATGCCCCGTGCCCGGGCTACAACCCTACACCCGGGCTACAACCTGGGTTACAACCCTAAGCCCGACAGCACCGCATTGGCGCGCAGAGCCGGAAGAACCTGGCGGCGACGCCGCGCGCGCTGCAGGTCGCGGCCGAGGACGCGGTGGCGCGCGTCGCCGCGCCGCCGCCGCAGGGCGCGGCCGCGGTGCGTGCCCGCGCCCGCGCCGCCGCGCGCCCCGGCGCCGCTCGCATGATCGCATGATCGCCCATGGCCGCCCGTGGCATGCCCACTCGCCTGTTTGTGATTGGGACGCGAGGCGCTGCGGACGGCGCGGCCGTCAGTCCTGGAAAGGTGTTGTGCTGCTTTGAAGTCCTACGGAGGCGTAAGGTGTCCTGCCGTACTGCGAGCTCAGCAGCCTGGCAGGAGCGCACCCCGGTAAGAGGGCGGGCGTGCGCAGGCGCGCCGCGCTGCGGCGGACCGGCTGACGGCGAGCGTGTCGGCCACGGGCGACGCCGGGGCGGGGCCTGCGCGCTGGGGCGCCTCGTGGGGCCAGCAATTCATGTTCCTGTTGGTGCGCTCTGTCAAGGTGCGCCCCCAGCCGCTCACACTGTCACAGAAACACTACTGCAGCAGTGCACGACCTGCAGCCCAATTCGGTGTCTTTCAGGCAAGCATGCGCGAGCCACGGACACCAGTGCTTTGTGAAATCGCTGTAGCTCTTGCTCGGCAGTGGGCGCTGCTTTGCGACTGGGCAAGATCCGGCCCACAGGCGCTCCCAAACCTGACTGCGAAGCGATGCTGGGGCCAGGTGCGGCGTTTCGAGACGCTGTCCACGCAGGACTGCCTCCAGTTCGGCCTCGTGGCCATTCTCTGCGGTGTGCGCGCATTGGCGCTCCTGCCACCCCGGACGCCCCCCGCCTGCCATGCTGGGCAGCCAGCCGCTCCTGGCAGTGCTGCGCGGCTGATCGAGGCAAGCATGTGAGTCCGCAGCGGGCACTGCCAGTGTTTGGGCATGCAGCAGGCGGCCGGCAGATGCTCCACCGCGTCTCGCCGTGGCAGCGTGCATGTCACTTCCCCCCAGGACATGCCCTTTGCAAGTGTGTCTAGCAGAGCGTGTGGGCGCTCTGTGCTGGTTTCTTTTGTTACAGGGATGTGCGCAGCGCTGTTTGCGAGCGGCGCGGCGTGCAGACGGGCGCGGCCGCGCGCGCAGGGCTGCTGTGGTGGCAGCAGGGCCAGTCGGACACCGTGTTCGCGGCCGGCAGCACCAACGGCCTCATCTTCTTCAACCTCGTGTTTCTGGCCTTCCGCTCCATGTTCGTCGCGCTGTTCACGTTCCCCAGCGAGCAGAAGATGATGATGAAGGCGCGCGCGGCGCCCTAGCCCTAGCCCTAGCCGCGGCCCTCTTTTCAACACCCCCCCTGCGGCCGAGCACTGCGCGTCCGCCCGGTGGTCAGGTGTTGGTTATTACATGTGCGGCGCGCACAAGCGTTGGCGGAGTCTATCCGCATTACCAATCCTAAACCTAGCACCAGGCGGCGGCTTCCCGGCGGGCAGCCCACTCACTGGCCGGCCGCGCAGGAGCGCGCGTCTGGCATGTACCGGCTCAGCGCGTTCTACTTTGCGCGCACCGCCTCGGACCTGCCCATGGAGCTGAGCCTGCCGGCGGGCTTCCTGGTGCTGACCTACTTCATGGGCGGCCTGCGGCGCGACGCCGGCGCGTTCTTCGCCAACACGCTCGGCACGATGCTGACCACGCTGGCGCGCCCAGCAGCTGTCACTGCATGCTCCCAGGCGTAGGGTAGGTTAGGGTAGGCATAGGTACCGCCAACACGCTCGGCACAATGCTGACCACGCTGGCGCGCGCCCGGCCGGCTGTCACTGCATGCTCCGAGGCGTAGGGTAGGGTAGGGTAGGCAGAGGCACGCCCAGCAGCGCGCTCTCCGCGCTGGCGCACGGCTGCCCCGTCGTGCTCTCTGTCTGGTCAGGACGCGTGCTGACGCTGCGCGCGCCGCATGCAATGTGGACATGCATGCAGGCCGTCGTCACAGTGCGTGCCGCGATGCTGCGCTCCATGTGAGGGTGACGCTGCGCATCGCGCCGGCGCATGGCCACAAGCAGCGGGCGAGGGCGCCGGGCACGGCCGCGCAGGTCGCGCAGAGCCTGGGGCTCCTGATCGGCGCGACGGTGATGGACGCCAAGATGGCGCAGACGGTTGTGGCGGTGGTCATGCTGACCATGATGCTGGCGCGCCCCGAAGCCCTATTGGGTATTTAGGGTATTCTGTAGCCCTGCTTTATAATAATGCATGCGAAGGTGGCGCAGACGGTTGTCGCGGGGGGATGCTGAACATGGTGCTGGCGCGCGTCCCGAGCGCCGTGCGCTGGCTGCGGCCTGGCGCGCGGGGCCTGATGTTGCCGCCCATGCTGCGCGGCGCCCGTCGTGTCGCAGCCAAGCAACCATACGCACAGTGTAGTCGTGCACGCGTCTCGCGCTATGCGCCTGACAGTCTCCTGGGCAACGCTGGGCAACGCCGTGGGCTCTTTACCTTCGTCAAAGCTCAGACAGCGACAGCACATGTACAGCTGCATGGAGACAGGAGAGCGGGGAGCAAGAGCAAGCCTGCGCCGCAGGTGGGCGGCTTCTACCTGGCCAACATCCCGGCCTGGATCGCGTGGCTCAAGTACCTGTCCTTCGTGTACTTTGGCTACAACCTGCTGCTCAAGGCCGAGTTCCGCGGCCGCACGCTGTGGGACTGCGGCGGCGCCAACCCGCCGCACCCCGCGGCGCAGGCCGGCTGCGCGGCCGTGCCGCCGGGCGGCCTGCAGGCCAAGCTGCACCTGCAGGCGCGGCCGCGCAGCCTAACTCCCGCTCGGCTATTGCGCATGCGAGTAGTGTCACGGGCCAGGCCCCGCCATAATACGGCGGCGGGGTGGCGCACTCTGGCGGCCATGCACGGCACGGGGGGCGTTGTGCTCAATGTGCACCTTGTAGGCATGTCTTGGGGGTCATCTGAGATTGGGGTTCTGCCTACCCACCTGTTGAGAGAGAAGAGGGCCCGAATCTGACAGGGTTTTTGCCCTGAATGCAGGAGAACACGGAGGACTGGCCCTGGGAGGTGCTGGTGCTGCTGGGCTACCTGGTGCTCTTCCGAGTCTGCATCTACGTCGCCCTGCGCCGCAACACCGTGCAGCGGTAGCCCGCGCCCGGCCCTGCGCGCCAGCGGTCGCTAGGCTTTCTTTCCCGCGAGGGGCGACTGAAACAAGCGGGGCTGCTAGTCTGCAAGCTAGTGCAAATGGATGCTCTATATCTTTCACTGGGTCCTGACATGTGTATCAGTGCTGTCAGCTCATGACCGCGGTCACTCTGCGCGCCGTCCCAAGCTTGGAGCATGCGTGGGCACTACTGCTGCATGCATGGGAGGCCGTCTGCTCCATGCTTCGCGTGACGTTGGTCAGAAAGACTTCCGCCTCAAGCCAAGTCACCTAGCACATGTGCCCGCATTGGGTGAATAGAGACCTGTCTTCCTCTCTGTCCCAGCATATTGGGTTGCTGGGTGAAAAAAGGGGACAAGTATGCGAACGAGGCACCTGTTTTTACTGGGCCGGCCTCTTTGCACAAGAGTATGGGGCTTAATATCTTTTGCACATCAGTATGGGGCCTGAAGTCCACTGAAAAGTATGGTGCACCTAGAGGTGCCGGGCAAGCACTAATGAGGCCACGGCCTGGGGATGTAATGAAGAGTGGGCTGGTTTGAAACAGAGGTGTAATTGAATTACTTGAAGTCAATAGCACAAAGAGCTGTCTCAGCCTCCTTCCCCAGCACCAACCTGCCAGCATGGTGCAGCCGAGGACACAGACGGCCGCGGCAGTCGCGCGGTTCTGCAAGGAGGCGCCCGCCAAGGCGCTCGTCATCATAACAGACGCAGAGGTGCCGGCGCCTCAGCACGGCGAAGTCCTGGTGCACATACACGTCCGCCCAATCAATCCCAGCGACCAGTTCTGGTGGGCAGGCCCGCCCACGGGCGGCATTCGCACGCGCTGGTGATTATGCAAACTGTTGACGAGGCTGGTGACGCGGCTGTGTCGCACCGCAGCCTGCAAGGCATCTATGGCGGCTTCAGGCCCAAGAAGCTGCCCGCCGTGCCGGGCCTGGAAGGTGCGGGCGCCCACGGAGCCTGCAGTCCCTGGCATTGCGGTGCACATGAGCACAGTCACCTGCACTGCCTTGGACTTTGTTTGGGGAGCAGCACTGCGCAGAGGCGCTTGTTGCAAGCATGTTTGGCCTTGGAGCGGCTGCGATGCGTGCTTTCTGTGCCTGCGCCAGGCATGGGCGTCATCGAGCAGATCGGCGAGGGCGTCACAGACTGGTGCCTCTGAGCGCGCTTGGTTGCTCCTGTCAGTGGCGCCAGAGCCTGCCAGGGCATGCGCTGCTTGCGGGGCCACGCGCTGACACCGGCGAGCCGCGAAGGCGGGAGGGGGCGCGCGTGACCGCGGTCCCGTGGCCTATCGAGCACGGCCAGGGCACCTGGCAGGCGCGGCGCCCCGCAGCGCCGGCCTCCGCAGCCAGTCTGCCCGCCTGAGTGTTGCAGGGGCACAGGGGATCGGCGCGCACCTCTGACACCGCAGCTCTCGCCATCCGCGCAGGAGTACGTCTGCATCCAAGCGGAATTCCTGGTGCGGCCGGGGCGGGGGCCGCGCCGCCTGCTGTGCAGGCGGGCCGGGTGCCCGCGACACCCGCAGCGCGCCGCGGCTGCGTGACCCAGCGCGCGCGGCGCGCAGGTCCGCGTGCCCGACGAGGTGTCCGACTATGAGGCCGCGCAGTTCATGGTGACCCCTACCCTACCCCTATTCCCCGGCTGGGCCCGTGCCGTGCCGCATGTGATCTTTCACGGCTGGCGTTTGCCTGGTGGGCTGACCCAGGGCGCGCCTGCCGCGGCGCAGGTCAACCCGCTGACCGCCTGGGGGGTGCGCCCGCGGCGCGCCGCGCTCCGGCAGCGCGGCCCACGCTTGAACGCCTGCAACAAAGGATTGCGCTATCAAAATGCAGAAGTGCAGGAGTGTTGGCCAGCATGTCAGGAAGCTACGTTTGGGCCCGGCGCGCAGCCATGCCCGCGGCGTGCATGGGTGTACGGCTCAGCGGGCGGCCGGGGCGCGCGCGCAGTTCCTGCAGGACTTCAAGGTGCCCTCGGGCGAGTTCCTGCTCAGCAACGCCGCCAACAGCGTGCTCGGGCGCGAGCTGATCCAGATGGCGCGCCGGCACGGCACGCGGCTCATCAACGTCGTGCGCCGCCGCGAGCTCGTGGGCGAGCTGCGCAAGCAGGGGTGCGCGGGGAGCGCGAGTGCGTTTACGGGTTTGGGTGGGGTACGGCAGGGTAGGAGTACCCTGCCAGGGCACCGCGCACCCGGCTCCGGGGAAGTTGCTGCTGCCGCTGCTGTCAGTCCGCAACGTGGCCTCGGCGCGCATGTCCTGAGGCAGCAGCATCGCCGCGCATCGCAGCGGCAGGGGATGTTGGGCACGCAGCGCCGCCGCTGCCAGGCAATCAGAAAATGCAGGATGAGGATAATGCCAAACTCTACCTATTGGTGAATGTGCTGTGAGCTGCCGCCAGGGCGGAGGAAGTCGTCTGCACCGCCGACGAGGACCTCGTACAGCGCGTTATGGAGATCACCGGCGCGCCCCATCCCGCCCGGACTCTACTCCCAGTGCGCGGCGCTCGCCGCGCAAACCATTGAGCCCGCGACTCCGCATGGAACAGTCCCTGGTGCTGAGCGGTGCATGGCGCGCACGCTGGCTGGCGGCCGCCGACCTGAAGCATGCTCGGCAGGACGCGGCGCCGCCCGCGCTGACCTGCCAGGCCTGGCACGCAGGCGGGCGCGGAGCCTGGTGCGCGGTGAACCCCGTGGGCGGCCCGGCGTCCAAGCCCATCAGCCAATGTGCGCCCGCTCGCGCGCATGCATGCATAGGAGCGGGTGGCCCTGAGCGGCTCGCGCTGGCCGCCTATGGCTCTGCTGGCGCATGAACTGCCAAGTCAGGGTACAGTCTTGGGCGCACATCGTGCTCGGACGGTGTCGTAGCTTGCCGTACAGTGCAGCAGCCGCCAGGCAGAGCTCGCAGTCCATGCCAGGGGGCGCTGTGACTAACCACGCACACTGCAGCCGGGTGAAACCCTGCCACGCATTGACCTGTGAGACTCCAGGACCTGCATAGCCCTCCGTGCACATCGCTTGCTCAGCCCGCTGCGGACGCGGCAAGGCGTGCGCTGCCGCGGGACAATGCGCGCTCGGTGGGCAGGGCTGTGCAGGTCCTGCAGTGTGACAGGTCAAGGCACACTGAGCACAGGCTTGGCAAACCCCTGCTGGCCCTCTTGGGTTGGCCGCGGACGCGGCGGCCGTGCGCTTCCGCAGAAGGACGTGTGCGCAGGGAGCACAGGGTGGCAACCCCCAGCTCGACTCCGGAGGGTGGGCCCCGCGCGCGGCAGGCGTGCGCCGCGGCGGCACGCACTACGTCTACTCGCTGTTCGGGGAGGAGGTCGTCGTGCCGATGGTCGACCTGCACTTCCGCGCGCTGCACGTGCGCGGCTGGTGGGTGAGCGAGTGGCTGTCGTCGCTGCCGCGCGAGGAGCGCCAGGCCAACCTCCAGGCGCGCGCTGCACCCATCCCACCTGCCTGGCAGCCGTGGTAAAGGTTGATGAAGGGTTCGCTAGGGTGATCTATGATGGCAGCCGTGGGCGGGATATAGACTGTTGAGCGCTCAGGGCATGACCAGGTGCACTGCACAGCGCTGGCCCTGCCCCGCGCCCTGACAACAGGCCGGCCGGCGCCGCCAGGCGGTGATGGACATGATCGTGCAGCGCGCGGTCGTGCCGCCGCCGCCGCGCAAGCTGTTTGCCCTGGACCAGGCGCCCGCGGCAGTCGAGGAGGCGCAGCAGAAGTCGGCCGGCGGGTCCGGCAAGGTGATGCTGGTCAACCCCAAGACCTAGCGGCGCGGCCGCGTTCTTGGCAGTGGCCGTCAATACCCAGCGCGCGGAGCGCCGCCGCCGCCGCACGGCCGCGTTGACCCGGGCCAGGCGCCCATGGCGGACAGGAGGCGGGCGCCTTGGCCGGACAAGGTCGCGCTGCTCAGCCCCAACACGAAGATCCCCAAGACCCCCAGGACCCCCCAGATTCCCCGTTCCAAGTCTGAGCGGTAGGCGTGCACGCCGTGCGGAAGACTGCGCTGCTGGGCCACCCCTGGGGTTGGCAAGCCAGACCAAGCGTGCGTCTAGTGGCGGGCACCACATGCGACAGCTGGGCATGTGGGCGGGCGCGAGGAGGGGCCCATGTCCAGCTGCCTGTCATAGCGTTGGCATGCAGGCAGGGCCGGGCACAGTCGTGCCAGCCTGAGTCCCATGTCCTGAGCCCTGGCGAGCAAGCGGCGGCTGCGTGGCCACCCGCGTCGCTGCGCTGCCGTATGCGGGGCGTAGTCATGGGGCGGAAGGCTCTGTGGGTCGTTGACACGGGGAGCAGAGCTGGTTGTTCTCGCCGTGGGTCCTGCCCGTCGGCGGCCGCTGGTTGATGTGCGGGGACGCCGGACAGGGTCATGCTATTAGGCTTGTTAAGTTGGGGGCAGTGAGAGTGAGGGTGAGACAAGTGCGCTGCATGTTGGGACAATCATGAACGCAACAGCCTGCGAGTCATGACTTGCGTGTTCCAGGTGTCGCATGCTGTGTCACGTTTTGGACTGTCTTGTGATACACAGCTGTGCAGGAGTATGTACCAGCCATGAGAGTGCTTGCAAACATGTCGCTAGGTCTGACTGAAAATGGCCGACGGGCTGCGTGCAGTGGTCAGGTGGTGTGAGCATGCATCTTGGCGTCACTGCTGACGCCTTATTGGTGAGTGTTGATAGGGCGATGCAGATCTCTTGAGCGCGCGTCTTCCTGTGAGTGGCAGGTCACGTTGCGATCCCCTGAGAGGCCCAAGGGAGAAACCCCAGTACACAGGGTCAGGGTCGCTTGAAGCAAGCAATGAAGGGCATAAGCCTGGGAGGTGGCAGAACTCCTTGCAAACCGCTGCCAACATGGTCAGGCCGGACAGACAGACAGGGGTGTTTCTACATGAGCCCAACATCGGCTTCCTGCGACCCACGCCTGAGTTTGCAGCGGAGCTGGAGCAGCGCAACAGGCACCCGGCCCTCAAACTGCACGTCATGCCCATCGGCCATGTGGAAGAGCCGCCGCCCGGGCACGCGCTGGTCAACGTGCTCCTGCGGCCCATCAACCACAAGGACATCATGTGGTGCGCCAAGGCGCCGCCTTTCTCCAGTCTGCTGGTGGCGGGATGCGGCGCGCCTCTTGCAGCAGCTGCTCACTGCCTGTCAGTGAGTGAGCCGCCCTCGCGGTGCAGCCTGAGGAACAAGTGGCCCAGCTTCCAGCCGCCCCGCAAGGTCCTACCAGTGCCGGGCTTTGAAGGTGCGACCCGCATTACGTAACGTCATGCGACCTGCGCTTGGCAGCAGCGCCTGAACACGGCGCACATGCTGATGTCGACAAGCCAGTCATGCCTGCCAGGTTGCAGCGTGGGGCCCTGTCCTGCTGGCCGGCTTGGCATGCGGCATGAGCCTGGCGTCCATTGCAGCGCGAGGCTGCAGCACGCCCTGCAGCACGCGGGCTGCGGGGCCGCTGCAGGCATGGGCGTCATCGAGGAGGTCGGCGAGGGCGTGGCTGGCTGGAAGGAGGGCGACCGTGTCACCGCCGCGCCCTGGACGTATGCAGAGACCGGCCACGGCACGTGGCAGGAGTATGTGCTCGTCAAGGCCGAGCACCTGGCGCGCCCCGGCCCGCCTGCCACTGACCTGGCGCTCCCCACGGCCCTGCAAGCAGCGCAGCACTGGTGCAGCGCCTGCGGTGCAGTGCGCGTCCGGTGCTTGCGGCCATGCCTAGCAGCTGCGTTACCGTGCATGTGATAACACTGTCGGCCTGATTGAGGTGTGACGGTCTGAGCACGCGCTGTGAGGCCGCAGGTCGCCGTGCCGCCAGAGGTGTCTGACCAGGATGCCGCGCAGTTCCTGGTGAGCGGCCCTGCTTGCTGGTCACAGGCAGGCATGTGTGGTGCATGTCACAGAGCACGGCTAGGAGTCCCCGGGGAGCGCTAACGACATCCATGTGCGCAGGTCAATCCAGTCACCGCATATGGTATGCGCCCAGGTCCCGCGATACAGGCCCTCCATGCCATGCCTGTGTGTGGACTGCTGCCCTGCAGACCGCGGCTTGAGGATTTATGCATGAGCTTGCACACCGCGCAGTTTGTGTGCAGGCATGCGCTGGTCAAAGCACAGCGGATGGATGCATCCCGCCCAGCAACATGGTTGTCACTGTGCACAGCTACATGGTGCATTACCTTTTGTTTACGCGCGCCACATTGCTGACATGGCACGCCGTACGAATAAGAACCCATGGCCCTCTGACTGGGACATCTGCGCCCAGGGTTCCTGGAGGACCTGAACGTGCCCCCGGACCAATGGCTGCTGCACAACGGCGCCAGCAGCGTGCTCGGGCGCGAGCTGATCGCGATGGCCCGGCGGCGCGGCACCAAGCTCATCAACATGGTCCGCCGCCGCGAGGCCGTGGCCGAGCTGGCCCAGCTCGGGTGCGCCACCACCTTGTTCGGCAACATCGCTAGTGTTTCACGGCAACGAGTCTGCCGGTCTTGCAGTGATGGCTCCGTAATAAGCTGGCATGCCTCGCCTTTCTGTATACAGCAGCAACACGCTGAGCTCCAGCCGATGCTGCCGGACAAGGCCCTGGCCTCCTGTCCGGGCCGCTCCAAGCGAGCCAGCTCCGGCCTCGCTGGGCACAAGCTGTGCGCGCCACAGCGCGCAGGGCGGACGAGGTCATCTGCAGCGCCGATGAGGACGCCATGCACAGGGTCATGGAGATCACAGGCGCGGCCCGCCGCGCTGGCTCACGCGCACTCGGCGCCACAGCGCTGACATGCCGAGGATGCCTGCGGGCCAATCAAGTGCCTCCTTGCTGGCCATTCAGGAGCGCCGCGGCGCGCAGAGGCTTGCCTCGCTTGATGCAAGCAACCTGACCTGCAGCATCAGCGCAGTGCTGGTGAGGTCTGTGGTCATTCGGGCTCCATCCAGCACATCGCGCTGCGTACCAGCCATGGCGCCACAGGCTGCATGCGCGGCACAGGAGGACGCGGCGCCTGGGCCGCGCTCACCCCCGCCGGTCCAGACTGCCGCAACCTGGCGCGCTGTGCGCGCCGCGCCCTGCTGCAGCCCTTGTCCAGGCCTGCATGCTTGTCCATGCTTGATGCATGGCTGGCACTGGCACTCCAATATATTCTCCTCTGCGGAGCGTGGGCACTTTGCTAGGCATCGTCATGAATGACTTGACACTGTCAGGGCTGATCAATGCCGTCCCGTAGGTGGGCATGCCCTTGAGCGCAGTGCAACATCGTAATTGTTGCATGCGCCAGGCGTGAACAACACCAGACCGCTGGTCCTCTACAGTGTCTACGGCGACAATGCAGAGGTGCCCGCGCCCCACGTGCTGTTTCGCGGCATCACGCTGCGCGGCTGGTGGCTCAACATGTGGCTGGAGTCCCTGACGGACCCGCAGCGCGCGGCCGCCCTGCAGGCGCGGCCCTGCCAGGGCCCTGCACCAGGCTGAGGTCCTCGCAGGTCTGCGCTGTCCTGCTGTGCACCATGGTGCAAGTCTGGTGCCATTCTTGCCTACAGCTTGACATACTGGTCATGGCCTTCTCTGATGCCCGTGTGTGTGATAGATGCCCGTGTATGTGATAGACATTCGACGGCCCCGCTCTTGCCAGGCGCAGCAGGCGCAACGCAGCATTTAAACTTGTCGTGCGCCTTTTCAGTTTCTTGCAGCGTGGTGAACGCATACGTCACGGCGCAGGCCATGCCGCATGACGAGGCTCAGGCCATGAACCCTCGAGCTCAACTTTGACATTGGCTGTCCCCCGCCGGGCTGCAGGACGCGCCCTTGCAGCCGCTCGTGCTGCTGTCCCCACTGCGCACCGCGGGGAGCGAGGCCGCTGTGCGGCGCGCAGGCGGTCATGGAAATGCTGGCCGACGGCACGGTGCGCCCTCCGCCGCCGCGCAAGGTGTACCCGCTGGCTGAGGCGCGCGCGGCTGTCCACGACGCGTGCCGTGAGGTGCCCGGCGGCACGGGCAAGGTCATGCTCAGCAACTGAGGCTTTTTCACGAGGCCGCTGTCTTTGCTCAGGGGCCCCTGTCTCCCCTGCGCTGGTGCGCTGCGACATGCTGCAAAGATGTTTGCGCAGTGGAAGGCGGTACAGGGAAATGGCATGATGAGTGGCACAAACAAGCAGCGCCTGGGCTGGCATGCAATCGTCTTGCATCTCAACCGGCGTGCTGTACATGTGCAGACTGGGCTAGCCGTGTCTTCATGTGCAGTGGGTGAGCATTTTGACAGACTTTGGCGCAGATGGGTTGCATGGTGGGTTGGCATTGCAAGTTAACAAGTAATGCATCACATCTACGTTGCTGTCTACGTTTGAGTGTCACTTCACAAAGCCCGCAGTCAGTGTAAAGCACCTTTGCGTGAGGCACAACTATTGTCTTGCATACTGTCCCTCTCTCATCAGAGCAGGAAGCAGCAACAAGCTGGCAGCGCACAAAATCAGATACAGGAGGTAGAGAGCTTCTGAGACGCACAGGATGCATGCTCTAGCCTAAACGGCTTCAGCCTGCTCTAGCCTAAACGGCTTCAGCACCTGACACAGACCTCTGACCGCACAGCCCGCAGCCAATACACTAGCTAGACATAGGCAGTCGCACACATACAGGCTGAAGCTGCCAGGACTCCTTGGGCGTCTTGTCATGGCAGCACTCGCTGCTGCTAGAGACGCAAGGCCAGGCTATACGCTAGCCCCGCTGGAGTCCCTGGAGCAGCAAAGGTTTAGCAGCTCGTCCTGTAAAGCAAGTGTGCATTACAATGCTGTGTGTACTCACTGTTAGGGTCAGAGTAGCAGATCAAGACAAGGATGCAGCTTCAAACGAATTTGGCCTTTCAAACGCAACGCCGCTGATCAACATGGTCA
>JAABUH010002497.1_pt1 | contig 17607 bp, 17 predicted proteins | sample 5559121 | NCBI WGS metagenome assembly JAABUH01 (sample SAMN10711871, study PRJNA513364) | rock metagenome | isolation source: Antarctica rocks | place: Antarctica: Victoria Land, Battleship Promontory nord | collected 2015-12-28
GACAGCTCAATATGAAGCCCGCATCCGTCCGCAGCATCATCCGTCGCTATGGTGCATCCGGAGACGTCCAGAGTCGTCCTCGAAGCGGCAGACCCCCTAAGATCCCTCCCGACACCGTGGATCGCCTGATATGAAGCGTTGGAGCGCGACACAAAGCAGACTATGACGGCTCTAACCGACATCACCCACAGCTCGCTCAACACAGTCTCGCGCCGACTCCGTGAAAAAGGCTACAACTCTCGGATTGCGCGAACAAAGCCTTACCTCAGTAAAAACAACATCGAGGCTAGGATCCTGTGGGCGAGTAATAACCGCGAGACCGACTGGGAGACGGTCATGTTCACAGATGAGTCCACCTTTACGATCGGAGAGACAGGGAAGGAAAGGGTCATCCGGAAGAAGGGGACTGAGTGGGAACTAATCACACCTGGCGGTCAAGCTTCGGCGTGGGGGCAATGTGTGTGTGTGGAGAGCAACCATGTACGGTCATTGCCTGCCGCTCGTTCGATTTGAGCTTGCCAAGCGAAAGCAGAGCAAAGGAGTCGTTCCCAGAGCGGAGACGGTAACTAGCAAAGTCTACTGCAAGCAAATCCTGGCGGGTCCCTTGAACGACTACATCAATCAGGCTCGAGCGGAGGGTATGGACGTTCATGTGGTGGAAGATGGGGCGCCTACACACTTCAAGGGGAAGTCTAGCGAGCTTCGCGCTTTGGTCGACATTCCAAACATCACGCACCCCGCGGCATCTCCCGATCTCAACCCTATTGAGATGGCTTGGGCGTATGTCAAATACCATCTATATAAACAGCGGCCTCAGCCAACCTCTCTGGACGAGCTATGGACCCATATTGAGCAAATTTGGAACAGTATACCTCAGGAGACAATGAATAGCTGGTGTTTAGTGATGGCGGGGCGACGTGACGAGGTTGAAAAGGCTAGGGGAGGTCCCATAAAAGGCTAGGCATACGGGATGATAGCTGCGGGTCTGAGGATCCTGGAATCGCTTCACAATTGCTCATGACATACATATTGAGCTGCTCATCATATATTATAGGCGGAAGGCGATGGTGAAACGGCGTCAAATTTAGGTTCCGCGTTCAGACTTTTGACGGCTTCGACTTTTGACGGCTTCGACTTTTGACGGCTTCGTTTAGGAATGAATTACCCTACTTTGGCAGGCCCGTATGCTCAGCGATGTAAGTCGATGTATGCTCAGCGATTTAACTCGATGTACGTTGAATGGGACTCTAGCTGAAGTGTTTACGGGCATCTGACTCTGCAGTCAAAAGTCAGCCGACCAGCAGCTCTTGCAACGTGCTTCGCCCTCAGTAAAGCAACCTCCTCCTCGTCTTCGCAGCACAGGTCGATCCCGCACCAGTCGGGCTCGCTACGAGCGCTCCACCCGTCGAGGCGGGTGGCGACGCCGTCCCAGTGGAAGCAGAGATCGAAGCAGTCCCCGCCGCAGCTGGTATTGAGAGCGTGTAGGTAGAATTAAGAGCGCTGCCTCCCGATCCCGCCGAGTCCGCCAGTTTTGACGCAGTAGAGCTTCCCGAAGCCGTCCCAGACGAGGCAGAAGCAGTGCTTCCCGTCGAATGGACCAAATCATTCTGCGATGATCCTGAAGTCGAGCCCAGCGAGCTGATCCCGCTATGCAACAAACCCGACGGGATGTTTGGCTGGATCTCGGCTAACCAGACGCTGTCGTACTCGCTAGGATTGGTACCAGGTTCAAGACTGCCTGTTTGAGCACCGCCGTTACAGTATGCTGAGGCTGATCCCCAAAGTGGTCCGACAGCCCACGCTACGGGATGCATCAGTAACGCGCTTCCATACCAATACAGCGAAGTAGAGAGGCAAAAGGAGACGGAAATGGCTTGCCCGGATGAGAGAGCAGGAGCTGAGGCTGCGAGGTGAAAGATAGAAGGAGGAACTCACCGCTCCATCCGATGTACACGTCGTTCTCATTGAGGTAGCTCAGGAGATCGGATATCGCAGTCTTGCAAGAACTGCGCGCACTTCCACCGAACTCAGAGACGAAGGCCCTGCAAAGAGGTTATTAGTAAACTAGAAATCATCAAGAAGAACCATTAAAGCACGTACTTCAGATTGTGCTGCTCAGGCCAGCTTGTCAGATCCGCTAGGTTGCTCGGACCCGGCTGACTACAATCGCTACACCCGGCTGATCAACACGGCGAAGTATGTGGACGAAAGAAATGAGCTGAGCTCACCTGTGCGTGCCAGAAAAGTCCGAGTCAAGGTACTGCACCACTCGTCAGTCCAAGCCATCCCAATATTATTCTGAGACTCGCTAAGGAAGTGGTAGACGGAGGACATAGCTGAAAGATTCACTCACCTCGTGGATAGCGATAGCCGTCTTTCCCGCCCGAATCACTGAGCTGGTAGAGGTAGTTGCTTGAAAGATCACTACCCTGTGTCCACGAATGACCGCCTAGCCTCTCATTAGCAGGTAGCTCGAGGAGCGAAAACGAACGAGTTCACCGGTATAATCGTTGCCGGGAGCGAGGATAAGTTGTTTCGCCCCAGCCGCTCTGATACCGTTGATAGCTGCTTGATCGTTCGTGAGGATGAGCGAGGTTGCCATGCTACGTTTCGTCAGCAGGTATTCCCGGTATTAAGTCGTATGACGACTGACTCGTGAGGCTCGTTCATGATTCCGAAGCTGTAGGGCTCGTCAGCGTACCTCCCGTATTATAGGATGAGGCGGACCTGAAGGCAGGAAAGTGGAAAAAGAAACAAGAAGGGAGAGCAAGAAGGGAGACTCACATAACCTTGTCGTTAATCGCAAACCTTGACGCGAGCTCCTGCCAGAACGCCTGGAACTGCGCCGTCGTAGCGGCACCCGAATCGCCAGATCCAATAACGGCGGACGAGGTCCTAGACACTTGAGTTAGCACAATGACACACGTCACATGGTTTATAGCACAAAGAGAAGACATACCCATATCGCATGTAGTTGTGCGGCTACCCGACCAGTCAGTACTGGTGTTGAGATCATGGAGAATTGAAAGGGAAACGCACGTCAAGGATGGCATAAGCCCCTTCGGTATTGGTGATATAGGTGATCGCGTCCTGGAAGTGACCATAGTACTACCACACTTAATCAGCTTCTGACATGGAACGTATAACTTGGTTTGGTAAGCAGAAGGGACTTACGGTCGGATCGAGTGTGCTCCCCAAACCAGTTGAGGGAGGACACATGCGTTCTACCTACCCCAGCATCAATTCATTAATTTTATTGGTAGAAGAGGCGTACCTAGGAGGAAAGGGACACACGAAAGACGTTGACTCCACCACGAACGAACTTGCTAACCGTAGCCTATTCATGGTCACGATCAGCTCAAAGCGTAGGCCATGGAAAGGATGTGATACACCTCATTGATGAACTCGTATGTCTGGCCGAACGTGCCAGGTAAGGTCCCAGGCCCGAACTCCCCGCCAGATTCGTTGATACCTATTGCCCAGTCAGCGCGAATCCGAGTCGTGAGAATCTAAGGGAAAGAGTCGCTCACCGGCATAGAGGATGGCTGCAGAAGCCGTCGTGGCTAGCCAAAAGACCGCGTGATAGGCTCCACCGAATGCGAGCACGCTTGGTCAAGGCAATGAGGAGAAGGAGAAAGAAGAAGAAGGGACGGGAAGGGATCGCATATCGATTGTCATCCCTCAGCGAGAAGTTATCATTCATCGCGATCGATTAAGAGCAAAAGACACGCGAAATGATTGGTTTTAACTCCCGTGATCACTTCCTTTCCCCCTGTCGCCTTTTTTCTTTCGGGTATCTTGATTGGATGGGGACTGCAGATTCGGAGGATCGCTCGAAGATGATTTTTGATGCTGATATCCCAAGTAGAAACGCGTATGATGCAGGATACCTAGCGGAATGTGAATAGGGGCAAAGATGAAACGGGGTCGGAGCAGGCTTCACGTGATAACCCACGTTTCTTCCCGGCAGGTGTCATTCGTGATTTAATTTCTACGCGGATATCGATCACTGCTTTTGATCATGCATGTTTCCGCCACGCGTTATTGCTCTCGTCTGTAGCAGCGTAAAGCGCCTAGTCTCAGTGAGTATATTGTTTCTTTCTGCATTCTCTCCCCTTCCAAACCTCCTCTCCAACCCGTTCCCCCAACCCGCCAGTCAGCTTTCCGCCAAACCCTCTCGGATTAGCGAGACAGCGTTGAGCGAGGAGGCTGGGACGATAAATTGGGTGCAAACGTTGCACGTACCTGCCCATCCAATGTACACTTCATTCGAAGACAGGTAAGACAGTAGCTGACCGAGGTAATTCTCGCACATCGTGTTGTTACTTCCTCCAAATTCCGATACCAAAGCCCTGAGCCCAGTATGACCAACTAGCAGAGAGGAGCGAAAAAAAGTTCGAAAGACGTACTTGAGGTTGTGCCCTTCGAGCCAAGTCGTCAGGTTCGATAGGTAATACGGACCTGACGAATTGCAGATGCTAATGTGAATCAGATACGGCTTGTGACGGGAAAAAGTAGAGGAAAATCACCTGTGCGAACCGGAGAAGTCATAGTCGAGGTACTACCAAGCTCAGCGAAAGACGTAAGTATTGGAAAGCGAGAAAGCGCACCTCGTGGATGTCGATAGCGGTATTATTGATTGGATCCGACAAGTTACCCAGATAATCTCCTGAGGGGGCATCGCCTTATAGGGTCAACCATGAGTGTCCACCTAGCCAAAATCACCAGATATCAGCTGATGAACCCAAAAGAAAAGGGTTGAGAAAGATCACCGGTGTAGCCGTTCCCTGGAGCGATGATGAGTTGTTTCGCCCCTGACTCGCGGATCCCGTCAATGGCGGCTTGATCGTTCGTGAGGACGAGCGAGGTTGGCATACTGAGCCCCGAATCAGTGGCGACTTTTTTTCAAAGTCAGGAAGATGATTTACTCGTGAGGTTCGTTGTTGATTCCAAAGCTATTCGACGATTACCGGGGGCGTCACTTATTCGTCTGCTCGAATTGGGACGGACGCACATCACATTGGTGTTGTTGACGAACCTCCAAGCGAGTTCTTTCCAGAATACCTTGAACTGCTCGGTCGTGGCTGCTTTAGGATCGGTGGTGTTGCCGATCACGGAGCCGGAGAGGGGTTGCATCGAGGGGTCACTACGAAGATCAACGGATGGGAAGAAAGAAGGAAATGGACGAGGAGGAGGAGAGGGGGGAGAGGGGGTCAATACAAGCCGTACTTGTATCTCATATAATTGTGTGGCTGAAGCAGTCCGTTAACAAAGCTGGGATGACGGAGCGGACGGATCGCTCACGTCAATGATGACGAAGGAAGCCTGTTCGTAGGTGATATAATTGACAGCATCTTGATACTCCGAAAAATACTGCGCAACTCCCCGTCAATCATGACCTATCACAACAACCAGAAATGACAGGGCGACACACCGTCTCATTGAATTTGCTCCCCAGACCATATGAGACAGGACACATCCTCTCTACCCGAGCTCAATCAGCTCCTGTTCCACCTGATGTGACCCATAGCCCAAGCGATATGTATCACTCACCCATGAGGAAAGTGACCCGGAATAGATTCGCTCCATCATTGACGAACTGAGCGACGGTCGTCTGATTACACAGACTTCTATCAGCTCGACTCGGTAGAGGGAAAGAAAAGATAATCAGACCTGATTGATGAATGCATAGGTCACTCCAAATTCCCCTGGAAGGCCAGTTCCGACCGTCCCGTTCGTTGAGAAGATACCGAATTCACCGCCGGACTCATTCACACCTATTCAACGGCTCCTCAATAGGTGTAATTTTCCACACACATAACCGCGTGTTGAGTGTTCGTGCCAAGGAGGAGAAGGGGAAGCGAGGGGAAGTTGGGGGGCTCGGGGGGTCCACAACGTGGGTGAGGGGAACGAACGGACCTGCGTAGATGATCTTGGCTGACACGGAGCTCATCAACCAACTGAGCGCATGGATACCCCAAGCGAGTGAGACCATCTTTTCTTTTGATCGATTCCTAGGGCCTTCGATCTTGAGTGTTCGATTTCGTGTTGGTTAGGTTGAGCCTCCCGGAACGAGGCTCAACCTTTTATGTGAGCGATCTGTTCATCTTTCACCCAACTTCAGGCAGAAAGGTCAGTATTTCGTCATAAAAGGCCCGAAGGTAATGCACCGAGAAGACGCTAAGACGCAGCATGGACATAGGGAAAGGAGCTAGCCGGATCAGTGTTCTCCGAGATCAATGGCGCGAGTTCCCACGAAGGTCCCATCGCCGGCAGAGTTTGTTAATGGAAAGTCATGATCGAGAAAAGCGGCGATTGTATCGATAAGGCTCTGAGGCGAGCGAAGGGCCAAACTCCCTAGGTGAGGTGCAGTGTTGGATGCGGATTGTTCTGTATGTACCCGCTTTCCACCTTCGTGCCTCCCTGTAGACGACGGATCATGCTTGCTGATTCCGAGGCAGGTATGATCGATTGAAAGGAAGGAAGGCGGGAGGTGGAGGTGCCATTGAAGAAAATGTTCTAGAGGCAATCGGTTCTCAAGCATGGATCCCAACATTGTTCCCGGCTTTCCGCCATGTTTCATCCCCGCTACCCCGGCCACACTCGGTCCCCTCCTTCCTCCAATGATGATCCCTTTACTTATCTCACAATCTCCGGACATCGACAATGTCACTCCCAACCGAGTCCCGACCCGTAATTTTGATAACAGGCGTCTCCCCAGGTCCATCAATCGGACAATCCTCAGCACTCGCATTCCTCTCTTCAGGCTATCGAGTCTTCGGGACATGTCGCGTCGGTCAACTCGACCTCGCTAAGAAGTTGATCCATGCTGGTGTGGAGGTCGTTGAGTTGGAGTTGGGTGATGGAGGGAGTTTGGTGAAGGTTGCTAGGACTGTCGAGGAACGGACGGGTGGGAGGTTGGATGTTCTCGTTAACAATGTGGGTACTTAATTGTCTCTCCCCCCTCCGTCTTTCTTTCGCACGGCTCATACACCCCTCGTCCGTCTCCTTTCCGGTGTCGTTCTCAACTTGCCCTGCATCACATACTTCCGACGTTAGGAGAAGTGTCATATTGAAACTGATGCTTCCCGTGTAGGCGGCAAGCCTCGACCGATCACCCCTCTTGACATTCCCCTACGAATCAATGTCCACAAACCTCATGGCGAACGTAGCCGGACCCATGCGACTCACTCAACTCCTCGCTCCGATGTTGATCAAGACCTCGTCAACTCCTGGGAGGGGAAGAGGAGTGATTGTGAATGTCAGTACTGCTGGGGCGGGAATACCTGTGCCTCTACTGGGGTTTCAGCTAGCTACGAAGGTTAGTCATTTCTGTTCACGGGAGGAATCGTTTAGTAGTGCTGATGATGAGGGCGAAGGCTGCGAACCAGACGTTGTACGAGGTTCTGAGATATGAGATGGAGCCTTTCAATGTCGGGGTATACTCTGCCAAACTCGGTAAGTCCTACATCACTACTCATCGCTCTTACCTTCTCCCCGGCCCTCTAAACCTCCATCTTCGTGACTCTTGCCTACCCATCCTCTTCTTGACCCATCCAAGATCCATACCTACCCTCCCCTTCCATCCTTGAACTCCCATAGCTTACTTGTCATCGTTCCCGTCATAAAGCTAATACCCGTCTGTGCAGGGTACATCAAAACCGCAACCCTAAACGGCGAACAAAACCCCATCGACTCCTCATCCCCAAACCACCATCTCTACGCCTCAGATCTCCCTCAGATGCTAACGAAAGCCCAAAAGATCACTCAAGACGGGTTGGATGGTGGGACGGACGTGGATGAATGTGGGAGGTGGATGGTTGAGTTGTGTCAGAGGCAGGTTGGGGGTGGACCTGTTTGGTATGGACAGTGAGTTCGCGTCTTTGCTTCATGTCCAAGATCGGGTGGCCCCCCCCCTCTCTCTTCCCCCTCATTCGCACCTATGCTTCTACGCGTTTCTCATTTTGACCGAAATCTTCCCCGAAATCTTCCTCGGCAATCTTCGTCAACGGTCAGAAAGGTCTCACTTTCACTCGGATCTTGAGCTGTGGGATGTCGATGCTGATACTGATGGGTGTGCTTAGGAAAGCTTGGATCGTCCGGTATATCTACTATTGGTTACCTCAATGGTTATTGGATCGGGCTATCACGAGGGCAGGATTGATACAGAGTGTCAAACAGGTTGTCAGGCGCACGGAGAACGTGACGGAGAAGAGGTTGAAGGGCGAGTGACGGGAGCTTTCATTGCATTGGGCTCAGTCGAAGAAGTCTATCACAGTATGAGTCCGAGAATGTATAATAAAACAGCGGAAATGGAATGTCAGTGACTGTTTTGCATGGCGGAGAAGGTGAACCGTAATTTGTTCAGACAGAAAGAAGGTGGACATGGCTGGAGAGGCCAAGAGAAGGGATCAGGAGGGAGAAGGGACAGGAAATCAGGCCAGGAAACCAGGATAAAAGAAAGGCTGTAGGGGGTCATTGAGGAATATTCCCCAAAGATACAGTAGGCGTCGAACCAAGGAAGCTCCAGCCTACCGGGAAGAGGGACATTCCGGGGTGATATCACACGTGAAGCAGGACAGAATAGCTTCGGGCATCTATGGAGATATCCTTGAACTCCACGGTATGGCATGTTTTGACCCAGGTGTGTGAGCTCGGTCACCGAAGTATCGTTCCCACTCAGGTATAATTACACCAACCTTTGGACTATATGATGGTCAATACCATGCCTTCGTATCGTCCGACTGATTCCTATAACTACTAGGATTTCAGGCTCATCTACCGAAGAGTTCCATTCATACCTACCTGATTTCCTTAGCAACTGATCTCACTTCCTTATCCCAAAGCTTAGTCTTCTATCAAACCTATCAAACCTCAAGCTTCGTTCCAAACCCTCTCCCTCAACTCAACATGCACATCTTCATCACAGGCGGATCAGGTATGCTCGGTCAAGTCCTGATCCCACTCCTAATCTCCAACAATCACACCATAACCGCTCTCTCCCGGTCTCCAAACTCCGACGCGAAACTGGTGTCATGGGGTGCTGTCCCCGTTCGAGGTGACGTCCTCTCCCTCGACGTCTTACGTCAATCCGCCAGAGAAACAGATGCTACCATCCACGCTGCTTTCGGTGATTTCAAAGGTTTCGAAGAGTATAAAAAAGTATGTGAGCAGGATCGTGAGGCTATCTCGGCGATGGCGGAGGGAATGAAAGGGACCGGGAAGATCTTCATCTATACGGGTGGGACGCTTGGGAATCCGAGAGGAAGAGTATTGGACGAAGAGATGGAGAAGGATGAGAGCGCTGGACCGAGGGTACATTCCGAGGCTGACACTTTCCTCTTGGCCAAGAGGAAAGGGATCCATTCGATCGTGATAAGACTCGCTCCTGTCGTCCATGGACCAGGGAATACTCGAAGTTTCGTCACCATCCTTCGTGACCTCGCAAAAGAGAAAGGTATCTCCGGTTACGTCGAAGGTGATTATCGTTGGTCAGCTGTACACGTCAACGACTGTGCTCGACTTTACCTCGCCGCTCTGACTCGTCCTCCTCCACCAGGCTCGGCACTCCACGCGGTAGGAGAAGGTCCAGTGGCTGTCAAGGAGATAGCCCAAGTCATCGGAGAAGGATTGAAGTTACCTGTGAAAGCGATCCCGAAGGAAGAGGTGATGGGTCATTTCGGTTTTACCGGGATGGTGATGCAGATGGATAATCCTACGACGTGGAGGAAGACTACCGAGTGGACGGGCTGGGAACCGAGGGAGATAGGATTGATTGAAGATACGAGGGCTGGAGGGTATTTCTGAAGGGAGTGAGTAGGATGTTCGGCTTGGGTGTATGGTGCGCCGCCGGAAGAGTGTTCGGGAAAGCAAAAGGAAGGAAGACTGTAGGGGGTTGTTATGAATGCACCTGTTGGGCTCATCGCGCATGCGGGACCATAGCAGCATCTGCGCCTTGGGCTTCCGTCGCGGACCTAGCAGGATTTGTTTATCCCTGCCCCGACCGGAAATCCGGATCATCGAATTTCACCCTACTTCATTCCGTCGGAAGTGGTTACACCCCAGGATCCGATCGGTTCCTAGCCCCGCTAGCCCGAACAATCAAAAGATTACATGTTCCGCACATTCCTTTTCACGGTCATCACGGCCTCGACCGTTCCCACACCGCAGACCGCATATCAATACGAGGGATAGTCTGCCTATCCCATGAAAGGTGGAGCGGACCAAGGCTAAATTGCGAAGGGCGGTGATACGGTAATGAGATGGATCTGGCGGGGGTGGATCACCGTCGTGGGAGATGGGATGTATATAACATGGTGCGGATGGAGGAGAGGCGATCGTCACTAGACTTGATTTACTTTGACATACTCACTGCTCTTTCGACTGAGCCAATTGAAGCTTTATAACGACCACTTGACGGCTACTACGTCAAGCGTCGAACTCCACACACGACCGCCTCCGTCAACATGTCAACTACAGTTCAGAGTGAGTACTCAGATCCCCTTTCATCATACCACGCTGACCTAGTCCGACCAGATCAATACAACAACCCCGTCGACCTTCCCCCAACATACTCTACCATCGCCCTCCCTGCACCCGTTCCTTCAATCCCACCACTCACCTCCGAGCTCTCCTCCATGAATCTCGATGCCAAGCACCCCGTCGACTCGAAAGACCCTCCCACCTTAGACAACCCGATCATCCGTACAGGTTCCGAGACCGATCCAGCCTCCTACATCCGTGACCCACAGAAACTCGTAGCCTACCTGATCCCATTCCCTACCCCAATCCATCGTGAAGGATCAACCCCACCGATCCGTTTCCTAATCTACACTCCACCTCCACCACCCCTCCTGAAACCCGTCGAAGGGGAGAAGGATACGATGGTCCGGAAGGCTCAGAGGAAGTATCAGGAGGAATTGAGGGAGGCAAAGATGGGTGGACATAAGACGATGAGTTTCAAAGGGTTGAAAGGGAAGGTGGTGAAGGGACATCAGTGGGCTTTCGATAAAGTCACTTCGGCAGATTTGGAGTTCGTCAATCGGATCCCGATCCAGAAGGGTCCGACGGGGACGAAGAGGTATTCGTCGGATGGTACATCGACGAACAAGGAGAAGGAGTCGTCAATGGATGTCGATAACAGCGTTGGAAACAACAACGACGACGCCACCGACGACGACGACGAAGACTTACCCGAACCAGACGAAGAGACGAAACGAGCGATGCGACTCGAGGAAATCATCCTCGTCTACCCACCTTCGATCGGATTGACGGAAAGCCAACTCCGAGAGGAATTCGTCGATTCACTGATGCGTACCCGTTCAAAAGCTCAACGTGACGTGGCCATCTCCACCGGACTCATGCCTTTCTCCATCGCCACCGACTTGGTGCTCGCACACGTCGGTGGACCCGGTGGTTTCTCACAGTTTAACGGTGGTTGGGCAGCTCTTTCCATCCGTGGAGCACATAACGCTCGACATGTCACTCGGCGACTCAAGGATTCCCAAGGAGGAGAAAGGGATTTGGACAACCTCCGACTACGATTCCACGCATCTTCGAGGGTGGATGTACTGCAGAATTACCTCGCTTCGAAGTGTATCGATCGGAACGAGAAGCTTTTCCCTCCGCCTGAAGGAGTCAGTACGGAGGAAGTGGGAGTCAAGGAGGATAATGTGATTGAGGCGATGGGTTGGCAACCTAGTGGACAGACTACGACCGAGGATGAAGGCAGGAACGAAGGTGATGAGGCTTGGGAGAGGATGATGGTTGAGGAGGATATGGGGGATGTGATGGGGAAGGCGGCGAAGACTTGGGCAGAGTGGTGTAAGAGTAATGTGAAGAGTCCGAAAAAGCGGAAGTGAGCGAGGGGGATTGAGCGAGTCAATCAGGGAAGATAGGTGGGAAAAGTGCCGCAGAGGAGGGAAGGAGTAAATGGGATGCGAGGTGGAAGAGGGGAGAGAGGGAGGGATATGATTGTACGAGCGAGAAGTAGATAGATGTATTTGAATCGATTTGACTATATGTAACCGATTCTACTAGTCTGAAATTCGTGCTAGTAACTGTCTGGTGGTTCTGAACTCATTCTGACTCTGACCGATATCAGGATGGCACACGGAAGACTACAAGCGGGGAAAAAACCTTCCAACGCAAACCCTATGGGAAAATCGTTGGGAAGGAGACCCGCACAAAGAGGAGGCAGATGGGTAGGTGGTGGGCGAATCAGTGAGTGTGAATATGCTGATATAGCAGTAGTATGATGGATATGAATGGATGATGGGGAAAGGGGAACGAAGTGAATGAATGACCAACTAAATGATACGTCCTCCTTGAGAAACCCACGTCATCCTCTAACCTCACAACACGAAGGGTATTTATCTGCTTTATCGTTCAGCAGCAGCAGTCCTATTACCGCTCTGAAAGTTGATGTCGCCAAGCCGGAACACCGAGTTTCTAACACACTTTGCCCCCACACTTCTCGAGAATCGACCTGCCTTCCTTTCGTCGAGGTTTCACATACCCGTGCATCATGGGCGAGTTTGCTGAAGCGAGCGATAGGAGACATTACCTCGTATTGACCTATCAAGGGTGAGTTAATAACCCCCCTCCTTCGAACACCATTCCAATTTAGTCCTAATCGTTGGGCATACTTTAGATGGGGTTTATGCCGTCCACTGATCAGCCTCACAGCTCAATTACTCAAGATCAATCCTCTCCTGCGGATAACGATCCTCGTCCCGACCGGATACGCTTCGAAAGTCGCGACCGAAATCTCTCATCACCGTTTATCCCCAGCCGAGAGGGAGGCTTTACACGTCATCCATTACGGGGAGAACAGAGCGAAAGCAGTTGGAGGACATACTCTCCATGAAGACAAGGTCGATCTGGCTGCGATCGCTCTGGGGGAGTTTGACAGGATCTTTCCTTCCATCTTACGGGTACGTCCTTCTCACCCTCCATCTCCAACTAAAGAAGCTGAAAGAAATCAGTGTGAACCGGTGCTTGATGCCGCTATTCACCAGCTCGTACCACCTTTCGAAATCACGCCAAGCGTGATCATCGCCGATATCGTACTCTCCGTCTCACCGGAACAAGCGATCAACCCGATCATCCGTCGTCATCTCTCCCAAGCTCAAATCGGACCCGTGAAGATCCTACGTTCAGCTCCAATTAGCGCCGCGACTTTCGCTTGGTGAGTCCATCGGGCTTGGTCTCAAAGGCAGTTGCAGTGAGAGCTGAGTTTGGAGCTAGGTGGTATTTGAAGGATACTTCAGCTGGACCAGGGATATGGAAACGGATCTTTGAGCGGGTACGAGCTGGAGAAGATGAAGCTACCGTGTTCGATGAGGTAGGCTCTCACCTACCTACAAGCTTCGAGAGGTCGACCCGCTGATGAGAGAGTAGATGGTGACGAGGAATGATCTGAAGATCGATATCCCGGGCTGTCATCCGATGCGTGAGTACCCTTCCTGCCTTGGAAAGGGAGATTGGATATGCTGAAGTTAAGCCGGGGATACCAGATATGTACGAGACCGAACCGAATATTCCTGCGACCGACCAATACATCTCTCGCGTCTTTCGGACCGAGTTAGATCATGTGGACGGGAGTATCGTCAATTGGCCGGCGTACTTGTCTCAGGAGGTCGTGGAAGGGGCGAAGCGGCAGGTGAGTGGAGATAGCCTGGGTGAATCTCCAGGTGATAGGTGAAGTGACGGCTGACACCGAGTAGTTTCGACATTTCTACGCGGTCAGTCCTTTCCCGGATCCGGATACGGCCTCCTCGACGGGTGATACACCGAGACATGAGGCATTGGGCTTCCTGGACGCCTGTTTAGAAAAGCAAGGTCCGCAGAGTACCCTCTTTATCAGGTTAGCCCATGATCTTCTCAGCGGCTCAGGCTAAAATGGCTTGGGTAGCTTCGGAACATGGTACTATCCTCCGACTCCCCATCAAACCTCGCTCCTTCTCAAAACCCTCACAACCCTCTCAATACCTTACATCTTCCTCCCCGGCGTCGCCCCTTCTCAGTCCCGTTCCATCGTCCTCGAAACCATCTCTTCCAACCATCAGACCGCCTACACAGCCGATTGGTTACCTCAAACCGAGATCCTCCACCATCCAGCGATCTCCGCATTTTTGACTCATGCTGGGAGTAACTCGGTCGTGGAGAGTATTGGATTTGGAGTACCGATGGTCTTTTGGCCTGGAGGGATTGATCAGCCGATCATCGCTAATGAGCTGAGTGAGAGAGGGGTTGGGATCGAATTGATTCAGATTAGAAGGGGTGAGTCGTTTCGGCTCTTCCAAAATCCTCGCCCATTGAGAAAATGGTGACTGATGGTCGTATTCTTCAGGTGGACACATTGGAAGATCGACTGCACAGGGGGTGATGGTTGATGGCTCGGATGAAGCGATCGTTAATGAGTTGGAGACAGTACTTGGAGATATCAAGACTGGAGGGGAGATGATCATGAGGTGGAGGGTGAATATTGAGAGGCTCAGGGTAGCTTTGAGAGAGGACTTGAAGAATGGACCGAGTCGGGAGGCACTCAGAGAGCTGGCTGGGTTGGGATGGGAGAAGTGAGGGGAATGGGGTGAAGTATTGGATGTCGGAGGAGATAGAATATAGATCAAATTTCATGACTTGACTTATCCAGTCGCAGACTTAGGTCATGGTTCCTCTGAGAACCACGGGAAAGCGAGGGCACTAAGGAATCTGCTCGCGAATTTGGGAGATAAGAGTACTCGAGTACCGCAAACTCAACCGCCTGACTTTCGACTAATCACTCAACAATTGCCAAACTCAAACGCCACCAGCTCAATGATAGCCAAAAAAGCTCATATTCAAGCTGGGGATAGTTCAAGCTGGGGATCATGGCTTTCGCCCCATTTGTTCGGTGGACGACGTCTCATCTGCGATGGTGACCTATGTCGTTCGATACGCTCATCTTAAGTACGTCGTCGAACGAGGAAGTGAATCCCTCTGTCACCGTTGGGAGCGTTCCCGCCTGCTTTTACATACGTGTTATATTTATGAGTACGCTCACATGGATCGTCGACGGCTTTGTCGCTAACCCTTCAGTCCCCAACGGTTTGTGAAGAGCCGATTACTTGCTTCACATTCCCTAAACATGTTGTTGAGACTCTCGAGTGTTCTCGGTATATCTGAACCGCTTCGACTGCTTATGGCTCGGTCCTCATCGGCCGTCCGGCTACCTCCTTGGACTTGCGTCATCATGCTCGCACGGAAATGAAGTGGTAATACGATTAAGGTACCAAACAAGTCTCGTTCCAAGCCATAATCGCTCTCAGGAGGCCTCGTCTATCAAGGGTCTCAACTCCCCCAATCTTCTCAACCTTTATCATCCTCCCCCCGGCGGTCGGTAAAGCCCAAGTTTCCTCGTTAATCAATTATACCTTCCCCAAGCTGATCTCTCTCGCTCATGAGCCATGACGATCAAGTGGGAATATCCCTCCAGCCGACATCGAGGGTACCGTCCACTGGTCACCGAAGGTCATACCTGACGTGGAGGTCAAGATTGGGTACAGGATCAACGGTGTTCTCGGTGGGACGAAAGCGCCTATCGTAATACTTCATGGTGGGCCAGGTGAGTCCGGCTAACAGACTCAATTTGACGCAGGGTAGGAGCACCGCATGGCCCGAAACATTGACTTGTTTGATCAGAGACGAGTAAGCCTCACATACACTTGTGCCTTCGAGATTGAGCTCACTAATCCACGCAGTGTGGGGACCGAGGTACTGGCCCCCAACAGTAGCAGGAGCACGTGTTGTTGCCTTCTCACAGCGAATTCACATGTACCGGCAACCTCGCCGACGCCTCCTTGGCGGATGTCGCACACAAGCTCAAAATGCCGATCTTGTCTTGTGCGGGACCGAGGACGAAGTTGCTTTTTGTCAAGAAAAGCTGATCTCGCTGTGGACTGGGTCGAGGAAGGTTACTAGAGTCGACCTGCAAGGAGCCAGGCATATTGCGAATTTGGACGACGTCTAAGGGAGCTTGGGAGACTGCGCTAAAGCTAGATGAGGGGAAGTTTCCAAATTTTCCCGATTCGAAGAAAAAAACAATGAGAGGTACCGATGCCATCCACTCCCGGAAGGCTATTCACGCAAGCCAGTATGTGACAAGCTTCGCCGAAGCCATTAACTTACCCCTGCCATTAACTCGGGGAGACATGAGCTCCATCGGAACTGACCAATCGCTTCAAGACCGAAGTGCATGCATGAATCATCAAATCGAACCAAAATGACGTGAGACTCTCTCCCCATGATTACTGCTCGCACTCCCTCGTAGAATGAAGAGCACATGATGTGGGGCAGATGTTCAAGGACCAAAGCTGCTAGCGGGCTATCAGACATATTGACCTAGGAACACCGATCGATTACGTCGCGTTGACCTTCCGCAAGATATTTTCGGACGTTGAATTTCGTCATGACTACCGACGAGAATCCGACCGCCAAGTTCAACGAGGACCCGACGGCTCAAGAACTCGTCGGTGTGCTAGCAGACCAGATAACCGGTCACAGCAGTGAGTACCGACAAAAGTTGAAGATCGAGAACCTGGATCCTGACAGGTTTTCAATCTTACTCGACGGACTCGGTCTTGTGAATTTCGTCTCGAGACCGCTGGGGCGCTTCAAGCAAATGACGGAAACGTATCATCACCACCGACGGGAATATCGTTAAGCGAGTCGAGGTAATCACCAGACTCTCACTCAACATGTCCTCGGTTCGCGAGGGAGCCAAAGAGATCCCTTCCTTCGGCAACGTGGACGTCTTCATCAACAGAGCCAGAGTTATCTATCTTCTACATCCTACCACTGAACTTGTTGTCACGACAGACGGGGCTTCCAGATGGAGTACCCATACGCCTTGACCGAAGGTGGCTTGGAGACGCAAATGGGTTATCAATCATGTCGGTCCTTTCCTCCTCACTAGTCTACTCCTCCTATCGATGATCAAGACATTTCATCCGAGGGTGGTCAACCTCTCTGAAGTCGATTGACACAGGTAAGATCAGGTGGGGTGATGAGGATTTCAACAAGGGGAAGGATTATATCCGGCGTGACGCCTAGTCCGTCGACCTTGGTGCTTGCTGTAAACTAACCAGGCTGATATAGGCCTAGTGAGCAATCGAAGGCCGCCCAGTTGCAATTCAGCGTGTAGTTGGCCAAGCGGGTCTCTTTCTCTCTTCAGTACGTAGACATTCACTCCTTCCCTTGAGCAAACCTGACGAAGTTCTTTTCCGATAGAACAGGTAGGAGTTTTCGCCACTGCTTTACAGCGACATATCCAAGGTAAGACAATCAAGCTCTGGAACGACCTGCACATTTAGTTCACCGAATTCATTCACACTGGGATGTCGGTCCGACTGACGTTGTCAAACGCTCACTTGCCTTGCTGGACAGGATCGCCTAATCCCGCCTGTCCGCTCTGGAAATCGATCGAAGGTGGTGTCTCAATGTTGGGTTATGAAGCTTATCAGGCGTTGTACAGGTCTCTCTGGATCATTCATACAGCTCGCTACGGTCTAATATACGTCTCGCACGAACTACGTCTCTCCTGCGGTCTCGATCTCCGTGCCCGCA
>JAABUH010002498.1_pt1 | contig 17603 bp, 14 predicted proteins | sample 5559121 | NCBI WGS metagenome assembly JAABUH01 (sample SAMN10711871, study PRJNA513364) | rock metagenome | isolation source: Antarctica rocks | place: Antarctica: Victoria Land, Battleship Promontory nord | collected 2015-12-28
TCGCCATCCCATGCGTGGGTCTATATCGACTGTACGAGGGTGAAATTAAGTGGTCGTGAAATGGGGGTGAAAACTTTCTCATGCGCCGCTTCGTCCTGCGAGAGACGGGCGTCAATCACGAACGCGCCGACGACGCCCGGTCGGGTCATGGCGACCCACATGGCCCGGGAGACGACGAGGCGATGCGGCAGGTTGACCAGAGCGTCCGTGGCCGCCTATACTTCCGCCCTGAGGCCGGCGCGCGATCTGTCCCTCGCGCCCTGAAGCGCCGCCGTGAGATGTGGCGATGCAGGACGAAACGCGACGCGCCTCCCAACGTTCGCCAGGGAGGGCTCTGTGCCGATGACCCGGAACCTCCGCGCGCTCGGCGGCCTACTGTGCCTCGCCGCCGTCCTGACCGTCGCCGTCGTGGTGGCTGTCGGTCATCCGCCCACGGCCGCCCCACCGCGTGACCGTCCTCGCGCGCTTCGGCCGGCCCCCATGACGACCCAGACGATCGTGGCGCTGGGCGACAGCGTCGCCTACGGCGCGCATGATGTCGTGCGCGGGGGTTGGGTCACACGCCTGGACTGGCTGCTCGCGGCCGCCTATCCGCACGCCCACCCACGCGTCTGCAACCTGGCGCACAACGGGGGGAACACGGCCGACCTGATCGCCGACGCGCGCCGACTGCGGCGCGCGCCTCGTCCCAATCTCGTTCTTATCGCCTATGGCCTGAACGACTTCGACGAGCGCGTCCCGGCCACGGTCCTGGCCGCGCACCTGCGCGCGGCCCTGCGCCTGTTGGAGTCCGGGCCACGCCCGCCGCTTGTAGCGTTCATGGGCCTGCCGCCGATCACCGCGCTCTCACCAGCGCGCCAGCGCGCGGAGCGAGCCTACACCGACGTGATCCGGCATAGCGCGGCGGCGGGGCACGCCGGGTACCTCGACGAGTTCGACCTGTGGCTGGCCCTGGGTGACGCGCACCTGCATAGCCTGCGCTACGACACGGAGCATCCCAACCGCTTCGGCTATGCGTTCACAGCGGCGACGGTCGCCGCCTTTCTTGAAGGATCCTATCTGGGCAGTCGCGGCCGCGTCCGGTCGCCGCGTCCGCCGCCCACCTGTACGGCCGGCGTCTGCGGCTCCTGATGTCGCGCCGCCACCGGGACCGGGCGGGCCGCGCGTCATGTCTCGCCCGTCGCCGGGGCACGCGGTAGCCCGCACCGGTCGGCGCCGCCTGACAGGATGCGCAAATGAAAAACTTCTCATGCCCGCTTAACGGCTGCTTCATGTCGTGGGCGTACGGTGTATATGTCGTCCGGAGTCAGAGATCCTGTCCGCGATCCCTACGCCGGCGGGACAGGTGGCGACCCCGCTTGCAGGGGGATTCCGGTTTTTGGTCATAATCCTCGATATTCCTATCCCTCCTGACTCCTGGACCGAGACTATGTTGCCTGGAGGTGTCTAATGCGTCGTACGATGGCCCCTTTGACAAGGCCGCCGCGACAGGGCGACGAAGCGATACGTGACGCCTCCCACTCTCTCATGGGCGTGGCGGGACCAACCGTCCTAATCTTGAGCGCGCCCACCGGCGCGGGCCACGACTGCGTAGCTCGCGCCGTGGCCGACGCGCTATACATGGCGATCCCACGCGCGCGCGTCCTCGTCCAGGACCCGCTGCGCCGGACGGCCACGGACCCGCTCGAGGTTGGCCGGGTGTATGATCTCGTCGCGGGGCGCGCCCCACACCTGTGGGGGTGGTGCTATCGCCTGTCGAACAATCGATGGGGCGTGTGGCTGGGCGCGACCCTCATGGCGGCGCTGTGGGGGCGGCGCTTGCGCGCGGCGATCCACGTCGCGCGACCGGACCTCATCGTCAGCGTCCACCCCTTGTGCGCGCGCCTGGCCGCGGACACCCTGCGTCGGGAGGGGCATCCGACGCCGCACCACTGCGTGGTGACGGACCTGGCCTCGATCCACCGCTGCTGGGCGTCGCCGGGGGTTGACGTTTTCTACGCGGCCACACCGCAAGCGGCGGCGGCGCTGAAGCTCCACGGTATCCCGGCGGGGCGGATACGGGTGACGGGGCTCCCGTTACGCCGCGCGTTCGCCGCCTCTCCCCCCATCCCTGACATCCGCGATGACGGCCCCGCCCCGCGCGTGGCCGTGCTCGATGGGGGGCGCGCCACGCGCGCCCTGGAACGAGCCGCGCACGTCCTCCTCGCCGCCGACCCGCCGCTACGCGTGACGATCGTGTGCGGGGGCAACGCGCGCCTTGGCCGGCGGCTGACCCGGATCACCGCCGGCCGCGCCACGGTGCTCGGCTGGTGCGACGACATGGCTGGGCTGATGCGCGCCTCCGACGTCGTGGTCACGAAGGCTGGCTCGGTGACGCTGGCCGAGGCCTGGAGCCAGGGACGCCCGGCGCTGGTCTACCACGTCTTCCCGGGACAGGAGGAGGGCAATGTCGCGCTGCTCGAGCGCGACGGAGGAAACGAGTACGTCCCCGCCGTGGGGGCGCTCCCCGCGGCCGTGCAGCGCGCGCACGGCCGCGCCCCCTCCGAGAAACACACCGCCTGGTGGGGCCAGGCGGCCGACCGCGTGGCCGCCTGTGTGGCCGACGCGCTGAGTGCGCAGCGGACCATCCCGAGCGCGGACGCTCCGCCCCGCCCTGTCGCCCCGCACGACACGCTACGCCACGAGTGAGGATAACGTCCCATGAGCCTGATTACGCCTAGACACCCCGCGCGCGCACGCATCGCCCTGCTCCTCGCCCTCGTCGGCATCACCCTCGGTGGCGTCGTCAGCGCTGCCCCCCGCCGGAGCGTCCGCGTCGCCGAGACGACACGCTCGCCTGCGAGCGGCGCGCGGGCGACGGGAACGATCCAGACGATCGTGGCCGTCGGCGACAGTATCACCCGGGGCGCGGGGGACACGGACGTTTCAGGTGGGTGGGTGGCGCGACTGGGCGAGAAGCTGCACACCGCCTACCCGACCGCGGCTTTCGCGGTGCGCAACGCGGGCCTGGACGGCGACACCACCGCCGGCGTGCTCGCGCGGCTCGCGCGCGACGTGCTGGCCGCTCACCCCCCCCTCGTCATCATCTCCAGCGGCACGAACGACTTCGACGAGGACGTGCCGGCCGCCCTGTACGAGGCGCGCTTGCGGGCGCTCGTCGGCCGTCTCCACGTCTCCTCCCGGCCGCCCATCGTGATCCTGGCCGGGCTGCTGCCCATCGCCGGCCAGACACCGGCGCGGCTCGCCTCCGAGCGCGCCTACAATGCGATCATCCGCCGGACCGCCGTGTCCGCCCGCGTCGGCTACCTCGACCTCTTCGACATCTGGCTGGCCCTCGGCCCCACCTATCTGCGCGCCCTGCGCCAGGACGCAGAGCACCCGAACCCCCTGGGCTACGAGTTCCTCGCCGGCGTCACGTCCACGTTTCTGCAAGCGGGCTATCTCGACGCGCGCGGGCGGATAGTCGCTCCGGCGATCGCGCCGACGTGCGACGCGGCCCTGTGCGGGCCATGACAGCCCCGTATCGGGCGGCGTCGTGATTGTCAGATGACGATCACGGGCCGCATCCCGTTGCGGCGTGGGCGCATGAAGCAATTCTCATGCACGTTTCATCACGCCCTCATGTCACCGCGTTAGAGTGGAGATGTGGCCGTGGCTGGCATGGCCACCGGGGGCGCCGGACCGGATGCATGTCGGCGTTAAGGAGAAACACCCATGACCCTCAGCTTTCTCGTGTCAATCATCGCCTAGGCGCTGACGCTCGCCATCATCGCGCGCGCGCTCCTGAGCTGGTTCCCCGGCGTCCGCGCGCTCACGCCCGTGACGGGGCTGTTGAATCGGGCGACCGATCCGGTCGTGGGGCCGCTCCGCCGGCGCCTCCCCACGTTCGGCGGCCTCGACCTCTCGCCGCTGGTGGCGGTATTGCTCATTGGCGTCATCGAGTCGCTCACGCTCGGCCTGCTGGCCGGCCATTGACGTTGAACAAAGTAGGAACAGTGGGACGATAGAGAGGATATGACGATGCGCTGCTATCACTGCGACCAACCGCTCACCCAGGGTGAGCATTTCTGCCCTCAGTGCGGGACGCCGTAAGAGTGCCATGTGACGAAAGCGGCCACCAGCTTTGAACGAGCGGGGACGCACAGGCAGGGGCGCCACGCGCCCTGCGTGGTGCCCCTGCCTGTGCCCGCTGACAGACGCCCGCTGCCCCGGGGTTACTGGCCGGCTTGCGCGCCGGTGTCAGGGCCGGTCTGATCACCCGCCTGGCTGGTATCGCCGTCGGGGCCGGACGCTGTGCTGGACTCCGCCGCGCTGGATGTGTCCTGAGGACCGGCCGCATTCTGGCTGTCCTGGCAGTTGCCCGTCTGATTGCCCTGCCCATCCGTCGCACAGGGCGCCGTGGCGTCGGCCTCACCCGCCCGGTCCGCCGTCTCGCGCGGTTCCTCGACCTGCGCGCGGACGGTTGCCGGACGCGCTGTCGCGCGCGTGCTAGCGTGGACAGCGGCTGGGCGTGCCGCCACCTGTGTGCTAGCGTGAACGGCCGTCGCCGCTCCGCCTAGGAGGCCGACACCTAATCCCACTGCCATGAGTGTGCGCTTGACCATCGTGGATTCCCCTTCCGTATTCGTTGTTCCCGTGGGCCGGGACCTGTTGCCGGACCTCACGTCCTTTCATCATCGCACCCGTCAGTTAGACGCTGGTTAGGAAACGGTTAGGAGACGGTTAGGAGATGGTTATAGACCGGTTAGAAAGGGGAAGCACGAGTGTGAATGTGCTGCCGACACCCACCCTGCTCTCGACGGTGACGTGGCCCCCATGGGCCTCGACGATCCAGCGCACGATACTCAGGCCCAACCCGGCGCCGCCGTCGTGGCGCGACCGCGCCCGATCCGCGCGGTAGAACCGCTCGAAAATGTGCGTCAGGTCGTCCGGCGCGATCCCCAGCCCGGTGTCGCGCACCGCGACCTGGACTTGGTCGTCCACCACGGTCAGCGACACCTCGACGTGGCCGCCCGGCGGCGTGTACGTCAGCGCGTTGTCGACCAGGTTGAGCAACGCCTGCTTGAGCAAGTCGACCTGACCGAGTAGGTGTGCCTGATCCTCGTGACCGAGTGTCACGGCGACGCCGGTCGCACGGCTCCGCGCTTGGTGGACCACCTCGAGCAGCAGCACGTCGAGCTCGACGGGGCGCCGGTCGATCACCTGGCCCTCATCGCTCCGCGCCAACACCAGCAAGTTAGCCACCAGGCGACCCATCCGTGCGGCCTCCTCGCGGATGAGGACCAATCCGGCACGCGTCTCCGAGTCGAGGTCCGGGGTGAGCAGCAGCACCTCGCTGCGCCCGTGCAGCGTCGCCAGGGGCGTGCGCAGATCATGCGACGCATCAGCGACGAACCGCCGCTGCGTCGCGAAGGCCGCGTCCAGGCGGTCCAGCATCGCGTCGAAGGTCGCCGCCAGGCGGGCCACTTCGGCCGGCGGGTCGCGCAGGGTAAGCCGCTGGTCGAGCCGCCGCGCCGTGATGCGTTCGGCCACCGTGGCCATCTCGTCGAGGGGCCGGAGCCCGCGCCGGATGACCAGCCCACTCCCCAGGATGACCAGGAGCAGGAGGCCGAGCGTGCCGACGACGAGTAGGATGAGCAGAGTCCGCGTCGTGGCCGTGACCGTGTGGAGCGAGGCGGCGATGCGCACGAGCCCCACCGTGTGTCCGCTGCGGATGGCCGGGACGCTGTAGACCCGCAGCGCTCCGCCGGGCACGGCCTCCGTCGCGAAGCGGGGCGCCGCACGGATGAGCGCTGTGGCGCGCGCCTCCCCCGGCAGGTGCAGACGCCCCAGATTGCTGGAGCGGGCCAGCAGGCGTCCCCGCGCGTCGAACGTCTCGACGAACAGGCCGGCGGTGGCGAACTGATCGACCGCCCCGATGTCCACATGCTGCCCCGCCCCGTCGGCGCCGGCCTCCGGCGCGCCGAAGTCGAAGCCGGCGGCGACCTGTTGCGCCTGCACCCGCAGCGTCCGGTCTAGGTCACCCCCGAGCGCGTCGCTGACGGCCAGATACAGAAGCAGCGCGAACGCGATCATGCCCAGCGCGATCAGTGTGGACAGCCCCAGCGTCAGTCGCCCGCGGATACTACGGGGCATGCGGCTCCCGGGGTTCGCGCAGCACATACCCGACCCCGCGGACGGCCTGGATGAGGTCCGGCTCGCCCCCCGCGTTGAGCTTCTGGCGCAGGTAGGCGACGTAGACCTTGACGGCGTTGGATTCCACCGCGAAGTCGTAGCCCCACACGCGCTCCAACAGCGTCGCCGTCGTCAGGACCTGCCCCGCGTGCTGCATCAGGCAGTCCAGCAACTCGAACTCGCGGGCGGTGAGTTCCACCGGACGAGCCCCTCGCCACACCCGCCGCCCCGTCGCATCAAGCATCAGGTCGGCCACACGCAGCAGCGTCTCGGTCCGCGGCGCGTGCCGTCGCAGCACGGCCCGCACGCGCGCGACCACCTCGTCGAGCACGAACGGCTTGGTCACGTAGTCATCGGCCCCGCTCTCCAGTCCCGCAATCGTGTCCGTGACGGCATCGCGGGCCGTGAGCATGATCACCGGCGGTCCCCCGCTCGCGCGCAGCCGCCGACACACCTCCATGCCGTCGAGGTCCGGCAGCATGAGGTCGAGCACAACTAACGCGGGCGGACGCTGCCGCACGGCCGCCAGGGCCGTCGCGCCGTCGCCGACGACCGTGACCTGGTACCCATAATGCGCGAGCCCGTCACGCACCACGGCGGCCAGACGCTCATCGTCTTCCACGATCAGGATCTGCTCGTTCATGCGCCTCTCCCTATCGCCGTTCGGTAGTACAGGAGGTGTGGCCGTGCGTCGACGACGGGCGCAGGGGACCGGAGCAGCGACCACAGCACGTCTGCCCGCGGCGTGTGGAGCCATGGCCGCGCGCTGTCACGGTTAAGTGTAGCCCGTCGGCCCTGTCGCGTCACCCGCGAGAGCATCTTCGGTGTCCAAGGCGGCGATCGAGCAGCACGCCGCGCGGCAGGACGGATGAGCAGAGCAGGGAGGGGGTGTCCATGGACCAGAGGACGGGCAATGGGCACTGGGCTTGGGCTCCCACACCTAGCGCCGAGGGACGAGTCAAAGGGGCAGAGCGCCGTAGAGCAGGCGCAGCCCGACCACGACGAGGGCGAGCGAGAGCACGCGCACGATGGCGGAGCCCTTGGTCCGGCTGGAGATTGCCGCGCCCACCTGCGCCCCGGCGATCACGCCCACCCCCATGGCCAGCGCCGGGACGATGAGGATGTCGCCGAGGAACAGGTGCGAGAGCGAGCCGGTCAGCGCCGTGACGGCCAGGACGAAGTGCGAGGTCGCCGTGGCCACATGCGCCGGGAAGCCGAACAGGAGGACCATCGCGGGCACGTGGATGATGCCGCCGCCGATGCCCAGGATGCTGGAGAGGAAGCCGACAAAGAAGCTCAGCACGAGGCCCCGCCGCATGTCGAACGTGTAGTCGTAGCGCTCGCCCTCCGCGTCCGTGAATGTGCGCCGCGCATAGCCCGGCGGGACCGGCGCACCGCTCAACGCGGCCACGCGCGCCGGTCCCGTGTCCGGGCGCAGGGTGAGGAAGACGGCGATGACCAGCAGCAGCAGGCCGAAGAGCGCGTCGAAGAAGCGTGACGTGAAGAAGGACGACAGGTAGGCCCCGGCGAGCGAGCCGGGGATGGTGGCGACGGCGAAGCGCCAGCCCGTCGCATAGTCGACGCGCCGCTGCCGCGCGTAGGCCGCCGTGCCGGAGAGGGCGTTGACGCACACCACGGCGAGCGAGGTGCCGATGGCCTGCCGCGGCGAGGCGTGGTAGACGAGCAGCAGGATGGGCACGACCACGAAGCCCCCGCCCGCCCCGACGAGCGTGCCGTAGGCCCCCACGACGAACCCGAACACCACGAACTCCACCACCTCGGTCATGGGGAGCGCCTCACCCGCCGCGCCATCTGTCCGCCCTCCTCCTCTTGCTCCTGCGCGCGACGCCGCGGACGGGACGGCCACGGCCGCGGCGTCGCCTGCGCGCCGCGGCCGTGAGGAGCAGGGCGACGACCGCCCTGCTCCGTTTCCCACCTGACTGTCTTACTGCGCGAGGCCCTGCGTGGAGCGCAGCGTGCTGTGGTCCGGCGCAAAGACGGTCTGCTCGGCGACGAAGCCGGCGCCGCTCGCCGACTGCAGCACGATGCCGTGCCCCGGCGCGAGCCCGGGGAACACCTGGTTCACGTCGATGTTGTAGCGCACCGTCGGCGGCACGGCGATGCGGTGCGTGAGGGTGCGACCATCGCTGCCATAGGCGGTGACGTCGATCGGCACCGTCGTGGCCGAGGGGTTATAGACGAGCAGGAACTCGCTGCGCCCCTGCGTGTTGCCGCCGGGGAAGCTCCAGCGCACGCCCGCCCCGTTGCGCCCGAACACATCCGAGCCGGCGATGCGGACCCCGTTGGGCGAGCCGAAGTACTCCGGCCGCTCCACCAGGACCGGCTGGTCGCTCGTCACCACGCTGGCGATGCCGCTGGAGTTGAGGAAGTCGTTGAGCTTGAGGTTGGCGCGGCTGCGCCCCTGCACGAGGATTGTCCTGCTGCCCAGGCTCGCGCCGGTGCGGCTATAGAAGCTCGCCGTGACCAGCGCGGGGGTCGCGTTGGGGTTGAGGACAGTCAGGAACGTCTCGAAGCGGTTGACCGTGGTGCCCTCGGCGAAAAGCCAGCTCGTGGCCGGGCTGTTGCTGCCCGCGCGCGTGGTCAGGCCGTAGCCCGTCGCGCCGCTCCCGATCGCGCCGGTCGCGCCGGTCGCGCCGGTCGCGCCGACGGTGCTGAACGTCAGCGTGCGCGCGACCACGACGGGCCGATCGGCGGTGGCGATGATCGAGAGCGACTGGCCGGGCAGCACCGCATTGATGTCCGTGACGCTGCTGGCGTGCGGGGCCACCGTGACGGCGACGCTGCGGCCCGGCCGGCCGCCGAACGGCACGAGCTGCAGCTGCACGTGCGCGGCGACGCTCGGGTCGGGGTTCAGGATCGAGACGGTCTCGTGGAACGTCAAGCCGGTGTAGCCCTCGGCGAGATACCACGTCGTGCCCAGCCCGGTGTTGCCGAGCAGGGTGTCGCCGTCACGCCCGTCCCGCCTGATCGTGAGCTGCGCCGAGACCTGACGGTCGGCGTTGAGCTGGAGGCCGAACGTGCCGGACGGCAACCCGTACGGCGCCACCGGGATGGCGACCTGCGCGTGGGCGGCCACGGTCGCGCGCTCGGTGTAGCTGGCCCCAGTGTCGAAGTAGAAGATTAGGCGCAGGCTGGCCGGTTGGTCGTTCGTGTTGAGCACCTGCACGACCGCATGGTCCGTCGCCGTGTTGCGGCCGCCGGCGAAGTAGAACAGCGGCGCGCGCGTGAGTTGTCCGGTCAGGGTGGTTACGGCCGCGACGCGACTCGCGTTGCCGACGGCGCTGACCGTGTTCTGCCCGCGCAGGACGGTCCCCGGCACCACGAAGGCGGCGCTGAAGGCGCCGTTGGCGGTCGTGATCGGGGTCGTGGTCGTGACGGCCGCGCCGTCGAGCGCGAGCGTGACCTGCTCCTGGCGCCCGAAGCCCTGGCCCGTCACGGTCACGGTCGCGCCGGGGCCAGCCGCGGCGGGGCTCAGGCTGATACTGGGCGTGAGCGCCACGACGGTGATGCCGGCCGTGGCGGCGCGCTTGCTGAGCGCGCCCGTGGCGCGCAACGTGTGCGGGCCGACCGGGAGACTGTAGGGGATGCTGACGCCCGTCGCGGAGAGCGTGCCCTGCGCCGTGGCCGTGATCGCCGCCAGCGGCGTGATGACGCCGTCGACCGTGACCGTGACGGCCTCGCCCGGGGCGAAGCTGCCGCCCGAGAGGGTGATCAGGCCGCCGCGGTTGGTCGCGGCCGGTGTGACGGCGAAGGTCGCGGTCACGCTCGCGAGGGTCACCGTCGCCGTGGCGGCGCGCTTACTGACCGCGCCTGTGGCCGTGAGCGTTTGCGTGCCCCGCGTCGCGGTGTAGGGGATGGTCACGACGGTGGACGGGAACGCGCCCTGCGCCGTAGCCTGGACGACCGTGATCGGCGTCGTCACGCCGCTGAGGGTGACGGTGATCGTTTCACCGGGGGCCCAGTTGCCGCCAGAGAGGGTCGTCGTGCCGCCGCGGGTGGTGGTGGACGGCGTGGCGACGAGGGTCGCGGCGACGGCGCCCAGGGTGAGCGGCGTGGTGGCCGTGCGCTTGCTGACCTCCCCGGTCGCCGTGAGCGTTTGCGTGCCGCGCGCCGCCGTGTAGGGGACGGTCACGACGGTGGACGGGAACGCGCCCTGCGCCGTGGCATGCACGACGGTGATCGGCGTCGTCACGCCGCTGAGGGTGACGGTGATGGCCTCACCCGGCGCCCAGTTCATCCCCGTGAGGGTCGTCGTGCCGCCGCGCGCGGTCGTCGCGGGCGAGGCCACGAGCGTCGCCGCCACCCGGGTGAGGGTGAGGCGCGCCGTGGCCGTGCGGTGACTCGTCGCGCCCGTCGCCGTCAGCGTCCGCTCGCCGGCCGTCGCCGCGTAGGGGATCGTCACAGGGGTGGACGGCAGCGCGCCGGTCGCCGTGGCCGTGATGGCCGCGAGCGCGGGCGGCACGCCGTCGATGGCGATGTCGACGCGCTCGCCGGGCGCGAAGCCCGCCCCGGAGACCGCCACCGCGCCGCCGCGCACGCCGGTCATCGGCAAGACGGTGAGCATCGGCGCGGGGAGCGGCGTCGGGGTCGTGGGGGGTGTCGTGGCTGCGGGCGCGGGCGCGGCCCCGGTCGCCGCCGCGGCCGGCCGCACGGCGACGGCGCCGAGGATCAGGAGGCTCACGAGGAGCGCGGGCAGAGCCGCTCCCAGCCGTTTCAACAGTGCATGCATCGAGGAGTCCTCATCTCTATCTACGTTGTGCGCGACCGCGCGCCGCCGGGCTTGGTCGTGGCAGCGGACCTCGGGGACGCACGGGGTGGTCGGCCGCCCGCGCGGACCGCGGGGTGGCGAGGGTCCGCCAGGGTCGGACCCCCGCCCGGGTGGACCGCTGTTTATTGGGCGAGGCCTTGCGTCGAGCGGAAGATGCGGGCATCGACCGTGGTGATGCCCTGCTCGGCGATGAAGCCCTGCCCGTTGCCGGATTGGAGCACGACGCCGTGCTGCGAGGCCAGGCCCAGCGTGTTCACCGCGATCTCCGTGTGCGCCGTCGGCGCGATGGTGAGCTGGCGCGTCACCGTCTTGCCCGCGCTGTCGTAGAAGGTCGCCGTCACCGGCACCGTCACGGCCGAGGGGTTGAAGAGCACCAGCGCCTCGTCCACGCCCGGCGTCGTGTTGCCGGCCGGGAAGGTCCAGCGCACGCCCGCCCCGTTGCGCCCGAATACGACCGAGCCGGATTTGGCCGAGGCGTACGAGCCCGTGTACTCGGCGCGCTCCACCACGACCGGCGCGTTGCTCGTGACCACCGCGGCGATGCGGTCGCCCTGCGCCACATCGGCGAGATTGATCACGGCACGGCGGCGTGGGGCCACGGCGATGGTGCGGCTACCCAGCGTCGCGCCGTTCTGTGCGTAGAAGCTCGCCGTGACCGTCGCCGGCGCGTCGCCGGGGTTCAGGACGGTGTATTGCGTTTGCACGCCGTTGGCGGTCGTGCCGGCCGCGAAGAGCCACTCCGTCGCGGGCGTGGTCGCCCCCGCGCGGGTCGTCAGGCCCCGTCCGCCCGGCCCGAAGGTCTGGGTGCGCTCCACGAGCACCGGCACGTCGGAGAGGGCCACCACGCTCACGCCCTGGTTGGGCACGACACTATTGATGGGGAACACCCCGTTCGTGTGCGCCGGCACCGTCACGGTCTGCGTCTGGCGCGCACGGCCCGTGACGCCCAGGAACTGCATCTGCACGTGCGCGGCCCGCGTCGGGTCGGTATTGAGCACCGAGAGGGTCTCCGCGCCGCCGTTAGTCGAGCCGGCGGCGAGGTACCAGTGGGTGCTCAGCCCCGGCGTACCGGGGAGGCTATCGCCGTCGTCGCCGTTGTAGCGGTTCACGCTGAGCTCGGCCGCGACCGCGCGGTCGGCGCGCACCTCCACGCCGAACGTGCCGCGTGGCAGGCCCAGCACCGTTCCGACGAGGCGCCGCGTCGCGTGCGCCCCCACGGTCACGGTCCGGGAGACCTCGGCGCCGTTGGCGTAGTAGAAGATCAGATGGACGCTGGCCGGCTGCGCGTTGGTGTTGATGATGTCGATGTTGGCGCTCTCGGTCGCCGTGTTCAGGCCACCGGCCATGTAGAACTGCGTGGCGCGCGGGAGGTTGCCGGTCAGTGTGGTCACGGCGCTCACGCGGCTCTCGTTGCCGATGGCGCTGAGCGTGTTGACGCCGCGCAGCAGCGAACTGGGCACGGTGACGGTGACGCTGAACGCGCCGTTGTTCGTGGTGATCGGGGCGGTGGTCGCGATGGCTTCGCCGTTGAGCGAGAGCGTGATCTGCTCCCGGGGGCCGAAGCCCGTGCCGCGCACCGTCTCGATCGCGCCGGGCGTGAGCGTGGCGGCGCCGAGCGCGATGGAGGGCGTGAGCTGCTGCACGGTCACGGTCGCCGAGGCGGCGCGCTTGCTCGTCCCGCCGGTCGCGGTGACGGTGTGGGCGCCGGCCGCCGCGCTGTAGGGGATGCCGAGGCCGGTCGCGGCGAGCGCGCCCCTGGCGTCGGCCTTGGCGGTGACCGTTTCGGTGATGCCGCTGAGCGCGACAGTGATCGTCTCGTTCGGGGCGAAGCCGGTCCCGGCGACGGTGATGAGGCCGCCGCGGCTGGTCGCGTTGCCGGACGTCACCGTCAGCATCGCTGTCGGTGTGGGCGTCGCCGTCGGCTTCGGCGTTGCGGTCGGGGCGGGCGACGCGGCGGGCAGGGCGCCCGTGCGCGACGCCGCGTGGGCCGCCGGCGTGGCGGCCAGACCGCCGACGGCCATGCCGCCGGCGAGCAGGACTGCGAGTGTGCGTGTCGTGTTCATCGAAGAAGCCTCCTGCGCCGCTATAGGCGCTGCGATCATGTGTCGGTCGGGGATAGGCCCTGGCCACGGACGGCCCCGGGATGCCGTTCGTGTCGCGGGCCTAAGGGGTCACGTACCCCTCACATCTTTCATGCTACAGGGCGAACATGGGAGTCTCCTGGGAACGACATGAACAGGGCATGAAAATGCGTCGCGCCCCGTCGCCCCCACGCTCATGGTCTGCTCCGCGCGCGCAGATGGGCCCGCAGGCGCGCGCGCAACTCCGGTACCGGCATGGACGAGCGCACCACGTCGTCCGCGCCAGCGTCGAGGATAGCGGGACCGGCCGCATCGTCCCCCGGGGCCAGGACCACGACCAGGGGACAGGGCACGACCGCCCGGAGCGCGTCGACCTGGGCGAGGGCTCGGGCGCCGGTGAGGTGCCCCGCATCGAGGACAACGACGGCCGGCCGCAGGCGGGCGATAGACGTCGGGACGTCGGCGCTATCCGCGCGGGCAACGGCGTAGCCCGCGGCTTCCACGCGCGCGGTCAGCGCGGCCAGCGCGGCCGCGCCGTCGCCCACAATCAGGACGAGCGGGCCGGCCGGCCCGCCCCGCTCACGTGCGGCGCGCGGTGCGCGACCGGGGAGACCGGGGAGGCCGGGGAGGCCGGGGAGATGGAGATTGTGCAGCGATAAATGTCTCATGCCCACATGGTCCTGTGTTAGCCCTGTACGAGGCCGCCGAAGAGGCGACCCTACCTCCAGCGTACGCGCCGTCCATGGGACCACCATGGGATGGACAGGGGAAAAGGCTGAGTGGGCAGCCCATTTCCCATGGAAGTCCCATCTACGGCTGTTAGAGTACCTACAGGGGAGGGAGCGTCGCGGATGCACATCCTGATCATCGAAGACGAGGTGCGGCTGGGCCGCCTGCTGCGCCGCTCGTTGGAGGCAAACGCGCACGTCGCGGACGTGATGACCGAGGGGATGGCCGGCCTCGCCGCGGCGCGGGACCGGGCCTACGACGTCGTCATCCTCGACCTCGGCCTACCGGACATGGACGGATTGGAGGTCTGCCGTCGCCTGCGCGCCGCCAGGGTCGCGACCCCCATCCTCATGCTCACGGCGCGCGACGAGGTCGAGGACCGCGTCGGCGGCCTGGATGCCGGGGCCGACGACTACCTCGGCAAGCCCTTCGCGCTCTCCGAGTTGCTCGCGCGCGTGCGCACGCTCGCCCGCCGCCCCCCTCCCGCACACGACGACCGCGCGCTGCGCCTGGCCGACCTGACGCTCGACCTCGCGGGACACCGGGCGCGGCGCGGCGACCGCGCCATCGACCTCTCGGCCAGAGAGTTCGCCCTGCTCGAGTTCCTGCTGCGCCACGCCGGCCAGGTCCTGACGCGCCAGCAGATCGTCGAGCAGGTGTGGCGTTACGACTTCGAGGGGCTGGACACCATCGTCGACACCTACATCCACTACCTGCGCGAGAAGGTCGACGCCGGCGCCGCGACGCGCCTGGTGCGCACGGTGCGCGGCGTCGGCTACGTGCTGCGCGCGGAGTAGGGACGGGATAGCAGGGGGGAGGCCGTGTTCACGAGCGTGCGCCGCCGCCTCGCCCTCTCCTACGCGGCGATCTTCGCGGCCAGCCTGCTGCTGCTCGGCCCGGGGCTCTATCTCACGTTCGCGGCCCAGTTGGCCGACGCGTCCGACGCGACGCTGCGCCTGGCCGCCCAGCGGCAGGCCCTCCTCGCCTACGTGCCGAGCGACGTGCGACTGGGCATCAATCCCTACTTCACGGCCCCGGCCCCGCTGGCCAACAGCGACAACTTCTACCTGCTGCTCACCCGGGACGGGAAGGTGCAGGATAATACCCCCGGGGTGCAGCACGCCGGCTTGCCCGACGAGACGGCCGTGCGGGCGGCGGTGCGCCAGGGGCACGGCGTGTTCAGCACCCTCGCGACCTTCGACGCGGGCGACTACCGCCTCTACACGGCCGTCCTCAAGAAGCAGGGGCGGATCGCCGCCTTGCTACAGGCGGGGCAGCCGCGCGCCCCGCTCGTCGACGCGCAGCGCCGGCTCCTGTATCTGCTGCTCGCCCTCGGCACCGGGGCGGTCGCCATCGCCGCGTGCGGCGGCGTGCTGCTCACCCGGCAGGCCATGCGCCCCATCAACGCGGCCTTCGCCGCGCAGCACGCCTTCGTGGCCGACGCGTCGCACGAGTTGCGCACGCCGCTCACCCTGATGCGCACCAACGTCGAAGTGCTGCTCGAGGCGGGGGCCGGGGCTATCCCAGACCCCGAGGATCGCGCGCTCCTGGAGGACGTCGTCGCCGAGGCGGGGCACATGGGGCGCGTGATCGGTGACCTGCTCGTGCTGACCCGCCTCGACGCGGGCGCGCTCTCATTAGCGCGCGAGCCGGTCGACCTCGCCGCCCTCGTCGAGACGACGACGCGCCAGATAGCGCACCTGGCCGCGCGCCGGGACATCGCGGTGCGGCGGGGGGACGTGGCCCCGCTGACGGTGCGCGGCGATGCGGGCCGCCTGGAGCAGGTGCTGCTCATCTTGCTGGACAACGCCGTCAAGTACAACGACGCGGGCGGCGCGGTCGAGGTGACGCTGCGGCGGGACGGCGGGCAGGCCGTCCTGGCGGTGCGCGACACGGGGCCGGGCATCCCGCCGGCCGAGGTGCCGCGCCTGTTCGCCCGCTTCCACCGCGCGCCGGGGGCGGGGACGCGGGCGGACGGGAGCGGCCTGGGCCTCGCCATCGCTCAGGGGATCGTGCAGGGCCATCACGGCCGCGTGCAGGCGGAGAGCGCCGTCGGAGTGGGCTCGACCTTTACCGTCCTGTTGCCGCTCGCCCCCACCCCCGGCACGGAGATCGAGCGGCGCGGCCCGACGCGGCCCGGCGCGCGCGGATGCGCGGCGGCCCGATGAATGATCGAAGATGCATAGGCAACAGGGGACGAAGCGAGGACGACAGCATGCGTGATACGATCCAACAAGGCATACAGACACTGGCCCTGCGCGATGCGGTCGCGCGCGCGGTCGTTATCGTGTCCGCGGCCGCCATGGTCTACCTGCTCGGGGCGCTGTGGATGTCGATTGCCGGGCGTCGGCGGGACCAGCTCACCCTGGCCACGGCGGCGCGTATCGTCGCCCTGGGTATCCTGGCCTACCTATCGTCCAAACTGCTCACTGGCCTCGTCGGCGATCCGCGGCCGTACCTGGTCGCGCATACCCACCCCCTCCTGCCGACGGCGCGGGACAACGGGTTCCCCTCCGATCACGTGCTGCTCGCCGCGGCGCTCACGGCCAGCCTGTGGTGGATCGATCGTCGCTGGATGCCGGCCTTCGCCCTGGGGACGGCGCTCGTGATGATTGGTCGGCTCGGCATCGGCGCGCATCACACGCTCGATGTGGTTGGCAGCGTGGTCATCGTGACCGTGACCGCCCGCGTGGCGGGCGCGATCCCGCTGCCGAGAGCGTGGGCCGACCCGGGCGTCTCCGCACTCCGCCTCGCGGTCGACAAGATCCGGCATCCGAACGAGCGCCGGGATTCCACGGCGCCAGCCCCCGCCGGGGCGCCCGAGCCGGACACCGGCCACGGCCCTTCACCTGTCCGCTCGACCGCGCGTAGCGCCGAAGACGACTGACCAAGGAGAGGAGGGCGAGACACGTGCGCCGCGTGCGCCGCGTGCGCCGGTCGGCGAAAAGACATGGCCAATGACACGCCGTTTAGGTGGGACGGTTTGATAGAGTGGGGTGCGCCTCCTGGAGCCTCTCAACGTCCCTGCGCCGTGTTGCTACACTGCTGTAGGAGGAGGCCTCATGTCATGATACTGTTGGTAAATCCTTTCGGGGGGCCTATTCCAGGGGATAGCCGACACGGAGTCAAGCGTAGGCTCAGCAGACAAGGCGGGCCAAAAACGCATGTACCAACAGTATCATGTCACCACGTCTCGACCTGCCCACGTTTGTAAGATCCCATAGTTTCTGCGCCCTGTCCCACAGTTCCTGCGCCCAAAATCCCACAGTTTGTGAGCCATCCTGCAGATGTCCCCTCATCATGTGTGAAAAGCGTCCTCTGCACGGGGCCCAGCATGCGGATCGGCGCAGGAACTCTGGGATTTTCTGCAGGGTCGCTCACAAACTCTGGGATTTCTGGCGCAGAAATTGTGGGATTTGCACTGCCGCCCGCACTCACACCTGGCTCAAAAACTATGGGATCTTACACTACGGCCACGTCAGCCCCCTACAGGCCCTTCATGCACCGCTTTCGCTCGTTGAGTGTAGAAGGTGAGTTTCACATCATGCGCGCGCCCTGTCACCGCCGCTATCCTGGTGGTCAGTAGGGGGTGGACACGCCGTTCTGGGGACGCCGGCGTGGCCACCCCTTATGCCTGCCCTCTCCCGCTCGCGGGGTGGCGCCGACAGGGCCGCCGGCAGCCGCGCACCAGCCAGCAGGCACACCGGCGGCCCGCTCGCATCGCCTGGCCACGGCGGACACAGCCCGTGCCCGCGCAGCTCCGGGCGACGCCCCCTTAGTCTATGGCCCCCCGCACCACCAGCGGCCCTACGGAAATTGGCCGGCGTGCC
>JAABUH010002499.1_pt1 | contig 17580 bp, 16 predicted proteins | sample 5559121 | NCBI WGS metagenome assembly JAABUH01 (sample SAMN10711871, study PRJNA513364) | rock metagenome | isolation source: Antarctica rocks | place: Antarctica: Victoria Land, Battleship Promontory nord | collected 2015-12-28
TTGACCGCTGGGTTAACCCAAAGGGCACGGTGAGACCTGCATAAAAAAAGTTATGGGTGGCTCAAACTTGAGCAGGCCTGTTGAGGAAGCATCCAGCAATCTACACTCTAAGGAATGGGCAAGCGGCGGATTATTCAAATCGTGGTTCTCCTCCTGCTGACCATATTTCTGCTCGCACCAGTCTATGAATGTTTCGATCACTGGGATGGATTTCCAAGGAGTGGCAACGATACAGCTCTTAGCTTGATCGCCGCTGTGACATTCTGCGGTGTGGTCCTAGTGGCCGGGCGCGCGCTCTTCCACGTTTTTACGCGAACGCGGTTCGTGAAAACTGGGCCGTGGAAGCCGCCGTGTGCCCTTCCTTTCGCTCTTCTGGCTCGCAAAGCAGCGGATGAATCTCCACCCCTCTCTCCTCGCCTCAGCTTGCGCGTTTAGACCCTCAAACCTGACCGTTGACCGTGCGCCTTTGTGCGCTCCACGTCCTTGTGTCTTCGTTTGAGGTATCTGCATGACCGTAATCGAACCTTTCCACTACGTTGCGTCAACCTCCTTGGGGCGCACGGCACGATGTTTGCTGTTTGCAACAGCCTCGATCCTGCACCGCTTCGGGTTCCGGCCACGGAAGCTCCCTTTTCACCGTCGCCACCACTCCGGTGTCCCCATCGTCTCTTCCACAGTTCTTCTTGCAACTGTCGGATTGCTATCGGGCTGTGCGCACTATAAATATCACCCTGCACCGCTCTCTCCACCTGCGCTGTCCCAAGTCCTCGAAGCTCGCAGCCTCGATGATCCCGACCTGCGGGCCTGGATGGATCACAGTGCGGGGTTCAAACCGTCCTCCTGGCCGATTCGTGAGTGGGATCTGAATTCGCTCACCCTGGCTGCCTTCTACTTCAACCCGGACCTCGATGTGGCTCGCGCGAATGCAGCAGCCGCCGACGCGGCCATTACCACCGCTGCGGCCAAGCCGAATCCTTCGGTGAGCTTCGCCCCTGGCTACCAGACGCCGAACCCGACGCAGTTCATCACGTCCTTCGACTTCTCCTTGCCGATTGAAACGGCAGGCAAACGCGGCTATCGAATTGCCAACGCTACGCAGTTAAGCAAAGCAAGTCGTCTACAGTTGGGCCAGACAGCATGGGTTGTGCGAAGCCGGGTGCGCGCTACCCTGGTGAACTACCTGTTCGCCGTCCAAGCAGCCGAGCTGCTGCGAAGAGAAGAAGCACTACGAAACACTTATGTGGAGCTGACGGAGCGGCGCTTCCGCGCCGGCGAAATCCCACTCCCAGATGTGACTGCTGCACGCATTGACCAGACGGCCCTTCGCCTTACGCTCCGCAATGCCGAAGGGCAGGTGCATACAACGCACGTCGCTTTGGCGGCGGCCATCGGTATCCCTGATTCCGGTCTGGCGGGCAAAAGCCTGATCTGGCCGGAGGTCGATCAGCCTCCTGCCCCGGCATCTCTACCGGTTAAGAACTTGCGGAGTAGGGCAATACAAAACCGCCTTGATGTACAGCGGGCGCTCGCTCAGTACGAGGCAGCGCAATCCACCCTGCAGCTCGAAGTGGCGCGTCAGTATCCAGACATCAATCTCGGACCGGCATATGCCTATGAAGAAGGCTCGAACTTCATTTCGCTTAGCTTATCGGCGGTTCTGCCCATTCGAAATCGCAACGAAGGGCCGATCGCTGAAGCCGAATCCCAGCGCAAATTAGTGGGAGCGCAGCTCCTTGCTGTCCAGAGTACCGTCATCGCCGACACGGACAAATCCCTCGCAGAATACATGGGCGCGTACACCGCCCTGGACGAAGCAGAGCGGTCGGTCAGTCAACTTCAAGAGCAGCAACGAGCGGCGATGCGGCTGCTGCAGTCGGGCGAGACGGAACAGCTTACGGTCACAGCAGCTGAGCTTCAAACCTCGGTTGCCGAACGCGCTCGTCTGGATTCGATTCACCAAGCCCAACTGTCTCTTGGCCTGGTCGAAGACGCGCTCCAGCAACCTATTAGCCCCGGAACAACACAGCCGCTCCCATCGGGCGCACCACGGTAACGAAGGAGCCCCATGAAATCGATCCTAAGAATTGTCATCTTGTCTTTGGCGGTCTTCGCTGTTGCCGGAGGGCTCATCTGGGGTTTCATCGCCGGTCGTGGTGAGCATGCGGCCGAAGCGGAACGAGAGTCGCCGGTCAAAGCTCCTTCGCGCGTTACATCAGAGAATGGTCAAACTGTCCTCGCCTTCGACGACGCAGCCCAAAGAGCAAACGGCATCAACACCACAGTTCTAACCGCAACGAGACAGCAAATACAGGAGCAGGCAACGGGGGTGGTGGTGCAGCTTCAGCCGCTTCTCGATCTAAAGGCCAGCTACAACACCCCTCGAACGGATCTCCTGCGAGCGCGGGCGAGTGCACGCGCATCGGCTGCAGAGTATGAGCGGCTCCGCCAACTCAACCAAAATGGAAAAGATGCGTCGGACAAAGCGGTGGAAGCTGCGCGTGCGACGGCTGAAAGCGATGCGGCGCTTGTAGAAAATGCGCAGCAGGCAATCACTGTCCTGAACGGGAGCGCCCTGCTGCACTGGGGTCCGGTTGTTGCGGGTTGGATGGAGGGAAACTCGCCCCAGTTTGAAGCCCTGCTGATGCAACGAAGATTTCTGCTTCAGGTGACCAGCACGACCGCAAGCCCATTCTCCGCTCCCAAGCGAGCCACCGTGCAGCTCGCGGATGGTGCTCACACCCAAGCCGAACTTGTTTCTGTCATTCCTCAGCTCGATCCGCGCCTTCAAGTACCGAGCCTTCTCTACATCATCGCCGCGCATCCTGGCCTCGTCCCGGGAGTCAACCTGAGCGTGTTTCTGCCGTCGGGTTCACTGCAAAACGGTGTCGTCATCCCGTCTACCGCAGTGGTCTGGTCGCAAGGAATCGCGTGGTGTTACGTCGAGGAGTCGCAGGGCAAGTTCATACGCACACCCGTCAAAACTTCCGATCCTGTTGGCAATGGCTGGTTCGTCGCACAAGGGTTTAACCCGGGAGCGCGTGTAGTTACTGCGGGTGCGCAGACACTTCTCTCGGAAGAGTTCCGCTCCCAAATCCAAGCGGACAAGGACTAAGGGAGACCACTATGTTGAACGCTGTTGTTGGCTTCTCGCTTCGTTTCCGTGGTGTTGTACTGTCGCTGGCGATTGCTGTGTTGGGCTATGGCCTTTATGCCCTCACGCAGGCGAAATACGACGTTTTCCCAGAATTTGCACCACCCGTTGTTGGCATTCAGACCGAAGCGCCTGGGCTATCTCCCGAACAAGTGGAGCTCCTGGTCACCCAGCCGCTCGAAAACTCCATCAACGGCGTCACTGGAATCGCAACTCTTCGGTCGAACTCGATCCAGGGTCTTTCGGTCATCAACGTGACTTTCCAAAGCGGCAGCGACATCTACCTCGACCGTCAGCTTGTGAATGAACGGCTTGCCACCCTAGAAGGACGGTTTCCGGTTGGGGTTCACGCCCCCATCATGGAGCCGCTCACTATCTCTACCGGGACGGTCCTCGTGGTCGGCCTCACGTCCGAGACGAAGAGCCTGATGGACCTGCGAACTGCTTCGGACTGGACGCTTCGCCCACGGCTGCTGGCGGTGCCGGGGGTAGCAAGCGTCTCCGTCTTTGGCGGTCAAGTGAAGCAGCTTCAGGTGCAGTTCCTGCCGGAGAAGCTGGTGCAGTATGGCTTGGCTTTAAGCGATGTCGTCACAGCCGCGCAGAAAGCCACCGGAGTCTTAGGTGCGGGCTTCGTCGAAAACGGTAATCAGCGGCTCATTCTCCAGTCTGAAGGGCAAGCCCTGACTCCTGCTCAGATAGCCGCTACCGTGCTTGTGCGGCAGAATGGAGCCAATGTCACACTGGGACAGGTGGCAGATGTCAAAGAGGGGGCAGCTCCGCCCTTCGGGGCCGCTTCGATCGAAGGAAAAACCGGCGTCGTGCTTGTGATTTCGGGGCAGTATGGCTCAAATACAGCCGATGTCACCGTGCAGGTAGAGCAGGCGCTCAAGGAGCTGAACCCCGCGCTTAAAGAACAAGGCATTGCCATGCGCTCTGACCTCTTCAGGCCGGCAAACTTCATCAACATCGCGGTCCACAACGTCCGCAGCTCTCTGTTGCTTGGAGCTGTCTTTGTTGTGATCGTCCTGTTTCTGTTCCTGTTCGATATGCGGGTGGCCGCGATCTCCTGCACAGCCATCCCGCTCTCGCTCCTGGTTGCCGTCACCATCATGGGGCGTATGGGTTTCACGCTGAATACCCTGACTTTGGGCGGTCTTGCCATCGCCATCGGTGAGGTCGTCGATGATGCGGTGATCGATGTCGAAAACATCTTGCGTCGCCTGCGCGAGAACGCCGCTGCGGGTCATCCTCGCTCCGTCTTTGCCGTCGTGCTCTCTGCTTCGCTCGAAGTTCGGAGCGCGGTAGTCTATGCGACGTTTGCGGTGATTCTGGTTTTTATCCCGATCCTTACGCTCTCGGGTGTAGCGGGACGGCTCTTCGCCCCGCTGGGTATTGCGTACATCCTTTCCGTTCTCGCATCACTCGTGGTCGCGCTGACGGTTACTCCAGCACTCTCCATGCTGTTCCTTGGACACCGCAAGATCCGTACGACAGAACCTCCTCTGGTGCGCTGGTCCAAGCGACATTACATCTCTGCACTCGCGCGGATCGAGCGCTCGCCCCGGTTGGTCATGGCCACCGTCGCCATCCTGACGATTCTCGGCATAGCCGCCCTGCCCTTCTTTTCAGCAACCTTCCTGCCTGAGCTCCGAGAAGGTCATTACATTGTGCACATGCAGTCGGTGCCCGGATCTTCGCTCGAAGACTCGCTGCGGGTGGGCCGTGACGTGACGGCCGCCCTTTCCAGGTTGCCCTTTGTACGGGTCGTTTCTCAGCGAGTAGGCCGGGCCGAGCAATCGGAGGATACCTGGGGGCCGAATTACAGCGAGATCGATGTAGACCTAAAGCCGGCAGGTGGGGAAGCGGAAGAGGCGGAATTGGGCACGATCCGGCAGACGCTTTCGCAGTTCTCCGGCCTTAGCTTTTCGGTTCTGACCTTCCTGACCGAGCGCATCGAAGAGACGATCTCCGGATACACGGCGTCCACCGTGGTCAACATCTATGGAAATGACCTCGATCAACTCGACCGGGAGGCCAGCGAGGTCGCTCGCATACTGAACGGGCTTCCGGGAGCAGCCGACGTCCAGATGCAATCTCCTCCGGGCACTCCCGAGATTGCAATTTCACTTCGCACCACGGAACTGCTGCACTGGGGCTTCGATCCCGTAAGTGTTTTGCAGGATGTGCATACCGCCTATGAGGGAGAGCAGGTTGGAGACGTGTATGAAGGCAACCGGGTCTTTCCCGTATCCGTCATTTTGCCTCCCTCGCAACGAAGCAGCCCGGAGTCGATCGCTTCACTGCCCATTAAGAACCCGGACGGTATCTATGTTCCTCTCGGAAAACTTGCCAGCGTGTATCAAGCATCAGGACGATACAACATCCTGCACGATGGAGCGCGGCGGGTTCAAACGATGACCCTGAACGTGGCCGGGAACGGCACCGACGCCTTCGTTCAGAACGCACAAGCCCAGATTGCTGCCAAGGTCCATTTCGCGCCCGGCGATTATGTGCAGTTCACCGGCACGGCAGCAGCTCAGGCGCAATCTCGTCACGATCTCCTCATCTATTCGCTCTTGGCGGCCTTGGGCGTTGTATTGCTTCTATCGGTAGTGTTGATGAACTGGCGCAACCTCGTCCTGGTGCTCGTCAATATACCGTTCGCTCTCGTGGGAGGCGTACTGGCCGTCTTTGCTGGCGGCGGCGAACTCTCGCTGGGAGCCATGGTGGGATTCGTCACTCTGTTCGGCATCACGCTGCGGAACTCGATCATGCTCATCTCGCATTACGAGCACCTTGTCGATGTGGAAGGAATGACCTGGGGCTCCGAGACCGCAATTTACGGTGCATCCGAAAGGCTCGCCCCCATTCTCATGACCGGGCTCGTGACGGCATTGGGGCTATTCCCGCTCGCAATCGGCAGCGGAGCGGCTGGGCAGGAGATCGAAGGGCCTCTGGCCATCGTCATTCTCGGCGGCCTAATTACCTCGACCGCGCTGAATCTGCTGGTCCTACCCGCACTGGCTTTGCGATTCGGAAGATTTGAAAAGCATCCGCAGGAAGCATGACGGGATTGGACTTGCTGTTATGGCTCAGGAACCGCCACAAGAAGTTTGAAAGATCCGGCAATGGCAGTGGGATGTTTGGGCGGGTTTGGGACTTGCGGAGTAGGAACCGGAGGTGGACCGAGCTTCGCCGCCGAAAGATAAACAATCCCGGTACTTGAGTCAACCGCCATCGTGCGAGCACCGGATTCCGTGGGCAGACTCTGGATCACTTTGAATTGGTCGGGGTCATCGCTTTTGATGAGTGTGAGCGTTCCGTCGCCATTCGATGAGAATACGATGCCGGTCGCTGAATCATATGCCGCCGCATCGGGACCGCCGCCGATCGGAAGCGTGGTCACGACCTTACCCGTGTCATAGTTCACCACCGCCAATAGCTTGTTATCACAAGCGGCGAAAAGACGGTGCGATTTGCGATCGACAGCAAGGCCGGATGGAGACTCGCAAGGGCTGAGCGGCCAATGAGCTTTGATCTTGAGGCTTGTGGAATCGATTTGGACGATTTCGCTCTTGTCTTCGATGTTGACGTAGATATTTCCCGCGCGGTCGCTCACTGGAAACTCCGGTATTCCGCCAAGCTGAATCTTACCGACGATTCTGCCCGTGGCTGCATTAATGACGGTCGTGGACTTGCTGGGTTTGTGGCCGACGAAGAGCCTTCCCGTGATGTCGTCATAGACCATGCTGTTCGGGTTAGCATCTGTCTTGATCCGGCCAGTAACTGCGAACGTTTTCGGATCGAAGGTGACGACTTCATCCTTTTGTCCGTCGCTCAAGAAGCCGGTGTTCAGTTTGTGAACGACAACAATCCCATGAATGAAGCCAAAGCCGCTGAGCGTTCCAATGCGCTTTTGCGAATCGAGGTCGAGAATGACCACCTCGCCGGAATGCGAGACATACAGGCGTCGCGCCTCTGTGTCAGCCGTCAAGTAGTCCCACGCCCCGTTGCCGCCGAGCGGAATCTGCGCGGCGAGCTTGTAATTCTGAGCGACGGCTGACGCGGAGAGCAGCAGCGAGACCGCCAAACAGATCGAAAGACGTCTCATGTTCTTGGTTGTCATGCCTCGATTGTATGCATCCCGCTTCACAGAGCTTAGAGAATGCGACTCGCGGCGGACCGTGAGATTCACATGAGTCATCTGCAGTGGTTCGCCGTAAAGCCGACGCTACGTTCTCTTCAGAAAAGCGAACCAGACCGTCAGTGGATAGGCCGCCAGTAGCAGCCCGCCTGCGAGCCGACCTATCCGTCCTCGCACGAGGGCCAGAAAGACGACCACAGCGAATGAAGCCATCATCGCGGCCAATGGTCTATGCAGGGAAGTCGCGTCCGTGAGAGCAAGGGGCCTGGCCAGAGCCGCAGCACCCAGTGTCATTGTCATGTTGTAAGCGAACGATCCAACGACGCCCGCGATCACAATCTCCGGCGCCCCCCGTCGTGAGGCGGACCACGCCAGCACAACCAGCTCAAAACCCGTGGCGAAGCCGACGATGGTCAAGCCAAGCAACGTCTGTGAAGATTCCGCGTGGGTCAAGCGGCGAGCAGCTTCAACGAGGGCTGTTGCTCCGATTGCCATCGCGATTAGACCTCCAAGAACCAGAGCGATATCCCGGAGCGGTCGTTCCTCACTTTTGCCGGCCTCGTCCAGCTCTCCTACCTCGCCCAAAGCCGGAGGCTGCTTCTCGATCAACCAGATGGCCGCGACATATGCGACATAGAACAAGATCAAGACCGCACCCGCCGCTCGGCTGACCCTCCCATCCCAGGCGATGTAGGAGCCCATCGCCGCCAGCGGCAGTCCGAGCAGAGCGTAACGGAGTGCGCTTCCGCTGAAGGGCAGCGGTGCTATTACGGCTCCTACCCCAAGGGCAACCAGGCACATCGTAACGTTTGCACCGATAACGTCGCCCAAGGCGATAGCTGGCGAATGCCTTAAGCTCGCCGTCACTGCGGTGACCAGCTCTTCCGGTTCGGCCCCGGCGAGCAGGATCGCAAGGGCGACTGTGCTGGTGCCCAGATGCTTTGCGACCGGCCCAAGATGTTCCGCAAAGGCTTCGGCGCCCCACACGATAGCGCCAACGCTGGCAAGAAGCAAAAGGATCAAGAGCGTTGTCGTCATCTCAGCAGGAAACCTGCGTAGCTAAGCCGCCTAAACATACGTAAATTCCCCTTTCTTGGCTGTCCCTAGATACGAATCAGAGGCTGAGTCCCAACCCGTAACTATGCTCCTGCTTCGGCGCGATCTCCTGCTGTGGCGGCTGGATGGACTGCTCCTGCTTGTGCTGCGGCGTGTGGGCGCTCTCGCGGGAAACCTCATGCCCCAGCGCGGCGGGCAGCTTCTCGCGGTCGTTAGTGAAGAGCTGCGCATCGTGCGCTCCGCGTGAGACGGCAACATAAGCCATACGGTTGTTGAGCAGGTCTTTCGCGCCCAGTTCCGTATCCACATGCACCAGCACCCGCTCTGCGGTCTGGCCCTGGCTGGAGTGGCTGGTCACGGCATAGCCATGATCGATATGCGGATGCCTGGCCGGATCGAGATGCACGGAGCGGCCATCGTCCATGCGAAGCGACATACGGCCTTCGGTGATGCTCTCGACGGTGCCCAGCTCGCGGTTGGCGACCTTGAGGTCGTTCGCGGGTGCGGTGAACTGGATGCGGTCGCCCGTGGAGAAGCTGCGCGGCTCCTCGCGGTAGACCGAAACACCCTGCTGACGGTGCGGGTCGTACGTCCGCTCGGTGCCGTCCTTCAGCGCCACGGTAATCCGGTTGTGCGGAGCGTCGATGCCCACCACGCGCGCGTACTCGCCTTTGCCAATGCCGGTCTCCTTCGACGCCCGGCTATAGCGCAGCACATCATTCACCTCGTACCGCTCGGCCCAGGTGCGGGCGGCTCCGGTGAGGTCCTGGCGCGGCACCAGCGTCTCGACGCGATGCTCCTTCTGGTCCACAACGCCATGCCGTTGCAGTTCGGCATGGATACGCTGATTGATCTCCGCACGGGAGCGGTTGTCGGGCGAGACGACCAGCGTGTTCTCCGTCGATTTCGCATACTCCTTGGCGATGGCGTCCATCCGCTCCTCGCGGCCACGGAACTCATGCACCCGGCCTTGGCTGTCCAGGTTCTTGACCGCAGCTCCCACCTCGCCACGCGCGAGCTGCTCGACCACCTGCCTCAGCTCCGGTTCCTTCTGTCGCACTATCTGATCAAGTGAGATGGTCTTCATCCCGGCTTCCTGCAACTGCGCGAAGGGCTTCCCGGCCTCGACCGCCTCATGCTGCCGCCGGTCGCCGACTAGCAGCACACGGTCGTTCGGATGCAGGCGCGTCACAAACTCGTGCATCTGCCTGGTGGACGCGAGTGAGGACTCATCGAGCACGTAGAGCCGCTTCTCTCCGGTGTCCGGCCCTTGCCGTCGCGCCAGGTGCATCTGCAAGGTTGAAGTCTCAATGCCGGCCTCGCCGAGCTTCTGGGCCGCGCGGCTCGTCGGCGCGAAACCCTCCACCTTGTAACCTTCGGCCTCGGCTCCTTCGCGGATGACGGCCAGCGTCGTCGTCTTTCCGGCTCCGGCTACGCCGTCGATGCCGACGATCTTCTCCCGCGACGCGAAGACCTCACGCGCGGCTTCCTGCTGCGAACGGTTCAGCTCCGGGTGCCGCTCCAGCGTGTCGAAGCGCTCCCGGTCTTTTAACAGCATCGGGTCCTGATAGCCGCGCCGGTTGCCCTGCTGCATCTGCCCGACGATCTCCCGCTCCATCCGCACCATAGCGGCGGTCGTGATCTGCGGTCCTCGCACGGACGCCTGCGCCTCGCGGAACTCGCCTGCCTGCATCCGGCGCTCGAACTCCTGCCGTACCTGGGTGTACGTAATCTCGCCCATGCCGCGATTCAACGCCGTTTCGTACAGCGCCCTGCGGTCCTGCACCGCGTCTTTCTCGAACAGATGATCGCGGGCATAGGTCACGGCCTGCCGCGCCGTCTGCTCCGGCGTTCGGGCCTGGGGAATTCTCCTGTGTGAGTTTCTGCGTGCGCTCCCGCATCTCGGCCACAATCCGTTCGGCCTGGTGGCCGTACTGCCCGGCCAGTTCTCGATGCTGCCGCTGCACCTCTTCCGGCGATAGCAGCTCCTTCCGGTCGCGGGTGCGATGGGCGGCGATCTGCCCGGCCGCCGCGCCGTCGATTCCCTGCTCTCGCTTGTAATCCTGCACCTGCTGACGGCGCGGACTCGACGCCTCCAGATACTCCCGCGTGTAGCCCTTGATCTCCGGCTGACCGTCCTTGCCGCGCTCCAGCTCGTAGCCGAGCTTCTGCAAGCGCGTTGCCAACTCCGCGCGATAGATCGCCGTGCCGTAGTGCTGCGAAGCGTACAGCTCATGCGACTGCACCGAACGGGTCTGCCCGTTCTCGCGCTGGGTCACGTTGAAAATGACGGCATGGGTATGAAGCTGCGGCGCGGCATAGCCAGCGACGGGCCGCGCCGTATCGTGCTCGAAGGTCGCGGCGGCGAACTTCCCTGTCGCCTCCGGGGCATGCACGTTGCCGATCCGCGCCTGCGTGTAGTGCTCGATCTCGCCCAGAGCCACGCGAACGCTCTCCCGGTGCGCCTCCCGCACCCGTTCATCCCCGCCGACAAGCGCGGTCAGCGAAACCGACTTTGGGGCGGAGAACGTGGCATCCCATCCGGCGCGGTGCTCCACGCTGGTCACTTCCCTCCCCTGCTTACCCTCGTAGGTCCGGGAAACCTGATGCCGCACGAGCTGTTCTTCTGTGAACGGGTGCTGGCCTTCGCTCAGCCGTGCGAAATGGTCATTGCCGACCGCACCCTCCAAGCCCCACTGCTCCGCAAGCCTGCCCTACCACTCGCTGAAACCCTGCTGGTCGCGGCTCCAGTAGTTCTGCCGCTCCGACGCAAACTCCCGCGCGTGGTACGTCCGCGCCTGGCCTGCCGAGAGCGCTTTGGAGGACATGGTGAGCATGGGGACCGGCGCAAAGTAGCGTTACTGCCTCGATGCTGCTGCTGAGATTTTAGGCGATATGAAAGCCACACAGGGGTCTCTACACCAAACGTCAAAATAGTACGCTTGCGCCATCGATCAAAGATATTAAGCAGCTTGGGAATAAGGCAGCTCAGAGCTGAGCGCCCAGTCCAGCAGCACGCAACGTATGCTCCTGCGGACCTGCTCCTGAGCAACAATCCGCAAGCTTACCGTCGATTACCACGGCGGGAACTCTGTTAACTCCATATTGCTTGGCCTTCGCGGCCACTTCTGGCTGGTGCATATCTTGCACAACAACCTCGCAGGATCCGCAAGCCAACTTCTGCACGAGCGCAATTGTCTCGTCGCACACTTCACATCCTGCGCTGAATACTTCGACTTTCCTCTTATTGGCGGTCATTTCCATTTCTCCTTGAGCACTCCAGATTGTTGAAGCTTTCCTCTGCTGGAGCGCAACCGCAGCGGGAAGCTACTGGCCAACTGTTCCACACAGAGGCCACGATGAGCAGACCCAGTCCGGCATAGAACACCGGATTGGAAGCCAAAGAAAACTTGCCAAACAGAACGAGGCTGCTAGACACAATGCCAAGGGCAAGCGGCCCATAACCATGCCGTCCGTGCGCCCGAAACGTCAGCATCCCCACAGCTACCAGGAGGAATATCGCAGTCAGAGGCAGCAGATAAGCCGTATTCGGAATAAGGAAGCCGAGGCCGACTGAGGAAAGCAAACCCGCATAGGCGGGCCAGCAAGCGGGACAGGCGATTTTAGGCAGCAGCGATAGCCCAACTCCGGGCACAGCAAGCAGGTTTTGCTTCCAGCCGCGATTTATCATAAGAAATCCTTGCCATTGAGGTTTTCAAGAATTGGGCAATCCGCTACCGATCCGCAGCCCCGACAACTTTTTGTCAGACGTGAGAGGCTTACGTGGATAGCCTCTAAATGCCGAATCTTCTGCTCAATATCTGCGAGCTTTGCCTGTGCGCGCTTTCGGATGTCGGCCTGTGTTGTATGGGCGTCTACCCGTAAAGAGAGCAATTCTTTAATCTCGCTCAACGAGAAGCCCAGCTCCTGAGCGCGCTTGATGAAACGAATCCGGCGCGCTGTCTCTGGCTGAAAGATGCGATAACCAGCTTCGGTACGAGCCGGGGGCGCTAAGAGCCCTTGCCGCTCGTAGTATCGAACCGTCTGAAGATTGACGCCGCCCTCTTGAGCTAATCGGCTGATAGTCAACTGCTGCATGGTTTGACTGTAAACTCTGTACTTAGGTACAGAGTCAAGGGCGTTCTTGGCTTAATACGTGAACGCACAGGAGCCGGCCGTGCCGATGCTCACAAACGCGGAGTTCGCTTCGGACGGCCGAAAAAGATGAACGAAGATCAACGAAGGTTAGCCCAGAGGCTGCTCAACGAAGGAAATCTGTGCGCGAAGTCGCCCGCACTTTCAGCGTTCACCCCGCAACCCTCTACCGCATCCTCACCCCCGCCGCTTGAACACTTCATTGTGACGTGTTTCATGGGGTTGGTGCTACGCCGCAATTGAGGTATACCCGAATGCTACGCAACCCAAGACTTCTATCGAGGTTCACAACGCTGCCAGATGCCAATGCATCTGAAAAACCGCAGTAAGATTTGAGGCCGAGGAGTCGCTGTTGCTGGGAACTCCCCATATTGCAGATGAATTGAGCAATCCGAGGCATGGAGACGCCGTGAGATTCCAACGTACGTTATTGAAGTCAACAATCTTCGGTGGGATTTTCTGCTCCCTCACGGGGTCTGCGGCAAAAGCTGACCCAATCGTTGCACTTACCGAGCAGAACAGCCTCATCCGATTCGATAGCTCGGCGCCGGGACTGTTGCTCGGAAGTAACTCTATTACGGGACTACAATCCGGTGAGCGGCTTCTGGGAATCGATTTCCGTCCGTCGAATGGCGAGTTGTATGGGCTTAGCAACGACAGCCGGCTTTTTACCCTGAATCCGATGACGGGCCGGGCGACTTTCGCAGTCCGTCTAAGTACCCCGCTAACGACTAGCAGTTCGTATGGCATCGACTTCAACCCTGTAGACGGTCAACTCCGGGTGGTCCACAGCGACGCGCGGATCGATCCGACCAGCAACCAAAATCTGCGGGTCAATGCGGATAACGGTGCGGTCGTTGTGGATGAGCGTCTACATCCCATCCGAGTGGTATCGCCCCTGGACCCGAATATCGGGGCTGCCTCCTATACCAACAACTTCTTCGGTGCGACATCCACGACGCTATACGACATCGACTTCTTTCGGGACAGACTTGTTCTACAAAATCCTGAAAACAGCGGAACGTTGGTAAGAGTGGGCGAACTGGCACCGAGCGCAACGCCGCCGATCGGAGGGGACATCACGAATCAACACGTGGGCTTCGACATCTCCGGAATCAGTGGTATTGCGTTTGCCTCGCTTACGTCGCCGACTACTGACATTTCGTCCCTCTATTCGGTCAATCTGAACACAGGCGCTGCCACGGACCTCGGAGTGATCGGAGATGGACTGACGGTGAAGAGCCTCGCGGTTCCGGTGACGAGCCCTGTCCCTGAGCCAGCAACAGCGCAGCTACTTGGCATGGGTATCGCGTCGCTGGGCATGCTAGGACTGAATCAGAGGATGCGGAACCGAAAGAACGAATGAGCGATCGTGACGTTCATTCTCCTGTCTAAGCACCTACACAACAAGCTTTCTCGGGGCTACTCAGCCGCGCGATGTGAGGTGGTCCTTCGGGCTTTTCCGGATTATCGCAGCAGAACTTTTGGAGCGGCGTGAGCGTCCACGCCAGCCAAACTGAGGCGGGAAGAACGAGCAGAAATGGCCCCAGGGTGATCCCGAACAGGAGCAGCAACACCCTCCCACCGCGACTCGGAAACCGCATCGGGCGGCTCACGGCTGGCCCCCTTTTTGCCCCTCCTGGGCATCCTGGGCATGAAAACTTTCGATCAACTTGCGGGCGTCGGCCAGCTTCCGGGCCTTCGCCTGGTCGCGGATTCTGAGCACCGATTCGGCCAGCAGGTGCTTCCCTTCCGCGTTCGCCTGGGCGGTCGCATGGAAGAGGTTCAGCAGCATGTACCGGGTCGCCGACTGCTCACTCAGGAGCAGCTCCATCGGGTCCGCCGGACGCTGCCGCGCCGCCTTCAACGCCAGATCGCGCAGCCACTCGGCCAGGCTTTTGCCGTCGCGATCGGCGGCGGATTCCACCTCACGCAGCTCCTCGGGCGTGATCCGCGTGGCGACGGTTTTGGTGCGGTAGCCGGGCTTCTCCTCAGCGCTTGCGGAGGCATTTCGGGATTGGGGAGCGGTCGTGCCGGGAGTGCTCAAGTGGTGAATTATCCTGCTGGAAACTTAGACCGCACCTCCGAAGCCGTCAAGTCTGCTGGATCGTGGTTCTGGGCTAAGTAGCTGCACACTCAATGCGTTTACGCCAGAGTAGCCAATCCGTTTACGCCGGGAACCGCGCGTAAACAGATGTAAACGCGATTTTCCTAAGTTGCTCATTGCAAACACGTTTACTATTGTAAACGCGGACCGCGTTCGCGTTTACATACAGTTCCCATTTGGGGGTGATGTGTCAGGACTACTTCCGACGCGAAGCGGCGCATGCATCTAGAACCGGCTCAGCCCAGGGAGCGCTCGCGTAGTCGGCGATGCTGCCAATGGATCGACAAGAGGTAGCAGCCGCAAGAGCATAGAGCGAAGAGTTCCAGCCATCCGAAGAGGCCGGGGTTGTGACGGAATTCGTTGAAGAGGGTGGCTGGGCTACCAGCACGTCCGGAGATGATCCCGTTGAGCAGAGGGGGCCAAAGCATCGCAACACAGAGCATGGCATACCAATGTTTCCGTTGCGACGCTGCTGGCCAAAGCAGGACGAGAGGAGTAACGAAGAGAACGAAGGTCGCAAGAATAAAAAGACCGCCCACGACCAAACTGAACCCAACAACTTGGCTCTCCCCAGCATTGAACCACTGCAGGTTTGGATCGCGACGAAAGTCCCGAATTGTGATCAGAGCGACCGTCAGAAGCAAGGTAAAGATCAGAGCACCCAAAGCGGAGAGTAGGCGCTTCCACCACACAACTTTCTGTTCCTAATCCCATGGTCTTACCAGGCGCGACATGCTTGGCATTTTCCTCCATTCGACCGGTCGGAGCTCAAAGCAAGCGCGTCAGACCGCATTTCGGAACCTTCCCCCTTCGATCATCTTCCTAGGCCCGGCTGATCGTCCTGCGGCGCTGGCGTCCTCATGAGCCCGTCGAGTTTAACCGCTCCATCAGGAAAAACCTCCTCGGGTGGTTCACTCGTCTTTTAGCACCAGGACGTATTTGCTGTGCTCGGTACCGGCAAGATGGATGATTGCCTTGTCCATCGTGACCAGAACCAACCCGCTTCGCACGGCAAGACCGAGCAGGTACGCATCGGTGACCTGCTTGGTGCCGTACAACCGAGGGAAGAATGGGCTGCATAGCGTTTGCCAGTCGGCATTGATCGGCAGGTAGCGATAACCCGGATGCTGGGCGAGCTGCTTCAAAATCTCCGTGGCTTCGCTCATGGTGATCTGTCCTGAACGCGGCGCAGTTGCGTTGCGGACAAATCCTGCTTCCGTGAAGGCGCAAATGTCCCATTGCAGGTTTGAGGAAGCGTAGAACCACTCTTTGACAGGCCTGTGATGAACGTGGCTTCTCGCCGTCAGCGCGACGAGTACATTCACATCGAGCAGGTAGCGAGGAGCCTTAGACAAGTTCATCCTCTGCGGCTTCTTTCACCATCTCCGGCGTGAGCGGATCGCCTGTCTCCGCGATTTCAAGACAGCGCGACGAGTACATTCACATCGAGCAGGTAGCGAGGAGCCTTAGACAAGTTCATCCTCTGCGGCTTCTTTCACCATCTCCGGCGTGAGCGGATCGCCTGTCTCCGCGATTTCAAGATATCCATGCTCGTTCATCTTCAGCCTGGGCGAATCCCTTCCCGGCTGGGGTGCCTGCTCCGCGCGGCGGACCAACTCACCGATCGCGGCAGAAAGTGTGATCCCTTTTGCGCCCGCATAGGCAGAGGTAAAGCTGTACACGTCTGGATCGAGATTGACGGTCAATCGCATACTCACATTATGCACCATTTATTTTATTGGTGCATAGTTTTCGGTTGGTGCGCTCCCCGCTACTAGACCTATCCCCGCTCTCATCTCAGCCACGGCATCCTGGATAGCCTGCTCTGGCACTCCATGAGACCTGAGTCTCTGGCTGAACTCTTCGACGGTGCGGTCCTTGGCGCGCTGCGCTTCCCTCTCGGCCAGGTGCTTGCGGAGACCATTCGAGATGTAGGCCCGGATGAGGGCCTGGTATCCGCCGAAGCCGAGCGACGGGGCGACCTCCTTGAGATCCTCGATGACGTGATCGGGCAGGCGGAGGGAGATCAGGGTCATGGGTTTGTGGGGCTGCATGTTTCGCTTGATGCGATCAGTCATCTTCATAGCGTCTCCTTTCCGCCGGCTCCGGTCGTTAGACAGATACACGCCTGCCGTGCCTCTTGCTCTGGACTGGCGTCCTCGTAGCGGGCTAAAGGATCAAGAAAGGCCTCTCGGGCAGGGCGAACCGAACGCCATGCTGGAGGGCATTGCTGGAAGCTTTGTTGCTGTCCCAGACAAACCCCTGCCCCTCCAGGGTCGAGAACACGTCCATATAGCTATTGTATATACACGACTCGCGGGCTGGCAACTTTAGGCACCGGCTGCATCTGGTGCGGGATGGATTGTTTGCGCGACCAGGCGAACCCCGAGTGCCGCGCATACCCTGCTCACCGTATCGAAGCGTGGCGAGCTGTCGGGCCGGAGTGCTTTGTACAAAGCTTCTCGCGTGAGTCCTGCTGACTTTGCGATCTCCGTCATCCCCCGTGCGCGAGCAATATCGCCCAGGGCAGAGGCCAACAAAGCCGCGTCATTGGCTTCCAGAATGTCCGTCAGATAGGCGGCGATGGAGGTTTCACTGTCGAGATAATGCGCCGCGTCGAACTCGGGTAGATCGGCCACTTTGATTCGTTTGCTCATGATCTTCTCTCCCTCAGTCCAGCAAGGCCGCAAGTGCCTTGGCCCGCTTGATGTCTTTCGTCTGCGTACGCTTCGAGCCGCCTACCAGCAAGACGACGATAAGCGTGCCTCGCTTGGTGAAGTACGAGCGCCAGCCCGCGCCCATATGGATTCGCAACTCGGAGACACCATCGCCTAGGGAGTCTCACTATGCGAAGGCAGGCAACGGCCGTCGTCCGGTGGGACTGGAGATCATGCTGAGGACGTACTTCGTCCAGCAGTGGTTCAACTTATCCGATCCCGGCGTGGAGGAGGCGTTGTATGAGTCTCC
>JAABUH010002501.1_pt1 | contig 17571 bp, 18 predicted proteins | sample 5559121 | NCBI WGS metagenome assembly JAABUH01 (sample SAMN10711871, study PRJNA513364) | rock metagenome | isolation source: Antarctica rocks | place: Antarctica: Victoria Land, Battleship Promontory nord | collected 2015-12-28
GCGGCGACCTTGGCGCCCAGCGCGCGCACCAGCAGCTGCCGCCCGCACAGGCCGCGCACCTGCGCGCGCGCCGCGCGCGCGCGTGGGCAGGGACAGGGCAGGCCCCTGGTACCAGGACCGCCCCGGTGAGCATTTGGGCAGCGTGAGCTGTCGCTGCCGGCGGCACAGGTGGCATTTAAGTGCACCCGCAGGAGATGAACCCAGTGTCTAGAGAAGCACGCGAGCAGCTGCTGCCTGCGCACGCCTGCAGAGCTGTCCCTGCCTTGGCAGCCCATCGCTGACACGGCCGCCCGAGCTAAGCAGCGCGCCGCCCCCGGACCAGGCTGTGCGCGCCTGCTGGACGCACGCGCCACGGGCGCCCGCAGGCGGCGGCACCCGGCCCTGCTGCGCGGCTAGGGCAGGCGCGGCGCCAGCCAGAGCGGGCGGGTAGAATAAGTTATGTAGGGTCGTGATAGGGTTAGGGCAGGCCAGCAGCCAGCGATCCTACCCTGACCGTGACCCTACCCTGACCCAGCTACGGGGCGCGCCTGCTTGATGTAGACGTCGGGCGTGATGGCGCCGGCATGCAGCGCCTTCTCGACCGCGTACAGCGCATCCTCAATCGCCAGGTCGCCCGCCTGCGCCTCCAGCGCCTGCCGCGACAGCGCGTCCGCCGGCACCACGGCCGCGTCCGCGTCCACCTCGCCTGCGCGGCGCCGCGCGCGGCCGGCCTGAGCCGCCGAGGCGGCGGGGCGCGGCGGCGAAGCGGCCTGGCAGCGCAGCTGTGGGCGCGACCGCAGCCTGCCTGCGGCTCGGACACCCGGCCTAGCGTTTGCACACGCTTCCCCACGCACCCGCCGTTTGCGCACGCCCCTCCCTCTGTGACACCCAGCAGTGCGCGCTGCCGGCTCAGGCGCGCACCGTCCACCTTCTTGGCCTCGTTGTCGGCCAGCCACCGCGACAGCGCGGCGCTCTTGCCGGCCAGCTCCAGCACGCACTGCTCCAGCGCGTGCCGCTCCTCCTGGCGCCCCGGGCGGCGGCTGGTCGGCAAGCGGCGCACAGGCACGCAAGCGCTGTCCAGCGGACGACCACCCCGAGCGGACGCGCCTGAGCTTGCCGGAAGCTGTCGAGCGTTGCGTGCAGCACAGCTGCCAGGCAGCCCCAACAGGCCATTGTTGTGGCGCTGCGCGAGAAGACCGTCACCCGCAAGGCGGACGCGGCACGGGCGCAGCGCGCACCTGCAGCGCGGCCACGCCGGCGGCCACCTCCTCGCCGCGCGCGCCCAGCTGCGCCTGCTCCGCGAACAGGCGGTCCAGCTCCGCGGCGCCGCCCTCGCTGGCCAGCTCCAGGCTGCCGCGCAGCCGCGCGGTCAGCGCGGCCACCGCCGCGCCCCGGAACGCCTCCTGTGGCAGCGAGCAGCCGGCATCAGGCGCGGCGGGCTGGCCACGATAACCTACCCTAACTCTCGCCTGCCTGGGCGCCGGTTACTTTGACACCGTGTGGCGCTGACGTTGCCGCCGTCGGCTGCTCAACCCGGCGGATGACGCCGCCGCCGCGGCGCCTCGGAGCACATCGTGCGGGCCCGCGCCCATACATGACACCAGTGTCTTGGGCGTGCCACCTGCTGTCACCCTCGCCAAAGAGCCCCACAACGCCCGCTGAGATCAGCAGCGGCCTGCTGACCTGAAGCAGCGTGCGGTGGGGCCCCGGTGTATGGTGGGGCTCAGGTGTGCGGCGGGCCCCGCACCGCCAGATCTGGCGCGCGCTGCGCAGCCGCCGGCTGCGCGGCCGGCTGCGCGCCGCTCTCGCACGCGGCGGCCAGCGCGCCGCCCCAGATGCCGTCGACGCCGCTGGTGCCAGCCGCAGAGGGCGGCCGCGGCGGCTGCGTGCCGCCGTACTGCCCCGGCCTGATCAAGCGGGTTGCAGTCAGGTCTCAAGCAGCAGCGCTGAGGGATCACCGAGGTACAGCTGCAGGTTCTTACTGCAGAATGGGGCAGAGCGTCACTGTGACGTTTCAGGTACTTCAGCACTGTCTGATCAGGGCTTGCTGCAGGGGTTGTGGCGCCTCCACATGTGTGCGAGGTGGCAAGTGCAATATGTTGATTGAGCCTGTGCTGAAGCGCTTGAACATGAAAATGAGTGACTCCCACAGGCCCTTCCAGGGTTGGCGCAGCGCCCAGGGCGGCGCGCACCCATGGATGGGGTTGTGCGCCTGGAAGGTGCCCTGCGGCGGCCGAGCGTACGCGGGCGCCGCAGGCGGCGGCGACGCCGGCCAGTTGGGCGGCTTGGAGTAGAGCGGCACCTCCTGGCCGAACTGGATCGACATGTCATGGCTCATGTCCACTAGGTTGGACCTGCGCAACACCGCACAGGGCGGCGTTTGTGGCAAGGGTTGGGGTAGGGTGTACACAGGTACCTCGACGCTGGCCTCGCTCCTGACATCCTGGCCTTACACCTTGCGTGTTGTATACTTCGAACCTGCGCCGTGCACACGCTCTGCAAAGGAACACGCTCCTGCTATTTTGCCATCTGCATCTGGCCTATGGCTCGTCACAATGAACCCTACAGAACCCTACCACACCCAACCCACCTCGAGCGGCCCGCGCCGCGCACCGGGGCGCGGTCCAGTTGCGCACGTAGGACGAGTGCACGCGGCCGGAGGGGTCCACGAAGGAGTGCTGCGGCTTGATGATCATCTCGGGCGTGGGCACCACGTACGCGAGCGGCGGCGCGCGCGGGTAGCCCTCCGGCAGCCACAGGCGCACCGGAATGTTGTACTTCACGCCCTGCGGCAGTCATTCTTTCTTGAAGCTTTTTACTGTGCTCGGGTGGTGGCCGCTGCACACAGGCTTTTGCTGCTCCGCCCTGCGCAGGCCGCGGTCGTGCTCGGGAGGCGCCCGCTGCGCACAAGTCTTTGCTGCTATCGTTGATGCCCTGGATTCACCGCAGCTGCTTCCCTCGCACGATGTTGAAGCAGTTAAAGCTCAGCTCCTGAGCACGCTACTCGCCTACTCGCCGGTTGCCAGGCCGCAGGCGTCCCCGCGGCGCGTGGGGCGCAGGGTCATGCGCGGGAGCACGGGCGGCGCACCGCGTAGTACATCGGCAGCGTCCCCTCCGCCAGCAGCAGCACCGCGCTGGTGCCGTTGACGTGCGTGTACGTGTCCTTCTTCAGCGTCAGCGACGGAAACTCCTGCGCACATCTGTTTTTAGCTCGCAGACGCAGCTATTTGCAACCGGCCTGGGCGACTTTCAGGCTTGCTCGCACTATCTTTCAAGGCTTGCTCACACTCAGTAGGCAAGCCACAGACAGTGGTGACGTTTCCATGGGTACACAAGCTGCCCCAGAGGTGGGGGACAACAGCAGAGATACGGAGCTGACAGCAAAACGGCCAAGAGGCCACCGTGACACGGCCTGCACTGGAGCCACGATCAAGAGCAACATGCGTGACCAGCAACTTCGATAAACGCTGCTTGTCGGCTAGCCTACTGCATATGTACTTTGCGAGGAACAGATGCGCCAGTGCAGCGCACCGCCGTCAAGTCCAGCAGGTGCTGCCGCACAATCCACTGCACCTCGCTGGCATAGGGCAGGTCGCCCGCCTTTAGCGCGCGCTCCACCCACTGCGCTGGCGGCATCCCGCGCGCCATGGCGCCAGGCACGCTGCGCTGGCTGCACGCCGCGCTGGCTGCACGCTGCCAGGGGTCGGCTGCCGCACGACCGGCAGCTAATGCAGGCAGGCGCAACCAGTGCTCCGCGCTTTGCCGGCAGCTACCCGCGAGCCCTACGCTGGGTGTCCACCCACCGCCGCCAACGCGTCTAGCAGAGGCAGCACGGCAGGCTGCAAAGCCTGCTGGTGCGGGCACCAGCGGCAGCGCTGCGGTGCGCACGCGCGTGCACGTTGGCTGGGCCGGGCCGCAAGCACAGCTGCACTGCACGGCGTCAGAGTGCTGCTACTGACCTTGGCAGTATTGGCACGCTCGCTATGGCTTCCAATGTGACAGGATGCGCTTATGAGTGCGCGGTGTGATCGTCACTGTGTGCGAAGCACAACTCTCAGAGTGTTTCCGACACACTCCAGCCACACTGGGTGTCTGAGGTCTGCTCTCTGATCAGGCGTGCTAGGTGAACAGGACTGAGGAGTGAAACACCCTGCTGCAGCCAGGTCTGGGGCTGCTGCTTGACCTCGGTCCCGCGCAATGAGCTGAGGCCGAGCACTCTCACTCACTATTCCTCCTCGTCGAGGCGGACGGCAGTGACAACGGTCTCAGCTCCATCAATGTCAACCGTCGTTGCGGTTTCAGGCACGCAACAGCGCCTTGCAGTGCACCAGCGCGTCGCGCGACTCCCGAGGGCCCAGGCAGTGTTGTGGGTACTTTGTTTTTACCAAGCGCGAATACAATACAGGCCACCAAGCGCGAATACAATACAGGCCGCAGGGCTGTGCAGCCTATGTCGCGGGCGTGGCATGTACATCTGATGCTTGCATTGCAGCCCAGCCCCTGCCGGCGCACTGAAGCATGACCTGTGCGCAGGCCTGCTGATCAGCAGCACAGGCTCTGCGCTTCTGCGGAAAGGTGCGGAGCCTGGTCGCATACTGTGCCGCAGCGCAGCCCTGGCCCCTGTCTGCTGCCTTGCGACCTACCTGCTCCCGTGCCGGTGCCACGTGGTCGCATCACGCAAAGTCTCGTCGTGGCAGGCGTGTGCTTGGTGGCTCACAGGGCGTGTCGCCGCGCAGTGCTGTTCCAGCTGAACGGCTATGGCCTGGACTGGACCGTGCACACGTTCGAGAAACCGTGGTTCACCACGTTCGAGTCCGCGCTCGCGTGCTGGGTCACGCTGGCGCTGTTCGCGCTGGCCAACCTGGCCCGGCGCTGCTGGGGCCGCGCGCGGCAGCGCCAGGCGGCGCGCGTGCGGCGCGCAGTGGCCAACGGCAACACCGCATACCAGCCGCTGCTCGGCGAACCAGACGCCGAGCGCGGCGACAAGGCGGTCAGTGCCTGCACGCACATGCGTGCGGTGCCTGCAGCTTGTGCCTGCCCGCCGGGCGCGAGTTTGTATGGTGCCTGAGGCCCGCAACCAAGCGCCCCCGGAAGGGAATTGTAGCCCGGTGTTGTAGCCCATCAAGAGCAGCTAGTGGGGGCTGCAGGCAGGGTACGGCGACTATGCGACCGACAAGGCCGTGATGCACACGGCGCCGGGCGTGACTCTGGCGGAGCTCCACAAGCTGATGTACCCCGGGCTCGCCAACGTGATCTCCATCCTGATTCAGGTGGCCATGCGGCACCCGCCCGCGAGCACTGTTATACATGGATATACACATATGGAACGCATATATGATGCATGTTGCGTTTCAGCTCTACCTTTCTGTTGTCAGCAGTGCTTGGCCGAGTGGTGCGAAGAGCGCCTCGCATTCAAACAAGCTCCGCTAGGATAATCGTGTGAATCTATAGCGCGACAGCGCCTGCGGGCAACTGGCATGCAGCTGTCACATGGTCGGTGGAATAGCAGCCGAGCACGCTGCAAAGAGGCGTGACCGCGCACCTCCTGAGCGAGGCAATACGTTTTTTTGGTGTCACGGACCGAGCGGTCCCAGCTTCGTGTCTGAGCACGCCGCGTCTGCGCGCGCAGGGCGCGGGGCTGCGCTTCATTAGCGCATCGGTGTCGCAGATGCTCTCCGGCTCGTGCATCCTGTTCACGGCCGCGCTGTCCGTCATCGTGCTGCGCGCCAAGCTGAACAAGCTGCACTATGCCGGTGACCCCGGCCGCCCGACGCGGCTCGCCGGCGGCGTTGAGCCCGCTTGCGCCCATGTGCAGCAGCGCGCCCGGCCTGCTACAGTAACATACTGTGCTGGTGGCTGCGGGCTTGCCCTTGCATGGCGCTGGCCTCCCGCACACCACGTGCCACCACACTGTCGCCCGTGGGTACACGTGCGCTGCCTGCATGTCGGACGCGGTGGTGTGCTCCGGCTCGCATGGAGCGTGAGGAGTGGTTAGCAGCGACGAGGTGCCAGTGCGCTGCACACTTAGCTGGAGCGACGTGAGCGCGAGCGCCATGCCGTGCACGATGCAGTTCTTGCAGCAGACCGTTCTTACTGGGTTGTTGCCGGGGCCAGGCATCACGCTGGCGTGCGTGGGCGTGTCGATCGTGTCGGCCGTGACAATCCTGACGCGCAAGGAGGTGGCCTCGACGGACGCAAAGTCCACGACTTTGGGCATCGTCCTCACGCTCATCGCCATGGTGTGACCCGCATCTTTCCTCGACCTGGCTTGCAAGCCTGGTGGCAGGTTCGGCACAGCTGCAGCGCTGCTGTGTGTATAAAAGAGCTTCCAGCATGGCGCGCGATGTGTCCGCATCCCTGCATGCTGCAGCAGACAAGGGTGGCATGCGCGAGGGGAGACCGCACTGGATGGCGTGAGCTGAGGGCGAGGCCGCGCGCGCCAGCCCTCCCGGCGCCGTCACCGAGTCTCTACCCTCCGCTAACCATATCCCTGTACCGCCGCCTGCGCTCACCGCAGGGCGGCGCGCGCAGGCGATCCTGGCTGTGCGGCTCGTGCTGGAGGAGAGGCTGTGTGACAGCATGGTCCTGCACCCCATGCAGGCGCGCCCCTGCGCCCGTCGCGCGAGCTTCCAGGGCGTGAGTGATGCGTCCCATAGGCTGCCTTTTTGCGTCGCGCGGGCGCTCACAGCACGGACTGCGACAGAAGAAGGTTTGGTCGCGCCCTGCACTGCAGAGCTTGATGTCACAATGCATGTCACTTGCGCACGTCCTTACACTGAGACAAGCAGTGCCTTAGGTGCTGGGCTACGAAGGCGCCTGGGGCAGCGTGTTCATGGCGGTGCTTGGCATGCCGCTCGCCTGGCTGCTGCCTGGGTCGGATGTCGGTGCGCCCCCGGCTCCTGCTGACGCGCTCGGCACGTGCCTGCCGTGCCGCTGTGCCGCCGCATGCCGCATGGCATTTGACGTTGATATGGCATGCACACCAGCGTATGCGCATCTGTTCAGCAGAAACGCTGTCCCCATGCCCCTTCTTGGCACCTTTGCAATGCTACTGAGCAGCGTGCACCTGTTGTGAGGGGCAAGGGCGGCCGCAGCGGAGGCAGGCAGGCAGTGACCGCAACAAGCGTGCTGGCGATACTTCTAGGCATGCCTGTCACAGCAAAGCGCCGGCTGTCCGCCACCGGCGAGCCCGCCGACGCGCCGCCGTGCTCTGGCGTCGAGCACAGCAGCGTCGCGGGTCGCCTGCAAGGCGCCGTGCGTGCCCGGACGAGTCAGCGCGCACGGCGGCGCAGGCGGCCACGAGGAGAACACGCTGGACAGCCTGGCCATGCTGTGGCGCACGGGCAGCCTGAACGCGGTGAACATGCTGTTCTTCTGGTCGGTCGTCGGGCTCAACGTGTTCGGCCTGATGGTCACGCAGACGCTCGGCTCCGTGTTCCGCGCCGTCCTGCTCACCACGCGCACGGCCACGGTGCGCCCGGCGGGCCGCCCTGCGCGGCGCTCCGCGGCCGCGCAGGCGCCTGCTCGCCGCGCGGACGGCCGTGCTGCGCTGGACAGGGATCGTTGAGCGCCTCGTGGGAGGCTCTGAGCAGTGGAATCATGAGTCGGCGGCAGGTGCACTTCCACCTGGCCCGGCCGGCTCGCAATCTCAAGTGAGGTGCTTGTCAATGACGCAACCCTGACAATACCCTAAGAGCACGCCCCGAGCTGGTGGCGCGGGCGGGGGCGCCAGGTGTGGGCGGTCAACCTGGTGCTGTATGCGCTGCACGTCGGCGGCAGCAGCCGCGTGGGCGAGTCCTGGCAGTCGCCGGAGAGCTGGGTGCAGCTGGGCGGCTTTGTGCTGCTGCTGGCGGGGACTATCGTGTATGCGCAGGTGCGCCAGCCTGCGTGCCGTGCTGGATGTTCCGTGCTTGCACTTCGTGGTGACCCGGTGCAGCGCACACGCCTGGCCTCGACGCGTGCCTTTGCATGTGTGGCCACTGTCAGGGCATTCGCACAAGAAGAAGACACACATTCTTCACATAAGTAGAAGCTGACAAGCAGGAGGATTCCAGAAAAGCGAGAAACGGCGCCCTGACGTGCCAGGACTGGAGCGTTCATATGTGCAGCAGGTGCCATCCCTGATGCCAGCTGACGCTGGCTGTCGGCGTGCGCGCCTTTGCAGGGTTCCAGCCCTGCGATCGACGAGGACGAGGATGACGCGAAAGGCGGCGAGGAGGACGACGCGGACAGCGGCGCGCCGCCGCCGTCGGCGGACGGCGCATCCGTCGGCGGCGCGGACGAGGCGGCGCCCGCGCGGCGCAACATCACGCAGTACCGGCCCTACTACAGCGTCTTCGTGCCGCGCACGGCGGCGCGGTCCATCCGGCCGCGGCCGCGCGCGGCGCGCGAGCCCGTGCGGCACTGCGCGTCGCTGCCGAGCGGCGACGCGCTGCTGGGTGCGCTCAGCATCCTGGGGCACGTGTGCCAGAAATTTTCAAAATTTTTTTTGTAGTGGACATCTGCCTGCCTGCTGTCGGACTGACAGGGGGCAGGGGATGGTGCAATGACTTTTGAAGCATGCGGGGACCCTGATCTGCGACCTGCTGCTGCGCAGGGGCATCGTTTGCATACGGCGCCGGCCGCCATGCGTCGCTGCCGCTCGGGGATGAGTCCGCCGCGGCCTGGCGGCGCCGCGTCACCCACCCGCCCCTGGGCCTGTTGGACGGCGGCGACGTGACGCCCCCGCGCGGCGGCGGTGGCCCGCGCGAGGCCGGCGCGGCCGGCCAGACCGGCACCTCGCCCGGCTTCGTGCGCACGCTGCTCTCGCGCAAGTCGTGGTTCCTGGACGAGGACCCGCGCCGCGCGGGCGCGCTGCGCTCCATGTCTACCGCCGCGCTTGACGGCTATGCGGATGCGGCAGTGTGCGCGGCGCTGCCGTCCTCGCACGACGGCCGCTCGTCGGACGCCGAGCTCCCGATGGCCTGGGGACCGGTCGACGGCGATGCTGGGCGCCCGGCGCGCTGGTCGGCCACGTCGAGCCGCGATGGCGCGGGGGCCCCCGCCGTGGGGGGCTCACCAGACGGCACAGCCGCGCTGGGCGTGCGCTGGAGCGATGCAGGCGGCGGCGGCGACGCCGGCGGCCCCGGTGCGGCTGCAGCGCAGCCCGGCACCAGCCCGACGCCCGGCCTGATGCTGGAGCGGCGCGCGCTCGCGCGGCGCTCGCTGACGGCGATGCCGGTGCTCGGCGAGGCATCGGAGTCGCCGCACTCGTCGGGCGCGTCTCCAGCGGGCGCGGAGCGGGCGCCGGGGCCGTTCGAGGGCAGGGTTTCATCAGGGTTACGGCCCGCGTCTTCGTCTGGAGACCCTGCAGCGGACGGACCAGCGCCCTCTCCGAGGGCTCCCTCGTCAGCGGGCGCGTCTGCATCGCCCAGGCCGGTCGTGCTGGCAACGCCGTTCGCCACTGCGCCGCCGCCCAGCGATGCCCTGGCGCCGAGCGTGAGCGCGCCGCCGCCCGGAGACGTCCTGGTCGAGGCGGCCGGCACAGCCCCAGGCAGCATGCCAGCCGCCATACCCGTCAGGCAGGGGTCTGCGGAGGCGCCGCAGGCGCCTCCGACCTTCGGCGCCAGCCCGACGCCCGAGCTGGTTGTCGAGCGGCGGGCGAGTGCGCGGCGGGCGCCGCCGTCGCGGCTGCAGTCAGTCACCGAGGGCGGCGGCGCGCCGCGGGCGACGGTGGGCTTCCCGGAGGGTGGCCAGGAGCAGCCGCGGCAGCAGGCCAGCGACCTCAACCCCAACGCGCCCGCCTGGGTGCCTGGCAGGACCTAGCCACCGCAGGCAGCCGCGCGCGCTGGGTACTGTTGCAGGGCTGCCATGCATGTGTATCGTGCCGGGGTGCCGCATGCTGCGGGCTGTCGGGTGTACAGAATGGTCACCAGACGTCGGCAGCCCAACATGGCGAGCTTTGGTCTTGGCAGGCGCGCCTGCATGCGCCCACTCTTCAGCACTTGCTGGGACAGGAGCCTGTGCGAGCCTGCCAGTTCCCCTGGGCTGGGCCCCTCGTCATCATGGAGCGCATGCAGAATGAGGCATGCCAGGCGCAGCAGGGCGTATTACATGTTTACTGATGGCAGGCAGCCCTGGTGCCAGGCTACCAGTGTGCCATCATGTGCAGTCACTGAAATAAAACTCGGCTTGTGGGTGGTTGCAGAAGAGCTGCGAGCCGGTGCGACTGCTGGGCTATCTGCCAGGGCGTGACAGGTTGGCATGCTATGCACGCACTGCTCTGGTTTGTGTTGTTGTCTGTCAGGCTGTCATGCGCTGTGGCCACAATGCTACTTGTGCAGACGGTCCAGCCTAGAGCAGCGCTAATGCTTGAGCGATACAGCATCATTCTGACGTTGTCTGATTGGCAGGAGTGCTACTGTGCGTGCTGTCCTATACGGTAGGTGGCGAAGTGGTTCATGGGACATGTGGTGTGACTCAAATGAGCAGCGCATTCTATGCGGGCAGGGGCCCAAGGCAAGGAGAGAGCAGAACAAGATGTGACCATGTAACTTCTCCGAAAAAAGAATATAATGTCCGGCCTGTTGCAGGCGTACCAATCCTGTCAGCAAGGCAACAGCGTCACGTCAGGGACCAGTGCCTGCGCGCTTAGGCAGGCGCGGTACCTACATAGGCTAGGCTGTGCAAGCGGACAGCTCGTGCATGCAAAGCAGCCATGGCCGCCCGTCCTGCCCTTCATCCAGTCCTCCTAGCACTTCTCCTCGCACCGCTGCTGGCACGCGCGGGCGCCCGCAGCGCGGCCGCGCCCGCCGACAGGAGCAACAGCAACAGCGCCGTGACTCACGGCCCGGCGCCTGGCAGCGCCAGCGCTGGCCTGTGGTGCACTGCGTGCGTGCTCGCTGGCGCGGAGCCGCTAGAGGGCCGCAACCCCAGCTGTGGCGCGTGCGCGGGCGCGTGCGGGAGTGCGTGCGGAGCGGAGTGCGCGCCCGGCCATGGCCTGCAAGCTGACGGCGGAGAGGCAGGCGGCAAGGAGGCAGACAGCGGGCCAGCGTGGCAGCCGCTCGTCATCATGGGAGTCGGCGAAATGCTGGGCAACATTGTCCGCGGCGTCACAGGCGCGGCCGGCCTCGGGCTGCTCGCTGCAAGCTGGGCTGCGTGGTGACTAAGCTGCGCGCCTGTAGAGGCCTGCCACGGCGGTGTGCCTTGTATGGCAGGCTGTGGCCGCGTGTCGACAGCGCTCCGTGGCTCGCGCAGGCTTTGGCTCCGCGGTCGTCATGGTGTCCGTGTGGATCATTGCGACCACCGTGGGCCTCAATGCAGGCGCGCACCTGAGAAAAGCTTGTATCTGCCGTGCGGCTGACAGGCCCTTGCGCATACCACTGTCTTTCACCTGGCAGCCTGCCGCCTCCCAGCAGGCCCGCCCGCTGTGCACACTATGGCCAGCGCCAGCGCCCTGCATTGCCCGCTGTTGCAGCAGGCGCACCCAGCGCCGCGCCGCCTAACCCTGCCCAACCCCGCGCCCCGCGCAGGGCCCTTCGTGACGGTGATCTTTGCGGACAGCCTGGCCGGGCTGTTCAACGCCGCGCCGCTGCTGCTGGCCACGCAGCCGTGGTACTATGCGAGCTGGCGCCTGGTGTTTACGATCATAGGCTTCCAGGCGCGCCGCCCAGGCCCGACCCGCTCTGGCGCTGTGTGGACGGCAATGGGCATGCCTGCTTCTTGCACCCTTCTCTGGCTGCAGCACCTGTGTCACAGTTGTCGCCTCGGTATGGTACTCCGCTGAGCTCAGCGTCGTATGGGACGCGGCTGTTGAGTAGCATGCGTGATCGTGTGCACTTCGTCTCACCTGAGCAGCCTCGCGCCTGCGTGCAAGGCGCCCTTGTCAGCGCCCCTAGTCCACGCAGGCGGTTTCTCAGGCATCCGCTCAGGGCGCCGGCGAGCAAACACTGGCAGCAAATGCGTGCTGAGTCGCTGCGCTGCGGCAAGCACAGGCCCGCCTAGCCTCACAAGACCTGGCCCGGCGGAAATGCAGGCAATGGGCGCGCCGATCGGCGCCTACCTGGTGACGCACCTGGAGCCGCACAAGACGCAGCTGTGCATCGCAGTCGCGCTGACGGTCATCTTCTTCCTCATGGCCTTCAAGCCGGCGCAGGCGCGCCCAGGACCTATGCTGGGCAGCGGTACCCTTCCCTACCCTAACCCTACCCTGGCGTCCCTGACCCGGCCTACCTTGTTCCTAGCCAGGCGCCTGTTGCTTTTGCAACCGCATGACCCTGGTGGACTGCCTCTGCGGCGTCGCGTCTGATCGCACTCCCGGGCGCAGCTGCTCAAGAAGTGGCGCGCGCGCCGGGCGCCGCCCGCGGACGCGCGCGACGCCAAGGCCGAGGAGGGCACCGCGCAGCCGCTGCTCGCCGCGGCCGGCTCTGCCACCCCGCGCCGTGCGCCAATCTCCGCCACATGCACCTTTCCCAGCTCCTGCCACGTGCTCATCGCCAGCAGCCCAGATTGAGCCTCGTTGACCGCACGATACCCTGCGCAATGATCTGTAAAAATCCTTGTCATAAGTTCACGGCAGCTGCCCGCTCGCTCTTGATGTCTCCTGGTCTAACAAGCAGCTCTGGTGGGTGTCACTGTCTGGCCCGTCCCAGTTTAAGCAGTCTATACTCAGTAGGGCTGCGCCGCCGTGCAGATGCTCACGCTCTTGCCGATGCTGCGGGCGGGGCCGGGCCGAAGGGCGATGCGGCAGTGGCGGGGAGTGATGCAGAGGCTGCTGCTGAGCTGGGCGGGGCGGGCGCCGCCGCGGCGGACGCTGCCGCGGCGCCGCCCTCGCTCGGGCTGCAGCGGCAGTTCAGTGACAGCGCGAGCAGCCTGCGCGTGCACGTCGTGCAGGGCACTGGCAAGCAGAAGCCCCAGGATTTAGGATTAGGGTCAGGGAGCGGGCACGAGTCAGGACAGGCGATCCCTGTGCCTGGCCGTAGCGGGCTGCGGCGGGGCGGCGCGTCGCCCGCGTCTGCGCCCGAGACGCGGCTCCTGGGGGAGTCCCCCGCGTTACGGTCGGGCGGCGGGGCCGCGAGCTTGAGCGGCGCGGCGGCGAGCGGCGGGGTGCTTGCCGCGTGGGGCGAGGAGGCGCACGGCAGGGGCGCGGACGTAGAAGAGGGGGCAGGCCTGCTTGCCGGGTCAAGGGGCCGTGAGGAGGCGCGGGCGGGCCCGCTGGCCCCCCGGCGAAGCCTATCGATCGACTCGCTCTCGGAGCACGGGCGGCGCGGCGCCCGGGAGGCAGGGGCGGCAAGCAGGAGAGGGGTGCTAGGGTTTACCTGGACAGCGCCGGGCAAGGCGCATGCGACGGAGGCTTCGCCGACGACGGGCGCTAGGTTTGGCGGCGCCGCCGCCCCGCTGGCGCGCACGGCGTCTGGGCAGGTGCGCAGGCGACCCGCATGCTGGCAGCGCCCTTTGCCAGTCACCACCGTAGCCTACAATGGCAAAGGAAAGGAAGGGTCCCGTGTGCTTTGCTACTCGTGACTCGGGGGTCAGGGTCCCGACCCTGTGGCGGCGGCGGCGCGCGCAGGAGCGCCAACGCTTGGCGCGCGAGTGGCGCGTGTCGACGAAGCTGCTGGTGGGCGCCGGCGCGGCCGCGGCCACGTGCTCCGGCTGCCTCTCCGCGCTGGCCGGCATCGGCGGGCCGCCCATCATCCTGATGTACGAGCTGCTGCGCGTGCCGCAGGCGCGCGCGCGCCCTCCACGCAGAGCCCATCACAGTGTAAGGTAGGGTAGGGTACCCTATCCTGACCCCCCCCCACTCGCGGAGAGCGCGGTGTCTGTCAGAGGGTGCGCGGTCCGCTGCACGGCGGGACTGGTTGTTCACATGGCGGAGTGCAGGGCGCCCTGCCGGCGCGCGCCGCCCCTTGCAGTGGCCTCCCAGGATGAAGGGCGCGGTGCATGCACCGGCGTGTCAGAGTATCGTCGTGCGCGTGTCTCAACAGAAACAGCTGTGACGCCGAGCTGTGAACAGTGGACGTGCGTCGTGCAGCGTGTCCCGGTCTGCTGCAAGGGCTAGGTTAACCCCTACCCTACCGTGCCAAGCATAGCACCGCTACATGCGCCCGCTTTCACTCCACTTACAAGCCTCTCAACCCTTCCGGCCTCTGGGCGCGGCGGGCGTCTGCTCGAGCGCCCGCTCTTGTCGGCCAGGCGCCGCCGGCCGCGCGCCGACGGCGCGCGCTGCGCGGGCGCGCAGCTGGTGGTGCGCGCGACGAGCACGACCACCAACCTGGTCAGCATCAAATTCCTGACGTACCTGTTCATGGGCGCGGCCAAGTGGGACGACGCCTGGCTGTACGCGGTCGCCATCGCCTGCTCGGTCAGCGGCCTGCAGGCGCGCCGCCGGGCCGCCAATAACCCTACCCTGGCCTGACCGCCGGTAACCCTGCAATCAACCCTACCACATCGAGCGCTGCCTGAGTTGCGCTCGATGTCGCGTGCGCCGTCCAGGGCTGTATGTAGGTCTGAGCTGATAAGCGCATCCTGGTACCCCCACCTAAGTGTTGCATCCAAGTGTCGCGAGCTTGGTCCGGACAATGCACTCCTGTGTTCTGCACCCTGCTGACCCACTGGTGGGGCAGTGCAGCAGGGTCGTCAATATATTCTGTGACAGCCTGCCGCACCTGTCACGCTGCTCAAGTGACCCCTGACGCTGTTCAATTGACCCCTGACATGAGTTGCGCGGGACCTCCTGCTGTGTGTCACCTCGCGTGTGCGGCGTGCGGCGGCAGGTGGGCGCGTGGCTGGCAGGCCGCCTGGACCGCAAGATGTTCGGCCACGTGCTGCTGGGCATCCTGGGCCTCAGCACCTGCCTGCTGTATGCCAGCGCGTTCGGGCTCACCGGCCACTGAGGGCCGTGCGGGCCGGCGGCAGCGGCGCGCGAGTGGCCCGTGCAGCTCGTTCAGTGGCCTCGCCCAGTTGTATTCTTCAAGTGGGGTATTTTCTCAAATCCTAATATGCAAGAAAGCACTTTGGTTGGCGGTCCTATGCCAGCTGCATTCTTGGGTGGCATCGGGATCTGTCCCGGGGAATGTCGCTGGCACCTCTCGGCCCTCGGTCTGCTCACTGGTCAGGACGGCTGAGTGCAGAGGTTGAGATTGCTGTTTGGCTCGCGCCCGTTGCTCTCTTCAGTTGTGTTGAGGTTTGTCTGTCTGTCCAGGCTGTCAAGCATTCTGAGTGTCGTGGGTCACCTGTGTCGATTCTGTCTATTGTTGCCTGATGTCTCACTTTCTTTTCTGGTCAAGAGTATGTATCACAGATGTCGTGATGTAGCATAGCTGCTTGTGTGGCGTTTGCAGCAAGACAATGATCTATACGTAGCGTATTGTTTACTGAAAGGACCTGCCGAGTAAGTGATGCAAGTGCGTTTCATGCAGGAGTACAAGCAGTTCTTGGCAGCGGCAGACTCAAGACACCGGTGCTGCTATGGCACACCTTGGCTCATACAGGTTTGCATGCTGTGGCACGGGGTAAACGTCTTGCATGTATCAACACATGTATTTAGGAGCTGTCCCTGCTTGCGTGTCTGCCGCCACAGTGTTTCAACCCTGCTGCACTGCACCGCCATGGCCGCACAGCACCTCAAGCAGCCTTGCAGGGGTTAGCCCGGGGTGCGCGCCACGACCCACTGAAACGCTTGCGGGCTGTTGATGCCCGTGCGCTCGGCCAGCTCGGTCGCGCGCGCCAGGAATGGTTGCCGCAGCGCCTCCACCTGCAGTCAGGGAGGGCACAATCATTCAAGACATAAAAAGTTCATCATCGACACTGAGCTGATGACGAGTTACATACATTCGCGGAGCGTGCAGTGCAGTGTACGGTGGCACTGTGTAGCAACAGACATTTTTCAGCATGTCAGCTCGGGTTGCCGTACTCCTCAGGCGGAAATTTAACGCGTAGAAATGATGCAGTAGGCATAGGCCTGATTGGAGCTGGCGTTAAACATTTGATCTGGTGGCATCGAACATCGCTCCTAGCGCACACCAGCTGTCTCCAAGCACACAGGCATGACCTCTGCAGCAGCTCGGGCGATGGCAGCCCGAGCGGGAGCAGGGCAGCCACCTGCTCCTCTGACAGCACGCAGCGCAGGGGCGCGATCGGGTGCGCTGTGTGCAGCTCCCACATCCTCTCCGCATGCGCGGCGGGCGTGGCCACCTCGAAGGCTGGCTTCTCGCTCGTTACGGCCACCTGGCGCGGGCGCGCGCCGCGAATTGACGCAAAGTGCCCGGGGTGCTGCCATGCCCTGCATTCCGCTTGCCATGCGCACACTCCAGAGTTTGGGCTGTCTGTTAGCGCAGCCGGCAGCTTAACAGGATGTCAGGCACTGTGGAGGGCACCCTCGATCCAACACGTGCTCTCCTGAGCTCTTGCAGCGCACATGAGTTCCGTCATGCTCATGGCTCGTGCCCGCAGCAAGGAGCTGAGGGCCAGCTGTGAGCCCACCCCGACCTTTATCCTCACTATTGCAAACTGCTGCCGCAGCCGGCGAGCGGCCTCACCTCGACCTCGGCAAAGCCGCTGGCCAGCAGCAGCGCGCGGGTTGTCGGCGGGTCGGCCAGCGGCGCGCCTGCAAGCGCGAAATGATATGTCAACACCCCGCTCCGCAGTCTGTCATGGCCGGTGGGCTGCCTCTGCGCCCCCTCGTGTGCCCAAGGCAGGCCATGCTGACACAAGCTTATTGCTCATCGTAACCGCGTCCATGCGCAGGATGGGTAGCATGAATGACCATTACATTACACGCTCCCACCAGCAGCGCATGTCTTACGTCGCAACAGCAAACAGAGCGAAGGGCGCAGTTGAGTTGAGGCGTGCGCGCAGCGGCGCGGCCAGCGCGAGCGCGGCCCAGCTTGACAAACAAGGTTATGAGCTCAGCTTGCTGCTGCGGGGAAGGCATGCAGGCGGCCCCGCACCCGCGTCCACGAGCGGCAGGTCGTGCCGCTCGCGCAGCAGCTCGTGCAGGAGCTCGCTGGTCGCCAGCAGGGGCGCCTGCGCGCCCGCACCGCATGCCAGCATTGGCACCTGCTGGGCTCCATACATGGTGTGTCGGCCTGCAAGTGCTGGCTTCAGCCCGTGCGTGGCAGCAGGCCTCCGCGCCAAACCCTAGACCTCTGCAGGTGCGATTCTGGTGCGGCATCCTGGCGCCGCCCGAGCACCGGCGAAGCAAGGGCGGGATGCACGGCAGGCCCAGCCTGCGGCAGCAGCAGCGCTGCATGCACGCATGCTTGACAATCCTGGCGCGCCGGGCAGGGGCGCGCGGCGCGCGCACCACGGGCGTGTTGAACGCCAGGCGGCCGCCGGGGCGCAGCCAGCCGGCGATGCGCCGCAGCGCGGCGCCCACATCCGCGAAGTATAGCATGCCGTTGGAGCACAGCGCCGCGTCGAAGCCGCCAGCCGGCAGCGGCAGCGTGTCCACGTCGCCGGCCTCAAACATCACATTCGTCAGCCCCTGCGCTCGCGCCTTCTGGCGCGCCTGCGCGCGCCGGGCTGCGCTGCGCTTCGGGTGCTGCCGCGGCAGCCGCGTGCAGGCGCGAGCTGTCAGGCGCGCGGCGGCCGTGGCAGGGCCGCCGCGCACGACGG
>JAABUH010002502.1_pt1 | contig 17556 bp, 23 predicted proteins | sample 5559121 | NCBI WGS metagenome assembly JAABUH01 (sample SAMN10711871, study PRJNA513364) | rock metagenome | isolation source: Antarctica rocks | place: Antarctica: Victoria Land, Battleship Promontory nord | collected 2015-12-28
AAGGCGGGGCTGGCGGCGGCGGCGGCGGGCGGTGCGGCGCCGCAGTGCACGCGCTGGCAAAGTACTCCTGCGGCCAGACGGTCTGCGCGGGCAGGGGGACAGGTCAGCAGCGCCGCAGCAGAAGGGCAGGCCGTAATTCCCCCTGCGGCTAGACAGTCTGCGCGGGCGGGGGCCTGGTTCAGCAGCGCCGTAGCAGAAGGGACAAGCCCTCCGGCTACCCCTCACCTCCTGCGTCTCCGCACCCGCATGCATGCAGGGGCGGGGGCTGTCGGCGCAGCTGCCTGTCAGGCTGGGCATGAGTGTGCGACGAAGCACGGTGCGGCGGCGCGCGGCGCGCACCTGGCGCCCGAGCAGGGGCGCCTGCTCGGTGGGCGCGCCCGCGGCCGCCGCGCGCCACGCCCACTCCAGGCGCAGGTAGGGCGCCAGGCCGGACGTCCTGTGGAACGTGACGTTGAGCGCGTACAGGCCTGGCCCCCGCGCGCACGGCGATCACTCCTGTGCGGAGCCGGAGGTGCTCGGCGGCAAAGCCGAGCCCCTTGTTTGCCTGGACGACGCCGTTCTGCCTTGCAACGAAAGGAGGACGGTGAGAGGCCAGAATCAGGAGTGCTGATGGTCTGAGACCGTCGGTGCGCCACCTGGAAGCATCAGCGGACCTGGCCGGAAGCTGGGAGCGCTCGCAGGGCGCCGTGGTGCGCGGCGCGCGAGGAGTGCTGCGCTGCACAGCTATGCCGTAGCTTGAGCTGTCATGCGTGTTGTCATCGCGCCAACACTGTATGCATCTGAAGGCTCAGGCGCGATGCTGGGACTGCAGTGTGTCAAATCAACATTAAGCCGCTGAGGGATAGGGTTAGGGCGCGTCTGCGCCCACCGCGCGGCTGCGTGTACTCCAGCAGCATCACGCTGCCATTGCCGTTGAGCGCGTCGCGCGTCCACACGGCGGCCGAGTCCAGCGGCACGGCGGAGCCGTTCAGGTAGCCCAGCGCCAGCTCCGCCGCGTCGCTGGCGCTCAGGAACAGGCTGCGCGCGCGCGCCCGCCCTCGGCGCCTCCTCAGCGGCGCGTGGACGCGCGCGCGGCTGCCAGCCACGCGCGCGCCCGCGCAGGCGCCTCTCACGCGGCGCGTGTGACAAGCAGCGGTCTAAGACGCCTCCCACTGCTGGTCCTGATAATCGCAATATTAGACCTGGGCATCGTCACAGATACGGTCGGGTACGCGGGGTTTATGAGTTTTACGTTGTCCAACGTGCACCATCCGGCTACAGCGCCGTCAACTATCGCCCCGTGGACGCGCGCGCGGCTGCCAGCAGCGCGCGCGCCTGCCCCAGGCGCCTCTCACGTGGCGCCGGACATTGGCGCGGCTGACAGCAGCGCCGGCCCCGCCGCCCTGCTGTTGCTCAGGCGCGGGCGGCGCTGCACCCGCACGCCGCACCGCACCCGCCCTGGCGCGTCCTGGCCGAGGCGGTAGCTGGAGGAGTGGAGGTCTGAGGTGCGAGCGGTGCCACGGCAGGCAGGGGGCTTGGCATGCCGCCAGGTGAGGCCCTGTGAAGGAGCGGGCCGCCGGCCGGGGTCCGCAGCAGTCGGTGTGGCCGGGGTGAGGCCAGGCCGCCTCAGCAATGCGCGGCGCGGCAGTGCGGCGCGCGCGGCAGCAGCAATGGGAGCCCGCGCCTATAGGTCCCCGTCCAGGGCAGCCGCAGGTAGCCGTCGAGGGCCGCCACGAAGCGGCCGTCCTGAGCGCGCCACGGCCAGGGGCTCCAGCCTGCGCCTGCGGGCTCACTCTCCTGGGGCGTGGGGCCAGAGGCTGGCCGCCATACTTCGCGCCTGAGCACAGGTGGTCCTTCCCCGGTGGCTGACACTCCTTGCGCGCGCTGTCAGACCTGCTGCTGCTGGGCAGAGCAGAGCCAGCCTGGCAAGCTTGTTGCCTGCTCTGCAACGCGCTGACTGCCAGAGAATGGTACGCGCCATGCAACGGCCGGAAGCTGGCTGCAGCCGCAAGGTTCACGCCCGCTGCTTGCCCAGCCGCTGGAGATATGTTGCCCACGGATTGGTGTTTTGTGTCCACCAAATGGCAGACGCCGGCGCCACGTCCGGACAGGAGGCAGGCTGTGCGCAAGCTGGGCGCGCGCCTGCTCGTGCGCTGCTGTAGCCAAAGTTGATCGCGGGCAGCACCGCGGTGAAGTCAGGCTGCCCTGCCATCAAGGCGTTGTCCTGTGCGTCCGCCCGTCAGTCCAGCTGAGCGCAGGCCGCGGCGGCACTGGCCGCCGAGAAGCGGTCAGCTGCCAGCTTGGCAGAGCACAGGACATCTCCGCCATGTCAGGTTCACCATGCACTGTCGCACCTGGGTGGGTAGCAGTGTATTGGCGTCTGCAGCGCCAGTCGCCTGCGCTGGCTGCGTCCACACGCGCGCGACCAGGCCATGATCGCCGCAGCCGGGCGCTGCAGTGGCCAGCGTGGCAAGCCATGCCGAAGCAGCGACTGCCCCCAGGAGCCTGCAAGGACTCCTGCGCCGCATCCGGGCCGCAGGCGCGCTGGGCCGCGGAGCGGGCTGGCTGCAGTGCCGGCGGCCAGCGCCTGCGCGGGTGCGCGTGACTGTCACGCCCCAGCCAGGTGTGCAGGCCGCAGAGGCAGTGATCCGCGTGTGGGCTGCCGCGCTCGTGTCATCAAAGTAATCTTCATCAGAGGTGGCCCACCACGTCCTGTGGCGGGCCAGGCTCCCTGACCTTCGGAGAAAGGGAAGAGCGTTTCCGGCCCCGGCCTCCTCAAGTGCTGCTCCACCGTTTCGGGTGCAGGGAACAGGCAGCGGTCTCCGCTGTCTGGTAACTGCGCCTGGTGGATATGCTCGATCACCGTACTGCACGACGCAGATGCTGGGCGAGGCACAGGTCACGCCTTCCAGAAATGAAGGTCGGCCACCACCTGGAGCATCCCTCTCCAGGCACGCCGTGTTGCATGAGCTTTGAATAAGCTGAGCACCGGGTGGGCAAGGCGGGCATCAAGCAGCTGGTGCGCGGGTTTGTACTGTTAGGGCCGGGGCAGGTTCAGCCTGCCTTCAGCCCCTGATGTGGCCTCCTTGATGGGGACAACAACAGCCCAAAAGTCTGGTGAGCCACGACCCCGTGCATGCCAGCCTTGTCCAGACCTAGCCAGCAGCACAAGAACTCACTAGCCAAGTAGAGCTCATACCCAGCTCGTTCAACCAAGCGGCCATTAAGTAATCAACATGAGTGGGAAGGAGGAGACACAGCACAGTGCGTACCCCAGCATTGTGCAGTGCCTGACTGAGCACCACAATGGCAGGACCGCTGGTGCAGAGATGCAGTGCCAATGTGGCTTGGAGCACTGACGCTCTGGCCGGTGTACCCCGCAGTTGAGGAGGGCGGCCGCCAGGGCGTCTTTAAGCCCGAGCCGGGCAAGGTGATGACATACCTTGCACTGCCTCCGCAGACTGCAAATTCCCGTTACATCCACCTTACACCCCCGTTGACCTGCTATAGCAGGCAGTGAACGGCTGAGCACTTGCCGCAGATTGACAAGCGCCATGGCGATCCTGAGGCGGGCGGAAAAACGTCTGGGCAGAAGGTGCTGCCCAGCTAGGGAGGGCCAGTGAATAATTACTGAAACTGACGGCAGAAGTGGTGGGAGAGCGCTCTCCAGGCTTGTTACATGTTGTTGAACTCCTTTCAGTTCCAACGCGTGCTTGAAAGGTTTCTTGGATAATGGCGTGCTCTATTGCATATTTTGCAACCAACAGCAAAAAATCACATTTTTTTTGCTGCAGCTGGTGGACGTGCAGTGCTTCAGGCGTTAGTGAAAGCAAACGTATGCGGCAAGCTGGTGTGCTTTTGGTGCGCAGGCAGCTGACACCCGTGCCGAGCGATACGGTGACAAGATCCACTATGACAAGCAGTAGATATCAAGTGCACTGAGCAGCGTGGGTATTGCTTGATGGCGCATGTACTAAGGCAGGCGTTTGCCCATACTTGGAAATAGGTTAGGGTGATGGCACGGTGTATGAAAAGGAGACCGCAGTTGTGTAATCTACCGCAACTTTGGCTGCAAGGGAACACCAAGTTCGCATATTAGCAAGCTTACACGCAGTAGCGCTCACCAGAGCATGTCGCAGCAGTGTACAAAAGTGCGCAAGTCCAATGTGGCGGCGCAGCCAATGGCTCTGCGCCTGGACGAGCTCCCTGCAGAGGTGTGTGGTGAGACGCTTGCAACTCGCTGGATGTCAGTGCAATCAATATAGTACCACAGTGTGCATAGTGCGAAACCAGTGGTCTGCCTCATGCAGGTCCTGCAGGCAATGGCAGTCCAACTTCTCCTGCTCTCCGACACAGCCTCATCAGAGGCCTTCACTCTGCAGACAGTGTGCAGGCGCGTGCGCTGCGCTTTGCTCTCCATCAGGACCAAGCGCCTGCAGGGCTGCGCTCAAGGCCTCCACGCGACAGGCACTTCAAGGAGGCACTCACAAAACCGTACTGGACGGCAATACGCGCGGACCTCGCCACCCGTTTGTGGCGAGCGCTGGGGCGGCGTGGTGCGCACCCTTCCTGGCTGTCTTCCTGTCGTGTCGCCCGGAACACGCACCCCGTTTGCAATTTCCGCTGCCCATACTCCCTTGCTGACGCAGGCACGCCGGAGGAAGCAAGCGCCTGGCGGTGGCTCCGTGTGCATGGCGCTGCCGTGAGAAGCATTGGCAATCTGACCGTGATTGACAAGGACGTCGAGCGGCTGTCGACCCTGCAGCTGGCTATGCCTTTGCTGGACAAGGTCATGGGGTTGAAGCTGCAGGCGCGCCCCGGCGCCGCTCCAGCAGCCACCCGAGCCTTCCTGGTTGCGGCCGCGCGCGCCGTGGCGCGCTGCCCGTGCCTGCAGGATCTGGAGCTGCTCGTGGAGCTGGCGCCCACGGTGGGTGAGCAGCTCCCCGACACGTTTGGGCAAGAGCTGGCCGAAGCCTGCACCCTGATGGAAGTCAGCCTGAGCATCACGTCGCGTGCGGGCAAAGAGCGCGATTGGCCAAGAGCAGCAAGCGTGTCGCACCTGGTGATGGGCCTGGCCGGCCTGTCCCGGCTGCGTGCGCTGAGCCTGACCGTGGACACGGCATGCATGGAGAGCGCGCTGCCCGCCTGCGTGTCGTGCCTGGCGCAGCTGACTGTTTTGAGCCTAAGCGGCTTTTCTGGCTTGCGCTGCGCGCCTGGATGGGCGCCTGCCGGCGCTCGTGCACCTGGAGTTCAAGAAATGCGAGTTTTTGGCCGACGGCGAGGCGGCGCTGCCGGGCATGGACACGCTGGTGTCCCTCAAAAGCCTCACACTGGAGGAGTGCCCCAGCTTGCGCACCTGGCCCATGTCGCTGTGGCGGCTCGAGCAGCTGAGCAGCCTCGTCCACGAGGCTGGCTATGATGCGTGGGAGCTGGCCAGGTTGCCGCGCGATGCGCTGCCGGCAGCGGGTCTGCCTGCTAGCGCCCTCTGCTTCCCTGTTGTGACTTGGCTCACGCTTGTGGGTCACAACCTGTCGGTCTTCCCACAGAGCGTGCTGGGCATGACACGGCTGGTGCACCTTGATCTGGCTTTCTGCTGCTTTGAGGACTTGCCTGAGGGCGTGTGTATGCTCACCGCACTCGATCACCTGTCCCTTGGCCGGCACACTGCAAAACCAGACGAAGTCGGGGGCGCGCTGGACGTCCGGGCCCTGGGCAGCCTGGCTGGCCTCCCGAACCTGGTCCACCTGGGCTTTTTCAACTGCAGCGTGCTGTTCTGCGGGAGCTTCCAGGCTGCGGCCGCGCACCCCCGCCTGGAGAACGTGTATTTTGATACCTCGTATCCTGCCAGTGGCCCATCGTGCCGCGCGTGCCTGGGGTTTGCCTTTGATTTATTGCAGCAAGGGCGCCCGGGCGTGCTCGAGGTGAGCGGCAGCGTTGAAGGCGCGGGTAAGCAGGACAGCAGCAGATTCCGTGTCGCCCTGCAGGTTGCAGGGTTTCCGCTGCAGGAGGGCGCCGCTTAGCAACGGGGGCGAGTAGAGTCTGCTCAGTAGACAGGCTGTGCGCGCCGGGGCAGTGCGGCTGTGCGCGCCGGGGTAGCGTGCGTGGCGCGGCCGGGTCTTTTATGAGGGCTGGATGCTGTGGGGTCCAGGGGTTCCCCCCGTCAATGCCGTTTCAGACGGCACAGTGCATGTTTTGTCCAGAAACTTGGCAGGCTGGGAAGGCCTGGTATGTGAAAGTCAAGCAACTTCACTGTACAGGCTGCGGTCGTATGAAGGGTGCTTGAGCTTAAGGTGACATCACGTGTCCGCGACGCGGGGACGCGGACTCCGCGTCCCCTAGGTTGCGTGCATCAACCATGTGTTACATCCACTCAATACACGATTTGCGTTGGGAACTTGCTTCCTGCACCAGAATCATCTTGCATGCATGCTCACCTATGACCTTACATGTGTCTCAGTCTGTGTTCTCAAATTGCCATATCGGCACATCATGCAGCTCTCTCATTCACCATAAGCCAGTGATATTGCCGTAACTTGGACTGCTCTGTCAGCAGTGGATGTTCTCCACCAAGGCGGCGAGCCCGCACCTTGTCTTCAACTTCTATTTGTGATGTCGCAAATGTTTGTTTGTGCAGCACATGCATCATTACTCCTCCTGATGGACAAGCATGTTTATTGGTAATATGAAGAAATGTGTGTTATGCTTTGTTTGTGACAGCTTGCTTTGTTCGTGGCAGCTCGCAGACATACAGTGCTGAATGCGTTGGTACAAGTTCATGTACGCGCATAGAAGCTGGTGTGCATTGGGTGCAACTGTCGATACCCTTGACCGAGCGATATGGTGACAAGACTCACTATGATAAACAGTGAGTCAAGGAACTGCACAGAGCCAATGTGATACATGGACCTGGCTGCCGGGCACTGCTGCCGACAGCACATGTACTACACTAATACATGTGCACACATAATATAGTACTATATTATGTGGCTGGTGGCTGTTGGTGGCTGTGATAGATAGATTGAGAGTCACATTTTAAAAAGTAGACCGCAGTCTGCTGGACTCACGTGCTACTTTGCGCCATAGGGGAATCGAGCTGCAACTACCAGCAATGCGCACACGCAGTGGCACTCAGGTTGTGTCGCAGCAATGCACATCAGCGCGCAAGTCCAGTGCCAGAAAGGCAGCGCAGCCTGTAGCTGTGCGCCTGGACGAGCTCCCTGCAGAGGTGTGCGGTCAGAAGCTTGCATCTGTGAAAGTCAGCACAATCACTGCAGTGCCACGGTGTGCATACAAGACCAGTGGTCTGCCTCGTGCAGGTCCTGCAGGCAGTTGCAATTCGACTTCTCCTGCTCTCCGGCACAGCAGAGGCCTTCACTCTGCAGACAGTGTGCAGGCGCGCATAGAGCTTTGCTTTCTTCAAGATCAAGCGCCTGCAGGGCTGCGCATTAGGCCTCAACGCAACAGGCGGTTCAAGGAGGCGCTCACAAAATCGTACTGGACGGCAATACACGCGGACCTCGCCACCAGGTTGTGGCGAGCGCTGGGGCGGCACGGTGCGCACCCCTCCTGGCCGGCTTATCAATCGTGTCGCCTGAGCGTGCACCTCACTCGTTTTTCCGCTGTCCTCACTCCCTTGCTGGCGCAGGCACGCCGGAGGAAGCCAGCGCCTGGCGGTGGCTCCGTGTGCACGGCGCTGCCGTGAGGAGTATTGACAAACCGACAGTGCTCGACGTAGAGCCGCTGTCGATCCTGCAGCTAGCCCTGCCCGCGCTGGAGGAGGTCAAGGGGTTGAAGCTGCAGGCGCGCGCCGGCGCGGCTCCAGCAGCCACCCGAGCCTTTCTGGTGGGAGCCGCGCGCGCCGTGGCGCGCTGGCCGTGCTTGCGGACTCTGCAGCTGCTCGTGGAGCTGGCGCCCAAGCTGGGTGAGCAGCTCCCCGACACGCTTGGGCAAGAGCTGTCCGAAGCCCGCACCCTGATGGAACTCAGCCTGAGGATCACGTCTCGCTCGGGCGAAGCGCGCGACCGGCCAACAGCAGCAAGCCTGTCGCACCTGGTGTCGGGCCTAGCCGGCCTGTCCCGGCTGTGTGCGCTGAGCCTGGCCGTGGAGAACGCATGCATGGAGGGCGTGCTGCCCGCCTGCATGTCGTGCCTGGCGCAGCTGACCGTTTTGAGCCTGAGCGGCTTTCAGGCCATGCGCTGCGCGCCCGGCTGGGCGCGCCTGCCGGCCCTCGTGCATCTGGAGTTCAAGGCATGTGAGTTTGCGGTCGATGGCGAGGCGGCGCTGCCGGGCATGGACACGCTGGTGTCCCTCAAAAACTTTACAGTAGACAGGTGCTTCAGCTTGCGCACCTGGCCCACGTCGTTGTGGCAGCTCAGGCAGCTGCGCTGCCTCATCCACGGGCCTGACGATCTTTATGCATCGGAGCTGGCCAGGTTGCCGCGCAATGCGCTGCCATCCGCGGGCCTGCCTGCTAGTGCCCTCTGCTTCCGTGATATGGCGGTTCTCACCCTTGTGGGCCACAACCTAGTTGTCTTTCCACCAGGCGTGCTGGCCATGACGCGGCTGGTGCACCTCGATCTGGCTCACTGCTGCTTCGAGCACCTGCCCGAGGGCGTCTGCATGCTCACTGCACTCGAGGCCCTGTATCTTGGCCGGCACTCTGCAAAAGCCGCAGAAGTCGGGGGTACCTTGGACGTCCGGGCCCTGGGCAGCCTGGCTGGCCTCCCGAACCTGCGCTATCTGGGGTTCTTCAACTGCAGCGTGCTGTTTTGCGGGAGCTTCCAGGCTGCAGCCGCGCACCCCTGCCTAGAGCACCTGGTGTTTGATACCTCGTATCCTGCCAGTGGCCCGTCGTGCCGCGCGTGCCTGGGGTTTGCCTTTGATTTATTACAGCAGGGGCGCCCGGATGTGCTCGAGCTGACTGGCAGCGCTGTTAAAGGCGCGGGGCAGCAGGACAGCAGCAGGTTCCGTGTTGCCCTGCAGGTTGCGGGGTTTCCGCTGCAGGAGGACGCCTCTAGCGATGAGGTCGAGTAGACAGGCTGTGCGCGCCGGGGCAGTGCGGCTGTGCATGTCTGCTGCAGGAGGATGCCTGTAGCGATGAGAGCGAGTAGATACGCTGTGCACGCCGGGACAGGGCGGATCTGCATGTCGTGGCGCGCCTGGGTGTTTAATGATAGATTGGATGCGCGAGGCCCCTGGGTCGATCTGTCAAGCCTGATGAAAGCCAGCACAGGGGATGTAAGATGTATAGTCCTATTCATTCATTCATTCTTGCACCCCCCTGTCGGCCAGGACAGCCAGGAAGGATGCAAACATACAACCTCACATACAATCATGGTGTCATGGCATTGCATGAGTGGGTTCCTAAACTCTCACATTCCCTAGATAGCCATCCCACCATGCATGACATTCCCTCAATCTATGGTTTGCATTGCTACATTTGCATCTTCGCCCACTTTGCACACTTGTGCACCACCTCTGAGCTTCATACCCACTCAGCCATGTGAGCGCAGTGTGCATTATGCCAGGCAACAGGCGCATCATGCTGGTCTCCCACTGACCACAATGTCAAGTCAGCGGTCTTACCGTGAGACGCTTCTGATGTATGTGCAGTGAAGTATGCTCATCCAAGGCTGCGAGTCGCAACACCAAATGGGTCGACGTCGTCTGCTATGTTTTATGCAGCGCACGCATCGTCCTGATGGGCAATCAAATGGGGCACGTTTGGCAGCGGTGCGGCATGGCGGGAAGTGCTGCCAAAATAACATAATGCCGATGTCCACGCGTGCTGGCTGATGTGAGGCTGGAACAGGCTGATTGTGACTGTTCTTCGCACCACGCCCGCAGCAGTAAGAGCATCAGCGCCTGTCTGGCTGCGCGCGTTCAGCCAGTGCCCAAGCACCTGGGGAGGCTGCGCAGTTGCCTGGCCTGCTGGCATGCCGTCCCAGAGCCTGGTGAGTCTGTTACTGCTGCCCGCTGTGCACCAGGTTTGTTATACATGAGCTGCCGTATTGTGCAACATGTGTTGGGCTCTCTCGAGACATGGGGCAAGTGAAACAAGCTGTCTGCGTTAATGCTTTGACGCGCAATGGGTCCGTCAGTCGTTGCTATTGCTCCTGTCTTGGCAGGCTGTTGGGGAAAGTGAAACTAGCCTTATGAGTTAATGCCTTTACGCGCATTGGGCCCGTCAGATGTTGCCACACCCCTGTCTTGGCAGGCCGTAGTCTGCAAGCTCGTCTGGCGGGGGCCAGGTGACGCGCGGCGCCTGCCGCCCGCCGCACGCCTCGACCCGTGCCAAGGCTCAGCGCGCGCGCCACGCCCGGGCTGCGCCGGCACAGAGGCGCTGCCATGCGGTGCTGGACACGGAGCGCTCCGCCCGGTCAGAGCCCGCGCTGCTTGACCAGCCCCTGGCGCTGAGCGTCGGCGCCCTGGAAGCCGTGCTGGCGGCGCCCGCGGCGGCGCCGGCAGCGCCCGCCCTGGACCCTGCTGCAGGCGACCCCTGGGAGGGTGCGCTGCTGGGGCTTGTGTCCCCGGGGCTCGCACCGCAGACGGGGTTAGCAGGTCTGGCCGTGTGCCGTGCCTTGTTATCTGGGGCGGTGTGCCCGAGTGCCAAGCGCGAGAGCGTGCGCTGTGGAGGCATTGCTGGAGCGGCCGGCTGCGGCGCCTGCGGCGCTCCCCGTTGATCCGTGCGGCTACTAGAATTCTGTGGGAGGGCTTTGGCGCCCGCCTGTGGGCCTTGTGCCGGGCTGCCAAGCCTGGGGAGTGGTCGCTGGGGAGCGCGCCCAGAGTCAGGCCTCCAGGCACTGGCGCGGCTCTTTGTCGGACCCCAAGGCGACAAAGGCTGGAGTGTACACCAACTGTTTCGGCCTAGATCGGCATGTCTGCCAAGCAGCGACACATTCCCCACAGGTCCATAGCGCTGGCTATTTCCCTATCAAAAGCACCTGCAGACAAGGGGGTGGCTGACAAGTTGGCCCGCCTCTCGATATATGCTCGCAATTCCCAGCTTGTGCCGCGCACGCCTGCGCAGACGAGGCGTGGAGCAGCCTTAAGTGGACTGTGTTCCGGGGCGTGGCGTACGACCTGACAGACTTCATCCCGCGCCACCCAGCCGGTGCGTTTATTCGCCCTGCGCCCGTGCTTGCGCAAGGCCTTGGCCCATCTACAGTGCTCTGCTCAGGGGAGCACTTCCGGCAGGTGCCTGCTTGCCAGGGCGCGGTGAGGCATGGGGTGGGGCAGGTCACAGGAGTCCCTTGTTCGTGTGCGCGGCTACCATGCTGTCCGCATAGCAGGACCAGGCAGCGGTGCTAGGGTAAGGGTAGGGTGGTGTAACCCCACCCTTCCCAACGGTGCAGGCGCGTGGCTGGTCAAGCTGGCGGTCGGCCGCGACTGCACGGCGCTCTTCGAGTCCTACCACCTGCGGCCCGAGGTGCGGCCCCGCCGGCCGTGCGGAAAAAAATCGACAACCCACGCTGTTCCCGCGCCGGCCTCTGCAGAGCTGTGCCTGACTGCTGGCGCAGAGCAACGCGGGCACGGCACAAGCGCCGCGTGCCGCCCCTGCGCAGGTGGCAGCGGCGCGCCTGCGGCGGCTGCCGCGGCTGGAGGGCTTCCCGGTCGCGGCCGTGCCGCGCTCGCCCTACCCCAACGACAGCGACTTCTATAACACGCTCAGGCGCGGCGCGGCGCATGACTAACCTAAGCCTTACTTCGCCCTGCCCAGCGACAGCGACGACAACAACACGCTCAGGCGCGGCGCATAGCGTCACCTGGCAATCGCGCAGACTCAATGTCATTGCTATATTGTTATAAAGATGTAGGTGAGGATATCAGTCACCCATCGCGTGTTCCAGGACGTAGCAAAGCATGGTGTGGTCAAGCCCGCAATCAGTGCCGTCAAGGTGCGTCCATGCCTAACCCTACCGTATGTCCATGCGTGGCGCAGGGCGCGCGTGCGGCGGGAGGTGTTTCGCGGCACGGAGGTCGCCGGCGCGCACCGCTCCGGGAGCGAGGGCGCGGTGGCGGCCGTGCTGGGCTTTGCGGCCGCCGCCTACGCGGCTTACTTCTGCGCGCCGGGCTTTGCCAGCGGCGCGCTGCTGGGTGCGCGCGCGCGCGCGGCAGGCCCGACTGCACACTTCTGAACGCGTCAGTGTTCTGCTATGCTGGGGTTCACTGTTGTGTGTGTGCTGCCAGCTGTAGCATGCAGTTTGAAGTCCCAAGTTGTTGATTACGGTTTCATTGCAAGCCCCGAACGTTGCTGGAGTCCGGCTCACGCTTGCTACGTGTGAGGAAATTACGTGATCATACACAGGTGCTCATGGCTGGCCATGCGCAGATGCACACCAAATACTTGCAAGCCAATGTAAAAAACAGTGTTTAGCAGTGCGGCCCCGGCAAAAAGGATAGGGCGGAGCGTTGAGGCCCCGCGCGCGCGCGCAGGCCTGGCCGGCGCATGGATCGGCCTGACCGTGCAGCACTGCGGCAACCACGGCGCCATGTCGACGCGCCCGGCTGTCAACCGCGCGCTTGGCCTCTGCAACGACCTCATTGGCGGCTCCTCGCTGCTGTGGCAGTACCACCACCAGGCGCGCCCGTGCGGTAGTGCTTGTCCCCCTCTGTAGGGCAGCAAACCTGTCAGGGCTGCAGGGACCCCATGGTGCTGCTCATTGCCGCTGGAGCAAGGACCACCTCAAGAGCCAAATTCGCCGTCCTTTCAATGCTTTGTCCCTGTGCGTGCGTCGACAGATCTGCTCCTGGCTGGACGTGCGAGCGTGTCGCGCGCGAGCCCCGCGGGCGCTCCCTTGCTACCAGGCGGCCGAGTCGCGCCGCGCGCCGCGCCGCAGGTGTCCCACCACATCCACTGCAACGACGACGCGCTGGACGAGGACGTGTTTAGCGCGTTCCCGGCGCTGCGCTTTGACGCGCGCCTGCCGCGGCGCTGGTTCCACCGCTACCAGCACATCTACATGGCGCGCCCGCCCGCGCGCCCGCGGCGCGCGCTGGCCCCGGCGGCGCTGGGGCAGGGGCTGCATGGGGCCGCGCCGCCGGCTCCATGGCCGCCGGCGCATCCACAGGGCCCTCGTCCTGCAGCGCACCGCCCTGGCGAGGGCAGAGGCGTGCGAGTGGCTGCTGTGATGTGCTGTCCCTCGTGTCTCCAAATCGTGAGTCTTCATGCGCCGTGCACCACAAGCAAAGAATGGCATACTTCCGTTTCTGACATGCAGGCTAGAGCAGTGTTGCTGCGTGGGCGAGTGAAGCAGGCAGGCTGCGCGTGTGCGCAAGGTCAGAGCGCGCACCTCAAGCGCCCAATCGCTTGCACGCGAGCCTGCATGCGAGCCATATTCTATCTCTGGCGCGCGCAGTGGGCCACCTTCCCGCTGCTGCAGCTGGTCTTCCAGATCGGCGACGCGGCCGCGCTGCTGGCCGGCCGCACGCACGGCGCGTCGCTGTATGGCGCAACCGCCGGCGACCGCGCGGTCGCGGCGGCCGGCAAGGCCGCGCACGCTGCACTGCTGGTAGGCGCGCCGCTGCTGCAGCGCGGCCCTGGCGCGGCCGCTGCGGGCGTGGCCGCCTACATGGCGACGCAGGCGCGCCGATAGGATGAAGTCATGGTAGGCTTGGCCCTCTACATGGGGGCCGCGGCCGCGTACATGGCAAAGCAGGCGCGCCGGCGGGGCGGTGGGGGGCTACGGCTGTCGGGGTCTGGGCTGGCCCGTGCGTGCTGCTTGCTCTGCATAACTGGGGAATGAGCAGTGTAGGGTTAGGGTAGGTCTAGGATGGGGTTTGCGTGGCGCTGCGCACCTTTTGCAGGGCCGCGGCTCACCGCGGGCGCGGGGCAGGGCGTGGTGCTGGCGGCGACGTTCGCCGTGTCGCACAATGTGCGGGAGGCCAAGCCGCTCGCGCGCGGCGCGCTGGTCGGCCAGACGCTCGACGCCGACCTGGCGCGCCGCGACTGGGGCCTGCAGCAGGCGCGGCCCCAAGGGGAAGAGAAAAAGCAAACTGTGAGAGGAAGACATGTCAAACCGTAGGCGTGTTCAGCACGCTGTTTAGATGGACACACCATGGCTTGCCGCAACCACAGCCGGGACCGGGTGCGGCTTGGCGGTGTGCATCGGGCCCAGGCACAGTGCGAATCGCCTTCACAGAGATCAGGCTTTCGTTCCTTCTGAGTGGGCGGGCCGTAGCGGCGCGCCGAAGCTGAGGGCCTGGGCCGCAACATGCACACAGATCGGGTCAGCGCGCTTTGGGGTCGGCGCGCGCATCGGGTGGGCTCGTGCGCTGACGCCGCGCGCGCCGCCCGCAGGTGCTGACCTCGGCCAACTACGGCGGCGCGGTCGCCAACTTCCTCACCGGCGGCCTCAGCCTGCAGGCGCGGCGTCGCTGCCCTGCGCCGCCCGGGCCTGAGCGCGCCGGGCTGCTGACAGTGGCCGGGGCCGCTGAGAGCGCCTGACCTGACTGCCTGGGCCGCATGCCCGACAGTGATCCTATCCACCAGGACTCCATGTACCAGGCTGCTGCTTCCTCCTGGCAAGGTGCCAAGATGCAGGGTGAGGTATGTGGACCACAGGGTACACGTGCATCGGCAGTGTGCACATGTCCGTCACCGTATGCCCCGTGGGGCGTGTGTGAACAACAGACTGCCCCGGGCACCAGCTTCTGTACAGCAGCCACCTGAAGGGTCCCCAGGCGTCCGTCTCTGGCACAGCAGTCACCCGAAGGAGCTGCACCCACTTGTGCACAAGTGCTAGGGTTAGGGTTGAGCCCACCCCGCGCGGCGCCCCGCAGGTGGAGCACCACCTGTTCCCGGCCATCAGCTTCCTGCACTACCCGGCCATCGCGCGCGTGGTGGCCAGCGAGTGCGCGGCGCGCGGCATCCCGTACGCGCGCTACGCCAGCCTGCCCGACGCGATCGCCGCGTTCTGCCGGTGCGCCGCGGCGCGCACGGCGGCCTCGGCGCCGCGCGCCTCTGCCGCTGCCTCGCTGGTTGTCAAGCGCACTGCTCCTGGGGCGTGTCTGCGTGCACTGTCTGCCTCGTGGAGGCTCATTTGCGCGCACTGTCGCATGTCTGCATGCGTGCCGGCACTGCGGTGCCAGGGGCAGGGCGCTGCGCCGGGAGCCTGGGGCGGTGTCGCATCGCGAGGCTGGGAGCCGCAGCCACGCCGCGATGGAGCTCTGCTCTGCGGGGCGCTGCGGCCGGCCTCATGGGATGCAGCCGTTGTAATGCGAGCTGCACAAAGGTTGTCCAGTAAACTTGATCCCAACAATACCCCTACCCTACCATGTCAGGTAATGTGGGCGGCGCCGGCGGGTGCGCAGGTACATGGCGGAGGTGGGCGCTGCGGAGCAGATGCCGCTGTCCGCGGGCGGCCTGTCTGACGCGGAAATTACCGCGCGCCGCGCTGCCGTCCTGGCGCGCTTCTAGTCCTGCACAGGCCTTGGGACTGCAGCTGACACGGGCCATGGTTGGGCCGATAATGTGCATCACCGTAACTGAGTGTCACTGCGGAGGCGCCCTAGCATGTTCTCAGGTGCGTGATGCGCGGCCCATGCTCCCTCACACAGAAGTACGAGAAGCACCGCTCACTCGCCACTTATTTTGCCCTGCTGTGGGATGGGGAGCTGAGGCGCATGCCACCCATGTCGACGCACGCCCTTCTCTAAGCGGTGCACAGACTGTCCTGCAGGCTTCTTGTGTATCTTGCAGATCAGGTGAGGTGCTAGAAATAGCAGCTAGCTTTCACCAGGTATCCGCCCAGGGTGCTTCAGGTCAGAGTCGTGTCGCACGGTCTTTCAGCCGCACAGAATCTCAGCCTGAGCAGCAATAACATTAGGTCGCTGTGCACTGAGGTGCTTTGCAGCGCGCGCGCGCTGCGCTGCGAGCGCCCACGGGTGCTGCTCAGTAGCAAAGGCCTGCCTTGGTTTCGCTCGATTCTTCGGGCAGCTTGTCGCCGTGCGGCGAAGCTCGCCCCTTGCTATCAAATTTTGCCCCGTGACTCATCATTCTTTGCCTTGTCTGGTCCATCTGCCTGAGGGCAGGGCCCAGCAAGCAAGCAGCCAGGCGCTGCGTTGAGGGTTTAGCTGCCTGAGGTAAAGGACGCATGCCATGCAGCTGAATAGGGTTCCACAACAGGCACAAAGCGCATTGCACTGTGCGTGCCAACATGTTGGGACCTTTTGAGCGTGCCACGGGCTCCACCCCTGTATCCTTGTGCTTGACTGGAAGATGTCCTACAGCTTCCTGTGCGTCTGCGAGCAGTTCGTGGCTTGCTGTCGAGCTCATACACGCAGTGGGGCAGATGAGTTGGCATGCGGATGGGTTCGCTATGTGCCAAGCAGTGAATTACTCACCTACAGTACTGGACTTCTCTTACAGCTGCAAGTTGACCCTGAGCGAGCTCTGTAAGGCGCAACGCACGTGCTGCGCTTGTGCCATTCAAGCACCACCAACAGATTGCATATACAGGTCTGACATCATGGAGATGCATCGTCCGGCCGGCTGAGCCGCCAATGATCTGAAGTTTCTTCCACCCAAGAGCTTCTGCATGGCATTTCCAATGGAGCATGTCTCGACACTCTCTCTGGCTCTCCATGCATGTGGAGCCGTGCGATGACGGGAGTTTAAATAGCAGCCAGGGGCTCTGCTTGGTCGCCTGCCGGCGTCTTTTGGCTGGTGAGTGGGGAGCGCCGGTCCGCCCCACGCGGCCGTATCCGGGCTCGGGCGCAGTGTCACGCGCGCTCAAGGCGCTGCGCGCCTGGCCTCTTGACACCCGCCGGAGACCGAGCAGAGCTGCCCGAGCACAGACAGAACTGTCTGGCTTAAAAACTCACGCCTGCGCGAACATGCAAGGCGACGCCTGGACTGCGCAAACATCTGATTACTGACATTTGGAAGTGTGATGCAGTCCACTGCTGCTGTCGAGCTTGCCCTGGTCTGCTCAGAAGAGTGTTGCTGGGCTGCTGCTTGTGAGCCCAGCAGGGGCTGGTGACGGCATGAGCTGCCATGCTGGCCGTGGCCTTGCTATGCATGCTGCTGACGCTGGTGCTTGTGCACCTTGCAGGCTCTGCTTGGTTTCAGGTTGCCGGACCCGGCCTTGATCTTGCTCAGTGTGCGAAAAATAACTCCTGGATGAGCTGCCTGGTTTTGGCATTGGGCTGGGAGCTGCCATACCGGCGAGCACTCTCACCACAGCCATTTGTCTTACACTCGTCACATGTTTCCATGCTTGGTTCGAACTGGGCTGACCGAGGTGTGTCGTCAGTAGCCCCCTGGGGGGAGCTCGGACACAGAGCACTAGTGTAAGGCCTGACTTTGGAGACCATGGCTAGCTACGCTTACAAGCTAAGCCTCTGCGCGCAGAAAACAGCCACACTTCGCTGATGTATACCTAGTTAATGACTTAAGAGCGCAAGTGCAAGCCCTGACTAGGGTAGCAGCAGCAAGGCTGGCCAGCGTTGTGCCACAGGCTGGGGCACATCACGCTTGGCAGCCCCGCCAAAGCCGGGTGAAGCGCTACCCGCCCACCCACCCCTACATCCTGGGCGCAGCCTGCGCCCTTTGGAGGAAGCAAATGGCGCAGGCTG
>JAABUH010002503.1_pt1 | contig 17553 bp, 15 predicted proteins | sample 5559121 | NCBI WGS metagenome assembly JAABUH01 (sample SAMN10711871, study PRJNA513364) | rock metagenome | isolation source: Antarctica rocks | place: Antarctica: Victoria Land, Battleship Promontory nord | collected 2015-12-28
CGGCCCATGATGGGTTTGATGGCTTCCGTCGCTTCGTCTGCGTTATAAAATGGGATGGTGGATACGTAGTGGTGGAGAACATGGGTCTCAATGATGCCGTGCAGAAGCTGGCGGCCAATGAAACCGAATTCGCGATCGATGGTTGCAGCAGCGCCACGAGCATAGGTCCAGGAGTTGGGCTCGTAGTGGGGAAGCGACGGGTCAGTGTGCTGAAGGTATGTGATTGCCACTGCAGCCATTGTTAGTCTAGTCCCACGTCTTCGAAGCAAAGGAAAGCTTACCAAGCCAGTGATTCACCCATAGATACGGAAGAATATACCACACAGCCAGATTGGCCCATCCAAGGTTCTTTCCAACCAGAAACAATACACTCGCGGTGATAGCCAGTCCCAGGTCACTCAATAAGATCAGCTTGGCATCCTTGGAATCGTACAGAGGACTCGACGGGTTGAAGTGGTTGACGCCATTGCCGAAACCGTTCTTCTTCCCCTTGCCTCGACCTTCGCTCGCGCGCTCATGATAGTTGTGACCGGTAGCGTTGGTAGAAATATACATCGGCCACCCAATGAGCTGCTGGCCGATCATGGTAGCGGCAGTAAGAATCGGTGTTTCCTCCATAAGCTCGGACAGCTCGTTAGCATAATAGCCCATCTTGGAAGCGTATTGCTCTCGGGTCTTGGGCACAAAGACCATGTCGCGCTCCAGATGGCCAGTGGCTTTGTGGTGTTTGCCATGAGAGATCTTCCACGAAAAGTATGGGACCAACAATGCCGAGTGGCAGATCCACCCTACCGTGTCGTTGAGGGTCTTGGACGGGGAAAAGGACTGGTGGCCACACTCGTGCGCCAAAACCCACATACCAGTACCGAAAAGGCCCTGCACGAAAGTGTAAACGCCCCACAACGCTGCTCGAGCGGCAGTGGAAGGGACATTCTCCGGTGTTAGGAATCGGTTGAAGAGATAGAAAGTGACCGCCAGAGAAGTGAAATCTCTCGCAACATAGTACAGGCCCTTTGCCGCCGACCGCTCAAAGCAGTGGGCGGGAATGGCATCGCGAATTTGCTTGATGGTGAAGTCGGGGATCTGGAAATCATTGCCATAGCCGTCAAGCATCTTGCCATTTCCGTTCTTCAGGTCCAGGGTGTCCGAGCCGAGAGACGATAGTGACGTCGAGGAAGGAGATTGCCGCGGAGTATCCTCTGGGGATCCAGATAATGAGTTGGCGGACGAGGAAGCTTCGGAGCTGAGGGTAGCTTGCCTCATCGCCGTCACCTTACGAGGCGTTGCGGTGGTAGACATGGTCCCAGGAGAGATTGGTGTATGATCCGATCGGGGTTTGAGACTGGAGAGGGGAAGCGTTCCTGAAGACTCTGATGCCCGGAAGCTTCTGCAAGTTGGGACGTGGCACGAGGATGGGGATGTATGTGCTGGTGCTCTAGACTGCCCAGAGTCAGCAATTGCCGTTTACACGATAGCCTTAGGAATCATCCTACCACGCCAATTAACTCTCGACTCTTCGTACCGGTTGTTCTGGTACTCGAACACTTCAGAGTGGTTAAGAACACTTCGCAAGTGCAGGATATGGTGAATGAAAAATGTTAGGAGTCTTTATCGGCGGGAGAGCGGAAATTGAGCTAAAATGTTGTTCCTTGGCGAGAACTTTTTAGCTTTCAGGGACCGACTCTTACTCTATGCAGATCACCTCAGACCGGGGGCTGGAACCTGACCCTGATGCGGCGAGCTGAAACTCTTCTACGTCAGTACGTAGTCGGCATACACCTTCGCATGCATGCAGTGGTATCCGTGGCTTGTGAGGATAAACCCAAGGTGTTGTTACGATGTTGACTGGGTCGCAGGATACAAAGCGATTCAATTGTTATATACGTAGTATGTTCGTGTTCTCCAAGCCCAACAAAGCACGATACCTTAGATAGTTACCCTACAGGAAGGAGTACGGTAGCACGACAAGCACCAGAGATCTCCAAAAGCCATTCACGACCACGTGAAGATCTCTCAAGCAATCCAGGTAACCCAAGGTGTTCTAAGGTAGGTGAAATGCATCAAGCACTCCAAGTCTACCTTACCTACTCCACATTTCTCTACTAGAATACTCTGCAGAGACAGACATCTGGACCCGAAGGTACGGAGTTACATATTCCATGATGCACCTAAAGTGCCACGAATGCCTCGGTCCTGCTCGGGGGGATGGGAGCAGCTCACCATAAGGAAAGGTAGGTACCTTGGGCATGTGCTCGCATGTGTTGATACTAAGGTATGTTGTATGTGTGTGACGGTGTGGAGCGAGCAGCCGCAGTTTTTGTTGGGAGTAGCTCAACAATTAAGGTCGTGCTAGGGCATGCAAGGGCGGTCAACAAAAAGACGGGGATATCCGTGCGTTGAAATCCGTGACCCTTGTAGGGTTAGGGCTCGGGCTCGCAAATCGTCAATGTCTAAGCGAAGGTAAGGTAGGTAGACAATGAGGAAGGTGTCGATCGCATCTATAGCTACGGAGACTGTACTTCCACCCTCGGGAGGATCCATCTACAATTCAAAGATTGAGGGGGTATGATCTTGAAAGGCATCTCTGGGCTAGGGGACAATTCCCAAAGCCTGCAGAGGCCACTATTGACTCCCACCATCGCTTCTTATGCCGTCAACCGACATTTGACCCTGTCAGACTGTCGTTGCCAACTCTTCTCTTCTCAACAGGGTATCTGGTATCGCAGTGCTATCATCTGGTCCAACTCAGCACAATGTCTTCACCACCTGGCTGAATGCACTGAGCCGGGTTTTTGATCGACTGGTGAAAACTTCATTCTTTCCACTTACTGCATTGGTGCTTCGTTCCCACTCGAATCGCCCTCTTCCTTCTCTGCACATCTACCACGCAATTTCGCATGGCTGTCCGTCCTGACCCATCGAACCATTGATAGCGAAGGGAATCTGCAACCGCAATGCTCCTTCCTACTTTTGCGCATCAGCTTCTAGGAAGAGGGTCGTATTACTACTTGGCCATGCGGTACCGCAGGAGAATGCTTCGGCGTTTAAGATCTATCGCGAATCAGTTCTTGGCCATGCCTGCTTTTCGACTCCACCAACCATGCGCCGCTGGTCGATCCATGCGGGTCAAGGCTGACGGTAGTGCTGCTTAAGTTTGGGACAATCAAGATCGTCTCGCCTTGATTGCGGTAGTCCGTTTCACAGCTGGACAGTGGAACAGCCCATGACCGTCTGTTTTCACTTGGCTCATTGCTCCCGTGTGGACGAGATGGTCGAACTTCAACCGATGGGAGTAGCAGGTGGCCCGTTCTCTGAGGTAGGAGTATAATCGGAAAGCTCAAGGACTCATCTTCCTGTATCGATGCTTAGCAACAACTGGGGTCGGCTCGTGCACTGTAACTAACCCTGGCGCTAAAGTGTGCCTTTCTCTGGCCTGCAACAAGCCACAAGTCTGGGCTTGCCTGTATCTCATAGCAAAAATCAAGCGCTTCGTTTGCGTCTTGGAACTTCGCTAGCGTACCCCATCTTCGCGTATGCTTGATTTTCAGCTCTGCTGGGACAGCGTGGCTGATTGCCACAAGGCTCGATTCGGCTTGGTTTTCTGTAATAGCGCTTACTAGCCGCAGATGAGCTGTGTGGACAACCTGCATCTGAGGTATTTCTACCGGAACGGTGAGGTAATTTATTGTAGAAGCCTTCAAGTCGCCAGAGATTGGGATGATTTTGTGCTCCTGCATGATAGTCAGCATTATTTGGGGTATGATCTTGAACAGCTACCAACCTTATGCCAGCTCTGCAGCCAATCCGCAAGTTCAGGTCGGGACCCGGGCAAAATACCAGACAGAGCGCCGTCCCAGCTGTAATCCTGAAAAACACCAACCTGGATCTTTCGCATTATGCCAATCATTTCAAAATCTTGCGAAGATATTTTCGACCTCAGTCCCGCAGAAAGCGCAGGAATCAAGATGCGCGAGAATGTCTGAAAAGGAGAGTCGGCCAAAGCAGCCGAGAATGAGTGCTCAACTGCGATTTCGATTTCTTGGTCCAGGCGACTATACTCAATCTGCAGTAACAGTTTTCTCTGTAGCTGGTTGACCTTGTCACCTTTATTCTGACTTCGTACAGACCTGCATATCTTGGTGACCAAAGAAAGCGGTTGTCGAGCAAAAACAATAAGCTCACTATCCGCCAGAGGGGCCATAGCTACTTCGAAATCTTCAGTCGACTCTAGTAAGCATTTTGAGATGAGCAACGGGGTTGAGTCTGCGGTGCTGATAGTGAACTTGGAGAAGAGCGCTGTCTCTTTGAAGACATCTTGTACATTGACGCCAACAGGCAAGAGTATAGATATCTTAGGGTTACAAGCAAAAGTGAAGCTGCCCTCTGCAGTGATATAATGAATTTCAACTTTGACCACTATCTCTTTGAGATCGCTCTCAAGGCTATAAGGTATCCTGATTTTGACGGTGGTATCTGCGGATACCTCACCAAATTTGAGGCTGCCTGGCTGAGATCGGTCGAGAATATTCGTATCGCTGGCTTCTACTTCTGCTTCCGCTGTGTGAAGACGAAGCCCAGCAGTAGCAGGCCGAAGCTGAAGTCTGCCCTCGGAGATATCTTTCCAGCCACTAGCCACGTCGACCACAAGCGAACGCGTATGCTCGAGGTTGATAGATCTGCTGTGCGACAGACGAGCCTCGAGAGCCCGAGAATGCGCCCAGATAAGGATATGAGATGGATAAGAACCATGGGCTGTCTGGAATGGCGCTATGTCGCGATTGCCTGCAAAGAAAGGTCCTTCAGACGGTAGTGAAAGATCATGGGTGAACAAAATCTTTTCCGATTGGATCGTGATCTGGTCAAGGATATACCAACCCGGTAGAATAACCTACCAAGTCAGAAACAGTATGCAAAAGAGGGAACTCAACCAACGCACATTTGATCCTAAGTGTACCTCGACTGTACCAGGTTCCATTCTCTGCAAACCTTCAGCAGCAAGCCAGATCTCATAGCGTTGCTCCTTCCCGACAGTAACAATCCTTACACGGACCTTTTCAGCCTGCAAGCTTTCGGGCATGAGATACTGGAAACACAGTAACAGCTGAAAGCCATCATGGCTTTCGTAATGGCGAAGGAACGGATCCAGGCGGATATCACCAAAATAGCGGTCCATTGGGATTGAGATGTTGTGATCTAGTGATTTGGAAGCAGATATCAAGCCACCTAGGTGACCACTGACATCCCCCCGTTTTTGATGCTGTGGTACTGTGATATCATGTTGCACTATCTTCGCAAGAATTTGCAGTGCAATGTTAATATATTCTCCGCTTCTGTCTAGGCGTCTCAAACACTGTGCATACATCTCAAGTACACTCATCTCAAGATAGCTCCAATCATTCGTGGCGTAGAAACGCGCAAGTTGATGGAAATATGATGCCGCGGCAGCGTAATCTTCTAGATAGCTATGGCCTGTTAGCTTCTCGCATTACAGCAGAGCATTCAAACATACAATCGAACCGCCGCGATGTCGGCAATTATTCCTTCTACTGACTTGTGCCTTTCACCTAGAACATAGTGTCCCAGTGCTGATGCTGTGAGGTCCTAATGTTTCTATCAGCATTTCTACTCTATAAGAAGCTATTCTCGCAAATGTTACCTCATAAGCTTCGTAAAATGCGCGTTTAGAATACACGGCCGAGAATAAAGCTTCGTTTCGTGTACCAGTAATGGTTGAAGCATTATGGTATTTAACCTGCATCGCAGAGTTCGCTACATCTCTCTTTGAATCGTTATCTAGGGACACGTCGTCCATAACTCCATCATTCAGAGATAGCTCAGAAGCAAGGTCAGCCCAGCCGCTGCTCCAGCCACCTACTCGAAGCCCTAAGCTACTAAGGGCGCGTCTACTTAATGAAGAAAGATCTGCACGTTGGGCTGCTAGTTCTTGAAACCCAGTCTGCGAAGAAGTAGATGGCAGCAACCTTAAAGCATTTAGAGACGTAACGGATGGGTTTTTTTCTGGACTGGATGAACGACTGGCGGTACCGGTACGAGATGGCAAAGAGCTTGTCCGACTAGGGAGGTTCTCCCGTTGAATGATATTTGTAGATAAGACAGGGTTTTCGTAAGAGTCTTCGCCACCGTGGCGAATTGGCTTCAATTGACATAGAAGAGGTTGTAACCGATCAAAAAGGGACTGGACCAAGGTTTTCTTCAGAACACATTGGCTTGCAGAAAATGTCCAAGAAGTAACGAGGTTCTCAATGATGTCGTCAATTTGTGCTTTGGATAGGCTACCATAGTCGTCTTGGTTCCGGGAATCATGTTTGACAGAATTCCTAAAATCATCTCGAAGAGCACAAGCAGTGGAAGTGACGAATTCTAACGCCCGTTGGCAGATTTCTGCCAGAATGAGAAGATTTGATGGCTCGCTGTTACTGGGCACCGACTCGGCTGCCGATGCCATATGACCAAGCTGAACGGTACCATTCATAGCTGGAACAGTAACAGATGGATGTTCCGAAACCACGTTGGCCAGTCGCAAGAGAAGAGAAACTTGCCTGGCAAATACGTAGCATTGGAATTCAAAGGCTGAAATGTTATTTGCAAGTATCAATTCTCGAAACGGTTTCCTATCTGTGTTTAGGATCGATGACCCAAAATCGTGAGACCTGCTGGGAACTTGGGCCAATTCGGCAGTAGCAAGATTTGATTTATGATTCGCCTTCAGGCTTATAACTTCGGACAATGCCGCTTGCTTGAACTCTTCGAGTACATCTTTAGTGTGGTCACGAAAGAGATCCGTGTGTTGCTCTAAAGACTCGTTCGCCTCCCCTTCACCAATGACAGCGTTCAGGCCTGCTGCAAGCTCATGATAACCAGTCAATGCATCCTGAATTAGGCCAACACTCTCAAAGCCTCTTGCCAGACCCTCCTTGAGAACGAAGAAAGTATTAAAATTCCATCCCGGAAGTTTTCGCTGTGACTCTTTCTCCCTGATATCCTCTTCGTATTGGCTCACTCGCAGGTCCAAGGACCCCAGGATGAGAAATTTCACTTTAGTGATCAAATCATCCCAACCTCTATGATCCTCTTCGGGCGATTGATCAACAACAGGGCTTGGGCGCGAGGAAACTTTGCCAGTATCAGAATTCTCGGTAGCTTTGACTTGGGCAACACGATCTATAGCACTCTTCGAAGTCCCGTTGAAATCCGCCCGTATCTTTTCAATTACACTGGAAGATGTTCGTGTAGGCCAACGAGAATCACTTTTCGGGTTTCCAGACAGCCGAGACACGCTTGTATCGTCTCCAGGTAGTACTACATGAACTATAAGCCATTCGAATGCGTCGTGATTCTCGTGCTTGCTGGTTGAGGCACTGTTTTGAGAATCAGGGGTATGGTTTTTGATCCATTCGCGGAGTAACTTCCTCGATGTTGCTTTGTATGATTCTGTGTCCCCGCAATGGAGGAGATAGATCTTTAGGTATGGGGTCTGCCGAAGCCCAGGGATTTGGTGTCTTCTTTCTTTTCTTGGTCCTTCGCTCGCCGAAGCTTGGCTATTGGAAGCGCTCGCGTTATCTGAAGCCAGTTCATCGTCCTTGGCCTGATTTGAGGTCCCCAGTGTCAACGAAGCAGAGGTATCCTGTGAGATTGATTCGCCGTCCGGGACTAGCTCAATATGAAGGAAACTTATAGATCGCAACGGTCGCGAGGACGAGTTCCAATGTAGGTTGCGTAGTGGAAGCCGTTGACTCAAGTCATTGACGATCAAAGGAAATACTCCTGAGGGATCAGTGTACTCGACTGTGCGTCCAAAAACATTAGCATGTCATGGAAGCCCGTTTGCGCTTTAGCAGTACCTGTGACTTTGCTCGAGCCTGAAACCACCGGCTTCTCCATAACAATGCTGCCTCGTATGGTTGCTTGCTTGTGCCATCATCTGTGAGGGTGTGAGCATATGCTCATTGGGCTGCAAACATTCATCGATTGAGTTATCAAGCACACGAGGTCAGAAGCATAAGGTAGATGAAGTAACTTTATTTGCGATAATTACGTACCGAAGCATTAATTACATGTATTTTGTATGTATGTATGGCATCTAGCTTCATTCCTAAACATTGCTTGCTAAAGAGGCTGCTCGAAAGGCCTTTTTCTACGTTTTCTCATGGCTATGACATACGCAGCGGCAACTGATCGGATGCCTATTTGTACATATGGCAGGCATGAACATACTACTCATGTGCCGACTTCAATACATGGATATACGAAGTAGTAGACTCGTGCAAGTGGACTGATAGTAGTGTGAGGAGTGCTTAGTTCGTTGTGTTGGCTACTTCGAATAGCAAGGACAAAACTGAACGTATGTTATTTCAATTGGTGATGGTTCAAGTTCGGGAGCTCCTTATGAAATACGTGAGGCTTTTCAGAATGAATGACGAACGATGTTACCAGCTTATGATAGTATTGATACAATGAAAAAGTGAATTGGAATCAGGTTCTGGACTTCTCTCAAAGTGGCATCTATCGAGTAGATAATTATCTGGGAACATCCCACATCAGGTGTCTGCAGTGAAGACAGAGGCAAGAATTTCAAAATCCCGTACCCCACCCATGAACAGATAAGACAGTGTGTAGAATGAAACTATACTGAGCCAGATGCGCCACCCCTGACAAACATCTGGTAAACCCCAGAAAGTATATACAGCCAAAACTCCAAATACCCGCGCTCCCATATTTCTGAAACCTCATTCGTCGTGCTGCTTACGTCGACCAAACTCAAGTCGCCGCCTATACCATGAAACGCTCTTGGAGATATCTCAACGGCTGGTGAACGAGGAGTCGTAATTGCGGAACCCAATCCTTCAGCATTGCTAAACCTACAAGTATTAGGAGTGGAATCTAGACATTCGTATTAGTGTCCGTTTAGAGTTTAGCTGTTAGCGAGGGAAAGGATTACCCAAATGCACCATAACTTCCTATCGCTTCGTAATCTCTTCACCTCCTTAGGAACAACTTCCAAAGTGGTCACATTCTCGCCCTCTCGTGTCTTGCCTGCATTTGCAACAGAAGAGCTCCCAGCTTCGACTCCATCAAATGTTTCAATACATTTCTGATCAAGCAGGGCCTCTCCCAAGGCACGGATACCAGACGCTTTCTTCACGTCGTGATCTTGCTTTGCCGGTAGGGGATAGATCTCCTCATAGGCCGGGGGCTTCGAAGGTATATCCGCATGAGACTCCATTGCACCGTTATCTTCAGGCATGCCTTCATCATTCTTACCACCAAAGCTATCCTCGAGATCCATCAAATCAGAGATCGAACGCACTTTCCACGATGATCTCGGTGTGGTCGCATCGCTCACTCGGCTCTGGCGCGAGACCATGGTTGCTCCGGCACTTCTCGACCGAGTATGGTGGTCTGGGGTGCTAGCTATGTCATGAATCTCTCTTAACGTTGCCATATCGGCCGGAGTAGCTCCACGCAAACTTCGGAGCGTCGGATCACCTCCGGAGGAGCGGAGTTTCCGGACTATTTGCAGGTGACCGTTGAGTGCTGCCATGTGCATTGGTGTAAAGCCACCATTATCTCGCAGATCGGGGTCGGCTCCTCGTGCCAGCAGTCCCGCGACCAGACGGAGATATCCAATGGATGCACTAAAGTGTAACATGCTCTGCCCATTTGGTCTTTGGGCGTTGAGCTGAGCCTTGAAGGAGCTGTCAGCAAGGTCAACAAGGTCAAGACACCTCATTAACGATGCTTCCAAATCCATGGACCCAAGCATTTCGGCATTCGAGGTAGGCACTTGTGGTAGGTTGACACCAGCGCGGCCTGCGCTAGCATTTGACGAGGATAAACTATTTAGAATATTACGAGCGACGTCTTCCGCATGTTCATCCCTTCCGGTATATTTGTGATTCAGAAACGCCAGCGCTAGTTCCATAAGTTGCTGCTTGTTATCATCGACATATCTAAACTGCACTGCTTGTTGATGATCTAGTTGAGCCTGTTGCAAGCGGTCAAGTAATGTAACTCTGACAGTCATTTCCTCGGTAGACGGGGGCAAAGTGCACACAAGACATTTCTCGCCCCAATGAGTGGTAGTAGGAGCGAGTGCTGTTCCAAAAACGACCTCGAGGCCTTCACGAAACCCGCTACCTAGTAGTATAATCTTGATACCTCCAGACTTGGGGCCTGACGCAGGGAACACTTCTAGGATAGTCGGTTGGTAAGGTGCGACAATCGCGCCTGGTAGCCCGTTGAGCGAATTCGCGAGAGCTTGTGCATGATTTCGTAATGGCACAGAAGTATTCTGGATGCCGGCAGTTGTGTGGACAGTAGCTTGTGCCTGAGTTCGAGACATGTCAAAATTGGCGTTTTGGTGACCGAACGTCGAATTCGACATGGGGTTTTGAAGAGCAACACCCGAAGCAGACGGCGTTCCGTGTAACACGGAAAGGTCATCCATGCTTTGAGATCGCTGGGCATTCGCAAAGAAGTTGTAATCATTGTTGTTTGGCGTTGGCGGGTTTGTACTAGACGCGGAGGGGTAGACGCTATAGATATTGTTGTTCGGGGCTGATGGACTTGGGTCAGCGGGAGACAAAAGAAAGTTAGATTTATGAAAGGAAGGCAGGGGGGGATTGGCATTCGGTTGGAATGCCAAAGAGGTAGTGGGTCCCGCGTTCATTGACCGAGGGAACCGGCTATGCGTTGAGTGATGCAGGGAGTGATCCATAGTGACAGGGAAATTTCCCTGACTTTGTGCATGAGATCGAGATGCACTTAGCAAGTCGGTAGGTGCCCGGCCTGACGCTGAGATATTGGGTACGTGTGTGTTTGGTAACCTTGTCATGGTCAGGCCATCTGGAAGCTTTCCAACGCCGCTGGTTTTTCTTCTTTTGGACTGTGGTCCTGTGTGAAGAGATGGCGAAGGTGGACGTGAGAGGTTGAAGGGTGTTGTAGAAGCAGAACCGGGCTGCGAGGTGATCTGCGGATTATTGAAGTGGGTAACATGCTGTGTGAAATAGGGGTTAGAATTATGCGGTAGCCCCTGAAGGTCTGACGATGAATGCGCATGCGTATATTGTAGAGGCCCGAAACATTCTCTAGGGAAAACTCCAGCGCTGGGAAACTGGACAATCTCTGCGGATTTAGATAGTTTCGCAGGTATCGCAGCTGCAGCATCCTTAGCTTTGTCGGAGGGATTTTTATGATCGTCAGTGACAACGATCGAGTTTGACATCGCTTGCGCAACAACCTTATCTTGATGGTCTTTAAGCGTAAATATCACCCTGAGCCAAGATTAGCTAGCTGAATGGAAACCAGAAATAGAACCCACTGGAATCCAAGCTTCTCTTCCTGGTGTCGACAATAGCAAGCTATCCGCATCGGAAGGTCGACCTGCATAGCGTCTTCTGGAAAAACAGGAGGTGGAGAAGAGTATTCCGAACCCGAAGTACTAGCATCCACGGTCTGCAAGCCAGATTTAGATTTCAGGGGTGATTGCCAGTCTTTGACTTCGTGTGTATTGAAGACAATGATCCTTTTAGCTTCATCCTCCTGCCACATTTCTTCCTCCTCCTTATTTTTACTCTTTTTCCTACCTGCACGCTTTCGCTCCCGCGTAATACATCCCGCGCAGATATTCACAGGGCCGCCATTGAGCGGCTTGTTCTCGTCATCGTTCGGCGAAGGGGAACTTTCAGAGGAGGATCGCCGGCCTTCCACCTTGTGGGTTGTTGGGGATCCGGCAGCTCGTGCTAAAGCCCGTTGGACCTTTGCCGGATCCTGCATGGCACTGGTACACACCAGCATAGTGTACATTTCTAGCATTTCAGGTGACTTGGAAAGGGTTGGCTTTGCTATTAGCTTTGGCTTGGAGATCGCATGTGGCTGCAAATGAAGTTTGGTAATTCCTGGCGGCATTGGAAATAGGGTCAGCTTGATGGCTATTTGGGTTTCTACTCGCGACTTTTCACGGACTGGGTGAACGAAGAGCTTGGTGGAAGCGGCGGACGCGTACGGGGAGCCACGCGTGGCAAGGTGAGATGCAAAAGGCATGCCTGATGTCGCATAAAACGTCACGGCTGGAGATACGCTGCCAGATCCATCGTAATTGGCTGGGGGATTGGTAAGCTGCAATGGTATGATCTGAGGGAGGCCATTTTGTGAGTAGGTATCGGGGTTATGTTGCGGGAAGTTTGCTGATGTGGGAAGTGTATGAATCGAGCCAGATGCCCAAGCGTCCTGACCCTTCATCATCATTGTTGACGGATATGTCTCGTAAGACCCCTACAGAAATGTACACAGTCAGTTGCAAAATTTACGGACTCGATGAGAAGGGACTCGGAAAACAAGAAAAACTTCCTTACTTTTGGCACTCCATACTGGTGGTTGAGGCTAGAGGCAGGTCCAGGTCGAGGAGATCGTATGGGCATCTTCAAGCCTCTGATGTCGCTGCTAGAAAGGGCTTCCAGGTCCAATGGGGGACTCGGGCTACTTGCAGCGCTTTCGAAGTCAAAATCGTCCTCCATTGCTCGATTGCTCATATCAACATCCGCGTCAGCAGAAGGCATTTCGCCCTTGAGGCCCTCCGCGAATTTGTCTTCAACCGTTTTGAGACCGCCTCTCCATGCAACCGGAAATGCATCGTCTGTCATGGAGAGATCGCCTGCTAATAGCCCAGACTGAGAAGAATTAGAGGAGTCGTTGCGCTTAAGTCTGGTGGACGTGTCAGATGAAGAATCCGGTGGGGAGCTTTCCGGAGAATGAGAATCTGCCGGGTTCATGGCATTTGGCCGGCGATTGTCCAGTAATGCTTGGCTCGGAGAGTTCGACAGAGCATCATCCGGAAATATCTCTCCCGGCGAGTTGAACGCCGTGTTGTACGCTGAGTTGAAAAAATCGGTATCGCTTTCCTCTATAGTACCAGCCAGAGTCGGGTCCAGTGGCTCGGGAGAGTTGAAACTCGGTAGAAATAGATGAAAAGGATCGTCATTGACTGCCATGGTATGAACGTAGTGTGCCGTACAAAATGGTGGTGGTGCTGCCGCCGTCGAAGCTCTCAGCTTATCGCACTTGCCCGTCGGGCGGGTGCGGCAGTGCGTTGCCGCCGCAGAATTTCAAGCTTGGGGAGTCTTTTGGACGAGGCTGAGAGCGTCTGGGCTACTGGATAGCCATGGCGAGGCTGGAGCGACGGCACCAGTCAGTTCCAAAACCGACGTATCTGTGAAGGATTCCCCTCACGTCCAAGAAGGCAGCCAAGTGAACAGTCTCCTCCAATATTACCTTCCCTATGATAGTGATGGGTGAGCTGTCCCTGTGAAGCCTCTAGAGCATGATATCGTTAATCAGTGACTAATTTTTCAAACACTGTAAGTATTAGGTTGAGCAAGTCGAGCAATAGCTTTCGGTGCGGAGTCAGGGTGAAGTTCGTGGCGAGGAACTTCGATTTCATCCCCTCTAATAATCGCTAATATTACTAAGCAAAGGACCGTTGAGGACGTGTTTATCACAAGGTACCTTACTCTTACCACGAATCCAAATGTTTGACAGATTCTTTGCCGAATCTCACATAGTCATTTACCGCTCCCCCCATCACCACAAGCTCCTTCTACGAGTATGGTATCAGACTCATCTTTGTCTATTTATTAACAGAACTATACCTAAGGTTGCCAATTCATTGAGAAGACCTCAAGCCTTCCTCCATCGCCTTGACTTTCTTCTGTAAAGGACTGTCCTATTTGATACGCAAGTACCCTTCTTTACAATCAGGCATGAGCGGGTGTGGCCACCCATAATCTTCTTTTCCCTTCTCCTTGACGACCCGCCCTCAATTTCCCTACAGCGTCATCTTATGAAACAGTATGAATATCTATATTATAATGGTCGTGATGCAGATACAACTAGAATGTTGCTCATAGCCGTTTCGTTTGTGCTTTGAGCCATTACCAGAATGCGAGGAGCGTTTCATTGCAACCTCTCCTAAATTGTCTTATTGTTGCGGTTCCGATTCCGATACTAACCCTTGAAGCAGGCTCTTCTAATTTTGCGAACGACTAGCAACAATGAGAGTATGGCGGCACCCACGATCCTGAAAACCATTTACCGCTTATAGACAGAATGTTTACCATATGGAGTGCGTTAAGCTCGGATGAATGAATACTATTACAAGTCTCTAGTAGATATTTTCCAGGGGCTAATGCTCGCAGCATCCTATCCTTGGTACCAAGCTCTGAAATCCTCATTGAACCACCGTTTCGATTTTTATGCGGAATACCAACAGGGATCGCGGCTGGAGTCGTTTAAGGGCTTTTAGTACCTTCAGAGATAGTTGTTTTTGTGAGTTGAAGTCTATCCTCGAGATGGGAAAGCAAACGGCAATAGCAAGACGGAGATGGAACATTCTCTTTTTGTTTGATCCGCTTTTCATCTTCTTGGATCAACAGACCTCCTTACCGGTACTATTCCTTTTAGGCTGATGATAGACCTTGAAAAATCATGAGAAATCCAAGGAGCGAAAATATCGTACCGGTACATTGGGTTACACAGTCGATATTAAACCCAGAAGCTTGAGCACACAGACAGAACTATGGCACCCGGGTTCAAGCGACCAGTGCCAGTTCTAGGGTCCACATACTCTGATAGCCAATTAGGCGCTCAATTTTTCTTCCGTTAGTCTTTCCTCATGAAGATTAGCTCTATCAATGTAATGCAAGTCATCGGAAGATCTCCTCGAAGAGCTGCACTACGAAGTACGGACGGAGAAACCTACGAGACCCCACGGCCCCAACGATTTTCTGCATGATCAACGCATCCAGTCAAATTTCGGCGCGCTACGTTTGAGGCTTAAACAATTTGTTTACTTACTACCGCCCCAAACCTCGAATAATTCTACGGTGGGAGAGACTGCAATATCTGTACTGGACAATCAATATGTTCATAGAACCCCTGGTGTCGACAAAAGAATTATCCATCTAGAGCCCAGGTGCTAACGGTGAGACACGGAGGAAATACTCGGAGGAGATGACGCGTTGTACAGCCACGGAAACTGAGACTCTTGAGAGCAGCAAGAGATGGCTCACTCATCAACATAGTAGTGGTCCTGGAGTGCTTGTAATCTAAAATTAAATCACACACAGTTTCCTCTTTATGAGGTTTATTGTCACACAACTGGCGCTACTCAGGGGACACATTTACCTTCTCTCGTGGCCTTGGCCAACTCGCTTCGGGCCGTGTTGTCCGCACTGTTGGCATGATCAATTGTTGGCTCAGTACGCAACCAACGGATGACCTACTATCTTTTGTAAATTGGTATGTAATGTTCTTTGTCACTAGTGGTCTCTTTAATACTCTTGCGGTACTGAATTGCAGCCACCCATCTTCTCCACTTGTACCAGGCGTCCTCATCTCCAGATTTGCTATGATTGGAGATGCCTAGTTCACCTTTCCAGCGATCAAAGATCCAAAGTCGAACGGCCCATGGCGCCATGACAAAAGCAACCAGGAATGGCTCCTTGCCCCAGAAGAACGGACATTCCTCCTCCATTGCTTCCGCGAACTGTCTCAAGGTCTCTAGGAACTCCGAGCGTATGTTGTCAATGGTGGATGACGACTGCCCAGGCTGAAAATGCAGAAAGCGGTGAAAAGCTGGGATGATGCGCGTGCCAACGAAGTCGGTCCAGATCCTCATTCTAGCCCTAATGTAAGGGTCCGGGGGGAGTAACTTGAGTCCATGGTCCGGATATGCATCCTCTAGGAACTAGCAAATAACTGTGCTTTCATACAATGGCTTGTTGTCATACTAGAGAGTTAGGACCAAGCCCCTGGGATTCGATTTGAGGAGAGAATCAGGTTTATGATAGGGATTAACCTCGATATACTGGTATGGAATGTTCTTCTCTTCCAGAACTGTCCAAACACGCTGGACTGTGTAGGGATTAGTGTTAAACGTTGGCAGCTCCTTCCACGCCAAAAACCATACCAAACGGACAAAACCCATCCGGCGCACAGTTTCAATGGCTGAGGAGCGCTGTGTCTATTTGCGAGTGTCTATGCGAGTCCCGTAGCTTTGGGATGAAGACCAGCATCTGGAGGAGGCATGCTGACGGCCGTATGGCAGGATGTAAGTAGACGTCTACCGTGATGTGCTACTTTCGGGGACCCTGGACGAGGCTATGCAGCCGGTGGTGGAACGGTGCTGACGTTGGTTTCCACCTTTTCCACCTCTTCTCGGGAGCCACCAGATACTTGACGCATTGCGGCTCATCAATTCCGTATTTCCCCTGAATCAAGCACGATTCATACTTACTGTGCTACTAGTACTACTTGTGTTCGAGTACAGGGCATAGCAAGAGGATCGTCATACCTTAGCTACAGTACAAAGTTAAAGTAGGTATTTGAAGCATCGTCCTGGATCTCAGCAAACATTAGCGTACGAGCTCCCTATAACAACATAGTTTGATCAAGTACCTTACATCGTACCTAACAAGTAACAAGATACCAGATCTAAGGTACCTTACCTTAGCCAAACCCTACGTGCTTCATCATCACCAAGGGTACTCCGTACCAAAGGTGCAAACTCCCGTGCTCCGTGCTCCGTACCTACCTTTAATCACCTAAAGCAGGCTGTGCTGGCCGTGGTGTGGTGGCTTGGTGGTACTTGGTACTTTAGCAACTTGCCCCCACAGCTGCCAGCCTCCCAGTACTCATCGGCCATGTAACCAAATCGGCCACCTAACCAAAATTCAACCATAGTACTTCTGAAAAAGCTGTATTACAAGCAATCTCTTCAAAACAGCCTTATATAAAACCTTTCAGACCTTCTCTTCCTTCTGTCATACCTTAATATGGATCTTACAACGCTTATAAACCTTTATTAGCTCGTTAATATACTGCTTTTCGATATGCTCATCGCGGGCCTTTTGCCTCAAATTCTCTAAACCTAGCCTATCACAGGTCATAGATCGAGCTTCTTTGGCGTATAGAATGCCTCCCGTTTGTAAGACCTTAAGAGATTGATCTTTACGTATATTTCGAGCGTTGGTAGCGGCTTCCGTGGCTGCTATTTTGACGTTCAATAGCTCAATCCCGTAGTACGGGCCATTGCATTGATCTCTTTGATAAATTTGACTAACTTCTGATGAAGCTCGGGTTCATAGCCGAAGCAAAGTAACTGACTTGTTGTCTTTTCAGCTGTTTTCTAGTAGTAAAGGTAATCTTTCAGATATCGGGTGATTCCGTCACCGTGAAAGATGTAATAGGACGAGCTGAGGGTCGAGTTTCTCGCACCTTATTCAAAACCACATTAGGATCGAAGGGAATTAGACCAGTTTTCTTTCAAGCCGAACATATAGTAGTTTCCTTGAACCCGTTAAAAGCAGCTAGAAATTCGATTTTGGTTAAGGTTTCGTCGCATATATGTAGGGAGCCAATACCCGTACACCCCCCTGGCTTACATGTACACCCCCCTTTGCTTACACGTACACCCTCGGGGAAACCTGAAATTTCCATTGCGCATCACTCAGTTACACACCAAATTTAGTAGGCAAT
>JAABUH010002504.1_pt1 | contig 17551 bp, 29 predicted proteins | sample 5559121 | NCBI WGS metagenome assembly JAABUH01 (sample SAMN10711871, study PRJNA513364) | rock metagenome | isolation source: Antarctica rocks | place: Antarctica: Victoria Land, Battleship Promontory nord | collected 2015-12-28
ATAAGGTCACGTGGTGACTGTGTGTGGCGGTGGCCGACATGACACTCTGCCCTTCCTTGAAGTCGAGCTCCCGCGAGACACGGCCGACATGTAGTCGAAACGATTTGGAATTGTCGTGGATAGGTGGGTTGTCGACTCGGTGGATGAGAGAGTACGTGGACGTGATGTCGAGATTGTCAAGGTGATATGATGAGTCGTGGTGACGGTGTTGTCACGATCGTAAATCGTTGGTACAGTTACCTCACATTGGGGCACCTATATTACCGGGATTGGGAGCATCAGTAAAGCTCCTCATCATTGCTACCTTTTGCTTGAAGGGTTAGGCGGGCTACAAGACCTAAGGATTACCTAAATTGGCCGGTTACCATTTAGTAGTATGACAGGTGTGTGGTGGTGTCACGGGGACGAGGCGGGGTGGTCTAATGGCAATATTCTCTGCATACAATCTAGGCGAGACTATATAATAGCGGTTAAGGAAGAGTACAAAAGGGGATGGTGGGTTACCGGGTGGCGTTTCGGCGGGGATTTAGCGGTGTTTCGACGAGTGGCGCGTTTAGACGGGATTTAGCGTGGCGGTGTGGGGCATGACGGTGATAGGTGGCCGACATGACAGTTTAGACCCAAGAGTCACTTTTGGAGTGTATGGGGAAGTCAACATCAGTAGTAGTGACACATATAGCTCACTGTCAGGAACCTTGCCTCCGTCTTTGACCGGGGCCCGTTCACTCAACTACTCGGATGATGACTCGACGATTGAGACGCGACTAGACTACTGGGGAACGGTTCAATACTACCGCCTAAAGGGACAACTTGTAGCTCTAGGTGCGGTTGAAGAACGAAGGAGATTCGTATGCGACGACTAAGTGGTTTGTGATAGACCAAAGACATCAATCGAGGATCACCAGGGATCCTTCTATGAACGCGTGGCTACCTACGTATCCATTCCCCAAATGGAGACATTTGCCGAACGGTGAAGGCCTTGGGGATGTTTTTCGAACCCTAAGGACTCGCCAAGTTGCCAAGTGGAATAGTCGAACGGAGTTAAATAGTCGAACGGGTAATCGGAAGTATTTTGGTGCATATGATTGAGGATATCGTCGGTTGTCATGACCGACATGCAGATTCCATCCGTTTGTTCCGGGGAAGACTACATGGCTGTCACCGAGAGGGACATCTCCATAGTCTTAAGGTATCTGACCTCCCCGACTCATCAGTGCATGGATAGAACATATTCCTGTCTGATGCATATCTAATCCCTGCCGTGCGAATTCTCTCTCGGTGAAACAACTGTACCTTGCTCTCAATCCTGCTTGGTGGCTGTCATGCTGGTATCAGAGCCTGTGTGCTTGACACGGAGATCATCAGCTCCATGTACAGTTTGGTTGTAAGGTGTCTGCCAGGTTCCTCTTACAGACAAAGTGGCTGGTTTTCTTCCCCACCTGATGTGACCTGCTTCAGTCTTGTAAACCGAGAAGTCACGCGGATTTTCTTGTGAACCTGGAGGGAAGGTAACAGTTCCGTTTGCAAGTCTGCCCTGATAGTAATCATTGGTGGACTGTTGGGTGAGGGTGACGGTGTGGTGAACGATACTGCCCCCATTGGAGACGAGAAACCCGATGCCGACGCCTGTAATGTCATATGTTTCCTGGAAACAGATCGTCATTTGTGTTGTAACAGACATTGTGAATTGTTGATATTGTTGCTGTGTGAATGTCAGTGGTGGGTAACAGTTGGGATTGTAATGAAAGTGGGGTTGGGTCTGATTAGAGGATCTTATAGGTCACCAGAATTCTCACCTCCAGTGAGTTTTGACTTTCCTTTCATCCACATACAAAAGGAATTACACAATAGCATTTTCACTTGTTTTCAGTCAATGGAGTTTAGCAGTTTCAATATAGATGAGCATATCAATTCCCCTTTACGTCCAATTACTTGAGCAATTTAATGTAAACCAAAATACACAATTCCCCTTGGGTCAAGTGAGTTTAGCAATTTGATTTAGATGAAAAGCATTGGAATCTGTCTTAAGTCAAATGAGCTTAGCAATCTGATTTTAGATGAAATGCTTTAGCAATTTGATTTAGATGAGATGCCACGCAATCTGTCTTGACTCAAAAGAGCTTCAGCAATTTTGTTCCACAGCATTTGCTTGGAGGCACATGAGATTTGCAGATTACCCAACACAAATTGACCCGGTATGGCCTCAATGTGATTCATGACGTGTGTTTGCTATCATGGGTCGAAATGATCTTGTCATGGATCTAAATCGATCCAACAATATCGAACTTCGCCGACGAATGACGAAGTACCAATACGACGAACGACGGAGTACAAACGATTGACACAAACCGCTAGCGAGGTCCCACAAAATCACTCAATCGCCGATCATAGCGCACTGAATCGCCGACAATAGCCTGTCAATCTCCAACCAGTCCCCAGCATAGTCGAAACGAGGCCTTCGTGTTTGACACCGTCTGGGTCCTAGGCACTGCTCGTCCAAGACCCTCTTTCCTTGACCTTATCAACCCATGCAGTAAGCCAATCCCATACGAACCCACGCGCCGGGCCGACCGACGGACAAAGGTTATAAGGAGGAGAGACGAGAGAGGAAAAGACCCAGCGATTTGAGATTGAAGTCCTTCAAGATTGAAGTCTTCCTTGTACCATAGTCCCATAGCCTACTCTAGCCTTTCCTCTGCATGGCTCAAGAACGCTACTTTGACCGGCGCTTAGCTTGGCTACGCCCTCGTGTGTCCTCGAGTTATTATGTCGCCCCTCGTCGATCGCAGGTTTCCTTCGTCAAAGTTAGCCTACGCTCGCCGAAACAAGGAGCTGAGTGTTTGGACATACCCGCTGGTCAAGTAGCACCGTGACAGATCTGCCTAGATGGAGACCTTCAGCATCATCTGTTTTGTAGAGTGTCTGTATAACATCTGAGCAGCTCAAATATGGAGAATGATACTGCAAGGATGAATACATCAATGGCGATTCATGATATGCACAGATCAGAACTGCACCCTGATCTCTTCGATTTGCCTGCTGATGATGGGGTTGGCAATAATCGACCTGCAAGGTATCAGACAGACAAGTAATTTGCTCCGAATCAAGATGCATTTATAAAGATTGCCAGCTTTTTCCATCATGTGGATCCGAAAGGCATCTCCTGCCGGATACTTGGTTTCAAGCCAGAGACTTCCCTACAGAGTACATTACACCCCTCATGCACAGCGCGTAAGCTCCCTGTCTTTTTGAGCTCTGAAGTAGCTACGCTGTTGTTTTTGTTTCGTTTGCAAAGTGCTGGTAATCAAGCTACATATTGTGGATATATAGATATGCTTTGACGTGTCCCGCAGGTGAGAGGAGAGTGACATAGCCTTCTTTGAACATCAGTATATGCGGACGCCTTGTAGCTCGAAAGACGCGCGGAGCGGCATCGCTGAGAAAGGTGTACCTTCAGCTAGGCATGTACACGATGACTTTATCCAGCTGCACACCAGGAGTTGAAAAGGACGATGGATGGTGCAGAGCACGGGTAACAGGAGATCGGCCTCGATCGTGATTGATACCTATGCATCACCTAAAACACGCCAATACCCTCTTGATAACATCCTCAACCCCGCCTCTCAGATCTGACCGATCCCGCCACGTTAGTATCTCGTTCGCTCCACCACAAATACTGGCATCACTCACATTTCTCAACCCCCTTCCCCTGACACCTCCCAACAAATCCGCCATAAGCCCCCGCGACTAATTCCTCAATCTCCCTCCCAACTCTATCCCGCATTTCCGGATCCTGCCTCGAAAGGGGATACTGACTGCTCAACCCCTCGAGTTCGGATAATCGGTCAAAAAATCCGCTTGCTGCTTCTTTCAAGTGTGAGCGCTCGCCGGTACCAGGTACTGGCACGCCGAAGCGGGGTGTGGATGTTGAGGTGGTCAAGAGCGAGGTCAGAGAGGTCCATTCGGCGAGGTATTGCCTAGTCATATCAGCTTGAGTTGAACGACGTTTGGAGGGAATGGGGGAGGGCTGGGGAAAACGAACGATTTAGCATCGTGGAAGGATTTGTTCAGCATGTCTTCTGCGCCTGGACCGATGATATCGGAGTTGAAGGAGGCTGTCGTGTTCCGGATGTGAGAGACTGTTTGCTTCAGCATCGCCCACCTCATAGCTAGAGAAGCTCTAACCGAAAGCGGATAGAAGGGTTAGTGAAGATGGACATACGATTATTCAGGAGGAAAGCCTGTCCGACAGGTCTCCGCATCGTCTTGGACCGCCCATCAAGATGTATGAAGAGTGTTCCCAGCACATCGGCTTTCTTCATCAGCTCGTCTCTCGCTTCGCAGCAGGACTAGCACTTACCGACAAACAGATGGACCGTCCCACCCTCCTCACCCGCACTCCGTACAGGACTGGGAGTCTCCTTCGCACCCATCAACCAATTCCTCTCACTCTGACTCCGTCCTAACAAACCCTCCACAGTCTTCTCATACGCCGGCAGAGTCTCCAGATACGTCAGAGTGGAGTATGTCGTATCGCTTATTGACGAGGTCAATCTTCCCCCTTGTGCTGTACGTATATCGACCAGTAGTTCGGGGAAGGATCGGAGCGCAAGCCCTCGGAGGGTGGAGAGAGCACCATTGAGAGCGGACTGGAGTTCAGGTGAGTGGGAGTGGGTCATCAAAAGGCATTTTTGGAGAGCTGGATCCCATTTCATCTGGGTTCGGGTGAGGGATTGGTAAAGGTCGAGGGCGACGAAGGTGTGTGATGAGAGGGAGCGTTTGATAGTATTTAGTGTGGGTTGGAGAGTATTGTTGATCAGTGCGAGGGGTTGTAAGACGGTCGCTGGGAGGAGCGCAGGTGGAGGTGTGGAAGGGAAGAGAGTAGTGATGAGTAGTGTTTCCGCCTGTCTGGAGTTAGCTCTCCAAGCAATTTTGAGATGGGATCTCTCACCTCGAGGATCACTACCAAAACCTCCCACAGACCAACCAGACCTCGAACCTTATCCCTCCCTCGTCCACCTTCCCATATCCCACCCTCATCAAGCTCATCAACCCGGTTAACCATTACACCCAAACTCCGACGCATCCAATCCCCTCGCAACTCCGCGAAAGACAGCATAGCCTGGTCGAATATCGGCTGAACGATACTTCTTGTCTTCGGACTAGGGTTTGAAGGATGTAGGATCTGCTGTATCTTCGAAGATAGGGGTAGGAGAGTGTTCAGCGGGGCAAAGAAGTGAGGAGGTGATGGCATGCCTGAAAAATGCATTAGCTTAGGGTCACAACTGCCGGTTGATGCAGATACGTAAGGTTCTACTCACCGCTCTGAAGCAGACTATTCGCATCGAAACTCCGTCCCATCCCTTCTTTCGAGTTCTTGAGGAACAACTGGGTCATCCCTCCAAACCCAATCTCCACCAGTTTCGACTGCATCGAAATCAGGCATCAGCTAATTCCCTTCGCTCCTCGATGGGATCGCCCCATCGTATACAGCGAGAGATAGAAAGCAGACCGACCAGATCCCTCACACCCGCCTCTCTAACACCACCCCTCCCTTCCGAAAACCCTTTCCACATCCTCTCCAAATCCCCAACGGTCGAATCCATAGCAGCGTTATACTCACCTAGAGCCATGATATCCGGTCCGCGGGTGAGGATGGCGGTCTCATCTGCTGGTGTACCGGGGATGGATTGGATGGGTGTAAGAGGTGGTTCAAGGGAGTAACCTTTCATTGTGGGGATTGAACGGGAAATTGGGAGGGGTTTGAGGGAGGTTGAGTTGGAATTGATTGAGGAGGAGGAGGGAGCGGGGGAGTGGGTTGGTCTGGAGGCGAGGTTGGGTACGAGGCTGAGTGCCTGTACATTGGCGCCGAATGTGGAGGTGGAGTTGGGTTGAGGTGAGACCGCGAGGAGGATAGCATCGATGGCTGTGTATAGGCATGAGCTGGGTAAAGCAGGAATAGGGAGAAGCCTACTAGCGGCTTTACGGGTGAGAGGTTGAAGCCCAAGAGGCGCTATCGTCTTGTCAAGTCGAGAGAGTCGAGTATCGAGTTGAGCGAGGATACCTTGCGCAGTGTCTGTCTTGAAGCTGTTGAAAGGTGACCAACCACTCACCGGTCATACGCTGACTGAGGAGATTCGTCTTGATCAGGTGCTGATCCTACCATAGACATAAGCACTGTCGAAATAGTACTGCGGGAAAAAAACACCGAGTAAAACCTTCTTCACGGGTAGGCGGGTGTCTCAATGAATCCGGAATGAGATGCTCACCAGCAAAGCCAGATCTGCCTCCTCATCCATTTCGAACCGATGTCACGCTCTGACCTCGGTCAGACTGAGGAGATTCGTGGGCTCTCGTTTGGATGAAAGGCAAGGAACGTTTCCAAACATGTGCAGTCAGGTTATGCTGCCCCGGCGTACATGATGATTAAGATAATGGAAGGAATGATAGAATTACATATCTCGTCAACACGCCTCGGGACTCCCTCCAGCCTTTCAAACGAGAAGGTACCGGAAATTGGTTACGTGAGATCTGGCAAGACAACGCTTGTCCGTGCCTCCTCTCCCATTTTCGTCGCGCACACAACCATCCGATACATCGACTCAGTATCAGGCAAACACTCAACGAGACCGGCTTGCCTTCGCAACCCCAAAGCATTTTGGGAAAGCGTTGGATAGCGAATATCCCATCGCCCGGCCGCGGCACACTCGCCTATACGCATCCTGGACAGTTTGATGATCGCATGGTTCAGTCGAAATACTTCATTGTGAACCGTATATAATCGCCTCACGGGAAAGGAAAACCTCAATTATTGTACTTTTCCCCGAACAATGCCACCACCTCATTCTATCCTTGCCTCCTCTGAACCAGCCCTCTCTAGAAGAGCTGAACGATCGGCTCGCTGTAATTCCTATGTACCGTCCCCTCAAATATATCGTCGATGACCTTGTAGGAGTAGGCGATGTTGCCGAAATCTTGAATCTCAATCACCCTCATCTCCCGGTTGTACTCTATGCCATTGACAATTGGAAATCAGCAAAAGAAGGCTGACATACACCTTGAAAGAGGTGAGTCACTTACGAGGATCTCCGGCGCTGTATGCGCTGTATCCCGCCGAGCCATCTATACAATCCCGACAAAGTCAGCCAAGCTCTGTCTCATAGACAGGGTCCAAAGTCACGAGCTCTCGCTCACTCACCGTAAGTAAGCTTGACACCCTCAACCTCGATCGAGTAATCATTATCATGGTCTATTCACGAAGGATAAGTTTCCACGCCCAAACTTCGAATGATCAAATTCGATATTTCGGACTCACCATGACCCGAGAAAGTCGCCTTGACATCCCCAATCTTCACGAAAGATTCCAAGAGACCGACATAAGGCGTATTGATATTTGGCGTGTTGGTACATTCTTGTCCTTGTGCGCAGACGGGTTCACCGTGTGTGCCTTCTTCGGGGGTACTGTTGAATCCGATCGCACCGCCTGGTGAAGCGAGACTTGGTCAGTATGACCTTTGAAAAGAAGGAGGGTTGTGAGGAAGGGCAGGGGGGATAGGTGGGGCCAGGGCCATGTGAGGACGAGGGTGTGAAGCAGGACATGGAGTCCGAGGACGTGGACGGGGCAGAGAGAGGAGGAGGACGACGATGACGAAGACGATGACGAAGACGAGATAGGGGGAGGAGGAGGAGGAGGAGTGACATACTAGTTTGACCTAGTGGGATGTGGAAGAATGCTAATGCGTTTGTAGCTGGACCACTTTGGGCAGTCTGCTCATACCAATCTATATTCACACTGTGTGAGCGCGGTCCAAGTTTCCTCTGCAAGTTGAAGTGTAACGTGGGCTACGACTTACCGAGCTGAGACTGCATCACCTGACCATAAGCCCCCGTAGCCGAACCATTACTCCCGTAATAAGTGTACGACCTCGAATCGAAGAACCAGAGCTTGTGCGCTACTTGACTCGATCCAGGGGATTGCATGATGTTCAAGACGTAGTTGCCTATCCCGTCGAGGGAGGTTTCACCTCGAGAACCGATATATCCTGGTTGAGCATTCAGGATACGTTGAAGTTCTTCGCGCTGAAGCAGGCGGAGCTTTAGCGACGAGCCTGTAGTGCCATTGACGTTACTGCAATTACTCACGGTAAGATCCCCTTCAGCATCTTTTTGGCGATCGTTAACATGGCTCAACATCTAGTACTGTAGTATGATGAGGGTGAGAACGTACCGTGGTTGCCAAATGTCGTTGCGAAAGGAAGACCCCTCTCGATGATGAAACTATAAGCCTTGGCCATAGCTCCTCGAGTTTGTTGAGGGTACATGATCCCATCGGCCTGCCTAGCGTTCTCAGAATACAGGTCGCCATTGATAATGACCAGATCCGGTTGGATGAGGTCGAGAGCTCGGGACATGAATTTGGCGGTGAAGCGGTCGGTACAGTTTGCCATGAACTGCGAGTGATTTCCATCAGCTCTACTTGGGTAATCTCATTCATGAGCTGTGTTTCGACCCGACTCTAACTAACTTGAGGTGGGATGTTCCGGCATTGAGCAGCGACATTGGTCAGATGCAGATCCGAGAAATGGGCGATCCTGAACTGACCGGTCGAATTGAAAGTCAACTCGATCGAGGCGGGTTGAGGGTTAGTCGCCATCGGTGAAGTAAAGAGGTAGACCGGGTCGGATGTGAGTAAACCTTGGTTAAGGTTCGCAGTGTCCCCGGAGGGGGTCATGACGGGTTCGTAACCTGCTTGAGGGGTGTAGTATCCCATATCGAGAGGGATGATACTGGTTAGGCATGATCCGGGGACAATTGAGCGGGAGTGAACGACAGCGAGATACAGAGGATCACCGGATGTGCCGTTGCTGCGGGTCATCAACTGGGCCATACTAGGCAGTGAAACTGTCATGAAACCTTTTTGACTCACTTGAGGTTGACGGGTAGTACACCTTCACCGGTAGCGTTCACCACGCTCAAACCACCGACACAACCCCCCGAAGCCGTCGGTACGGAGTTTGTGAACAGATACACATGACTTCCATTCGCAGTCGGACCATTCAGGTCGACATCCCTCCTCTGCCATCCTTGTTCGATCAGGTCAGCACCGCAATCGGCTCCAACCGAGTTGCCGGAACAAGCGACGAGCTGGACTTCCGTGATAACATCCCTGGGTCCTGCAACCGTATATTCCTAAATCGAGTCGAATTTTATACGCATTAGCAAGGAGTTATACCCGGTTCCAGAAGCGATACAATCCGACTCGACATACGAGATAGACCCAACCTGAAGAAACAGAGTGATATTCCTGCCAATCGGGGAAAGCCACGTCCCCCGCAGAGTCCCCAAGACCGAGGTTGGTCCTCTCCCGAATGTAATCTTCGGTGTTGTTGGCCCATCGTCCAGGTTTCAAAATGATTAAGTCGACGACTTTCCCGGCGAGTTGTGCATCAGAGTCTCGGCGAGACCAGAGGGTCGGACCACCTCCGCTCGTCACCTCCTCATGGGCTGAATGAGGTGAAGCTGCGACAATCAGATCTTCAGCTAGTCCAGGCGAGGATAGAGGTGAGAGTAGTGAAGGTTTTGAAACTTACGATACCAATCCGAGCCTGATGGTCCTGCTGCACCTTCGGCAGCGACGAACAGCTCAGTCACGCAACTCGACGCGATCTCATCTTCCGTCTTGTAGAACACGTAGCTCCAGCCTGTAGGAGGAAAGTTCCAGACCATTGTCAGTCTGGCTCTAGCGACCGGTTCTGATTGGGTCTGATTCGGATATGCTACTACTTACTGGTCATGTTCGGTCGCTGAGTGAGAAAGGTATCGATCCGGTGATACCCATCAATCTCACACTGAAACGTCGAACAGAGCTCGATCTTGACATCCGTCACACAACTTCCGGATGGGTACCATCGTGGCGAAAGAGGTACTGGAGAGGCGGACGTGAGCAGAGTAGCAGCAGTGAGAGCCGAGACAGCGGTGCGAGTGACGGAAAGCATCTCGAACAAGTAATGAGTAAACTATCCTCGTCAGTGGTCCACCTTTTCCACCCCACCAGCTTTTTAGTCCATCTGCATGGCTGATCCACATTTTCGGGAAAGGCACGTCGAAGCTAAGATCAAAGAGACGAACGTGTATGATTAAAACAAACGTTTTGGCCGAGTTTGAGGAGCCGCAGATCTCGCCAACGTTGGCGGTAACTGCCACATAGACAAATTTCCACCGCGGATGTTCAAGATTTTTCCGAACGATCCGCACGATCACCTTCCTCGTACTTCTCATTTAAACCATCAAGATCAAACCGGATCAGAAACAAGCAAAAATGGTTAGCCTTACCTCCCTGATGTCACCGCTCGCTGACTCTGAGACTCGCTCTCAGGCCACCTACAAAGTCGCCGATATCTCGCTCGCCGCGTTTGGGCGGAAGGAGATCGAGCTTGCGGAGCATGAGATGCCAGGATTGATGTATCTGAGGGAGAAGTATTCAAAAGAGAAGCCTTTGAGTGGGGCTAGGGTTGCTGGGTGTCTGCATATGTGAGTGAGCTTTGAGCTTAGCGAGGAGGAGCGGAGGGAGGTCGTTGAGTCACGGAAGAAAAGAAAAGGAGAGAAGAGCAACAACGTCATTCAGAACTCGCTGACGTCGCTGTCCTCTTTCTTTCCTTCCAACTCTCGATAATCTCACTCCTCCTTCCTGTACCCATTCTTCCCCCTTGTCTATCGCCTTGGCCCGCCTCGCAGGACCATTCAAACCGCCGTCCTCATCGAGACCCTCACCGCTCTCGGAGCCCAAGTCACCTGGTCCTCTTGCAACATCTTTTCAACTCAAGACCACGCAGCCGCAGCCATCGCTGCCACCGGCGTACCCGTCTTCGCGTGGAAAGGAGAGACTGAGGAGGAGTACGTCTGGTGCATTGAGCAGTCCCTAGCCGCTTTTCCAGAAGGGAAGAGTTTGAATATGATCTTGGATGATGGTGGGGATTTGACCGCTTTGGTTCATGACAAGTATCCGCAGTACCTCACCGGTGAGTTGACCTCTGATGAGAGAATGACTGTGAGCTGAATGAGGTAGATTGCCGAGGTGTTTCGGAGGAGACGACGACTGGGGTGCACCACCTTTACAAGATGTTTAGGAATGGAAAGCTCAAGATCCCTGCTATCAACGTGAATGACTCGGTCACGAAGTCCAAGTTCGACAACTACGTGGGTCTAAAGCTCGTACTGTGGATATCATGGCTGACTTCACTCAGTACGGGTGCCGAGAGTCTCTCGTCGACGGGATCAAGCGTGCTACGGATGTCATGCTCGCAGGGAAGGTAGCTGTCGTTGCCGGGTTTGGCGATGTCGGCAAGGGAGTGAGCAATGTCAAATACACTTTTGTCCAGATCCGCTAACAGCCGCAGTGCGCCGAATCGCTGCGCTCGTACGGAGCACGAGTGCTCATCACCGAGATCGACCCGATCAACGCGCTTCAAGCCGCTATGGCCGGCTACGAGGTGACTACGATGGAGGATGCCGCTCCTCGCTCCAACGTTTTCGTCACTACTACCGGGAACAGGGACATCATCACCGCCAAGCATTTCGAGGGTATGCCGGAGGATGCTATCGTGTGCAAGTGAGTATAAGTGTGGTGGTGGGTATGGTTTCCGAGCTGATCTACGTAGCATCGGTCACTTCGATGTTGAGATCGACGTCGCTTGGCTCAAGAAGAACGCGGTGAAGACTGTCAACATCAAGCCTCAGGTCGACCGATTTACCATGGCTTCTGGACGTCACCTTATCCTCCTCGCAGAGGGTCGTCTTGTCAACCTTGGTTGCGGTACCGGTCACCCTTCTTTCGGTGTGCTTGTCTCCTTACTCGATTGAGCTGCACTGACGGGGTTTATCACTCGCAGTCATGTCCTGCTCCTTCTCCAATCAGGTTATGGCTCAGATCGCCCTGTGGAATGACCCAAAGTCGTACCCTCTCGGTGTGCAGTATGTTTGCTCGCGCCGGTCATGGTCAGGCCGCCGCTGATGCTCTGCTTGTAGCATGCTGCCCAAGTCGCTCGACGAGGAGGTCGCCCGCGCCCATTGCCCGCAACTCGGCATCAAGCTCACCACCCTCTCGGTCCCTCAGGCGGAATACCTTGGTCTCCCCGTCGACGGACCATACAAGCCCGATCATTACGTATGTTTCCCGTCTCGGACTCCATCAATCCCGCTGATCCTCTTTGTCTTTCCAGAGGTACTAAATGCTTCACCTGGCCTCAACTGCCTAGAACATCGTACCAGGTCCTCCCTTTCTCGGCTAACCCCTCCCATTCTTCGCATCTTCCCCTTGCTACCCTTTCATGTTCATACCCCCCTCGGTTCATATCCCATAGACTAGGAGATCCCATCACTGCATATCCCGCTTTGTCATTGATTACCCCGGCTTCAACCGCCATCTCGCATTTCACGTTACGATATTTGCATGTTCCTGATAGGCCGACTTGGTTTCGGGGGTTTGCGTACACTGTTGATAGTATATGCATGGACTGGCGTCAGCGAGCTCGAGGTATCTTGATACATCAAACAGCAGTCTCTAAGCTGGACATCAGGCCTAGAATGGCGGCTATGGAGATGGGAGCGCTTCGAAGCGATGACGAGGGTCGTTTCCTACGAGATTGCGATTTCGATTTGACGCTCATGGCCCTGTCCTCCTCATTGACTGGAAAGGTTGGGATGATAGACACAACAGTCGTCATGACGCGTCCATACAGCTGACCAGGGCAATCGTTAAGCAGCATTACCTAAGACTTGGCGAAGACACATCAGATGCTGTATGGAAAATCTCTCGATAAACACCGGCAAATGTCATCAACCACGACTCAAAACCCAACCATCGCCCAATCTCTCGTTCCCCTTATCGATCCCGCCCCAGACGACCACCCTCCTCCCTTGATCATCCGTATCACTCCCGAACCATCCTCTCTCAACCGGTCCTTCACCCTGCGCCTCTCCCTTACTCGCACCAATATTCAGCTCTTTCCATGACTCAGAAGAAGGGTCGAAGGACCAGACGTCCCCCCAGAAATTACCCGCTGAATCGTGTCCGCCCGTAGGAGATGGTTTCCCCTCGCCAAATAGTGCTACGAGCGACGAGTTGCCAAGCGGATGCAGAGCTGCTACCGACCGAGCACCTGGACCTGTATCGATAGCTGAAGTTGGATATGGGATGCTCGACCAAGTCGATGTCGCTAGATCGGTAGTCCCAGAGAAAGGGAGGTAGTCAATCCCTTCACCGATCTCAGTCTTCCCATTAAACCCGCCGAACCTCCACACCTTCCCCTTGGCCCAGGTGATAGCAGTACCGCCTCGTGGATCACCAGGTGCGTCAGGTAATTTCGCCCATTCCCGAGAAGTAGGTTCGAAAGCCCATGTATCCTTTAGTCGACCTGTTGAAGCATCTCCACAGCCTGCATGGATGATGAGATGGGTCGAGGAAGCTGTGGAGGCGTGATATGATCTAGCGCAGGGGAACGATGACGAAGAGGATGAGGGTGAGAGACGTCGCCAAGAGGAGGTGAGGGGGTTGAAAGCGTGGACGGCACCGTTCTCCGCAAGGGGTGTCATCTCTGGTCCACCTCGCTGGGAATGATCAGCATGAAAGGAGACAGGTAGCTGGTGATGATGAGCAGGATGACATACGCCGCCGAAGACTAGGACGACCCCATTGACTATCGAGGCCGTGTGACCTACTCGTGCTTCGGGGATATCGCCTTCACCTGCAATGGAAGAGGACGCGCCGGTGTGGAGGTTGGTGATATGGATCGCATTGTCAACTGGCTGTCGGGGATCGATCTCACTGGATGTTTGTCAGATCTTGGTGACTGGATACAAATGAGTCTAAGGAGAAGTGGACCCACCCGCCGAAGATGTATGCTTTCCCTTCGATGACTGAGAGAGAGTGGGAAGATCGTGGTACAGATTGAGCGGGGATCTTCGTCCATTTCATCATGCTCGTCAAGGTTGTAGGTCACCTTAGCTAGTTTGACGCGATGAAAAACTTGGGGGTTCGAGAGTTGCCGGAAACGACAGGCTGGCAGATGGGTGGAATGATGCCGGAAAATTGGTGGGTTGCTTTCGAAGCTTCCAGAGCGATACCCACTCAAATATGGAATTTCGATTAATTCTCCCAACTTCCGCTGGGACCGCCACAAATCCGTCAATAACGGGATTAAGCGGAACCAATTGGGTTGATTTTGCAGGCGGCCCTCCTCAACTTCCACGTCGACATCGCATTGCCACCTTGTATTCCTATCTACTTCATTTTTTCCTTTCGTTTCGATCTCTCTTTTATTGACTAATTAGCATTTATCACGGCCATATACCCCAACGACCTCTAGACCTCGGTTCAGATACCTCCTACCAATCCACTCGAATCGCCATGTCCTCCGCAGTTGCCTCGTCCTCGAAACGCACCGCCCCACCCAAAACCCTTCCTTCAGCCAAACGGTCCCGCCCATCCCCATCTAAAGCCTCTTTTACCGACTCTCTCGATGGCGAGTCAGACGAAGAGATTGACCCTCAAGATATGAGCGACGAGGTGAAAGCCAAACACGCGCGGAAGGAGGCTAGGGTAAGCACCTTTGTTCCGCAGTCGAGTTCCTTCGTGCTAATCATCTGATTCAGACCATACGTAACCGCGAGTCGGCTCAGCGATCGAGGAATCAGAGGAAAGCCCACTTGTCGAACCTTGAAGTACGAGTCGCTGAGCTGGAGAAGGAGAATGCGGCGTTGAAAGGGGGTACACCGCTCTCTATTTCACCGGCAAAGTCCGAATCAAACCTCGATGGGACTGTCAACTTGGCCGAGGTCGCTCCTCCCGCACTCGATCTCACCGTGGCCGATACCACCCCGCCTCTCATCTTGGACTTGACGATGACGGCGTTATTAGCGGAAAATCATTCGTTAAAGGAACGCGTCATGATCCTTGAAAATCTGGTGAAGCAGGCCTTCACCTTGTCCAACCTCGGCGGTGTTTCCACTTCGCCGACTACGATCAACCCGAATACCACTTCGTTACCTACTGCACCGAACGATGACCCCATTGACTGGGATGTACTTTTCGCACAACCCGCGCCGATACCCTTGACCCTCTCTGTCGACAGCGATGCCGCGTCCAACACGACATCGACTGCAAACCCCGGGCTTGAACGCACCCTTTCACCATCCCTCTTCCCCTCCCTACCCAATCACGAAGGTTCTCACATCCTCGCTCGCCACCCAGCAGCGGTGGCGACCACGCGACGAAGCGTGTCCCTGCAGCGGGCGAGGAAATGTCTGATCCCTTCAGAGTTGAGTTTGGGGAGGTTGAGAGTGGCGGCGAAGGTGGTGTTGGCTTTAGCGAGGGTCAGGGGATGGACCAGAATTTCAGGTTCGGGCAAGGGCAGATCGAGAGCGGACAGATGTGGGTTGAGTCGGGCAGGGAGGATGGACAGGGCGAGCTGGAGGGGGAGGAATGGGATGAGGCGATGAGGAGTTTGTTGGAGACGCTCGAGGGGAATGTCGAGGCGGATGACGGGGAGAGGAAGGCGGATCTAGGGGTTGTGGCGGCAGTGGTGCCGGGAATGGAGACGGGACAAGATGAAGCGGTGACGATGGAGACTGGGATGGAGTGGTGGGATACGGGAGTGGCAGCATGATCGACTCGGAATCCAATCTCGACAACTATACGATCACCATACCTCGACAAATCTTATACCTTCGGCCTTCGGCAGTCCAACGCGCGGTCAATGAACCCTTTACTTTGTCGAAACTCATCCCGAACACTCGCCTCTCCGCATCATCACCCCGAACGTCAGCATCGATCCGCAAATTCACCCGCTCGCCGAGAGGTTTGAGCCGTGGGGTTGTGTGAGCGTGTTGCATTTCTTGGGCGTTGAATGGGAGTTTGGTGCTTGGGTGGGATTCGATGCGATGTGGTGGTGATCGAGGCGTGTAGTGATCAGGAATTAGGATAGGTTATATGCGGTTCATGGAGCAGGGACCGCTATGGCACATAGAGCGGGGATTGATGGATGCATACATGTCGATAGGGGTACACTTCTTGGATATCTTCAAGCGCGATGTCTTATCATGACGAGTTGCGAACTCGCGACTTCTGGCTGTTCCTATGAGGCACCCAGTGCGCGTGTGGCTAAAGTGAGCGAGTAGACCGATGTGGTCGGAATGTGCTCTGTCTCGATGAGGCCATCTTTGAAGGCTGAACATATCGAAGAGCTGCCTCAGTCTTCTTGCTAGTCGTTTTTGTCAATCAATATCTGCTCTCGGTTCTCAGGGAAGTCAAACGATCTCTCAGATTCATTAACAGAGTTAACTCGCTAGAAGGGAAAGGCCATCTGTGTCACTCTCTGGCCCGTTCTCTGAGCCTCCTACTACGCTAGACAGAAACTTTGAGCACACATAAGCCCAGCCTGGTCATGATGTCTCCTTTCTCTCTGCTCTATGCTCAGTATCTTTTCAGGTCTAATGGATCCTACCATAATGTCTTTGATGTCAACTTGCTGGAAGGCCAAGTCTATGTTCACCCTCTGATCTGTACTCTCAGCCCTCTGATAGGCCAGAAGATTCTCAAGCAGGTCATCACATCAGAACAGCCACATAACAAGCTGTCTATGATCCTCAGCCAATAGATTCAATGAGAATTCTCTATCATCTATCAAGACATATTATATATCTTCGCACGCTCCTCACACTATTTTGACCTAATATCATGGCCAACAACAACAAGGGCAAAGTAACTGACTGTCACGATCGTAAATCGGAAGTTCGGTAACTCACATTGGGGCGCCTACATAACCGGGATTGGGTTTGCTTGAAGGGTTAGGCGGGCTACAAGACCTAAGGATTACCTAAATTGGCCGATTACCATTTAGTAGTATGACACTGACCACAGTCCAAGCAATGACAGAGCGAGTGTTGTCTCCAGCAAGTTGACTTCACCCAACATTGGTAGGACTATTACCAGAAAGAGTCAGCAGTCAGTAGACTTCAGATAACATCATATTGAAAAGGGGGTCTGAAAGGTATATAAGTTGGCACCTTTTGACACCGAATGACATGCCACACCGCCATGAACGCCAGAATCGACGCGACGCGACGGATCACCGAATGGCCGGACGCGCTCCGGGATATTACATCACATCGTTGTAGCTTTAGCTTCTTCTTCATTCGCTATTCATATCTTTGCCTTAGAGTTGAATATGCAGTAGCCTGAGCCCCGCTAGACCACCATCGCCAGTCCCCGTGACATAATAGCGACAAATCGGTCATCCTGGCTCTCCTGCTCCATCAACCTTAGATGTACTTTATGGAGGTCTCGGCGTAAACTTCCACCACCTACCACTCCCTCGTCAACGATCTCGTTACCGACTACGATGTCTAACGAGAACGATCTCCTCCCCTTTTGAGTCCTCAGTCCCCGAATCCTCGTCGTTGCCGCCCTCATCGGACCCCGAAACCGAAGTCGTGGCGGCCCGCATCAACGGCCTCGAGTCCAAGTTCGATGAACTCCTTCGTCGCCTCGCCCCGC
>JAABUH010002509.1_pt1 | contig 17538 bp, 21 predicted proteins | sample 5559121 | NCBI WGS metagenome assembly JAABUH01 (sample SAMN10711871, study PRJNA513364) | rock metagenome | isolation source: Antarctica rocks | place: Antarctica: Victoria Land, Battleship Promontory nord | collected 2015-12-28
GTGGAGGGAGCTTGATCTGGGTTGGATGTTTTGCGTACCTCCTCTTCATTGGGGGTCCTCTTCATTGGGGGTCCTCTTCATTGGGGGTCCTCTTCATTGGGGGTCCTCTTCATTGGGGGTCCTCTTCATTGGGGGTCCGCCATGTAGCCTTACCCATCCATTGAGGGGCATTTATATCCATTGGCCGTCTACTATGGGGGTCCCCCTTCTCACCAAGTGCCCTCGAGAGGTGCCACTTCGATTGGAGGTCTTTCACAAGGGGGGAGAGGGGGCGGGGGGCCCCAATGGAAACGGAACATCATCCGGGAGTAACCAAAGGAAGGTTCTTGATTTGGCAGTCTAGGGCTTATTAGAGCCTGTTCGGTAACCCATTGGTGCAGAAACGACCATACAACGTAAACTTCTGTCTCAGAATGGCACAAAGGCACCTTTAAGTGTTGACTGGCTGCCATTTATGATTCAAACACATGCCAAAACTATGATATGTTTAAACGCGAGTGGCTTTCTCAACAGCCTCTCAGAAGTGCGTCCCACGAAAGGTTTAATGGTCAATCAAAATACAAGAACCTCTCAGTCCTGATCGTTTCTGATGAAAGAACTGCAAAGCATCATTGCCTAGATGCAAGCTGTCAAAGTATCACGGTGCTACTTGACCAGCGGGTATGGCCGAACATTCGGCTCCTTGTTTTGACAAGCGTAGGCTAACTTTTGCGGAAGGAGACCTGCAATCGACAATGGGTGACGAAATAACTCGAGGAGACACGAGGGTGTAGCCAAGTTAAGCGCTGATCAAAGTAGCAGCAAGGCTAGAATAGGCTATGGGACTATAGGACAAGGAAGACTTCAATCTCAATTCGCTAGGTCTTTCCCTCTCTCGTCTCTCTTCCTTACATCCTTCGTCCGTCGGTCGGTCCGGCTCGTAGGCTCGTATGGATCGTCTACTGCATGGGTTGATAAGGTCAAGGAAAGAGGGTCTTGGACGAGCAGTGCATAGGACCCAGACGATGTCAAATACGAAGGCCTCGTTTTAACTATGCTAGGGACTGGTCGGAGTTTGACAGGCTGTGGTCGGCAATTGAAGGCTGTGGTCGGCGATGGAATGGCTATGGCGAATGGCTGCGGTCGGTCGATTGAGTGGTCATGGTCATGTGCGATTGAGTGGTCGGCAAATGAGTGGTTCATGAACCTCGCTAGCGATTTGTGGGAATGTTATCGTTTCATGGAACTGGCAAAGTTCAGCGACGATAATGTTGAATCGATTTAGATCCGAGAACAGATAGCTCTGGCGAGACTTTCCGGTGATTGATGTAGCGAGGTTGTTCTGGAATATCGTAAGGGCCTGGGCCTTAGGTCCGGCGAGGGGATCAGTGATTCGATATGGCGTAGACTGGGGTATTGGCGTTGTGGGGTGAATGGAGACGGGATGAGTTGGTTCATGACACGGGGTGTACTAGAACTGGTACCAGGGATTTTCCATTCATAGAACACGGCCAGAATGTTGACAAGACTACTGGGACTGTGACCCAACAGGGATTGGCTGGCCTTGAGTTGCGCCAGACCAGTTTTTAGGTCGAAGCCCAACTGTCAAAAATGATAAACAGATGGGAAAGAAATCAAGCCGTGCGAGGATGCCAAGATATACCTTTCAGATACCATTTACCAACTTGAGAAATGCTCATGCTTCTTCACTGAAGATATTCATCATATCTCCTTGCTTGTTGTCACGAACCTATATTGTAACCAGCCAAGATCAGCTATTCCTAAGGTTTTACAATACGCCTAACCCTTCAAGCAAAAGGTAGTAATGAGTGTGAGATTGGTTAAGGCTCCCAGTCCTAATTATATGGGCATGTAACAATGCGAGGCGTGACAAGTGAGTCGCCAAACGATTGACGTGATATCGGCCGGTTTGGAGATTGATCGGCTTGTTTTGGATAGCGGTCATGCCGATGCATGACATTGCGTTATTGTCAAAGCGATATTGATAAAGCACAGCTTGAGAGAGATATCATAGCTTTCCTTTAGTAAGAGGGAACACAACCCTTTGAGGTAATGGAGTAGTATATTCCAGTAGCATTTTCTTGGATATCAACCTGGTCCTACATCATTGGTTGATCCACAACCTGTCCATCAAGCTTCACACACCCGACCTCATGGGGTCAAATCACTCACAGACAGGATATCATCACACGGAAGCAACAGTCACCCTCGCATTTACCCTTACTGGATTACCACACCACTCAGCAAGCTCTTTAGGCGACACAGACTGTCATTACAAGCTCTCCTCCATCTTAGGGAACAACATCCCCAACTCAATCGCGACCCTCCTCCAAAACGCCACAGTGACTGTCCAGAAGAACACTAAAGTGATACTTGACACTTCTGAGCAAGCCATCCTCGACCTCAGCGCGCGAGGAGACGTCTCCATATCCCTCCTTTCTCCTTCTGCAACTGGTGATCAGGTCTGGTCCGTGAACTCAAGAGATTTCCTCGGTGGTGCTAGCAACGGAGATGAACTACTCAAGTGGGTTTTGGTTCAAGCCCGAGATCCGGTTCATATCGCTTGGAACAAACTCAACATTCCAAACAAGGCGATCAATTCGACGAGACCACATTATGTCATCGTCCCGACCAGTATGACAGTTTTTGTCGGTGTTGAGCCCTCTTCCGAGCCCACGCAAGATACGCAAGGGAGGATCATCTTGAGGGGGAAAATGACGATGCTTTCAGAGATCGGTCGGAAGCGATCAATTTCTGATACGAGTCCGGATACGAAGAGTCCTCCTCTGTCATCCGGGTCAAAGCGGATTCGAGCTTTGAGGGGGACGTAACGATTCGGCAAGCGAGGTAGATGAGAGTACGTTAGTTCAGGGATACGTGTAATGAGGAGCAGGAGCGAGATGGATCGGTGAGCGAGTTGAGGGTATGGGATCTGTTATCCTTGATGAGCTTTTGCGATGAGTGATGCGTGCTGCATCGATTGGGATGTGGTATAAGCGACGATGTGCTTGATCGACACACCGTTATAAGATAACAACTCGACTTCGAATCTAATGTCAAATTCAGACTACGCCAGCGGCATGTTATCTGAGATAAGGAATCCTCTTCCTGCGAAGACGACCAATCGAAGCGGTGATCTTTGAGCAGTGTTTTTAACTGGTCAGATTATGCATGCGGATTGTCAGCCTAGCATTCTATACACCGTTCTTTGCTGGAGAGATTGCGTCGATCCGAGAATCTCGGGAATAAGGCACGGCGAAGAGGGACTACGGGGTATGTCGGGGACACAGACGGAAGGCTTAGTTCGCGATTGAGCACTGCCGGAACGTCAGACGTCGAAAAGGAGGACGGGATGCATGCTGTAGCTCACCGTGTAATCGACGCTCGAGTTCGTGTTGAGGATAAGTGCGACGATCAACCCGTACAATCCGAGTACCTCGGCGAAAATGAGGATAAGGATCTGTCAGGAACGCGATCAGCTCAAGCCTCCAGAACTCTTTCCTGCGCAGTTCGTAGCGAAGCGGTCCGAGGACCAAAGCTTGACGTACCATTCCGACGAAAAGCCTTGGTTGCTGAGCAGTCCCCCTCACACCAGCATCTCCGACGATCCCAATCGCGAAACCAGCTGCGAGACCTGCGAGACCGACCGATAGACCGGCGCCGAGTTGGATGAAGCCGGTGTAGAGGGGCATGGGCGAGGCGACTGCCATATCAGCGTTATCAGCATGGAGGCTCCATTCCTATCGGCTTCGCGGAGGTGGACTCACGATCACCGGAGATCAGGACTGATACGACTAGACCGTACTTCAAGTCTGCGTTAGCGTTGGTTCGGGGAGAAAGGGAAGATGAAACTGACGATGGCGATGATACCGGCCATGATGACGGGTACGACGCATTTCATCATGAGGTCAGGTCGGAGGACGGCCATCGCTGAGATTCCGACACCAGACTTGGCGGTCCCATATCTGCGGAGGGAGCGTCAGCAACCAGCTCTTCCGTTGTCGCCAAAGAATTCAGGGCATGAGTGATACATCGAGGTAGGGAGGGTGCCCGAAAGGAAACTGGAGAGAGCTGACTCACGCAGCACCGATACAGGTGAAGACGATGGCGGATGTACAGCCCATCGCGCCGAAGAAGGGTGCGTAGACGGGGCAGAGGTCGGCTGTGGTTGACATTTTGTCGAGGATGGAGTGGGTTTCGAGTGTGTTTGTTGAGACTATTACGGTAGTGAGTTAGCGCGATACAGGGAGATGGGTTATCGTGTTGCCAGAGAGCTATAACCCCTTGCATGGTCATTGCGGCTCGAAAAAGCGAGGCCTGTGACGGTAGGACGAAGAAGCTCACAAAGTAGTTCTGCCGATACGAGACTCGAAGTACTAGGCTGACGAGGGCGTCGATCAAGGAGCGGCGAGAAACGATGATCCAGCGAAGAGGCTCCTTCCTCGATGCTCCGGCGCGAGAAGGCCGGCGAAGGGGGTTTCGGCGTTACATTGTGGCACGACATTTTGATCCCGCTCCTCCCTTACGTGATGTACTCGAGTACTCGAAGTACTGTACTCTGTTCAGAAACGCTTCTTCCAACGACCATCCTTCCGCAACAGGCTCTGATGGATCTCGACAAACCCGCCAAAAGACGTCGATCTCCCTCACCTTCCTCAAAATCATCATCCTCTTCCCCTCGATCCCGCTCAAGTTCTCCTTCACTCTCCCCAGCTCCGAAATATCACCGACCCTCCCCCTCGAACCTCTCCCCAACAGATGCAACCACCTACATCTGCGTCCTTCCGCCGACATGCAGCCAGCCTTCCACCTCCTCATCTTACCCCACTCTAGCCGAACTCGAACGACATCAGGAGAGCTTTCATCGTTGGATATGTCTTACCCCCATCCGTGTTCGAGCGGAAGAGGCGGAAGTGCAGGAAGGATGTCTACCCGAGAGATTCACGAAGACTCGAGAAGGGACGAGTTGGAAGGAATGTGGGAAGGCTTTCCCGGATGAGAGATTACTCAACCTCGTATGTCCACTTGGTTCCACCTTATGCTCATCCCGCTCACCAATTGGCAGAACCGAGGCTGATGAGACGGTAGCATCAAACGGAGACGCACGACCCTATCGCTCGGGAACGACAAGCTCGAGGAGGAAAGATCGTTAGTGACCTCTTCCGAGCTGAGGAGTGGTGTTTGAGCTTGCCGATCAGTTCGAATGCTTTGTCGAGCCGACGGTTTGTCAGAGCGTATTCCTTACTCCGGCGAGGAGGCGACAACACCTCATCCAGAAGCACCGTGAGTTTAGTCCACGATCAGCAGACGCTGCTTGATTCGAGTTCGGTATTGGCTGAGCGCTAGCAGGGTACCCGAAGGATTACTTCTTCGCAATCACGAACCACGGGGTGAGCTACCAGTCTCTGTCGCCCCGCTTGTCCTGCTAAGCGAGAGTGCGGATGACAGTAGCTGATTCGAGCAGTTGAATCAGATAGCCAGTGAGGAAGGCCTGGGATTCAGCCTCATCCGGCCTCGAAAACATCATCTTCCTCAGACACCGATCGAATCTCAAAACGGCATACCTCAAGCCACCATTAACGAAATCCCTCCTGCCGCTGAAATCTCCGATTCTGACGCTCGACCTACTCTTCAGACTCTCAATCATCCGCGGGACGTGACGATGGACGACTTGACAGCGCGGATGAGCGGGTTGCCGAGTAGTCTCGATTTCGTTCCGAGGGGAGTGAGGAAGAAAGTCGTGGGAACGGACAAGGCAAGGTGACGGTGGACAAGGTGGACGTTTAAGATTTTGATTGTATCATATCCGCAAGAGTACTTATCGATGTATCTAATATGTACACCACGGAGGCAGTAGCATGCGGCGCTCTGCACTCTCATCTAAATTTGAATGGTTTTTCCTTCAGCATGACTAGCATCTTTGAAGCCGTGAGTGAGGGCGCTGACCGACTGTCAGGCATTCCCAGCCAGGATCCTCTCGAATAATTTCGGCTGTCGGAAACAGGTGAGTTTCCTTTACGGCTGGCGAATGAGAAGATGTTTTATCTGGCGGAAGACTCTGGCATGTTCATGAGACAACCCACCAGCGTGTTGCCCTTTGTGAAATCAAAACAGATTTTTGGGCAATCGAAACATGTTACGCCAAAGGAAAGGAGCCCATCGGACCAGTATCAGCCATAAATATACATCATGCTTGGTCAGCTTGAACTGCACCCAACCTCTATCCTTACTCCAACTCCTACCACAACCCGTAATCTCCAACCCAGCTCATCGCACAGACGACTCGACAGCCTCCAAAAACTCACTCAAGATGTTCACAACCACTGTCACTGACGATGCTGACACCCTTCGCCATCTACACCTTGTTGGATGCCCAGATCTCGGAAGCGACAACCCAAGCCAATCCAAGGACACAGAGAAGTTGTACTCCACCAACAAAGCAAAGCCTCTGACTAATGGGACAAGTCTGCTGAGCAACAGAAAAGATACCATACCATCCACTGTGGTTACGGACTCACGCTCAAAGCCAACCAAGGACAAGAGAAGCCAGATCACTAGATCTGCAAATGCCAAGCCATTGTTTAAGAACGCTGACACCAGTCAAGCTACGGGAGAGACCAGCCTGATGAGCAAGATTCCTGCCGCACTTGCCACAAAGGCATACTGGGACAAGAAGCAGCGGGAGGAGAGGCTTTCGACTGCCAAACCCTCTCATTATGGCTGGGCAGTGGAGAATGCTTTCTCTGTCTACCCTGGTATGGTGAGTCTGGCATCTACTAGACCCAATACTTGTGGTCACTCATTTGCACCTTACCCAATAGAAGGGTGAATTGCAGTGCGGTAGCATGGGCACTGTTGAGGAGATGAATAAGACCATCAAGGGTGAAGCCAGGCTTCATTATGCTGAACGGATAATGCTGATGTCTGGTCTGATACGTAGAGCTGAGGGAAAGGGGAGATGTTGAGGTCAAGACTGCCAGATTTATGAGGCATGGTGAAAGCAAGTCCTTCCTCCAGTGTGTAGCATGTAAAGATTTCTGACATCTTTGACCGCCAATAGCTTTACACAACAGGGCCAGCCAATTGCAATATTCCGCACAATTGGAGAACAGGAAACGGCAGCGTGATGGTACTGTGAGTAAGCACTACACATTCTGCACTGGTCATATTGGTCTTCAGAGCTGACTTCTCTGTGAAGCTGAAGTCAAGAGGCACGGTGAAAGCCCCAGTGGTGGAGTGTAGAGATTCAAGGACGGGTCACCTTCTCCAGCTTGACCCATATGATGACAGGGAGAAGAGTTACTACAATTCACATACCCCACTGTATAGTAGTGGACGCGAGGGGGTCAAGGAGGTTTCAAGCAAGATGAAGGATTTCCCAGACACTGACTGCATCATCACAAGCAGATTACCAAGGACGGTACAGACCAAGGACGTGTTCTGTGGGTTGAAGGACCAATCCTCCTTCCGGCTGCTGCGAGAGGAATGGGGTAAGACTGTCATTGGAGATACAGAGGTCCCAACCCTGCATACGAGTGTATGTATCCATCCCGACAATCCAAACTATGCTGATATTCTGGATGACAGGCTTTGAATGAATGTGGTTCCACACAAGACATCTCCGATGAGCTCAGCTTCACATGGAACCAAATCAATGAAGCCTTCTCAGAAGGAGCAGATGGTCAGCTTTTCTACATATGTATCTGAGCTAATCATTGAGTTTATGCTCAGACGTCACCCTCTTTGGTCATAGTAGATGGATAAGGACAGCATTTGAGACAATGCAGTCAGACCTACCGTCCGGCTGGAAATCACCCCGAAAGACTGGGACCCCCCGTAATGCTGAGTTGCGCTACCTTGTGCTCACAAGGCCAAAGACCAACACATCAAAGGCCGGTGAACCAAGTGAGGCTGGCATGCCAAGTACTGTCAAAGACACAGCATCAAGTGCTATCAGCTCTCAGAGTTCTATTGAGAGTTCCGATTGCAGGAGGAGGGGTTGAGCTTGTTGCCTCCCATGCACATAAGACATTTCAGAGGTCAGTGTCAAACACTCACCCTATTGCATGAGCTCGGATCCACTTAGAGCCTGTGACTGGCTTGTAGCCGAAACATCTTTGCCCGAGCAGTGGAAAATGGAGAGTGGGAGGAATGGGGTAGTGTGTTTATGCACTCATCATGGGAATCTGCCCAAGAACCACTCAGTAACAGATTTCTGTAGCTTTGTGCAGTCACTGAGCAATCTAAGCGTGACTGAGTGCCTTGTGGCAGATGATAAGGAACAATCAGTGCTTGCCTATCGACTTCAAGCCAGCTCAGAGTCACCATGAGTGTCATTACACCAAATGGTAACCGGTCAATTTAGGTAATCCTTAGGTCTTATAGGCCTAACCTTTCCAGCAAAAGGTAGCAATGACTAGGAGCTTGACTAACTGCCCCTAATCCCGGTTACATAGACGTGCCCCAATGTTGGGTTCCGGACTTCCGATTTAGATCGTGACAATGAGGCTGGCTGTTGAGCATGGATCATCTATAATGCTAAATCATGAGCAATTTTCACAACCTTTTATGTCCCCACACATCGAGCCCAACAGCAGAAGGCTTGCAATGACGCAATCGGTTCAACACAACTACATAAGCCATGAAGTATTGGAAATCGGGAGAGGGTTCAGTCGTTGGAGTCAGGTGTCCTAAGGTCACCAAAATATATGGCTGATGACCAAGACAGATGGCTCAGCCAAGGAGACATTTGACTTATGATTGGAGACAGATGACTCAGGCATGGAGATTCGTGGCTTAGGCATCGATACATATAGTCAGCCAATGATTTGGTCTCCCTCACTTGGCCTTGAGGCAGTCATCTTGAGACTGCATACATTTCTTTTTGAAGAGGGACAGTGTCTCCAGTGCTATGAAAAGGTATATAAATCTGTAACTTGCTGGCCAATTCCTCTATGTCAACAGATGGTTGAAACCCAACCAATTTGATTTCCTTCGCCAAGGGGTTACTGTCCCAATAGTCCAGTCCCAGCCACAAGCCAATCAGTGCTTGCCTATCGACTTCAAGCCAGCTCAGAGTCACCATGAGTGTCATTACACTCTGGACTGTTACATAAGTGGCAAGCCATCCTTACCCCCTTCTTTGACTGCATGGGTCGGTAAAGGAAGGACTACTTCAACCTTTCAACAAAGACTTGTTTCCTAGCTTGGTGAAACATGTACATCAGCAAAGCCACAGTCAAAGCAGTGTCAGCCTGTCATGGTAGACCTAGACCGTTAGTGAAACAGTATCCCTCCCCCATTCCTGCAAAGCCACTTTCGGATCTTGTACATTGTCATGACGGGCATGACTCATATATGGTCGGTGGAAGTTCAGGTTTGGAGGGACTTCCAATTGGTGTTCTTAGTGAATTGCTAGCATAGCGGTTAATGGCCGACTACATTAACCGAGGTGTGACAACATCCAATTATTGGCTCGGCCTAGGGTCATCGTTTGTACCTCACCGGATTGCGGAACTTGCCCGAGCCCAAACTGATTGATGGAGCCCAAATAGATGGTTCTTGTGTATCCTACATCCCTGTCAATCGTACATCCTCGGTCTTTGTCTATAATCGAGCTAAAGACGTGCCGTAAGCCAAATAATAGACATAGTTGTCAGAGGTAGTTACGAACTGTTGAAAGGTTGATTGGATTACATGTGGCTTGATGATGATGTGTTCCTGATAAGGTTCGGCATACCTAGTTGACACATTGTCGAGTACAATCTATGGATCTTGCTTGTCGTGATGCATGGAAGATCTTCTGCAGTCCTTCTTGTGCTTTTGCTTTCCTCTCGTCCTTTTGGACACATCATTGCTTAGATGCTTACAGATTTGAAACAACCATTGCGAGACATCCCATTTTTGCATTGATCTACAGAGTCAGTGTCAGTGTCAGGGTACACCGGTCTCAGACAGAGCAAGCATCTCTACCTTGTCACTTAGAGTTGGAGTTAGTGGAAGTGCAGAGTGATCGGAGTTTTTAGGCCGTACTTCAGTACATCAGAAGGTCAATTGACAGCACAACCGTGTGGAGGGAGTAGGAGACAGCTGGAGGTGGAACGAAATATACAAAATTGACACATGAAATCCAAAGATGGGAAAGCAAGCTACAATATTGAAACGTATGTGCCAGAGGCTCGGTAGGCATAAAGCCCTTGGTTGATTAGGTACCAAAATGGGACAGAGAGGACAGCTATTGATCCTGACAGTCCAAGCGCATAAGAGCAGAGGGGGGATCAAGCTAGAGTGTGGAATGGGTCCAGAACGGGACAAGAATGGGACAAGTCAACGAAAAGCAGAGATTGAGTTGAGACCAAGTCAAGATGGAGCTGGAGTAAGGGCGAATGGTTGAGTCGAGAGTGGTCCAGGGATTGAATAGAGAAAGCGGAGATGGCGGTAGCGGAGCAGTTCATGACAGATCCAAATCAGATGGATGGTATGGAGCCTTTTTGGCGAAAGGACATTTATCTGATCTGTGAGCTGAGGTAGCTTAGAGCCTGTGATGGAGATGGTACACCGAATACCTTCAGACATTGGGGCTGTAGATCTTGATCAGAACTCTTCTTTTGGCATTGCGCAATCCCAGTATCTGCCCCTTTTGCGCTTTTCAAGACCAGTCACGAGTTCCAAGCAATGACAGAGCACAATTTTTTCCGGAACCGAGATTAACAGGGCTTTTCGGCTCAAGCCGAGATTCGAGTGGGATGGGAAATCTATCCCGGGGTGATCGGACGTGCATTTCATTGTGTATGAATGTCTGAAGATATCTGGATGAGCCCTCTAACTTCTCCGAGCTTCGCCCGTACACACCATCACCATCATACAGGTCAAACGCTGTTGAACTCCCCTCAAACAGCATACAATGCCTTCACTACCTGGAACAAGTAAGTCCTCGTCTTTCCTTACCGCTCTATCTCTCGTTGATAACATCATTCCCCTTTCCTAGCTAGCGCTTCCGCTTCTTCCCGGTGTACCATCCGCGAACTCCTCCCAAACATCAGGATAGGCCGATATCGACCCGGTTCCCAAAATGGAATAACCGATGTCGAAGGTATCCTGGTGCACACTGAATCTATTCATCGACCGAATCGAATCGACGAAGAGACGGGGAAGAAGGTCGGAGCGATCAATACGGGTGTGACGACGATTTTGCCCAGGAAGGATTGGTTTGAGAATGGGTGTTATGCTGGGATCTTTCGGTTCAATGGGTCAGGAGAGGTGAGTCAGCTCTTTGCTATGTTCTTCAGGCGGGGATGATTCTGAGCTGACGTCGTTTTCGATCTAGCTCACCGGGTCGCATTGGCTTGCCGAGACGGGGCTGCTACATTCGCCTATTGTCTTGACCAACTCATTCGCCGTCGGAACATGTTGTGAGTCGGAGCTCTGCCTCCTCGTCTGGTATATATGACGTTTACTGATGGGTCGTTCGCAGACAGTGGGATATACGAATACGCCGTCCGGGAATACGCCTCCCCCTCGAGCCCACCTTACTGGTTCCTCCTTCCAGTCGTCGGCGAGACATTCGATGGCTTCATGAATGACATTGGGTCCATGCCGGTCACCTCCGACTTGGTCGTCCGGGGAATCGAGAGAGCTACTGCCGATCCAGTACCTCAAGGTAATACCGGAGGCGGGACAGGGATGATGTGCTCGGGATTCAAAGCGGGCACGGGAAATTCAAGTCGGATCGTTCCCGGTGTCAGCGCTACCGGGGAGAAGGTGGATTTCGTCGTCGCTGCGCTGGTACAGACGAACTTCGGGAAGAAGGACGATCTTACTTTTCGCGGTGTACCCGTCGGTCGTCTCCATAACGCATATCAAAGACAAACGCAAGTTCGGTCCGAACCCGCACCAAATACATCCTCGAACCCAGCCCAAGCCAAAGAAGGGAGCATCATCGTCATCATCGCCACCTCCGCTCCACTTCACCCACTTCAACTCCAACGCCTAGCGAAACGAGCGACAGTCGGTGTAGCCCGCCTAGGCGGGTGGGGAGGAAACACATCCGGTGACGTTTTCTTAGCCTTCTCGACGGCCGCAGCAATCTCTCGGTCATTGGATCACAGTGTCTGGTCGACGACTGTTGGTCAAGGTGAACCGGTTGTATATGACGATACGATCAACGCGATCTTCGAAGCTAGTGCGGATGCGGTGGAAGAGGCGATCATCAATAGTTTGTGTATGGCGGAGAGTATGGAGGGTCCGGAAGGGAGGAAGGCGGATGCGATACCGTTGGATTGGTTGAAGGAGACGATGGAGAGGTATCATGTGGATGCAGCGTATACTGCATGAAGATGCTTGTTGTGCGGGAATACGTCTATATTCGCCAACTGCCGGTCTGCTTTTCAGGTAGTACCAGTTCAGAAACAGATAGTACGTAAGGGGATGACGCAAAAACCAGTGATGGACATCATTGCTTTCGCTAATGCTGAATACAGCACATGACCTTGAGCGCGTCTGAGGCAATGGGAAGAGGTATTTTTACGAGTTTTGACGACAAGGCGGGTCAGAGTAGAGGGGGGGAAACTATTGGTAGCGACTGGGAGTACACACAACGCATTATGATGAAGTTTTGACTGTTGTCAAAATGGTTGCTCTGCGCATATCCATCTTGAACATTCGACTGCATGTGATTGGGAAACGGTAATGATTTGAGCGGGTGGAAGGCAGTTGGAGGTTGAGCTACAAGCTGTAAAGATACAAGATGGAACTATTCAGGTTTTGAGATGTGAGTAAGAGCTAAAGAAGTAGTACAATGTCCGATTGAATAGCCGAGCTTGTCTTAACTTTCACCTGACATGTCATGCCCAGACATGACCCCTATACAGTCGTTGGAAGTTCAGGTTTGGTGGGACTTTCTTCATTGTTATGTATGTATTTGTGATGAGCTAATCGTCATTCATGATGACGCAATCATTAACTAGAGGACATGATAGACTGACATCCTATGTATCTTGACCGCTAGGCAATCAACAGCAAATGACAACCAAAAGGCTGCCTCTGATCGGGGGAATTGTAATCCTAAATTGGATAAGAGCTTGCCGGATTGTTCAGAAAAGTCTGGACTGGGTCTTGTCAGGGTGCTACTTGACCCACGGGTATGTCAGAACACTCAGCTCTTTGTGTCGACAAGCGTAGGCTAACTTCGGCAAAGTAGACCTGCGACCGACGATAGGCAACATAATAACTCGAGGACACACAGGGGTGTAGCCGAGTTAAGTGCCGGTCGAGTAGCGTAGGCTAAAACAGTGCAAGGGCTAGATCTAATACGGCAAATCTAGGTAACTATGAATGACTATCGTTGACTTTCAATCTCAAATCGATGGTTCCCTCCGTCTCTCAAACTCATCTCTCTTATACCTTCTTCTCCTGGCCTATCTTCGGCTTGTCTTGTTTTGAGCTGGTGTTTTCATCGTAGGCGAGGGGAAGGGTGTTGAGTACAATGGATTGGGTCGGAGACAGAGGGGCGAAAGGTAACCTTGTTTCGGCAAACAACGAAGATGGTTGAACCTCGTTTCAGAGTACAAGGCCAAAGTGAAGCACTCGATATACGATCGTGACAGATCCCCCGAAACGCCATTTCAGCGTTGTTTAACAACCAACCTGTTGGTATGGGACAACAAGGCTTTGGTTAACATTCATGGGACCTTACCCATAGCAAACAGCTTTTTCTTGTCCATTTTGGGATGAGGTATAACGGGAATCTGGTTGTATGGTTTCATCATTACCGACAGGTTCCCAAACAGGCCCACGGCCGTTGCGCCAAAAATCACCCAATATGCCTCGGATCGGTTCCCGGCTCTAAGTCACCGGTGTTATACCATAACTCCGCCTCCAGGAGATCGTCTTTGCACATCAACCGGCCGTCTACACAAAAGATTCCTTCGCATCGAGAGCACTCTTTCACCATGCTCATCCGAATCCCCCGCTCCCTCCCCTTTCTCACCGTCACCATTCCCCTTCGTCTCTCCTCCCGTACCGCCGTGAGCGTCACATCGACCCGAACGAACGCTACAGCCCCGTTACTGGCCAACATCGAGGCGAGTTGGAAGGATTTACCTTCGGAGGAGCAGTATCAGGTGTATCAGCAGTTAGGGGAGATCCAGAAGAAAGATTGGAAGGAGTTGTCGATAGATGAGAAGAAGGCTGGTGAGTTGACCGAGCGAGGGGGATATCTAGCTTCATGTTTTGGCTTCAACGCCAATTCCCAGCTTCTGTGTTCTCTCCTCGCTCTGATTGTGCTCCGCATACCGTTTGGAGAGCTTTGCTGACTCACAGTCATTCCTCTCTGCGCAATCCCCGCTCACATGCTTCCCTCATCCCGCTCTTAAACCCACCTTTCTCCCTCTTCACTCGCTAATACCGTACCTCTTCGCTCAATCACGCTCAAATCGTCTCACTACACAACCCTTACTCCGCTTTAACAGCCTACTTCGTCGCCTTCGGTCCCCACGGTCCCCGTTCTCCCATGCACGGTCCTAACCACGGGATCAACGTCTTCATGTGGACCTCGGCTTGTATCGTCTCAGCCTTCGCAGCCTTCGCTATCATCAAACAATACGGTGAGTTTCCAATCGAGCTTTCTTTACTGCGTATGTATGCTGAATGGGTGTTTTGATGTAGCTGCACCTCCACCAAAGACGATGACGAAAGAATATCAGGAAGCGACGAACGAGTACCTCCGAGGACAGAATGTCAACCCTATCGTAAGTCCTTTCTCTACCGTTCTCTTGCGATCCATGCTGAATGTGCTTGACTTGTAGAGCGGTTTGTCGTCCGAGGGGTACAAGGGGAAGGGGATGGTGTCGTTACCTTGAGCATAGGGAGCGGGCGTGGAAGCGGATTTGTGGGCAGTGGACTCACAAGGAGTTATGGCGACTTTCGAGTGGTGGATTTGGAAGGAGAGTGGGTCTTGGATTTAGACAATCCAGGCGAATGACAGCTACACAGGTTTGGGAGACATCGTGCCATTTGGTCTCCCAGCTGGTGTGAGGAGCTGCATCATATCACACGTCGCATCGTGTTCTCAGCTCTTCTTGGTGCTTGTTTAGCTAGCTACGTCTACGATCTTGGTTGATCTCATAGAATCATGTCTTCTTTAGTGAACCTGCTAAACTAGCTGAAAAGTCCCAGGCACTATGCTTATTGATCCGCACTCAAAGGAGCAAATTGGGTGTTACAAGCAAAATGGTGCCAATTGGCAGAAGTACTGCTTAAAATCTTTCTCACCTTGCTTTCTTCAACTCATCGAACCCGATCACAAAATAGGTCTGCTGTCCCCTTTTATGATGAAAGGGAAACAGGAATAAGTTGTTTTCCATAGTGATTTCGTTTCATGAAGAATACCCTACATCACCAGTCTGGATGGCCTCATCCATGATAAGTCCATCTTCATGTCCTGTTCACTGTCCCCTTGAACTGCCATCACAAAATGGTACAGTTCTTGGACGTCTTGGATGAACCAAGATCCTCATTGCGCTTTGCAAACATATCAGATGTGTTCTATCAGGAGTAAGAGGGTGTCGTAAACAAAATGGCGCATAGTGTCTGCACACTGCTCGTTCCTCTCCATCTGGTATGCAGTGGTCCCCTTATTTCCAACTACAGTAATGGTAGCGAAAGCAAATGAGACTCACACCCTGCATTGTTGCATCAGACAGGCCTGGATGGGAGAAGCTGAGTGTCACACCTCGGTTAAAGTAGTCGGCCGTTAACCGCTATGCTAGCAATTCACTAAAAACACCAATTGGAAGTCCCACCAAACCTGAACTTCCACGACTATATATGAGTCATGCCCGCTATGACACTGAGCTCCGAGAGGCTTCTCAAGCTTGACCTTGAGAATTGTTCCTTTCTGACCAAGTTGTTCAGGTCCTTCAAGGTCTGTATTCGTCTTTGCGTCCACAATTCTGCAAGCAACTGAAAACAGAGGTGACGTTGGAAATGTACTTGGATCTCTCATGCTCAGCTTTGAACTTTTCTTGGCAGAAAATTCTTGGCTGACTGCAGTGTCTGGGGTGAAAGCGACATCTTGTATCGAAGTGAAAAGGCAATATGGTCTCTGCCCTCTGTCATGAAGGACGCTCCGCCACGACCATTACGAACGACTACGCCTCGTCACCTGCCGACTATTACGAATGACTACGCCAAGTCATGTGCCAACGTGTCACCAGGTCATACTGTGAATATTTTGGAGTAGACATGAAACTCCTGCTTGGTTCGAGCTCTTGTATTGTACAATGTAGAGGGAGTTCTTAGCCTTAATGAAATCACATGTAAGTGCCAAATGGATGGGATCCATTGATATTTGTGTTTGTCTAATTAGCAGCTCCTTGAACAGCTTCCTTTTGCAAGAATGCGTCTTTGGGCAAATATATGCTTTATAAACGAAATATATCTTGGCTCATTCAGAACATACATCTTCTGTATACTCATAAACACACTTGGACATCCACCACTATACAGATTCATCCAACGGACAACAAACTGTAAGGTGGCGAAAGCAATGCCATCATTGCGGAGCAAGTTTTCCAAGAGCAGTGGCTCCAAAGGTGTCACGACTCTGCCCTCGTCTTCGACCTAAAGGCCCGATCACACAACAACTACGTGAATACACGACTAAGGCTTGGATAGACGAGATAGAGATCACTCAATGTAGATCTCCCTCTCGACGACTATAGGGAGTCGACTGCTGAAGTCGACGACTTGACTTGGCTTGGCTTGACTTGACTCCTTGAGGTACACCTGGGTAGCTGAAGGCTCGGTCGAAGATCAAGGGTGACCGTCGAACGATAACTATGCAATGACTCTTGACATACAATCGAGGATCACTAGGGATCCTCCTGCGAGATACATCTATACTCCGTAGTTCTCCGTAGATTATCGTTCAACTAATAGTTGAGAATGGATGTCGAGTTGCCGGCCGCCGAGTCGTTCACTTTCAGTAAGCTACCAAGGTGAGGAGTTCTTGAATAATCTTTCAGAATAGAGTTACCGACTAAGCTGTTTTGACAAAGAAACAGGATACCCAGAAATCTCTATGCATTTATGGGTGTCTCGCAAAATCATTGAGATATTGTTAATTCTGCCAAGCACTCAGTAAAAGTCCCGGGATCTGTGGCTTTGCTGGGTAGCTTTCTGATTGTTTCCGACGTCTCTGTTTGTTGGGACAAATGGGCAAAAAGTCTAAGCAGAGTATTAACAATGGATTACATATGGGGTGCATGAGGTAGAGGTGCTGGGTCATGTGGGGCATGCTCAGATTTAAGACTCATAGGGCTTCACAATGAAAAGAAACGTGATCATGGGCAAAAGAGCTATATACAAAACAGCAAACATGTGTTGATCAATGGATCAGTGATCGTATGAGTAAACATCCAGGATGCTTTGTTCTCAATTTTTTTGCCATTGCTGAATTTGTGCGTCTAAGATGATTGCGCCTTGCCGAAAACCATTGTAGATGAATGTCATGAAACAAGAGCGACATCCACCTTACGT
>JAABUH010002512.1_pt1 | contig 17514 bp, 17 predicted proteins | sample 5559121 | NCBI WGS metagenome assembly JAABUH01 (sample SAMN10711871, study PRJNA513364) | rock metagenome | isolation source: Antarctica rocks | place: Antarctica: Victoria Land, Battleship Promontory nord | collected 2015-12-28
TGAAGGCGAGATAGTGGACGAGGACGCGGAGAGAGGAGGGATAGACCCATGATGCATACACACGAGCAGGCCAACGGCGCGGCCGTTCCGGCGAGCGAGCAGTGGGAGTACTGCATGCAAACCATCACGTACGACGATATGCCCATGTTCATGAACCACGCCGTCAACGAGATGGGGCGTCAAGGGTGGGAGATGCTGACGGCCGCGCCCATCTCGCGTCCCACGTCGATGATTGGGTACTTCGACGGCGGCGTGACGACGCGCTTTGAGTTGATCTTTAAGCGCCGGCTGCGTGTAGGAGGCACACCATGAAAATGATCCCGCACCCCCATCTTCTTTTTCAAGTCAGTGAGGGCGTCAAGGGGCGCTACGCTGGCTTGTCCCGGCGTGGTCGCATCGCCCTGGGCGCGCTCGCTTTTACGGCCCTGGCGTGGCTCCTGGGCCTCCCACAGGCCGCGTGGCGGCATATCTACGTCTGGCTGGCCTATCCCCCGGCTGTCCTCATCCAGGCCATCAGCAGCCCGCTCAACGTTCATGTGCATACGATAGGGTGGGGCCAATGGACGGCCAACATTGACGCGCGCTATGCGTGGCTGCACACGCGGGCGCATGGTGGGCTGGGCGGCGTGATCGCTATCGAGGTGCTGCTCCCCCTCGTGTTACTGGGTATGCTGGCCTGGCGCGTCGGATGGTTCATGTACACACGGCCGCGCAAGCTCACGCCCTCGACGGCGCACGGCTCGGCGCGCTGGATGACCCGTCAGGAGATGCGCCGGTTGGCCTACACGGGCGCGCCGCTCTTGCTCGGCGAGCGCGGCGGGGTGAGTGTCGCCATGGACCGTGCGCTGCAAGTGCTCAACACCTTGCTCATCGGCCCCATCGGGTCGGGCAAAACGTCGGGCGTCATCCTACCCAACCTGCTGCGCGAGACCGGCCAGCGTGACCTCATTATCAGCGACCTCAAGCTCGAATTGCTCGGCAAGGCGTACACGCACCTGGCCGCGTCCTACGACGTGTGGGTGCTCAACTTCGGATCGCCCGAGACAAGCAGGGGTTATAACCCCCTCTCGTGCTGCGTGAGTCCGCTCCTCACCGCTTTGTGGTGTGACTCGTGGATCAAGAATCACGGCGAGAACAAGGGCGAGCCCATTTGGGACAACTGGACGAAGCTCATCCTCATGTCCGCCATCTTCCACATGCAGGCCGACGACCCCAGCGGCGAGACGGTCACGCTCGCGCATTTAGACGAGTTCCTGAACGGCCACAGCGCCGAGTGGGTTATCGGCAAACTCAAGGATAGCCGCTCTCCCTTAGCGCGTAAGCGGGCGCGCGGCTTCCTCGCCAGCATCGAGAAGAATCAGAAGCAGTTAGGCTCGGTGTGGTCGGAGATCGCGCCCAAGTTCATGCTGTTGAGTGAGCCAACCATTCAGGCCACGACCTCGACGCACGAGATCCACCTGTCGCGCCTGGGTAGCGGCGAGGGAAGGCCCGTGGCGCTCTTCCTGGCGCTCGATCCCGACCTCATTGAGGAGATGCGCCCCTTAACGGCCAGCTTCTTCCTCGACGTGTTCCGGTCGTTGGGGGCCAGTGCGCGCACGTCGCCCGGCGGCAAACTGACGCGTGACGTGATGGTGTACGGCGACGAGTGGGGTAATATCGGCTTCGTGCCGCGCTTCACGACCGCGCTCAACATGCTTCGGTCGGCCGGCGTGTACGGCGTCTATGTCGTGCAGACGACCTCGCAACTCGTGGAGACCTACGAGGAGAACGGCTATATTGCCATCAAGGCCGCCTGTAACACCAAGATCGCCCTCTCCAACCTGGTTGACAATGACGCGGTGTGGTTCTCTCAGAAGGTCCTGGGCGAGACAACGGAGGTGGCGCAGAGCAGCAGTGTGCAGCGGGGCCGCTTCCACGTCACGACCGATCGCGGCGGGGCCTCGCAGTCGGAGACTAAGCGGGCGCTCTTGACGCCCGACGAGGTGATGAACATCGCCGAGGATGAATTGCTGGTGAAGATGCCCCAGCGCCCGCCGGCGCGGTTGACGCAGCGCCGTTACTACAGCGACCCGGAGATCAGGGACCGCGCGCCGGCCGAGGGCGAAAGCTGGATACCCCCACTCGGTCCGTTGCGTCCCGACGGTCCACTCGTCGCCCCCACATTCGAGGACACTGACGACACCCACGACGCCGCCACGAGCGATGGACCGTTGACCGACGAGCAGGAGCGCGCCCACGGCCGCGACGCCGGAGACAAGATGGACACCACCGCCGCCGCTGCAGGCGACTTTGACGACATCGCCGATGATGAGATCACGCAGGAGCAGGAGTACGCGCTGACGGAGCGCTAAACACGTCGCTGGGCACAACGACAGGGCCGTAGGGCAGCGCTAGGTGCGAGAAAGCACCTAGCGCTGCCCTACGGCCCTTCTCTCTGCGTCCTGGCTCCTCTCAGCGCGTCGTGCCTCAGAGTCGCCGGTCGTCGTGCTCGTCGCGTCCGCTTCGACGCGACACGTTCGATCCGCGGCTATGTTCCTGCTCACGCTGCTGCGTCAGTTCCTCGCCCCGGTCCTGGCGCTCATGTGCGGCGCGCAAGGCGTCGTTCCAGTCTTTGCAGCCCTTCGGCGGGCGATCCCGCACAATGGCCTCGGCGCGCGGGTATGCATCCTTGACCCGCTCCCATAACGTACTGCCGCCAGCGTCGTTATCGAATGAGCAATGGATAAGCGCGTGCCGTGCGTCGCCGTCCTCAATCTGGCGCGTGGGCAAACTCCCATGCCCATCAGTCGATGCAAAGATATACTCACCGCCCTCGCCGGCACGCATCACGAGGGCCGCGCGACTGATAGCGTCGATGGGCGATTCGGTAATGTAGACCTGGGGCGCGGCGTAGCGTTCGGGCTGGCCAATGGCAAACGTGAAGTGGCCCTCGTCGCGACGGCTCCCCGTGGCGAGGCCCTTGAAGTCCGAGCCGGGCGCCGTGCCCCGTAGCGATGCGCCCACGGCTGTACCGCTCGCATCCTGCCGGATAAAGACGGCATTGCTCCGATGATCGGCGTAAATCGTGCCCCGCGTGTGCAGCTCGTCAACGAGGGCGGCGGATAACTGGCGCTGCTCAACGAGGTAGTTTCTCACCTGTGACCATCGCCCCTCATCCGGCGTCGGCGCGCGGAAGGTAGGGCGCTCCGCGTGCTCTACGATCTCCTGGGCCTGCTGTTGTCCGTCGCGTGCGCTGTGCCACGTCGCGGCGCTTATGGCCGCGTCGGCGCCATGTGTGTCCCTCAGATAGGCGACAGCCTCGCGGTAGTCGTAGCCGGCGGCGTGCATCACCAGGTCAATCGCGCCGCCGCCACCCTGCTGCCGATCGTGATTGAAGAAGCGCGCGTCGGTGATGCTGATGTGCTCGCCGTCGAGGCGGTACTTGTGGGCGTCGTAGTGGTCCACCTGACCGCCCAGGCGCTCGATCACGGCCGGGAGGTCAATGGCGCGGACCTGTGCCGCCAGGGCGCGGTAGTCCTCTCGTAGCGTGTCCCGCTCGCCCGAGATCTCGCGCACCTGTCCCTGCAAGACGACGATGTTGGCCTCGGCTTTCGCCGCCTGCCCTTCGTAGTGCGTGGCCTTCACGAGCGCAGCGTCCACAAGCGGTGTCATGCGCTCGACGAGGCGCTCCTGCTGCTCGCTGGCCCACTTGTCGGGGTTGGCCACGATGCGGCCAGGGCGGTCCACGTCGAGGTGCTGCTTGACCAGCTCCGGCGCCGGTGTCGGTGTCTCGATCTTGGCGTAGAACTCCTTGACCGTCTGGTGGTCGGCCACGCTGCCCTTCACACCCCGCTCTAGTCCGAGTGGCTCCACGGCCCGCGCATAGCTGTCCTGCTGGGCGCGTAGCTGTGACGCGCTGCCTGTAAAGTAGTGGGCGTTCAGTCGGCCCTCCGGCGTGATCGGTGTCACGAGGGCCGCGATATGAGGCGTCGTTTCATCGGCGTGTAACCACGCGCCGACGACGTTCTCAGCCCCGTAGGTCGCGCGCACCCACGCCAGAGAGGACGCTTGCCAGGTGTCCTTCGCCGCTGCGTCCTGTCGGTCGTACCAGTCCTTACTCGCGCCCATGAACACATCGAGCGCGAGGACCGAATCTGCACGGATGCGGCCCGGCGCGAGCGTGTCTAAACGGGCCTTGACATCGGCCATGGCGTCGCCGCTCCCGACCAGGCGGACGTTATCCGCGCACCGCTCAGGGTCCGCGTTCAGTGTTTCACGTGTGCGCTCGCTGTGCCCACCCATCGCGGCCACCGCCCCCAGCGTCTTGATCTTCTCTACACGCATGATCGCGTACTGTGGCATCGCCTCTCTCTCTTTTCAAGGGGACGCATACCCCACTAGCGGCGGCCAGGTGGCGGCGAACGACGGAAGCGCGAAGCGCCTTCCGGTAGTGAGTACCGCTTCGCTGCGCGAACCCCTGCCAGTAGCATACACGGTCGCACGTGGCGGTCGGGGGACGGCCTCTTGAAAAAGAAGAGCGGCACGCGCCACCACACGCCCTGTACAGCGCGCACACCCTCGACAGAAGCCACGGGGCTAGGGGGCGCGACGCGGGCACAGGCGGCGTCTCAGCAGGCCACAGCGGGTCAACGGCTGGGGGGCACCGCTCCAGTCCGTGCCGTTCGTGGTGGCGCGCTTGTTCCCTTGACCGACAAGGTAACGTGTCTGCTGTGGGACGCCGACGTTTCGACCATCGCAATGGCTATGATGGAGATGTGTCATGACGTGGGATAAGTCGGCAATCTCAACACGGATCTAAGCCTGACCTCGATACGCGCCAGTGCCGTAGCGGACAGCACGCCTTGGCGCCCTCTAAGTCGGATGGTTGAAATAGATCGCACATGGTCACATAAGGCCGCGCTCTGTTTGGTCAAACCACCATCGCCCTCGTCAATGAACACATGGAATGGGTTAAATTTGAGGGTGCCCGTAATGGGTACAATAATAGCCAACCCGCTTGCGCCCGTGTTGAGCCTATCATCGGACACGACGACAGCTGTGTTGATCTCGTCATCGGACACGACGACAGCGGGGCGGGAGGTATAGGGTTCGTCGCGTTTATGTCCACCTAACTCGTGGCCTACGACAGGATCAAGGATGACCCACCACACCTCACCGCGTCGAGGGGGCGGGTTTTCATTCACCGCCCGCTATGCCCAATCCATCCATGAGCGTCCCATCCCACTCAGCGCACTCTGCCTGATAGGCAGCCCACGCCGCCGGGTCTTGACGCAGATCCGCATAAGCGGCGTTGCCCGCCTCGAATAGGCGTCGGTCCCAATATTCCTCGATCGCCCGCGTAAGGACCTCGGAGGCAGAGCGTCCGTCCAAGGCGATCAATTCATCGAGCACCACCCGCGCATGCTGGGGGAGGGGTACAGCCTCAACAACGTCGGCTTCGGTACACGTTTGCCTACTCAGCACGCGCCCACGGCCAGATGTGGCGTCCTCCCCATTGGCAAACCGCATCACTACTGTCGCGGAAGCTGTAATCTCAATGTCGTGTCCGATTGTCAAGGTGGTTTCTGATTGAGGCGGAGACATGCTAGCATAACCCGTGGTAAATTCAGGCACATGCCAAGGCATGACATTGTTCTTTTCGGGCCGACTACCGACCACAACGTTCGTCGTAGAGGTAATCATGGTAGATGCAGGTGCCATTTTATAACTCCCGTCCAATGTGCAATATCTCTAGCAACGCATCAGGAATGGCAATCGGCCCGATTTGTTGTTGATACATCGTCAGCACTTGGCGAAGAACTTGAGTTAAGATCAGTGCTTGCGACGCACTGATCCGCACAACTGTCACCGGCACTGGCGTCGGAGGGTCGTGCATTGAGCGGGTAAAAATGATGTTGACGCCGCTTAGGTTGACCTGGATATTGGCCCCATCGGCGTAAATATCAGGAACGGCGGGATCATTTGGCAGTCCGCTTGCGGTCACAGTAATCGGGCCGCTTGGCTGTTCTGTCTCTGGAGTTATGTCATCACTGCCGTTGCTCATACTCACGCTTCGTGTAGCCCCTCCCGTATCTGTATCGGCATGATTGCACTCAACAGTAGCACAAAACCTACCAGCCTTCAAGACTGGCGTTGTGGCATGTGGGCTAACAGGCGGGCATTGCATCCAGCGCGTGAGGGAGGTGGTCAGCGGCCGCGCAATGGCAGCAGGCCACCGACCACCTCAACCGCCGTCGCCCGCGCTATGCGGAAGCGACGCCAGCGGCCGCCCGACGATCTCGACGTCGATGGCGGCCTCCCCCTTGTCGGTCTCAGTCAGGACGAAGCTCACGCTATCGCCCACCTCCACAGCGGTGAACCGTAGCCCCGGCCGCAAACCCGTCGCATGAAAAAAGATGGTCCGTCGCTCACCGGCCGGCTTGATGAAGCCGTACCCGCGCTCCGCCAGGCGCTCAATCGTGCCCGTCTGCTGTGTCATCGGTCGTACTCCCTTTCTGTGTTCCCCGTCGTTGCTGCTCAGTCATCGCCACGCCGGCCACGTTGACTTGCCGCTCGCCGACGTTGATCTGCACCGCGCTTGGACGTGTGAGTCGGCGCACACGGGCGAGGCTCTCGCAGGCCCGTATGTAGCGTCCATGCGCCGCTGTGAGCTTGCGTTCCCACCAATCAGCCATGGGGAGCGTCATCTCGGCCTGCTGCGCGTGTGTGTAGCTCAACTCGACCCTTTGCACGCGCAGCCAGGACATCACGACATGCTCAATAAGCCCGCGCTCGAGCTCCGGCGCCTCCGCATAACCGAGGTCGTCGCGCATCGTCGCGACCTGCGCGATCAGGGCCTCGCGCCCGCGCGCGCCGGACACAATGGAGTCAATCACCCTCTTGCTATTGATATCAGCGATGTTGTACAGGAGGCGCGCGAGCGAGGGCATCACGCGCATCATCTCGCGTAGCTCCTCCACAGCCTCAGGATCGGGCTTCTCGCGGTCCACCCTCTTGATAACCGCCCGTATCTGATCGAGCGTTTCCTCCCGTTGGGACGGACTCAGCACGACCTCGGTTTCATGCGCCTGCGTCCTAGCTTTCATATTGATCACGGCATCGCCTCCACTGTCCCTTATGGGTGTGACATCCGGCGATGAGCAGCGCGGCCGTGGCCAGGGTTGACGCCATCTCGGTCAGCGCATCGAGCCCCGCGTCGCTCTCTTCCTCGCGCCGCCGCAGGGCGCGCTCCCGTCGCCGCTCACTCCGCGCGGCCTCGTCGAAGCCGGCCAGCAGCGCGCCGTACGCGCCCCCGCCGATGTACTCAGAAACACAGCGGCCGCCCTGCCAGCGCTTGCGGACGTAGTAACGCCCGCCACGCCTTCTCTCTTCCCAGGCCATCGTTCCGTAGACCTCCTTTTTTTAGGGTTGAACCGCCGTTGAACCACGCCTCAAAAGCGGGGGTAACAACAGAACCTAGCACAACATGTTGCCATCGTTAGCCCGTTCAACTGAGACGCTGCATTGTTACAGGAAGAGAGGGGCTGGAATATTCCAGCCCCTCTTGTCGCTAGTAGTGAATGACCCAGCTAGCCGTGGGCCATCGCTCAGAATTACTACTCGGCTGTGGCGACCATCGTAGCGTGACCATATGCGCCCGCTTCGGTACTTGATAGGTGATCGTGCCCTGCGTTGAGCCATTAGGGTCGAGTACCGTGTCACTAAAAGGCGTCCCAATGTTCTGTGAATTGGCATCAATAGAACTGCCCGAAGGGTTGAGCAGCGTGAAGTCGCCAGAGTTAACGGCAAGTTGTACATCGTTTTTGTTAACAGCAGTAATCTTGACCGTGAGAAATTCCTTCCCGTCGTCAGGGGAATAAGAGTAATTTCCTCCATTAATGGCTGTTGATACGGCTGTATTCATGACCGTGACATAGATCATGTCAATGTGGTGCGCCGTGAGCTGCGGTTTGCCTGCCCCGTGCGCAGGGATAGACCCCCATGTTAGACCTCCAAGTAATGCGGCCGCCGCGATGTAGCGCGTTGAACGATTCCTCATGTAAACATCCTTTCTGCTCGTAGGCGTCAACTATCGTAGCAACAACGCTAAAACCTGCCTACTCACCTCCCGTGCTGACGCTTACGGGCCGCCGCCGAGGCGACGGATTGGAGCGCCTTTTGCACTTCAAGGGCCGTCGCGTGCGGGTCTTTCGCACCATTGATATGGATACCACCGACGGTCACATTCGTCGTGTGCTTGGCGGCGGCGTGGTGATGGACGGCGGGCTTCGCCATCGCCGCATGGTGCGCGGCGACGTGGTGCGCCACCGATCCACCAGCCATGGATGCGGGAAGCGGCGTAAAGATGGCTTGGTGGCCCGCATGTCCAACTGGTGTGCTGGCGGTGTGCGCGCCGGCTAGTGGGATAGGATGCGTGCCGGGGATGTGCGAGAGCATATCGTTGACGGGCTTCAGGACCGCATTGATCAAGTCATTGAACAGCGCCGAGATGCGTTGCGTCAGACCTGACCATCCCACCTTAATGGCATCGCTAAAGGCCGTGACAAGCCCCGTGCCGGCACTCTTGAACGCTCCTATGTCACCCTTGATACCATTCACGATATTCGTATTGATCCACGAACCAAGCGCCTTGAAGGGCGCTTCGTTGGCGGCGATCATGGCCTGTTCTTGCTTCTTGGTCGGTTTCTTGACCCCGCCGCCAGGCCCATCATAGGACGTAGGGCCAGCCGCGATACCGGCCATCTTGGCGATCGCCGAGGGTATCTGCTGGTGTAACAGCCCCGCGACAACAGCCGCGACCAGCACGAGGCCAATCTTTGGCCCTTCGGCCACGAGGAAGCTATTGATCCCGCTGAACATCTTGCCCACATCAAATGTCGGGAGTGTTAGCTTCGTTTTGCTCAGGTCGATCGTCGGCAGCGTCAGCTTTAACTGACTGATGAACTTAGCGCTTGCCAGCGCCCCCACGAACGCGAGTCCGAGCGGCGCGGCCAGATTCATGCCCTTAATGGCGGTGTTGAAGGCCGTCCCGAGTTGGGCCTTGAACAGCGATGGGTCGATGTACGAGATGTCCTTGGCCTTGGGCGCGTCCGGGCTATTCAAGAGACCATCAAGCAGCTTCTTGGCTTGCGCGCCCGTGCCGGCCGCCGCGCCCGACCCGACCGTCTTGGATCCACCTTCAAGCGACGTGATAAGATCGTCGACTTGCTTGTTCACATCCCCTAACGGAGCGCCCGTTCCACCGCCGCCCCCTGTACCGCCGCCACCACCCATGAACTTCCTGAGCAGGAGCGTCGTCACGATAGATTCAAGGAGCCCCACGCCGACCTGGACACCCGTATCAACCAAGCCATTCCCTCCGCCGCCTCCACTCGAACCGCCACCGCCTTTAGCCGTTGGAGGCTTGGGCGGCTGATTGATCGCCTCGTACTTGATGTAGTACGGAACGGGCTTGTTCTTGTCGAAGCCGAGCGCCGATCCAATGGCGCCTGGATTGATCTTGACGCCCTTCACCTGGAGTGTGTCGATACTGGCCGTTCCGCCCGTGACATCGACCTTCGCGCCCTTCTTGAGCGTCACACCGTCGATCACCGCCGTCCCGTTCACACCTGTAATGGTCAGGTGCTTGCCAGCGGCAGGAATCACGTTGTCGATATAGGCGGTGCCGTGGATATTGGTGACGCTCAGGCGCTTGCCAGGCGCCACCGTCGCGCCGTCGATCGTGGCCGTCCCATGGACATTACTGATCGTCAGCGTGCGGCCCTTCGCCACGCTCACGTTGTCGATCAGCGCCGTCCCGTGGACATTGGAGATGGTGAGCGACTTACCTGGCGCGGGGATGACATTCTCAATGATCGCCGTCCCGTGGACGTTCCTGATTTCCAGTGTCTTGCCAGGGGCGACGGTCACGCCATCAATGGTGGCCGTGCCGTGGACATCTCCGATAGAGAGCGTCTTGCCTTTAGCGACCACGACATTATCAATCGTCGCGGTGCCATGCACGCCGCTGATGGTGAGGGTCTTGCCGGGTGAGACACTGACGCCGTTGATTTCAGCATTACCCGCGACCTGGACCGTCGTGCCTTTGGGCACCGTGATGCTATGCACCGTGGCGGTCTCGACGTTGAGCGTCGTGCCCTTCGGCAAGATAATATGCGCGACCTTGGCATCGGCCGTGATTGTCACCTTCTCTTTAGCGGGCAGCGTCACCGTGCCGACGTTCACTTTACCGTCCATGGTGACGATCGTGCCCGTCTTGACCGTGGCGCTATTGACATTTGCCGTCGCGTCGATGGCCTTGTCGGCGGTCACGCCGTCAGCCACATGCGCGCCCGTAATCTGCGCGATCATGTGCCCAATGGCGTCTTTGAGTGGATGAAGCGCGCCATCAGCGATCAAGATGCTGCCCACCGTAGCGACCGCGCTGATCGCCAGCACGGGAATTTGGGCGGGTGCGAAGGTCGTCGTGGTCGGGATAACGCGCGGGATCGCCGCTAGTTCAGTCTCATACGTCCCAAGCGCCGCCTCTGCTGTCAGGGGGAGGAACTCCGGCACGGTGATTGGATTGGGCGTCACACCCAGGCCAGGAACGATAGCGCCAGGGATACGTGCGATGTTCAGCAGATACGCGTCCTTGAAACCACTGGCCGCCACAGCGGTAAAAGCGGCCGTGGTCGTGACCTCTTTCGGGATGCTGTTAAGCGCGTCAGCCGCCTTCGCCGCCTGGATGCCCTCATCCGCGAGCGCGCCCGCTGACTCGCTGACATCGCCCAGGAAGGTGCTCTTGAGGAACTGGCCCAATTGCGTATGGGCCAGCTTGAGGCCCACAAACAAGAGCGTCCCACCGATCAAGATGGGCCGCCAGGTGGCTTGCAGGAAGTTGCCGAGGCCTCCGAACGCCGCCAGGGCGCTGTTCGCCCCGGCCACCATGCCCATGAGGGCCGTCGCCATGTCTGTGACGACCGGCATCAGGTTTGTGCCGACGGTCTCGCGCAAGTTCTCCAGGCTCTTGTTGAAGGCCAGGAACTTGCCCTGCGCCTGGCCTGCTTCCGCGTCAGCCGCGCCCGCCAGCCCGCTGTTTTCGATGGCCGCCGTAATCATCTTGAAGCGCGCGGTCGGGTCTTGCGTGTAGGCTAACTGTTTGGAGAGGCGCTGCTGCTCCACCATTGACAGATTGAGGAGACGCAGGCTACGACCGGAGCGCTCGCCACCCGCCGTCAGCGAGGAGATAGCGGTCATGAGGTCGCCACCCATGGCGTGCGCCAAATCCTCGACGCCCTTGCGGTTGTCGAGGATCACCTTGGGGTCGATGCCGAGCGCCGCGCCTTTGGCGACGGCGGCTTTGACTTCAGCAACACCTTGCCCGTAGTGCGCCCATCCGGCCGCGCCTGCCTCGATGGCCTCGTTAGTCTGCTTGGCGATCTCCGGTGTCCGCTTCAAGGCGTTGTTCAGTTGAGCCGTGGCCTGCTCACCGGCCATGGCGTCCTTGACCGACTCCTTGAGGAAAGACAGGCCCGCGAATCCAGCCGTTAAGCCAAGGCCGCCCACGAGGGCCAGCTTCATGCCACCGACGGAGCGCGTGAAATCGGATGCGGCGTCACGCGCCATGTAGAGCTTGGCGACACTCTCGCCGGACTCGATGCCCAGGAGGCCCACGGAATCGGCCGCTATTTTAACGGCTTCGCCCATGTTGCGGGCTTCGGTCTCTGTTTTCTTCTCAGCGCTGCTGAGTTTCTCCGTTTCCGTCGCGGCTTTGGCGGATGCGCCGCCGAGCGCCGTTAGTTCCGCACCGGACTCTTTAAGTGCGTCATTAAGGCTTTTGTTCTGGCCCTTGATCTCGACCATTATATCCGCGGTTGCCGTCGCCATGCCTTACACCTCCGTCTTCGGGGAAGCCGCCATGTCATCGAAGGCCAGTACGGTGTAAAACGGGCCACTACGCACCGTGCCATCATCGAGGCGCTGCTCAATCCTCGTCTTGCCGAGTTCGCTGAATAGGCGCTGCATGGCCGTGACCGCGGACGCGCTCTTCTGCAGTAACCTGTCGTTATGCGCACGGAGAAGGGCGTTTTCGGCTTTGAGCGCGGCGTTCTCACGCACGATGGACTCGGCGTCGCGTCTACCTAGTTTCATATGGGGCACCCTTCCTGCTTTAGGCCGCGCCGGAGCGCGTTACGTGTTGATGGATAATCTCCACCGCTCGATTGATCGCGACGGCCGCCTCGTGTGTCCCGCCGGCGTCGGGATGGTGGATCTTGACGAGTGCCCGCTGCGCGGCCTGCACGACCTCGGGCGGCGCTGTTGGCAAGAGGTGGAGCGCACGGTATGCCTCGCCGAGCGGGTCTACCTGTGACGCCTGGCGTGGTGCGTCCTGATGCCGCTGGCGCTCGTGGCGTTCGTCGTGGCCGCCCCACGTCACCGCGTCGCGTGTAAAGACGTAGGCCAGCCACGACGTGAGCGTATCGCGCTGCCACGCTGGCACCGCCCAGCACTTCGCATCGGGACACCACTCCGCCCCGCTCGATCGTGGGAACTGCCGCCGAAAGGACGATTTGACATAATCGAAGTCGCCGCCGTTGAACACCCGCCAGGACACAAGAAAAAAACTCCCGTCGCGTTCAACGGTCACTTGCGCCTGATTGCGTCCCAGCGCCATCGTGTCACCTCAAAAAACGAGCGAAGGGCGCTTCCCGCGCCCTCCTCCTCGTCGTCATGTTGTTGCCGTCACCATCTCCCGGCGCCGGACCGCCTCGGTCAGCGCCTCGGGCCGCAGCCGATACCCGCGCCCGAGGCGCGCGGCGGGGAGTTGGCCCGTGCGTATCAACCTGAGCACGCTATCCGTGCTCATTTGGAGCGCCTCGGCCGCCTGGACGACGGTCAGAACCTGCGGCATTTCTGGCTGACTCATCACGGCTCAACTCCTCACAAGATGCACTAACCCCTACCCCTGTAGTATAAGGCTTACCACACCTGCCTAATAGCAGTTGTCCACATCTCACCATAAATGTATGCGTGCAACTATGGCATGTGTGGCTGTGTGGCATGTGGCACGGCCTCTATGTGGCGCTGTGACACTGTTCATGCGTGACACTGTTTAGGCCGCGCCCGAGCGGGACGCGCACGTTCGGATAACGTCGATGGCTTGGTTAAGAGCAACCGCCGCCGCGTGCTCGCCGCCGAGGTCCGGGTGCACTATCTTTGCGGCAGCGCGGTAGACCGCTTCCGCTGCCCATAGTGGCGCGTCCGGCCTGAGATGCAGCGTCCCATAGGCGTCGCTCAATGGGCTCGTCTGCGGCGGCCGTGGCGCGTCCTGGCGCTGGGAGGACTGCTGGCGCTGCTCGTGCGACGCGTCATAGGCGCGCCAGGTCACGGCGTCGCTCTCGAACAAGCGGGCGCACCACGCACGCAGTGTGGCGCGTTGCCAGATCGGAAGCACCCACGCCTTTGAATCGGGCAGCCACTCCGCGCCGCTCGAGCGCGGGAACTGCTGCCTAAATGATGATTTGACGTAGACGAAGTCGTCGCCGCCGAACACGCGCCAGGCGACAAGAAAGTAATTGTCATCCTCCTGGATCTCAACGCGAACCCGATTACGGCCAAGTGCCATGGGACACCTCCTACGCCGTTGCGGCGTGATCAGAATAAGGCAACTCCTCGACAAGAGTCCTACTTGTTCTGTGTAGTAGAGATGGTTGCTTGCAGGCATCGCAGCAGACGCCCAGCGGCGTCCATGTCCCGCACCAGATACAACTTTCAATCAAGGTCGGTGGCGTTGCCGGCCCTACGATGTAGTCGCCATCGTCGCCGCTCACCAGGACAGCGGCTGCCGGCGGCTCCGCGCGCGCCTCGTCAATCAGGTCGCCATCCTCGACCGGCGAGGAGACATATGGGGCGATCTTGGTATCGTGGAAGCGCTCCGCGCACGCCGCGCAGATCCACAGCCAACCACCGCCGCTGTCCGGCGTTTCCCGTAGCCGCCAGGTCCGGCCGTTGCAGTGCCGGCACGCCTGGGGCTCTTGCTCATGCGAAAAACACTCTTTAGGAGCGCCTGGCCGTGCCGGTCCGGTGGCCACTGGCGGTGTGCTCGGCGACGCCAGCAGCGCCAGCAGCTCCACCTTGTGCTCACGCAATGCGGCGCGATCGGCGCCAGTCAGAACGCCTGGAGGCGCATCATACACCAGCTTACCGGCCTTCGCTGATAGGTTCACACCACGGGCGCGAAGCGTTTCTAACAGTGCGGATGCAGACATTATCTTCACCTAATCCCATCAAATAGACACGGGAGAGTTGGGTGACGTGTGACGCAAGGTGACGCTTATTTCCTATAAGTAGCCCCGCGAAGAAGGTTTATAAAATACTTTGCTGGAATCAGCGTCACCTTGCGTCACCTAGGCGTGAATGTGTCACCTTGCGTCACCCGGCGGTTAGATCTCACCCATCTCGCGTGGTTGCGCGGTCTCGGCTCTAAGACCGAGACCGCACCACATGCGAACGCCTTTGCTGCCGCGCTTCGGTGTCAAGCCACGCTCGCTGAGGCGCAACCCAAGTGCGCGCGCGCTCATTGACCGCTCGCCATTTTCCTCACACCACGTTGCATAGCTCTTGTGTAGATCAACAGCCTTCCATTCGGCCGTAGGCATCTCGACGCAGCAATCGGCAATCCAGGCTGCAACGAGGTCCATTTCAGCGCGATACCCTTCCGTGGCTTGTTTCACGGGCTCGGGGACTGGTAAGCCGTCGCGTTGCCATGCCAGGCACCCTTCGATGACCCAGTTGAGGATGCCGGGCAGCTCCTGGCGTAGGCGCTCGGGCATCTGCTCATCTTTGCAGAGAACGCTATCACCATCGGTCGCACTCCGCTCCTTAAAGGTGACGTCGAAGGGTACAAGGCGTATGCGGCGCCAGATACCGTGATCGGTGTTCTTAATCTGCGGTTTATGGTTGGTGGAAAGCCACACGGTGAACTCTGGTCGCATGTCGAAGAAGTCGTTATAGAGATGGCGGACGGTGACTGTATCCGTTCCCGTGATCTGTTTGACGAACGCTTCACTAAACCGCCGGCCCTCGTCGCTTTCGACCGCGGCGGCCAGGCGCACGCCGCGCAGCCGGGCGATCTCATTCTTGGGTCCGTCGTCGCCCCGCTTGACCATCAAGGCGTCTGAGGGCATTGACCGGGCGTAGTCGCCGAGCATGGCCATCAGTGTTTCGATAAGGGTTGACTTGCCGTTAGCTCCTCCACCGTGCAGGATCAGCATGATCTGCTCGCGTGTGGTTCCGACGAGGGTATAGCCTATGGCGTGCTGGAGGAAGTCGACGAGCTCGGCGCGCCCTTTCATGATGTCGTGAAGGAACGTCAAGAAGGTGGGGCACGTCGCGTGCGGGTCGTAGTCAACGGGCGCGGTCTTGGTGAGGAGATCCTCCCGCCGGTGTGCGCGACACGCGCCCGTGCGCAGGTCAATGGTCCCGTTGTGGACGTTGATGAGCCATGGATCGGCGTCGAACGCCTCGGGGACAGTGGCGATACCGGGCTCAGACTTGGCGAGGTTGATCATGGCGTTGAGGCGCGACTCTGACTGGCTCTTGAGCGCGTGCGAGGCTAGAGCCTTCATACGCTCGTCAGTCGGCGTCTTCGCGGCCTCGGCCAGCATCGAGCGCGTCGTGAGCTTGGCGTGTCGCATAACACCATAGGTGTCGTCAGCAATCCAGCGGCCGCCATCCCATACGAGCCAGCCACCCAGCGATTTACACCACCTGATGTCGCTGCCATGCTCGGCGACGAAGCGTTGAGCATTCCACATATCGGTAAAGTGGACAGCCTCAGTGCTTGTCGGTGGAACGTGATCGGCACCGTCTTCTTCGGAGTTGCTACGCACCACCCTCAAGCGTGGCTTGTAGACATCGCTACAGTTGGCTATGGCCTTCTCGATGGTTGCAGACCCATACGTGCCGGCCCCGCGTCTTTCGTCCCATTTGTTCCGTACGAGACCGGACTGACGAAAGAGGCGGTCCATGCGCGCGCCGTCTCGTCCTGTCCAGAAGGCCAGGATCGCGCAGAGCGTCAGGTCGGCGACGCTATCGTCGCCGCTGGCGTCTGACGTGTCGCCGGACCATAGCCGGCTAAACTTGTTTCCGTTGGAAGCGTTCCGCGCCATCTCGATCAGCGCGAGGTCATCCGCAGGCGCTTCCTCTGCTCTATGTCGCGTTCCTGATTTAGGCCTCTCCTCGTCGTGCCTGGGAGGGTTAAGGCTATCCCATAGGGCCTGTAGCGCGTCGTCAGGGGCATCGACGATTGTCTCGGCGTACCCATCAATCCGGTGCCCTGTGCAAGTTAGGTATTGCCCGCGGGGATACACCTCAACGCCATCGCGCCGCTGGCCGCCTTTCCGCTCGCCCATCTCCACGCGTCCTCGTGTGAAGATGCGTAGACCGTTACTGCCAGGACTCATCTCTGTGTACGAGTTGAAAGTGGCAGCGATTTTCTTGGCGGCCGTCGAGGTTATGCCGCCGTTGTCATCAAGGCAATGGTCGATGTCTACGCCGACGATGCCGATGTCAGGCCCAGGGACGAAGCCGATCCCGTCGTACTTTTCTGAGCGATAGGCCGCGATCGCGTCGGTGAAGCTTGCCCATGTTCCGGGGTTGGTCGAGGATGCTTTCCTTCCCGTACGTGCGTTGTATGGAACCTTCGTCCACTTGCCGTCCTCGGTTAACTCGTATTTCCACACGAGCCAGCGGTCGAAGATCCTCATTTCGCGGGGAATGTTGCCAGGGATGACATGTAGAGCCTGGGGCCGCTGGGGCGCTTCGTTGGGCATGGCGGTCATGACGCACCGCCTTGCCTAAGCGTCCGCGGGGTAACTTTGAACGTTTGCACTCCAAAATAGGGTACAATGGGAATAGGGTTGAGCATATATGGCTCCTGGTTAGGGGTCCTGGTGTAGGGTTGGCCCTTGGCTAGTCGGTTGAAGGATAGGCGTCGTCTGAGTGCGTGGGAGCGCGTTTAGACGACGCCTATTTCTTTATGGCGTCGTCAACGTGTCGTTCTCCAGTGCAGCTAGTACGTACTGGCGCATATAGGCGGATACGGTTAATCCACGTACGTCCGCTTTTCTTTTGAGGCGCGTTGCTTCGTCGCTGGTGAAGTGGACTGTGACGCGCACGTCGCGCCTGAGCTCGCCCTTCGGCGGTCGCCCTCCAGCGTGTCGCCCCGTTGCTTCTATCACTTGCTATGCTCCTTTTGGTTAAGGAGCCATCGTCGGCCTTCCCGACGGGTCTAGCTCCATTACCTGGAGTATAGCAGTTTTGGTAGCAGTGTAACTGTTAGTTTTCCCTATAAGAGGACAACAAAAACCGCCGACCAGATGGCGGCGGTGGGTGCGGGGGTGCGGTAGGTTGTGCGCCGCGGTCAGGCGCTCGCGACTAGCGTGCGTTCGTCGGCCAGGTGGTTAAGGGCCTCGCGGAGCTGCTCGACATCGGTGTCAGAGTAGTAGCGCCAGCCTGAAATGCCGTCGCGGG
>JAABUH010002513.1_pt1 | contig 17504 bp, 15 predicted proteins | sample 5559121 | NCBI WGS metagenome assembly JAABUH01 (sample SAMN10711871, study PRJNA513364) | rock metagenome | isolation source: Antarctica rocks | place: Antarctica: Victoria Land, Battleship Promontory nord | collected 2015-12-28
TCGACCAGTTCATGAACATTGTTTTGGACAACACCGTTGACGAGAAGAGTCACACTGACATTGGCATGGTCGTGAGTATCTGACTAGCTGGTTACACTGTTACTTTGGCTGATGCAAGAACAAAGCTCAGAGACAGTCTGGTATTCAGGTCATTCGAGGAAACAGCATAGTAACAGTCGAGGTATTGGAGCGATTGTGACGGCAGCAACACTTATACATGATGAGCAATTCAGACCAGCTCACAGCTGCCTGCAGATAAGGCTATTCTACCTGTGCTCGGCAGTCCTGTTTTTTCTTGGACCTGAGTCACTCCAGCAGTGTACAACATACTGGGGGAACATCTTGAGACTGGCAGCAGCTGTCTTGCTCCTGCCACTCAGTCTTACTAGTGGCAAACTTATCCTGCTGTGTCAGCAGTAGATACGTAGAAACACACGCAGTGGCAGACTCACCTACATTTTCAGCTTTTCATTCATGAGAAGTACTATGTCATGCCTATTTTTGGTCCAGTGAGAGATCAGACACGCTGCTCATGCTGCACAGCCCTGCTGCCCTACGGTATGCTGTAATAGAGGTACTTGTGAGCGATGTGTACAGACCTTGACTTTCAATACAGTCTCTGTATGTGTATCCATTGTCTGTCTTACTGAAGCTACAATGCTCTGTTATGCAGCTTTGATACCATACAAATGCAAACTTTTGGGGATGGGCACAAAAGGCATTTGTTGACTGAGTGACTGAACCCAAAAACATATTGCCAAGGATGCACTGATCTGCCGAGCCTGGTGAAATGCTTGCAACCGAGCCTGGCATTTGTTTCTTGGTTCTAAGTTTGAACTTAGTTGGCAATGCGCAAGCAGATTTCATGATTGCACTACCCCAACATGCATTGCCAACGTGTAGAGCATGCCCCATATTGGAATTGTGAGGTGAGCTTGTCAACCAGCCCAAGCAGATGTGTACAGGCAGAGCACCGTCCCTGGCCAGGTAGGCATGTAACAGGTTTCATTCATATAGTTACACACATATGTAGTATATCTAAAGAAAGAGAAAAGAAAAGACTACACTTTTCAGCGTCAATTTAATGAGAAGCCAAGTATTATACCGGGCTACCCAGGGAGTATATCTAAATATAAAGAGATGTGCCGAGGTGAGTTTCAGCGTTCAACTCACTGCACTTACTACACACTTTGAATTCAAGACACACTGCAATTTTGGCAGTGCAACTCAAGATACTGAGCTACTTGTTCAAGCATTTGACATAACGCCATGATGGTCAGCCGCACATGAGTAAATCACAGCATGTCAAGGCAGCCATTACTCAGCAAGCACACTTGCAGTCCAAATAAATTTAAAGCTGACCAGTCATGCCAAAGTCAGTGAAAAGGCTTGAACAGAGCAAAATGTTTGCAATGAGCAAACTCCTGGAAAGCCCACCACACTAGGAAAACGTGATTCCTAGCTGTTGCAGTCTCAGGGTCATTGAAGCAGACGTTCAAAACTGAGTGCATGGGCACATGATGTCATGTCACACTAAACTGTTAAATTGTGGGCACGCTGAAACACTGTGCAAGTACGCTCACATCACTTGCCACACTCAGGCAAATACAAAAATGGGCAGATACCTCTGAGCAAAATAAAACACACAACCCTGAAACTTTACTCTGATGGAATGTACTCTTCTCTATGAGGTACAAAACCAGCCAGACAGAAAGGAGGCAGTGCACAAGACCACATAAGGCAAAGATGTATGTACATGCTCTCCACTGCAGCTGTGCATTTAGACACAATCACGAAATGACGTTTTAAAACATACAGTCCTGATCTTGACTGGACATGCAACTCACTACTTTTACTCTTTTGCATTGCCTTCCTACATCTATTGCACCTGTCAAGGGACTGATCAGCTGAGACATGGGCATTGCAAGCTTCAGAATGGCTGATTTGTACCTGCTTGGTTTGAGAGCTGTGTCGAAGGACGGACAGCAGGACCCCAGGGTGCCCATACCAAATGATGCCCTGATTGGTACATGTACAATATCAATATCAAGGTATACCCGCATTGTTCGGAATCCTGCTTCCCATTTGCAGCCTCGTCTGGCAGAAGACCGGCAGAAAGCTGATCCCTTCTTCAGGCCGTCAGGACTCCCATGACAGTATTACAAACGCAAAGACCCTGTCACAGAAAAGGTTGTCGTGAAGAGGCGTGGTAGACTCGCGAGACAAGCTGGAACTGTGAAGGCAAGCAGGGTGCAGGTACAATGGTCGAGCTCATCGTCCTTCTGGTCATCCCAAGACGCATGCGTACGTATGAAGACCATGCAGCCATAATGCCGGGTAGCATGCATAGGTAAAATACCTGAACAGCTGTTCTGACTATAGCAGCCACCCTTTGTTGATGCCAGCTGTGCAGGAACTACAATGGTGTCTTGACTCACAGCGTCGGGTGCCTTCTTGAAGTGCGTCACAGCAAAAATACTTTCGTTGCGACGAGATGTCCCGAGAGCTCCTACATACTGCAGAGTGTCTGCGTATCTGTTCTATGAGTTAGCCGCAGCCTGCTCTGACTCTGTGCAGGCTGAAGGACATAGTAAACAATAAAGTGCGTCAGCGTGCAGGACGGCTGTTTCGCAAAAGGTACGACATAGCGACAGTTGTAGAACATTAATGAGAGGCATCTTATAATCTTACGTACATCTAATTTTGGATAATTCCCAGAAATACAAATTCTGTGCCAACACATTTACCAAGCATAGGGCACAGATTCCTAAGGTCAGTAGCCAGGCAAATTGTATATAACCCTAGACCTCGGAAGTGGTACAAACGCACGACCTGATGCTTCAACTGTTGCAACTTCATACAGTCAGCCGTAGCTACGTATAAAGCAACAATAACATGCAGAATTCACCTCAGTACACTGTGCAATCATTGATGTAAGATTTGTCTCTCTGTCTCTCCTGAAATCGAACATGACTGCTCAAATCTGTTACAGAGGTAAGCTGTTCTACTTCTGGCAGCCTTGTAATTGGGACCCTGTCAAACACAGTTCCTGAAACACTTTACAGAAAGCAACTAATCAAGTCCAATGTGAGCACCCCAGATACACTCACAGATGAGAACCCTTGTTGTCCATTTTCTGTTCGTCCATGCTGACAGGCGCATTCTCCTCCTTTCCCCCCATAGGCTTGACAGGACTGTCATGCAGCTCCTTCAAGGACTCCACAATAGTCTTGTCAGCACATGCTGTCATGGTCTTGACATGCTCACCTTCGTCATCTCTGACATTGACAAAGACATCGTACAGCGTACTGCAGAAGCAAGAAACGAGTCAGTAAGACTTCAGTTTGCTGCGGGGCCATGCAGCTACCTTAAACACTTCACACTGGTGGTGTCTGCGCTCGCTGTTGTTGTCTCAACATGCTGGCTTGTGCCAACTTTGATGTCTGGACATATGGCACGCAACATACTTGACATCTTGCCTGCGCAATACTTTGTGTAAAAGCAGATATGTCACATGCTCATACCCATGGTAGATATCTGACTTACGCTGAGAGTGACTCATGCTGAGGGAGAGTTTGAGAAAGCTCACTTGCAAGGCGGTCTTCTAGGCATCTCCTTCTTGGTTGTCATGAAGGCATCAAACATGTACAGGTCCCCACCCCTATAGTACTCCAGGGCGCAGACTGGAGGGGGCAAGCTTTTCAGCAGGTCCTCATTTGTGTCTGTGAACACCTTGTAGGTGTCTGCTGCATGGTGCTGCAATACAAGAAATGAACAGGTCTCAGGCATGTAGCTTTGAGGGCATACTGGGAGCGGCAAGCTTTTCAGCATTTGAGAGCATGTGTGCTGATTTGTCATGGTGTGTGAACGTGTGTGTGTCGCGCATCTGAGCACACTGGAATCATGGAGGCAAAATGATGATCACACAATGTGCTCTTGGCACAAAACGCCAAACCAAGGGGTTTATGTAAATTTGTAAATCCTCGATTCTTCATCCAACATGCCACAATCGAGAAATGTGTGTGCCTTTGTAAATCACCTGATTCTCAAGTATCAGGGAGTTTGTAGATGCATGACTCAACCTCATCTGCTGTGCAGTCAGGCAGGGTTTTGTTAGTTTTACTTCAAATGAATCATATTGATATTGTAATAAACTGTAGCAGAAGAGATGAAAAACAACGCAAAAATAGTTTTTTTTGGTTGGAACTTTTTGTTCTTTAGTATGTCTTTGGGGGGCTCACCTCTACAAGCTCAGAGAAGACGTATGCCATTCTGGGAGCAAAGGTATAGAACAATATCAACACCCAGAAGTAGAAGATTGCCGAGTGCTGAGCCAAGAATCTGTCCCACCACATTTGATCCCCTCCCAGGGATTCCATGATCTGTAGATGATGCAGCTCGTTCCACTCCTCCGCAAAATGGACCTGCATCAGCAATTTGGTTTCATAGGGTTGGAGAAATTGTCTATCAATTTGTGAGTAGGGTTGAGAAATTAGCTTTAAACACCTCTTAGGGTCCCCTGGCAGGGATCATACATTCTGTAGATGATGCAAGTCACTCCACTTTCCAGGGAAATGCACCTGCATTGACATCAGCAACTTAATCTCTTAGGTCAGAAAATTGACAATCAAGTTGTGACTAGGGGTGAGAAATTAGCTCTGAACACCACTTTGGGTCCCTGGGCAGGGATTGCATGATGTGTCAAGGATGCAAGTCATTCCAGTCCTCAGCAAAATGAACCTGCAGCGATGAATTGTGTCCTGCATATCGGGAATTTGCCAACAAATTGCATGATTTGGGCTCTGCGTACTTGAAACCTATCCTTGATCTATGGATGGCGCCGCCCAGATTACTTTTCAGCAGAATGCTTGCATATCACCTATGCTGACAGATTTGCTTACTAGCACTTGGAAACTGCCTTGCGAGTTTGCAAAATGGGGTTTGAAACTGGTTCACCAATGTGAAAATTGTTGCGCGACTGCTAATCTCCCCAGCTCATGATCTGCGGCTGTTGCAACTCATTGCACCCCTCAGCCTTCATAGATCTGCCTCTAAGGTTCGGAAAATTGCTGTTCAAACCTGCTAGCAGGGTTAGACATGCCATATTTGCATCAATGGGAAAAATGAGATTGGGGAACAGCTTGCCTATTTCCCCCATTTCAATAGTCTATATGCTAATTGTGTGGAAAATTAGGCAAGCAGTTCCCCAATCTCAACACAAAGACAGGCAGCATCTCACACAGGTGCATACAGACCAGGATTGGGGAACAGCTTGCACATCCCCTCACACCACCCTTGCAACTCAGCCGCCTTGAGCAGACACAAACTGACAGACAGACAGATCAGATAGACAGACAGACAGACGGCATGTCACACAGGTGCATACAGACACAAGCAATGCTAACAGGCTTGCCAGATTACAGTCAGCCAGGCAGACAGACAGACAGAAGCTTACCCTTCGGAGCTCTGCGCCTGCTCGCCACCATCCCAGAGACTCGTACAGGTGCAGCATGGAGATGTAGGCGAAGTAGGGCATGCGGGCGACCACCTCCAAGACCCAGAACCTGCATTCAACAGACCAGCTTTTATCATGCGCCCCTGTCACTGCAGCAGTAAGATTTAGGCAAAGTAGGGCATATGCGTTGCCAGCTTCAGCATGCACAACCTGCATTCAAAAGCTAGAACGTCTAGAGGATGTGCTTTACGCGGGTCTGCTCTTGTGCAGCATGTCCAGAGATTTCGCCTGCAAATGGGTGTGTTCATGTACAACGTGTCTAGAGAGTTCGCCTCTGAATGGGTCTGTTATTATACAGCATGTGTACTAAACATACCTTTGAATGTGGCTATTCCTGCACAGTATGTCCAGAAAATTCACCTTTGAACGGGTCTGTTCTTGGTCGGCATGCACATCCAGAGAGTCCATCTTTAATATGGGTCTGTTCTCATGCAGTATGTCTACAGATGGGTCTGTTTTGTACAGTATGCAGGTCTAGAAAATCCACCTATGTATGGGTTGGGTTTTTCACAGTGTGTCTAGAGGTTTCACCTTTGTATGGGTCTGTTCTTGTACAGTATGTCCAGAGAGAAGCACAGGAAGTTGTAGGTCCACCGAATCGGCCAGGGCGCCGAGACCTCCCCTTCCTTTGCTTTCCTCTTGTGCTCGTATGCTGTCACGTCCTCATTCCTCAACACTAACCCCCTCAAAGCAGACCTGACCTACACAGAAGCAGGAGCATTCTTGTGCTCATGTGCTGTCATGTCCTTGTTCCTCAGCACTAATACCCTCAAAGCCGTCCTGACTTAAAGAGCAGCGGTCTAATCTTGTGCCCATATGCAGTCGTGTGTACCCTGGGGGCCTTGAAGATACTGGAATATGACACAACAGGAAGCTGCCACTGCACCAACAAACCAGGGCAGAGTCTGATTGGCTGGGGACAGCGGGTAGACAAAGGGGGGGGGAGGGGTTAAGTAAGTTGATGACCAAAGATAGCAGAGTAGGATATTTGGGGACAGCACAGCAGGTCACTTTAAGATAGCAAGGTAGGGCAGCTAGGATCGCAGACTAGGGCATTTGGGGACAGAACAGGAGGGCACTTGAGATTAGCAGAGAAGGGCATTTGGGGACAGCACAGCATGGCTCAGCTCTGAAGCAAAACAAGGCTGAGGAATGTCGCAGGCCAGGTGTGCTAGGGTTTACAGCCAGACCCATACCTCTGAGCAGTCTTGAGTCATGTTGCCGTTGCTGTCAGTGACCTCATCAGGCATCTCATTAGGGTCTAGTTCCTCCAATAGGGGGGTTTGCTCCAGCTTCTCATCTAGGGTTGCCAGGGCTTGCACCCCCTTGTGCTGTACCGAGCCCCATACCTGCACACATGAAAAAAATCAATGAGCATTCTGATGTGAAGGCGGACCTAAAACAGCTGCCCAATGTGGAATTGCGTTTTGACTGTCCCCAAGCGTTTTTGAGTTTGGATTTCCACTGTAGAATGGACGTTTCTGAGTTAAAACAAACATTTCGGGATTGAAAGGACCTTCTTTTGAATTGAGACGCCTCCAGTAAGGGCGTTTGCTACAGCCTCTCATCTAGGGTTGCTAGGGCTTGCAGCCACTGATGCTGTACTGAGCCCCACATCTGCAGAAAACAGAGACTTTGGTGGCAATCCTTTGTAGAAGCTGGGCGTCAGGTTAGCATCTGACTCCCCCAGCTAGAATGCTTGCTCCAATGTGTCATGTAGGGTTCGCGCAAATTTGTCGTGTAGGGTTTGCTCCAATTCGGCATGTAGGGTTTGCTAGGTTTTGCTCCTGTGCTGTACTGCTCCCGCTATATTATCTGACATAATGGGACAAAGCTCAAGCCAAGTTGCATTTCACCCACTTTGACAGATGAATATGGGCTGGCAGAGTTTGTAACTTTATGTACAGCACTGTTCTTGAGATATGCAACAAGACAGCACAGTCGAAATTCTGACATCATGGCACTGCATGCATTGTACACAACTAATGTGTCAGGTTGCAAACTCAAGCAAGCAATGAAGTCAGTGATCACCAGAATGGTGTGCCAGCTCAGTATGGCCAATGCTTATCTCATCATCAACGCCCACGTCATCAGTACGCAGCAAACAAAGAAAAGGAAAACAACAGGAAAGTATATGCCTTGCAGCAATCACAAAAGCAGCCGCCTGAGGAAGCAGCCCAGAACTGCCATCTCACTCCAGTTACGACTGGTGCTACTAGAGTTGTCAGTGGTAGTATGAGTGTTGCTTTTGTCATCATTGTGAGTGTCATGATCGTTACTATCACCATTATGTTTGCTGTTATCAAACTGAACACAAGTAGTTGTGTCATGATGATTGCATGCAGTCATTGCTAAAACATTTTTGAGACAAGCAAGTGGTGCTAAGCCAAGCTCACCCGTTCCACAAAGTTTCTGGGGGGGTTGACATCTGAGATGGACTTGTACTCATTGAATCTAAATGAGCGCCGCAGCTGCTTGAATTCCCTAGCAAAGTTGTCCCCGCCCTGAACCAGAATCCACATGTTTATTTCTTTTGCTGACGTTGAACCAGTTTCTTTGTCATCATCTGGCAACAGCACACCACATCAGCCTGTGTTTTCAAGCCAGAAGGTCTGATGAATCTCACAACTGGCTCTAGACCTTAGACTTCAAAATACCAAATGGCGACAACATGGCAGGTGAGGATAGCACAACTGAAAAATTATGCACCAGAAATCAACACCTGGCGTCAGCACACCACTTTCACCTGTGCTTTCAAGCCGAAATGTCTGATGAGTCACAACTGGCTCTTACACCCCAAACTGTACGGTACCAAACGGCACCACAAAAGATGGCAATGATCAGGTGAGGACATGGACAAATGGGCCCTATGTCCCATGCAAGCGTACTAACACGTGACTCATGTCAATGAGATGCTGCTGCAGCTGTACAACGCCAAAAGGCATAGCATAAATGAGTGGTTCTGACATCTGTTCACAATTCCTAGCAATGGAGGGACCCCTATTGAGGGCACAGCCGGCCCCAGCAGAGCCTCATGCAAAATGCCACCAGCAGTGTATACACAGTAAGCATGGAAGTTGACACTAGGGTAAGAGACATTTTTGATGAATGCAGACTGAATGAGTGAAGGAGCGAATGAATGAGGACTGTGACATACAACAGATGAGAGGGTGTAGTGACTGGCTGTCCTCATTGCTTGCAAGTGTGATAGGCTAGTCCAAACAGAATGGTAATTAAAGGGCAAACAAGTGAAAACCAGAAAAGCGAAAGTTGCCTGGATGAAACGCAAATAGGAAACATACATATGGGTGAAAGCAAGACCCAGGTCAGTCCAGCAGAACAGACATGCAGCCATGAGGCTTGCATCAGTATGAAAACCGTACAGTAACAGTAACAAACACATTACTCCTGGTATGCTGGCTGCTGAAACAGGACCTCATATGACAGCTACTCAGGGCTGCATGTACCTGACCCTTGGGATAGACATGTGTGTGAATGAACAATGAACAAACACGCACTCTGATGTTGTTCGTACCAGAGCAAAGAAGTTCTTGGGGACTTCCCCAGTGCTGCCCTGATACAGCCTGCCCACACCCGACCGGAAGCCGTAGTCACAGCACATGGCCTGCATGTGCATTCATTCATTCGCGCACACATTTGTTCATGCATTCATTCGGCCGTCGTACTTTTGTTTGTTCGTTCATTCATTCGTTTGTTCATTCTTTCATGCACTTCATGCACAGGTTCATTTATGCAGTTCATGGTTTGCTAGCAATGACATAACTTGCACTACTAGGATGCTGCCAGGTGATCTGACATACAAAGTTGACCTCACTATAATGCACATGACTGCAGGTGCAAATTGAGTTACTGCGCTTGTGTTACTGGTATGCTGGAGCATGTGGGCTTTGCATCAACAGACATGCGCCACATTATTTGTGGCAACCATGACTGGCTAGACATGTGCATCTGACCTGGGTGACTTCACCATCGGGGGCAACAAAGACGTCACATGCGCCTAGGTTGCCCTCATCATCCTTGCCTCCCTCATATGGGTTGCCGTTGTTCTTGCCCTTGCTGTTACTGTTGCTGTCCTTGCTGATGTCACCAGTTTCCTTGAGTGACTTTCTGTGATGTAGATCAAAGAGCAAATCAGCATATTTGGGCTATTGAAACTGCTTGTTGCGTGCTGCAATACATCTACATTTGCAAAGCAAGACCAGTGTGCGCTGACTGTGCACTTCAGACTGCTGAGTAAGCACTGGCCAGGAGGCTAGAATCAGAGCAGCCTATTACTCACTTCCTCGTCTCCTGAGCTTGTGCCTGAGAAACGGTACGGGGGCGAACACGACTTCTTACACCAAGCTGCCTGCAGCGTGGCGTGTTTCGTAAGCAGTGACGTTGATGGCTTGGGCAAGAGTTAGCCTGAGGTGTTTGGCAGGCCGTAACACGTATTTTGCAACATAGCGTGCAGCTGCACACGCGTCAGCACTAGTGAAATGCCGCCCAGCGCTAGGCACGCACCAATGATTCAACGAATAGTGACAGAGCAAGCACTGCACTAAGCGATCGGTAGACCCTTTCTACCACCGCAAAGCAAACGTACCTCGGCTGCCGCAAGCTTGGTATGCTAGACCGACCTTGTCCTGGAAGGTTCACAGTATGGAGGCTGCGCATTGGTCCCCGCAGCCGTCCGGAATACGTGTAGAGCAAACCCTTCAATGGTCGTGCTGGGAGGACTCAGTGCGCGATGCAACAACGCAAGACAACTTCCAGGCGATGCAACAACGCAAGACAACTTCCAGAGGAACTGACCAAAGCAGCCGTTGGGCTTGTCGATTTGTGGCACAAGGGTGCACAGGCACAGATGGTCCGTTACAAAGTTGACCGGACGGGGACAAAACTTCCGACACGCTAATGCCGCTTCTTCTTCCTTTCACTGAGTCATTCAGAAGACTTCTTCTTCACCATCCTTCAAACTGCTGCTTTGGCTTAGTTGCGCGACTTGCAACGCGTTGATGAGCAATGTGTTGCAGGCACGCCGGCTACAACATGTTCGAGTCGAGACGGCTACACCTGGTCACCAGTAGAAACTTGCTACGCGGTGTGATCAAGCCCTTGTGAACCAACTCATACCTTGAGTCAGTTGCTCGCTGCTTCTCATGGCGCAAGTCATGGCAGACGGCCAAGATAGTGCGGAGTCGAAAGTCGTCTGTACAAGGTGCAAGCTTGAGATTTCGGACTCGGACGACTATATTGTCAGTCGGTGCAATGGGCAAGGCTGTGGTGAAGAAATCACCTGTCACCAAGGGTAAGTTGTTGCTTGTCAGAATCTAGCTGTGTCCCTGAGTCAAGTTAAGCTGCTGCAAGCCTGACGTTCAGCTAAGCTCTGTTGTACAAGGGCGAACTTTTTCTTCCCTCTTGATCTCAATCAGTGATGCTGTGTTACAGATGCATAGAGGAAATGCTGCTGAAATCAAACATGAACAAAGCTACATCACAAAGTGCAGCGCAACAGAAGCGACAGGTGAGCACGTGCAAATCTCCATGTGCGTGGTGTTTGATCTGTCAGTACGCCTCTGTCTCACAAGTTCAGGCATGGACCGCCAAGGACTATAGACAGGTCTTTGAGCTTTGACATTCTATATCTACTCCTGACCTTTGCCAAGCAATGCTTCTGCTTGCAGAATAAGCTGGCACATGCACCACATGCTGCACTCAAGGCCCAGCCATGCCCTCGGGAAGGCTGCACAGGCCGGGTGCAAGACACAGACAGAGTGATGCAGACCAAGCGAAAGAAGACCTTAGAAGCATCACTTGCTGCACCAGCAGCAATTCCTGTTCCAGCACCCAAGCCATCAGGCAAAGGCAGAAAGACTCACATGGCACCTGGAGGCGCTGAGGTCAATCTCTCGCGGCTGTCACCACATGACCTGCTCAATCTGCTGCTGTCCGTCCACAAGCCTTGCCATGCTGTGTCAGAGTGCCTTCAGCAAAGCAGTGATGCTGCTACCCTAGGCTCCTGATGTTGGTGTGCTTGCCAACCATGCGTCTGTGCATGCTGATTGCTTGGCAATCACAGACACCTGGCACTTTCACCCTTGACAACACCCAGCATTCAATTTCCTCAGTCCTGTTGTCTACCTGCTGGTCTGGCTAGGCTTCACACATGCACTGGCTGCGCCAAAACCTTACATGGAGTGTGCCTCGATACCATCTAGCACACCCATCAGCAGAGTAATGCATACTCGGTGCTGAAATGTAGTCACACACAACTTTGACATCATCTGTGGTCACACCCACCAAGAAGCAGGTGCAGGTGGGGTGCGGGCAGGGGAGACAGATGCAGGGCACACCCATCAGTGCTGGCACGTCGGCATACTGATATTTGACAGCCTGCACGTACCTACCTCATCATGAATCGTTGTTATTTTTGTTGTTAGTGTTATCACTGACAGCCTGGCTTGGTCACGCAGGCCCCTGGCCCACCTGCGCCTAGTCAGCCTCCTCCTGTGATCAAGCAAAAGCCCCAACTGAATGTTCCAGGTGGGTGTAGCTCCCTATTGCCACTGCTTTTTGACACAGTTTGCAAGTGGGAGCCTGTATGTGTTATGGGCGCTGGGTTGCCATACCCTGCTGACAGGCAGCACTGCCGTGCCTATGCATATTGCAATGTGTATGCCCTGACGCTCTAGCGTTGCCTGTCAGCACGCAATGACAGCCTGACGTCTGAGCCATCCAGGCTCTCTGTTGTGACTTACAGTTGGATGAATGTATTTTGGACAACAGAACAGAAAAAGATCTCAACACAAGGCTTCCTCTTTAGTTTCTTGATGGGTGTGCCATGTACTGTTACGTACTCCACCACTGTGTGTCACACCCATGTGCCTGTCAGCCTCAATGCTGCCTGTCATTGGCGTCGACAGCTCAGAGAGCAAGTAAAAATGTAGCACAGTGCATGTCTTTTTGGGCATGTTACCTTTGTGTTGCTGTTGCTGGTCTGCTGACTGCCAAAACAGGGGTCTCCAACAGGGATGTCATACTTATCAGTCATACCACTCATATGTGCTACTCTGTTGTACTTAGCCCTAGGGAAGGACGCGTGTTGAATGCATGTATGGATGAGTAATGCAGTGCTGTGCATGATGCAGCAAAGTCTGATGTAGTCTGGCATCCCAATTCAGCAGGATTGCCCATCATGCCTAGCAGAGTCAAGGTCAACAGGAACCTAAATCCGTAAGCTCCTTCTTGCACACTGCCCTGTCTTGCCTCTTTTGGCACAGCCTGACTAGGATCGGTCTTCTGTGTAGGTCTCATTGTGAAGCTTTTCATCACCGTTGCAATCCTGCCATCCAGCCAAAACTGGGCCTGTGATATACAATTTACGCAGCATTTCATTGCATAATGTGCTGGTGCAAATCATGACAGTTTGTACACACTATGGTTGACACCCCCAGCTTTACTAATCAGGACCATCAATGCATCATTGCCATCCTTTTCTCAGTATGTCTTAGCCAACATCATGACGTGTGTCTTCATAGCCTACTGAACATTCATGGGCCTACATATGCTAGCCTGTGCAAACTGCCTGCAAGCAAAGGTCTATGATGTGATGGAACTCCAAGCTGGCTCCATCATGCATGCAAATACACCCTTGTGCCAGCTTGTTCAAGCTGTCACTAAGGGCTTGCCCACCAGGGCTTGTTCAACCGCCTGCAAGCGCTTGTCCACACTGCCTGCAAGGGCTCATTGAAATTGCCTGCAAGGGCTTGTTCAAAGTGCCTGCAAGGGCTTGTTCAAAGTGCCTGCCAGGGCTTGCTGAAATTGCCTGCAAGGGCTTGTTCCAGCCTGCAAGGCTTTCTTCAAACTGCCTGCAAGAGTTTGTCCACCATCACTTTCTTCACACCTGCTGTATCCTGTGCAGGTATGCTTCTCTGGCTACTGTGAATGAGGATGAGGAAGCAGATGAAGAGGAGGAAGCCAGTCAGGCAACCCATCAGCCAGCAAGTGAAGCTGATCTTGGTCCATCAATTGAGGAGGTTGATGCTGCTATCAGGCTGGTGAGTGACCTTCTTTGCCATTACACATATTTGTCTTGCATACAGCTTGCATGCAGTCAAGCCCAAATTTGAACAGGGGGCATGGGCAATGTCAGGCATGTGCTTGCATCATGTTTGTGGCCACGTCACAAGGGTTTGGAGTGTGTCTTGTCTGTCTTGTGCCCAATTGTGTGGCAATGTGGCAATGATGGCTTTGAAAATCATGGGCAAAAGCTAGTCCACAGGTCTTGCACGATGCATTTGATGCTGAAGCGTCGTGGCAGCATCTGGCCAGCTTGCAGAGGGCTTGTTGGCCCCTGTTGATATGCTCTTCTTCTAGGTGCTGCCGGCAGATAGTGCTTCGGTCTCAGATTGTTGTTTGCTCTGACGTGTATCTGAACGCACAAAAACATCAAAACGAAAACGAGATGAAGGCGGATTATGACATAAAGCACTTCTTTCTAAGACATTGACTGGGCATTCATCAGCCACTGCACCCAACAGCACCCAACTGTCTTGCATGCTGGTTTGGCTAGCTATGGAATGGTTGCATGGCAATGGCACTGCATGTCAACGGATGTCGGACCTGTTTGCTGCTGATTCAAAACGCATCACTGAGCACAGCAGCAGCATTTGAAGCATTTGTGTCAGATCAGAAGCAACAAAACATGTCGTCAACAATGCAAGTTCATCCAGTTTGGCAGACTTTCTGAAAGCATCAGGGGTTCAAGGAGGCTCATCAATTGACAGCGCATATTGGAGTGCTGCCCAAGCTGCTCAAGCAAGACACATCTTTGCGTGGCATTCTTCATAATGGTGTCAGGATGCAAATCTCATGATACGCAGTACGTCATACCTTGAAATACATACAATTATTCCAGCAAGCCAAACTGTGTGCCACACTGGGTGTAGGGACACCTGCCAGATGACTTCAACACAAGCTGGTGCAATGACTTCTTTGACAAGGGCAGCTGCCCTCGGGGCAGGCACTGCAAGTTTGCACATACTCTGCAGCAGCTGCGGATAGATGCTGGGATAGAGAGGGGCACCATCCAGCCGGACTTCAAAACCAATTTCTGTGCCAACATGGCAAGCAACGGTAAATGCACTCTGTGCTTGGTCTGCATGTGACATTGCGATGCTGACGCTTTGGCTGTCACTCTTCTCCTGTCAACAGATGTCTGCACAAGCTGTCCAACTGATTGGGTAGCGCTTGCCCACTCATGCAGCACGCCACTGAGACAGTTTGTCTCATACATCCTGTCCAAATGTTAGTTATATTTTTATAAAACATGACATTTATTTATGCAGTATTTGTGTAATGCTTGTGAGAGGCGCCCAGACTGCTCCTGGTGCTAAAGTGGCTGCGTGCATGACCCAGATGTCAGCCACATGCCTTTGTTGCAGTGACTTGTTACCGTTGTCAATTTGATGTATAGATTGCTTGACACACCAACCACAGCTATACATTTACAGAGATCACTTGATATCTTTGTATGTCTTTTGATGTTTTGAGTGAGGTCAGATCAGTGGGTTGTTCCCTTCTACACCTGCCTATATATCATTGATTCCTTATGACGCTGCTAAGGCCTGGCTGCCACACTTCCCTGAGGCAACATTGTACACTTGGTCTTAGCTCACCCCACGGTCATGTCAAACCTCTCACTTGTGCATTTTAAAATCAATCAAGCTGTGCATGTTAATATCACCTCAAGTTCTGCATGTCACAATCAGTCTTGCTCTGCATATTGGAAGCCCAAAAGCTCTGTGTGTTGGAACCTACCAAGCTCTGCTTGAGACAACAGGACTTCTAGCAGGATTCTGTCCAAAGTGTGCATTGCTTGTTAGAGCCAATCAAGCTCTGTGTGTCAGACTCAACCATGCTCTGCTTAAAACAAGGAGACTGCTTGCAGGGTATTGTCCACATGGTGTGAAGTGCCAGCATGCCCACTCTGCAGAGGAGCTGCGCGTGTCTGTCCTCATACAGTCAGATGTCCTGGATGAGGAGTACCACATAGAGTTCTGCCAATCACTTGTACGGGGTGGCACGTGTGCAATAGGTGCTGCTCCCTCTTCTTGCTTGTTCTACAGCAGTGTGCATGTGATAAGGGCTACTCAACCTTGTCAGTCTAGCCCCAAAAGCTGATTGACAGGCATGCAAAGCCTTTTGACGCAGCTGTGGTGCACATCCAGTGGCAAAGGGTTGTTTCCCAAGCGTGGACCCTAAAACCATATGACCATGTACATGGCAGGCATTGAGATGCTGCAAGTGTGTTGCCGGGCAAAACTGCATGGCCCTTGCTTGTCATTGATGTATTTCAAGTTCTGCTCCAATTTCACTTCTTGTCTAAGTTATTTTTGATTTGCATTCAAGCATCTGTGGCACATGCCAAGCATGCACCACATAAACATCACAGACTGAATTATATCTTGTTCTTTCTGTGATATATTTGAATTTATTTCGCGCAAAAAAGGTCCTGGCATGCTCCAAAACATGTTTTCATCATCACTTAGTCCCTTTCTTTCACAAGTGTGGTATGTGTGCAATGCAGGCTTGGCGTGTGGTGGGGCGCACAATAGGGCTGAGCTGCGTGCAGAAGCTGCCGTCCTGCATGAGAAGCAGGCAGAGACCTACCGTTTTGCCTTGTGTGAGAACTGGTACCGCCGGGGTACATGCAGCTGGGACTTTGGTTGTGAGTTTGCTCACGGCGTTGATGAAGTCAGGTGAAGGAAACAAAGTGCCCTTCTGTGATGCTGTACTGCTGCACCATGATTCGTTGAGTTTGCTCATAGCGTAGATGCAGTCAGGTAACAATAACAATAATAGTAATAATAATAATAATAACAATAATAGTAATAATAATAGTAGGAGTAGTACTAGTAATAGTAATAGTAATAGTAATAATAAATAATAATAATGACACAACGCTTTCCAGCTCATGATGAGCTAGGTATGCGCAGGACAAAGCTTGTCTCTCCAGAGCAGCCTGTCTTGTGCATCCCTGTAAGGCCTACTGATACGACAGTTTTGACAATCACGTAATGCAGTCAGGTGAGATAGGTGAACTGCCCTTCTGCCATGCCATGCTGCTGTGATTGTGAGTTTGCCTACGGTATACGTGGAGTCAGGTGAGGAAAGCGAAAGGTCCTTCTTTTTCATGCCGTGCTGGTGCACTCTGATTTCAACAAGTGCATGGCACTTGTGCACAAGTGCTCATCTGCCAGGTCCCCATGCAAATCAGTCACAGCTTGCTGCGCTGGGTCGTGATGAAGTATGCTTGTCAGCATCTGCATAGCCTCACTTTCCAGTGAAGCCTGGATCACTTCCCTGTACACCTAAAGCAGACAACATCCCACGCCCCATACAGATGCTGCAGCAAGCAAGCTTATGTGCCAGCTGCCATAAGCTTGCTTGGTGCAACATCTAGCTGGGACGGTGAATGATGACGCTCTAAGTGTATGCGGAAGTGATAACTGCCATGCATATGCTTTTGGACTAGCTGCGCCCAGGTATTTGTTGATGCTGCTGCCAAGCATGCAATGGTGTGTCCAATGTATCTCAGCCTTGGTGGAGATACTACTGCAAGCCCCCTCCAACTGCTGCGATCATCGCTGTACTCCACGAGACCTGAGACAACATCTGCATGCCACGACTGCAACATGGTGCTTGCACACAAGCAACCATTCTGGTTGTGCTTGCCAGCAAGGTTGCAGTACAGTACTTTGCAGGTCACTGAGGACACTGAGTTACCCTCAGAAAGGACACATAACAATGGAAGAATGAATGAATGCCTGAAAAAATAAATGATTGAAGGAAGGAAGGAATGAATGAATGAATGAGTGAATGGAATGCATGAATGAAAGAAAGACAGACTGAGACAATAAACAAAAAGATGAGTACGTGCACTGCAGGGTGTGCTCAGCAACGCATTACCATGAGCTACAGCCCA
>JAABUH010002516.1_pt1 | contig 17470 bp, 23 predicted proteins | sample 5559121 | NCBI WGS metagenome assembly JAABUH01 (sample SAMN10711871, study PRJNA513364) | rock metagenome | isolation source: Antarctica rocks | place: Antarctica: Victoria Land, Battleship Promontory nord | collected 2015-12-28
CTTTACCGGGCTGGTCGACAAGCCAGAGTTTCAACAGCCCTCCTAACCGTCCCTGATCGCCGGCCACGCGCACCAGGTCGCCCACTGCGGCGTGGTCAAGGGCTGATCCGATCGTCTTGTTCAAGGCCACCGCCCGCAGATAGGAGGCGGTCGACAAGCCGGCGACCTTGGCCCGCTTGGCTATCTCGTCCCTTTCCTCGGCCGTCACCGTGAGCCGGAGCGGGTGCTTACGGTCGCGGTTCTTGTAGGCGGCCCGGCTGGTGGTCGGCCGCTTGGTCGCGCCTGCGTTCGGCTTCTCCACTGGCGTCCCCTCTGCCTGCAACCACGTCGAGCGAAGCGAGTAAGGCCCCGCATTGTGGCTCCACAATGCCTATCCTGCCTTCTTACTCCAAGGGGGAGCATGTCCGTTCTCGTCCTGCACTGTCCACTTCCCGCCACACCAAGCCCGAAAACACCCAATGAGGACGTTAGCGGACGAAAGTGGACAAGTTTAACGACATGATCGGACGTGATTAGCCTATGCAACGGGCGATCTTCTCCGGTAGCGTCACCAAACCGATCGGCGCCTGAGATAGCCGGACGGGCCAACAACAGGTTCACCCATGACAGACGACAACACGCCGAGATGGGGTGCTGGCCGGGTTGCCTTCGTCGCTCGGTTGGACACCATCCGCTCCGAAATCGCGCAGGGCTTTACCCTTCGCGCCATCTACGAACGGCACGAGACGGCCCTTGGGATTGGCTACTCCGCGTTCTGCAAACTCGTCCTCCGCCACGCCGACGACGCTAAACCGCTCCGCCGTCGCAGCTCGTCCAACACGCAAGCGCCTACTCCGCAGCCCGCTCCAGTCCGAGAACGGCCAGCACCAGCACCGCTCCCACAGTCAGAAAGGATAACAGATGCCCGACACGAACACCCCGCCCGCCCCAGCTCGTTCAAGCACGACAGCTCCGAAAGGCCGGACGATAGAAGGAGGCTCCTCGGAGAAGACTGAGGCCCGCCGCCTGCTCCACTTCGTGCTGATGGGCAAAGGTGGCGTGGGCAAGACGATGGTGGCTCTGCTCCTGTCGCAGTGCATCGCGGATAAGGGCGAGCCGGTGGTCTGCATCGACACGGACCCGGTGAACAGCAGCCTCGCCAGCCTCTCCACCATGCCTACCGATCGGGTCGCCATCTTCAACGGCAACAAGGTCGATACGCACGTTCTGGACCTGTTCACCGAGCGCTTGGCCACCGAGGATACAAACTTCGTCGTGGACAACGGCGCTGCCAGCTTCGTCCCGGTCAGCCACTACCTTTTGGAGAACGATGTGGCGGGGATGCTGGTCGAGGAAGGCCGCTTTCCGGTTGTCCATGCGGTGGTGACAGGCGGGCCTGGGATGCTGGACACCATCAAGGGCTTCGCTTCGATCCTGGAGAGCTTCCCGCCGAGCGTCCGCATCGTGGTTTGGGTCAACGAGTTCTTCGGGCCGGTGGTGAACGCCAACGGCAAGGGCTTTGAGGACCTGCCCGTCTATCTTGAGAACCGCGAGCGCATCTTTGGGATCGTCCGCCTGCCGCAGTTCAGCGAGGAAGCAACCTCCGACCTCCGCGACATGATCGCCAGGAAGATCAGCTTCGCGGACGCGCTGCGGAAGGAGAACACCGCCATCCTCCGAATGCAGAAGTCCCGCCTGTTCAAGATTCGCGAGGCCATCTGGCCGCAGATTGAACGGGTGATCTGATGGACCCGGCCAAGCTCCGAGAAGGACTCCGAAAGGCTGGGCTCTATGTGGCCGAAGGTGATCCGGTCCTGGAACTGGCCGCCATCTGCGAAGTGTCGCTCGCGGATACCGTCAAGGTGATTGAGCGCGTCACCACGCAGCAGGCCGATCGAGTGACGCTCGCCTCTACGGCGTCGGTGGAAGCGGCGAAGAAGCAGGCCGAGCTGATCGTGACGAAGGCCGGCGAATGGGCAGCGACGCAGATCAAGACCGCTGCCAGCGAAGCCGCGGCGCTGGTTATCGCTGACATCCGGGCAGAGGCCGCCGGGGTCCGGGTAGCAAGCCGGGTTGCGGTTAGGGCAGCCTGGGCGACTGCTTTCTGTGCCCTCGTGGTCGTCGCCGGGCTGGCTGGGATCGTCCTGTCGAGGCTCACGCACGGCTAGATCGGACATCTGGGCAGGCCCGTTCTCTGGACTCCTGCCCGCCTTCCTTTCCTGTGGAAAGTCAATGGTTTCTGTGGAGCGGCAGCCGACAGCTCCCCCTCACAACTGCAAGATAATTAGGGTTATTCTGCACCCAAAGCATGTCTCGGACAGACGTGGTTCGGTCCGTTATGGCAAGGCTGCGTAATTCGCAGCGTCTGGCGCATTAACCCTTCCAATGTGCGGGGGGGACGGGGTATGGTTCCTGTGGCGACTCGCTGCAGCGGGTCGCTTTCAGACGGTCTGAGGGCAATGGCAAACTTCGCGTGGTTGGTGGATGAGCTGGGGGACATCACGGGCAATCGCCCCGATGCGAACCTGCGCCTCCGCTATCTGCGTGAGGCGGGCATCATCGGCCGCTCCGCCAAGGATCGCCTCGCCCCTCAGGTCGAGGCTGTCCAGGCTACCTCGGCATTGCTGGCGAACCTGACTGTGAGGCCACAGGTGGATGCGCCGTCCGACGTAAGGAAGCTGTGGCGGCTCGGGCTCGCCGCGGTCCAGCCGGTCTACACCGACCACGAAGGCTCGACTGTCCAGATGCCGGCTGAACCTCGCTCTGGGTTCTTCGGCTTTGGGCAAACCGTGATGCACCTTTTGGAACGTGCGGTCTGCCCCGATGAGTGGGATCGCCCGCTTTTCATCAGGAACAACTCGTTCAACATCACGGTCTATCGCAACTGCGAAGCAGCCGAGATTGCCTACAATGATCGGATAGAGTGGTATTATCCGACCAACGGACTTTCTGCTCACAACAACGGGCGGATCGAGACAAAGACGACGGCTGACGCCATCACAATCGCCAGAGTTGCACACCTTGTGCAGCACAGCCGCACCAACGCCGCGCATCTGAATACCGTGATCCCGACAGATGATGCTTGGCGGGGACTTAGATTCACTCCGCCCCTCCCGGGGCCGCCTTATGCCCCGGTGACTGACTGGTCTAAGGAGGGTCAATTCTTCTACGACTTCCACAAAGCAAAGGCCGCTGGGCTACCACCCCCAGCGGCCTCCACCTTAAACGCTGACCAAGATGGTCAATCGGAACTGCCACTCTCGGGCTACCAACCCGAGAACGAACAGACTGTCGAAATCAACCACGAACAGTCTACTCGCCGCCGTCGCTCCGTGCAACGGCGTGGTGACGCTCCGGTCGACCGCACCTCTCGCACAAGGACGCGGACCGATGAGCACCGACCTGATGAACAGCACTGCGATGATGGCGCTGACCCAATCGCTGCCTGAGCTGAAAGAGATTGCGGACGCCTGCGGCAAGCGGGCTCCGAAGTACCGAACCGTTTATGGCAAGGTGCTGGACGGTGAGATCCCGGGCGAGAAGATCGGGAACCAGTGGTTCGTCCGGCGGGCGGACTTGGGGATGATTGCTGAGCGGCTGGGCTTGGTGGCGAATGCACCGGCCCGGTCCACGAAGGCGCGCAAGACGGTTTCGGAAACCGTCGCAGCGTAACCAGCCCCACCAGCAGCGCGGGCACGCGCTGGCTAGTGGGGACTGGCGCTTACGCTTCGGCGCTCTGGCAGGCCCCCAAGATATAGCGACCCGATCTACGTTAGCCAAGCCGCATCCCGCGTTCCGCCAAGGAACGCCCCATGCCTTCTTCCACCGCCACAAGGCGAGCCGTGCCTTCCGACTACATCCTCCGCGGTCGTGACAGCATGACCTTTGGGATGCAGCACACCTCCAAGTCGACCAAGCCGCGCTCTTTCACCCTCAACCTCGACCCGGCCCGCCGCCTAGACATGGAAGCAGCGATCGAGCTGCAGCACGGCCACGTCCAGGCCGCCGAGATGCTCGCCCGCCGGGCAGCCGACCTGCGCGAGGCCGGGCAGTGACCGCCCTCTCGGACTGCCTCACTAACCTCCACTCTGAGGCAGGCGGCGCGGTGGAGTTGATCGTCGTGCGGCCGGTCGACGCTCCCGATCTGGTGGCTCACGCACTCGCTGGTGATCGCCAAGCCATACGGATCTTCGAGGCACTGTCGAATGCGTCCCGGGCCGTACAGAAGGCCCCCAAGAGGAAGCCGCTGCTCTGCGCGACGTGCCCGCGGGCCTTGCGCGGGACCGCCTTCACGTTCGGGATCGTCCTTCCGATGCGCGACGATCCGCAGAGCGGCGTTGCCTTCGGCATCTGCGTGAAGTGCGGCACCAGCGCCGAGGTATTGCAGGCGAAGGCGACCGCGGCCCTGCACAAGATTTGGCCGAACTTGGTGCCCGTCGACATCACGCACCCGGAAGGGGGCCGCGCGTGATGAGCGGACACCCCCACGACCAGGCGGCGCTCTACGACGGCCACGGCATGCCGTTGACCCCTTGCGCGCCGATGTGGAACGGGCCGGACGGCATGGTGCACGCGCGCAGCGTGTGCCACCTGCTGTTCAACGTCGACGCGCACACCTTCGACGGCACCGTGGATCGGGTGTTTGTCCTCCCGGTCGGCCCCGACCCGCTCCCGATCCCGCACACCATCCTGGCCGAGCTGGTGGCGACCCTCGACGGCAACGGCGCCATTGCCCTGCACGCGGACTGCGCCGAAGCCATTGCCCTCGCCACCGACGCAGTGCTCGCCCTCGCCGGGGGGAGCCGGGCATGACTGTTTTTCAAGGTTCGTTCGCTGCCACGGATCGCACGCGCAATCCCGAGGAGCAGTTTGCCGAGATCCGGCAGAAGGTGGTGGACAGCCTCCACCAGACGCTCGACAGCACGAAGCACGGCGAGTTGTTCCCAACGTTCCTAGTGGAGGCTGTTGAGAACGAGGTGTGGAAGCACCCGCGCCGGCTGACGCACAACACAGTACCGCCGATGGACGTGCGCGATTTCGTCCGCAAGCCCTACCCGGTCGGCCTCGGCACCACCGTCGAGATCATCGAAAGGCTGATCGCGGGCAACGAGCGCGCGATGCTGGCTTGGAAGCGAGCGTTACCTGGTGGGGCGGTTCTGCAGTTACCCACTCCCGAGGAAGCCGCCCGCAACAGTCGCACCTACGCCGTCCGCAACGTGTCAGAAGCCCTTCGCAGTGGCGGGCATGGTGTGGACAGTCTCCCTCACACCCTGCTGCACGCGATTGAGCTGAAGGCATGGGAAGCGTTTGAGACCCCCATGGGGAACATCTATCGCAACACCACTATGGTGCAGTGGATTACCTCGAAGCCGCCCCAAGGGCTGGGGTCGTCTATCGACCGAGTGCGACAGCTTCTGACCGCTACCGAGCGCGCCGAGGCTGCGTTGGTAGCTTTCGATAAGGAGATGCAGGTCGCTCCTGGTGGAGCGCACAACCTGACAGGACGCAATCAGCACACTCCCAAGGTTGCCGGAGAAGGAGAGGTCAAGCTTAACAATGTTAAGGATGACCAACCTGAATATCCAATGGGCAACACAGCTCAATACGGCATCCGTCGTCTGCGCAAAGCAGCCGAGGCTGGCGACCAGGCCGCCTCGCATCTCCTCGCGCAAGTCGTGGATGAGACCAGCAAGATGTCGGTCCATCGCGCGTGCGTTGAGATGGGGTGGAGGAAGGCTCCCGATCCTCTGCGGGTGATGCAGGCAGCTTGGACCAATGCATCGCAAGGTCAGCGGCAGGCGATGCTGGCTTGGCTTAGTGAGCAGGCAACTGTCGCCGGTGGTGGCAAGGCATGATGCCCCTTACCCCCGCCGACCTGAACAAGCTCGTCGGCGTCCTCGGAATGCTGGGCAGCGAGCACGCGGGCGAGCGCGATAACGCAGCACGGCTCGCGGACCGCTTGGTGCGCGGCAAGGGCCTGGAATGGGCGCAACTGCTCGCCCCGAAGCCGGCAGCGCCGACGCCGCCGCCCGCGCCTGCATCGTGCAGCGTGGAAGCCGACCTCCGCGTTTGCCGGGCCTACCCGGGCCTGCTCAATAATTGGGAGCGCGGGTTCCTCCGCGGCCTCAAGCCCGGCCGCACGCTCAGCGTGAAGCAGCTCGGCATCCTCTCGGAAATGGCCTGCAAGGTCCGGGCGGGGTGAACGCTTCGGCTCCGTCGACCGATGACATCAAAGCTCTGCTGACCGACCGGCTGGAGGAGCTGGCCGAGGCGCTGCTGGGTGTTCCGAACAAGGAGACGCGCCGACGCAGCGAGTGGCGCTGGGGCGCCAAGGGCTCGGCCGCGCTGGTCATGGCCAACCGGCGCGGCAAGGTCCGAGGGGCGTTCTTCAACCATGAGAGCGGGCAGGGCGGCAGCCCGATCGACCTCGTCATGCACGCCCGCGCCTGCCAGGTGGGCGAGGCGATCGGCTGGGCGAAGTCTTGGCTCGGTATCGCGGGTGACGAGTACAAGCCCTCGCCGGCCAGCGAGGAGACGCTGCGCGCCCGGCAGGCACAGCGCGACACCCGCGACGCTGAGGCGGCCGAGGGCGAGGCAGCGCGCGTCGCCTACGCAAAACGGCTGTGGGCAGAGTCCAGACCGATCACGGACACCGCCGCGGCCATCTACCTCCAGGAGACGCGACGCATTCCCGAGCCGGCTGGCGGCTGGCCTGACGTGGTACGGTTCCACCCCCGGAGCTGTGCCCTGATCCTGCTGGCCACGTCGACCACCGGCGACGTTCGCGGGGTGCAGCGGGTCTATCTGACCCGGGACGGCGCCAAGGTCGGACCGGAGGAGATCGAGCAGCGCCGGCTGCCGGCAGCCAAGCAAAGCTCCGGTGTGTTTGAGGGCGCCGCGGTGCGCCTGCCCGGCCTCGCCTCCGGGCCGCTGCAGCTCGCGGAAGGGCCGGAGACTGGACTGTCGGCGTGGGCAAGCACCGAGCACGAGACGTGGATTCTGCTGGGAGGGTTCGGGAAGGCCGAGCCGCAGATGGGTCGCCCCGTCGTGATCTGCCGCGACGACGACAGGCGACACAGCCCGGCCGACAACCAGCTCCGCCGCATCGTGGCCGAGTGGCGGGCCAAGCGGGTCGACGCCAAGGTGGCGACACCCTGGCGGACCCGGCTTTTCGACAAGTCCGACCTGAACGACACCATCCAGATCCAGGGTGTGCACGGCGTGCGCCGGCGGATCGACCTGGCGCTCAACCCGCAGGCCACGGCCGTTGAGCGCCAGCCGATCGCTGCGGTCCGGCGCCTGCTGGACGAGGCCACCGCCAAGTTCTTCGAGGCCGCCGCAGCTTGGGTGCCGCCGAGCGACGAGGGCGAGGACAGCCCCCGCCACGTCTACCCGGACGGTGGCGAGTTCACCTGGCGCAGCACGGACGGGGCGACACCCCCGCCGGTCCACGCCATCAAGGTCGACGTGGGCGCTGGCAAGTCCCGGGCAGCCTACCGCTACGCTCTGAACCGACTGCTGGCGATGCGCACGGCGGGAGACACTCGGACCATCGCCGTCGCAGTCCCGACGCACTCGCTGGGCGACCAACAGGCCCAGACCTTCACTGCCATCGCCGCCGAAAGCGGGTCGAACCTAACGGCCCGGGTATACCGCGGCATGGAGGCGCCGGACCCTCGCCACCCGGACTTCTTCGATGATCGCATCCCTCGCGATCAGAAGACGAAGATGTGCCAGAACCTCGACGCCGTGCAGGCGGCTCGCGAGGCGTCGGCTCCCGTGTCGAAGTCGGCGTGCCGGCAGAAGTCGACGGCCGGCATTCCCGCCCTCGGGATCGAGCCCGGCGGTTTCGTCACCTGCCCATTCTTCGGACTGTGTGGCACGCAGGAGCAGAAGGTGGCATCCGCCGATCTGTGGATCGTGCCCCACGAGCTGCTGTTCCTGGAGCGTCCGGCGGCACTTGGGAACGTCGGCCTGGTCATCGTGGACGAGAGCTGCTGGCAAGATGGTCTCGAAGGCACCAGCGGCCGGCCGATGTCGGTGGCGATTGAGGATCTGGAGAAGCACGAGCGCATCGTCACGTCGGACGGCATGGTCAACCATCTGGACACCGACCGGCTGGCCTTCCTGCGCCGCGCGCTGGTCGAGGCCCTGAATGCCCAGACGGACGGCTCCGTGCTCCGGGATGCCATGATGTCGGGCGACCTGACCGCGGCCAACGTCGCGGAAGCCTACCGCCTGGAGTACCGGCGGATGGTGGACCCTGGCCTGCATCCCCGGATGACGGAAGCCGAGCGCCGGGCCTGCGTCCGGGCGGCACAAGGCAACGCCCGGGTGCTTCGGGTGACGCGGGTCTGGAAGGGCCTGATGGCCCTGCTGGCGGCGGACGGACCGGAGGCGTCCGGCTGGCTGACGCTCGCCACAGAGCACGACAAGGAGGACAAACCCTTTCGGGTGCTGCAGACCAAGAGCCGCCGGGCCGTGCGCGCCGGCTGGATCGCTCCGACCCTGATCCTGGACGCCACGCTGAACGTCGACTTGCTGCGCCCCTACTGGCCGCAGGTGGAGGTGACGGCCGAGCTGCTGGCGACGGCACCCCACCAGCACATCCGGCAGGTGATCGACCGGGCGTACAGCAAGTCAATGCTGGAGCCCTTGGACGATGAGGCCGCGGTGGCCGACCCCGATCTCGCCAGGCGGCGCAACCGCAACCTGCGGCGGGTCCATGCCATCATCGTCCGCATAGCCCGCCGGTATGCCCCCCAGCGGGTTCTGGTGGTCTGCCAGAAGCCTATCAAGGAAGCGCTGCACCGCTTCGGGATGATCCCGAACAACGTCGAGCTGGCCCACCACAACGCCGTCGCTGGCCGCGACGAGTGGGGGCCCCAGCCTGACCGGGAAGGCGTGTGCGCCATGCTCATGATCGGGCGGACCATGCCGACCATCGGGGCCGTCAACAGGCTGGCAGAGGCCCTGACGGGCGTGGCGGTCCATCGGCCTGAAGGCAACTGGTACGAGCGGGGCGACGCGGTGCGCGAGATGGCAGATGGCGTCGCCGTCGCGATTGAGGCGGAGCGCCACCCGGACCCAATCGCGGAAGCCATCCGGTTTGAGATTTGCGAGGGGCAGGGGGTCCAGATCATTGGCCGTCCGCGTGGCGTCAACCGGACCAGTGAGAACCCGGTGGACATCCTGCTGATGACCGACATCCCCGTCCCGGTGCCCGTCGAGGCAACCCTGTCCGCGGCCGATCTGGAGCCGTCCACCGACGACATGATGCTCGCCGCAGGCGGCATGGCCTTCGAGAACGGGCGCCATGCCCACGCCGCTTACCCCAACCTTTGGCCGTCATGGGAGGCTGCCCGCAAGGCTCTCAACCGGGCTGGAGCGGCCAAGAGGAGTGGGACATTCCTCCAAGAGTATAGTCTATTCTTAGAGGAATGTCCCACTCCTCTGACTCGGGTGGACTACCAGGTGGCCGGGCCGGGTCAGAAGCCGGCGGTGGCGTGGTGCGACCTGGAGATGCTGCCCGATCCGGGGGCCTTCCTGACCGTGAAGCTTGGAACTCTGGCCTTCGTCCGGGTGGTGGTGCCGACGCCGCCGGACCCGCCGGTGCGGCCATCGGCGCAAGAGGCGGAGACTTCGCGCGTGTCGGCGGACGCTGATTCGATGCCGGCTGCAGCCGAGCGCCCTCCACCCCAGCCCAGCGCCGGAGCGGTGGTGCTCTCACCAGCCGCTCTCCACGCTGCGGACCTGGGGTGGGGTCAGCATGTCTGGCTCGCGGACCATGAGATGCCGGACGAGTGGTGGCCGGGCGCTGTGCCGCTCCACACGGCGCAGCCGGCTCATGGGCCGCCGGCGTTTCCTTGGGGGTGATCTTGAAGCGACCTTTGCACAACCTTCTCAGACAATCCGTTGAACCAGGAGAACCACCGTGTCGCAGGAAGCCCAGAGTGGAACCGGCAAAGCCAGGTCGAGCCGCTGGCGCGAGCGCAGGCGAAGCGGCTTGGTCCCGCTGACGATCAACGTGTCGCCGGAGCACCGTCGGGCGCTGGAGCGCATGGGGCTCATCCCCGCCGGCCACGATCGGGACCGGGCGGCGATCACCTGGGCGGTGGAGCGGTTTTTGGACACCGCGCCCGCTGTCCAGGCGGTGGGTGACGCGCTGTATCGGGGAGCGGCCGAGCCGCCCGAAGCGACGGCGTTGCCTGAAATAAGCGGGGAAAACGTGGGAAATGCGTAACAGCGTCACGTCGGGCTGGCTGGGCTTCTGGGAGCTGCGTGCCAAGCCGCAGGGCGACTATCGCCAGCACAAGCACGCCAACACTCGCCACGGGCGATACTCCAAGGGGCGGATGACTTGGCGACAGATCCTCTCAGGTCCACCGGTAGACGTGCCGCTCGGGTGGCGCGTCTACCCCACCGTGCGGCGGTCTATTGCTAGCAAATGTTAAGGTGCGAGCTTCCTTTGGAGGGTTTTCGGACAGGTACGCGCGCGCGTACGCGAGGCAACGGGCTGCTGGACGTCGAGGGCCGTGCTGCGAACAGCCTGCAGCAGCGTGGCCGAGGGCACTGCAGAACCCCCTATCACCTCCTTATCTCGGGCACTCCTGTGCGCGCGGACAATGGGAAAATGCTTCAATTGAAGCATTTAACCAGGAGACACTCCCGCGCGCACGCGCGGGCAATGCGCGCATCTCTCCATCACGCGTGGGACTACCACCCCGGATGGGCAGGAAGGCGAGGTTTCGCGGCAAGGTGCGCGCGTGCGCGCGAGGCAGGCCGGCTTGATGACGTGGACGGATTTTCGGACCAACACGCGGCCAGGTGCGCGCGCACGCGAGGCAACGGGGCGTCGGGGACTGTGCTGCATACAGCACGGAGCAGCGTGGTCGAGGGCGTCGAAGGACCCCCATATCACCCCCATACTTCAGGCGCTTCCACCCACGCGGGCGATGCAAAACTGCCCAAATTTGCGCAGTTAGGCGTCGGCACTCCCGCGCGTGCGCGCGGGCAACGAAGAAACTGCTTCAATTGACGCAGTTTTACGCTGCTAACAGCGAGGACCAGCCAACCAAAACCCCCGCGCGCGCGTGGGGCGAGGTGACGAAGGTTACAGGTCACGCGCGCGGGAAGGGTCAGGGAAGATGGCGGGCAAAGGCGGCAGGACACGCACCACGAGGCCGAAGGGCGGGGGATGGGGCATCGGTGGCCCGGCCGGCGGCGATGGCTGGGGCGGCCCTGCCAGGGGCGGCGGAGAACGGCCGGCACAACCTTTCGAGGCGGGCAACCAGGTGGCCAAGGCCAAGCGGCCTGACCGCGACCAGCGCCGAGCGGCGCGGGAGGCTGCATCCGACCGGTTGGAGGACGTGCTTTGGTATCTGGCGCATCATGCGACCAATCAAATGACCCAAGTTCGAGCCGCCGTGCGGCTTCATGCGATTTGCACCGGCCACCCCGTCGCTCGGACTGTCACCGTGGAGGTCGATGGCTTCGACGCCCTGACCGACGCCGACCTGCGCGATGAGCTGGACCGACTGGCCTGAGAATATGCGAGGCGCGAACAGGTTTGGCTCAAGTCGCGTTAAAACCCCCGCGCGCGCGTGGATCTGAGCGGGCCCTGCACAAGTAGAAACCAGAAAAACAGCGCCAGACGATCCTAAAACTGTGTAGGGGGGACGGGGGGAAGTACAGATTAACGTATAGTTGGACACTGCGACGCTGAATGCGGTAAATGTCTCTCCAATAAGGTGTTTGATAGCCGTGATGGCGTGTCTTTACCATCGGTGAGGTTCTGAATGGGCGACGTGCAACTCCTTACCTGCGGCGAAGCGGCCCAAAAGGCTCGTATCTCCGCTTCCACCCTTGGGAAGCTGATCCGGTCTGATTGCGGCCCCGTGGTGACGCGCATCGGCGGGAGAGTTTTTGTCCGTCCCGAACACCTGGCGTCATGGATCGACCGCTGTGCGGAGCCGCCGGAACCTGACCCCGCCACGCTGTTCCCCGCGGCAGGCGCATGAGACGCAGCATCGCCGTCCCGATCGGCTCCGATGGCAAGCGCGACGCCTGGCTTGGCCGGGCGATGCTGGGGCTCGGCCAGGCGGGCGTCACGATCTCCCCCGACGTGGTCGCGGCCGGCATGGCGGGCCTGGCGACTATCGACCCCGCGCAGTTCCAGATGGTGCCGTGGGCGGAGATGGAGCCGCTGCTGGCAGCGATGCTGCCCTCCTTTGCGCTCGTGGACTCTAGCGAGCCGGCATCTGCCCGTTCGATCGTGCTGGGCGACATCGAGGAACTGCGGACCCTCTGGCGGCTGCGGATGGAGTGGATCGGGTTGCAGCTCACCCCGCTGGGGATGGCGTCCCCGGCGCTCCCGATCACGCCGGCACCAGCACCGAAGGCGCAGGACCGCCGCCCGCCCAAACGCCGTCAGGGCCACGGGAGCCGCGCATGAATATCATCGACGCTCTGACGGTTACCCTCGGCCTCGACGCCACCAAGTTCAAGACCGGCCAGGTCCAGTCTTCCGCCGCGCTCAAGGGCCTGTCGGACGCCAGCAGCACGACCGGCAAGGATATCGCCAAAGTCGCGCAGACCATGACGCAGGGGTTCGCCCGCGTCCGCACGGAACTGCTCGGGCTGCTCGGGCTGTTCGTCGCCGGCAAGTCCATCGGCGGGCTCACCAGCGAGATCACGCATCAGGACGCCGCACTCGGCCGGCTGTCCAACCGCCTTGGCGTCTCCACCAACGACCTGTCGGCGTGGGAAGGAGCGGCGCAGCGTGCCGGCGCCCGCAGCGGCGACGCGACCAACGACCTCACGTCCATGTCGGCGGCACTGGAGAAGTTCAAGCTTACCGGCCAGGGCGGCGACACGTTCATCCCCTACCTGACCCGCCTTGGCGTGCACCTGCGCAACGCCAACGGCGAGATGAAGGACACCAACGAGCAGCAGCTCGAATACGCTCGCGCGTTCCAGGAGATGGACAAGCGCGACCCGAAGGCGACGGATTTCCTGGCGGGCCAGCTCCCGGGCATGAACCAGGGCATGATCGACTTCCTGCGCCGCGGCCCTGCCTACGTGCAGAACTCGCTCGGCCGCCAGCAGCAGATGGGCACGCCGTCGCGGCAGGACGCAGAGAACGCGCAGGCGATCCTCGGCCAGATCGACGACATGGGCCACCGCGTCAAATCGTTCGCGCGCCACCTGCTCAATGACGCCACGCCCGCGATTACGGGGCTGCTGACCAAGCTCGGCGCGTGGCTGGACTCGCACTTGCCTGGCTGGGAAGCGGCGATCAAGCGGAACATCAAGCCGGTCACGGACTGGTTGCAGAACTACGACTGGACGGGCCTGCTGACGCGCGCCGAGGCGTTCGGCAAGCGTGCCCTGGCCGCCTTCGACCGGCTGACGTCGTGGCAGCCGCCGCACTGGCTCACCTACGCGCTGGGGGGCAACGAGCCCAAGCCTGGCGAGATTGCCGACACGCCGCTTGGCCCAATCGTCTCGGCGCCGAGCCCAACCGGGCTGACGGGTGATGCGCGCCTGACAGGCAATGCCGGTTACGTCCCCTGGGACATGCCCAGCGAAGGCCACGCCGGCACCACCTGGCAGCAGCTCTATGGCCATCTAGCGCCGCGTTGGGCTGGCGGGGACGACACCCGGACGCAGGGCGAATGGAAGCAAGCGGCGACGCTGCTCAAGCCGGAGACGGCGATGATCCAGGCCGACGTGGAGGCCGACAAGCTGCACGTGCCCCGCGACTTCGCCCGCCGCATCTTCGCGCAGGAGGGCGGCCTGAACCCGGACGGGTCCGCCAAGATTTCGCGGGCTGGTGCGATCGGGGCAGGCCAACTCATGCCGGACACGGCGCGCGGGCTTGGGGTCAACCCCTACGACACGGCGGAGAATGTCGCCGGCTCCGTCCGCTACATGGCGCAGCTCATCGCAAAGTTCCACGGCAACCAAGCTGCCGCTGCCGCCGCCTACAACGCAGGACCTAACAACGCGGGCGTGAAGCAGCTTGCGGCAACCGGCGATACCTCCGGGCTGCCGGCCGAGACGAGGCGCTACATCGCAGGGATGCCAGCAGCGGCACCGGTCAGCCCTGCGGCTCCGGTGGCCGAAGTGTCGGCCCGCAACTACGCGGAGCGGCTGGCGCTCCTGCGCGAGCAGCTGCGCCGCGGCGCCGGGGTCAAGCAGGACGCCGGCGATCCTGCGCCCGCGCCTGCCGAGACGGCTGCTCCCCCGGTCCGCCCCGCCTCCTACGCCGTGCCCACGGCGGCGCAGCGGTGGGGCAGCGCCACCGTCCACCACACGGAGCACCACGACAACCGCAGCGAGATGCACGTCGGCCCTGTCACCGTGCACACCCAAGCCAAGGACGCGCACGGCATCGCTCGGGACATGGACGCGGCCCTGCGGGCGCGGAACCTGGCGGCGCAGGCGAGCCGGGGAATGCGCTGATGGCGACGGCCGCACAGTCTGGCAGCTTCGTCCGCCGCCGGCTCGACATCGTGGTGACGCTCGGCCGCGGACAGTTCGGGGAGAGCGGGACCGATACCGTCACGCTGTCGGGCCTGCGCTGTTCCGCGGCGATCGTGAAGGCAGGGCTGGATTTCCAGGGTGAGCTTGACCTTCGGGTCTACGGCATGACGCCCTCGCTGATGCGGCAGTTATCGCAGCTCGCGGGCACGCCGGGTGGAACCCGCGGCGACCAAGTCACGGTTCTGGCCGGCGACGATGCGTCCGGCATGGCCATTGCCTACCGCGGCTGCATCCGTGACGCATGGGTGGACTACGCGGACCCGCCCCAGGTGTCGTTCCACATCATCGGCATAGCAGCGTTGGTGGAAGCCTTGAAGCCGGTGCCGCCTACGTCCTACCGGGGCGCGGCCGACGTGGTGGACATCATGTCCGGCCTCGCGAAACTCATGGGCTGCGAGTTCGAGAACGGCGGCGTGACGGGCATCGTCCTGAGCAACCCGTATTATCCCGGCACGGCATACGAGCAATTCGAGCGGTGCAAGGCGGCGGCGCGGATCAACGGCACGATCGACGACGGCGGCGGCAGTACGAAGGTGCTTGCCATTTGGCCGCTGAACGGCTCGCGCGGCGGTGCGGTTCCACTGATCTCGCCGGCCACCGGGATGATTGGTTACCCCATGCGGACACAGATCGGCGTCACGGTCACGTCGCTCTACAACCCCCGCGTGGTGCTGGGCGGTAACATCCGCGTCGAGACCAGCAACACGCCCGCGCAAGGCACGTGGCATGTAATCCGCTTGGAGCACGTCCTGGAGAGCGAGACGCCGGGCGGCTCCTGGTTCACGTCTCTGACTACCGTCACGCCGGGCATCGTCTGAGCGAACGGGACCGCACGCATGACCAGCACCATCAGCCCCTACGCGTGCGCCGCCACCTTGGCTCGCCTGGACGGTCGGACCCGCGAGGGCCGGTTTTGCGGTCCCGGCGGGCTTGTCATCACCCGATCGCCAGAACCGCCCCCCCCGAAGGGGTCTTGCAAGCCCGGCGCGGCCGAAGCCGTGGAGCGGGGACGCTTACGCTGCCTCGTGCAGCTTCATTCTGGCAGCCTCTGCCAGAAACCGCGATCGGTTGGTGGTCATGCGGTCAATAGCCTCAACCAGGTCTTCGGGAAGCATGACGTTGATGCGGACTGCCTTTGCAGGCCGCATGGCAACTTCCACAAGGAATGCCACCCCATCACGGTTGTCCGGATCGCTCATCACGGCATCAAGGCCGGACGGCTCAGGTATTGGTTCCCGATCCTCGGTCATGCCCTGGATGTGCAGCACCAGCGCCTCTGCCGCCATGCTGCGCGCTTCGTCCAGACTCTTGCCTGCGGTAACGCACCCCGGGAAGTCGGGGAAGTCCACACCGAAGTCGCTGCCTCGATCCTTTCGGATGAGGCCGATGTAAGCGGTCATGTGCGCCCCCTCAGTGTCAGGCCGGACTGCTTCTCGATGCTGCGCAGCGTGCCGATTGGCAGGTCGCGCTTCGGATGTGGCACCGTCACGCGGCCGGGGCGCGTGGGGTGCTTGAACTGCCAATGGTCGCCACTCGTAGCAACGTGTTCCCATCCGGCTTTCTCGATGGCGCGGATGATGCCTCGGCTGTTCATGTGGAGTTATATACACACTCTGTGTAGGTGTGTAAAGAGTGTGTCTGCAAGAGCGGCCTTGCTGCGCAGCAAATGCTACCAGCCGCGCCGCTCGCGGCTGTGCGCCCACACGAACGCCACGCCGAGCACCACGGCCACCAGCACGGCGTCCTGGCTGAGCGTGAGGTGGCCCATAAGCCGGAACACAAACCCATAGATCACCGCGTGGATCAGCGATGAGATGGCCATGTGGGCGATCCAGTCCGTCATCCCGCCGCCGTGGTGGTGGGCATAGGACAGAGTTAGGAACGCCAGGTTTAGGAAGGTCCCCGATCATGCCCGCTCCGCCACCGGCTCGGGATAGGGCTGTCCGTCCAGGCACGTCCCCGCGGTCAGCAGCTCCCACGTCGCACCAGGCGGCAGGGTTGGCCGTGCGCCGGCTAGTTGCTCCGGCTTCCTCTGCACCTGCTGGGTCTGGGCCACGGCGCGAGGCTGGCGCGGCAGCGGGCCGGCCCGGCGTTTCGTTGGGGCGTGACACAGGCCCATCTTCTTGCCCTGGCGTCGTGCGGCCTCGGGGCAAATCTGGAGGGCAGCGCCTACCTCCGGCCAAGACTTGCCAGCGTCGCGTAGGCGCCGTATCTCGGTCGACGTCGCCTCTGGCCAGTAGGGGGCCGCGCTCATGCTTGGCCCGAACCCAGCCGGAACAGCCGGCAACCACCCGGCAGCACCTCGCTGGTGATCCCCAGGCTCTGATGACGGTCTGTTGGCATTGGCTCCGGGACCGCCGCACGAACGACAGGCTGGCGAGGATAATACAGCTCGGCGCTCGTTAGCCGCCGACCCTGCCTCTCGGGAGGTTGGTCCTGGACTCTCATCGCACTGCGCCTCCTATCTGCTGTGCTTCGCGCCGCCGGGCGTCAGCCCGGATGCGTGCTAGTACACCCATCAAGGTATCTTTGATGGGCTTTGATTTACCTTGATCCACCTTGATCTTTCCTTGATGTTGCAGATCGGCCGGTTGCGATCTCATCGAGGCGGCTGATGATCTCCCGCCACTCCGAAGCCCTGGCCATGAACGCGGCTGTTCGGGTTGTCTGTGGCCGGTATCGCAGCCGCACCACGCCGACCATCTGCACGCCTTCAATGTGGCGTTGGACCGGCGCGACCATGACAACCCCTTCGTTCACTGCCCATTCGTGCTGTCCTGCCGTGATGAGCATCACTCCCGCCAGAAAGGCGGCTCGTCCTAGGCCGTGTGGACGGATTTAACCAACATCAGTCCGCACGCAAAACTGATGATGGCTGAGTAGCTGGTGTCGGTCTTCTCGCATCGCATGGCGACGCGTTTGAACCGCTTGAGCTTGCCGATTG